>OLOX01000169.1_pt1 | contig 66138 bp, 61 predicted proteins | sample 1672091 | NCBI WGS metagenome assembly OLOX01 (sample SAMEA3136644, study PRJEB25190) | human gut metagenome | reverse complement strand
ACTTATTATTTTTATTTGTCTTGTCTTTTCCATTTTATTCTCCTTCTATTTTTATTATTACGTGCTAATAATATCATATACCCCACTTTCCGGTCAAGATTTTTAATTTACTGCGAAAACATAAACGTCAAGAATAAAAAAAGCGAATAACAATCCACCTTTAAAAATTATAAATTAACATTATGATATACTTTTTGAACGTCTTCAACGTCATCTAACATATTAAGTAATTTATCAAAGTTTTCCTTATCTTCTCCATCTAATGTAACCATTTCATTAGGAAGATAAGTTACTTCATCTACTATAAATTCTGCATCATTTTTAGCGCTTGTTATAGCGTCTTTTATTTTATATAAATCTGATGGATCGCCATATATACTTACGTTACCATCTTCTGCTTCTATTTCTTTAGCATCTACCTCACCCATTAATAGTGCTTCTAAAGCTTCATCTTCAGTCATATCTTTTACAATTACAACTGATAAATGTTCATACATATGAGATACGCATCCAGAAACTCCCATCTTACCTTTAGATTTAGTAAATGCGTTTCTAACTAAACTTACCGTTCTATTTACGTTATCTGTTAGACAATCTACCATAACGGTTGCGCCACCTGATGCAAAACCTTCATACCTAACTGATGTATAACTTTCATCTGCACCACTATTTACCTTATCTATCGCTCTTTTAATTACGTCTGCTGGAACTTGTTCTTTTTTAGCCTTTTCAATTAAATGTCTTAAACTTAAGTTACCATTAGGATCAGTACCACCTTGTTTTGCTACTTGATATATTTCTTTAGCATAGCTTGAATATACCTTTGCCTTAGCAGCTCCTGTCTTTGCTTTACTAGCAGCTATATTTGGAAATCTTCCCATAATTTTCACCTCATCTTTATACCTTTCTATTCTACTTTATTTTAAGTGTTTTTTCAAGGACTTATGTTTAAATTATTAAAAACATTAACATAACTAAAATAAGGTGATTAAAGTGATAAAGATAATTGAAAAAGAATTTTTAGATGACAACTTTATAATAAAGCCATTTACTAGTAATATAAAAATAAATGAAAATATATATTTTAAAAAGGATGATACGTATTATTTCGGCAATTATAAAAAAGATAAATTAAATTATATAAAAGAAAAAATAAATAAAAATAAAAAAAGAATAATAAGTGCTATTGAAAATGGTACAACAATTATTATTCATGGTAATAGTATCGAATTATTTAATAATAGCTTTAAGGCTTGCAATATAAATTTGTTTACTGCATATGATGACAAAAAATTATTTAAAAGAAAAAAAGTTAAGTTTGTAAATGACCTAAACTATGGTATAAACTCACTTAACTTTAAATATAAAAATCTAATATGTTTTAAATAATTATTTTGTCATACTAACTTTAAATGGAGATTTAAATGAAGGATCACGACTTTCCTTATAGTCAAATAACATATTTAATGAAAAATATATTATAAGAATTAAAATAACTATTTCTAAAACATTTATTACATTCTTTAACAAAGGACTCATCTTTTTCTTATCTTGCCTGTTTCCGCAATGAGAGCAGTATAGATCATAAGCGTTAATTTTATTACCACAAAAAGTGCAGTATTTACAAGATGTAAAATTATCCTCTTTATCTACATTATTTTCTTCGTTATTATATAAAGGCCCTAAATCTATATCTTTATCTTTTTTATCTATCTTTATTTCCTTTATGTTATCTTGTTTTTCTTCGGCATGATACATAGGAACATAATCATAGTTAGGAACGTATGAGTTAACATTATTTTGGTTATTAAGTGTATTTACATTATTAAAATCATTAACGTTATTTATGTTACTTAAAGTATTTTCACTTGATATAGAATTATTATTTTCAAATGGTTCATATTCATTTGATATAAAATCTTCTTGTTCTTCTTTATTTTTATTTGTAAGTGAATCTAGTACTTTAATAAAAAAGTATACAGCAAACCCTCCAATTGATATAAATAAATATATTTTAAGAGTCATAAGTATTTGTAAAAGTGCAGTTCCATTATTTATTATTTTAAATTGTATTACATTAAGAATGTATATAATAGCTGCACTAATTCCAACACCTAAAGGTATAAAAGTTAATATTTTCTTCATAGTATTCACCTACTTTTAAAGTTTAATCCCTTTTTTAATTGCCTCTATTATAATCATTTTATGAAAAAAAGCAAGATTTATTATAAATCTTACTTAACCTTGTATTATTTTAACTTTATCTTTAGAGGGAAATTGTATTTTATCCCAAATATCATTGAATCTATTTATATCTCCTTTTATTATAATCTCTTCAGTATAGGTTTTATTAAAAGCATTTTCTTCTATAGTTTTGACATTTTTACCTATTGTTATTTTTTTAGCATTCGTTCTCGAAAACAAATGAGAAGGAATAATAGTTACATTATCTCCTATTATTAATTCGTTAGTAGTTAACCTAAAAGGAGGATCAAACCAATCAAAACTATACTTTGATTGTTCATCTAAACTTGTAGAACAATTAGTTTTATCCTTTCCTTTTCCCCATCCAGAGCCATTATAGTTTCCATCATAAGGATTTCTTCTTCCTTTGAATATACAAGGAGAATTAAAAAATATCTTATTAACTTTTTTATTAGGATATATTGAATTTCCACTCATATAATAAATGCCATCACCAATTTCTATTGAACCTACTTCAACATCTCCAAATCCATCCCATGATATATTTCCTTTTTCCATTTTAAAATAATCAATTTTCGATTTTGGAAATGAATTACTTAAAGAAAAATTTTTAGTTTTTCCTAATATCAACTTATTTATTCTTGAATTTTTAAATTTTGAAGTCCCAATACTTCCACCATCAATTTGTACTATATTAATTTCACTATTGCTAAAATCAGCATTTATATTTACCTTATTAACAGCAATTAAAGCCTTAATTTTTATATTCCTAAAAGAATGATTGCTATCAGCACCATCTTTTATATTTGTTATGTAATCTGGGAAAACTAAAATATCGCCTTCTTTTTTTACCCAATTTATACCTTTGTCACTCAAACCATTTACACAAGTATTACCACACCATAAAAAGTAATCTTCCGCTTCTTTTTTTGTAATTGCAGGTTCTATCCCCAATCCATGATAAATAACATCGGCTTTATCTTTTTCGTCTAATATAATAGTATATGAATCATCCAAGTTTTTTTGATTTTTATCATATGGATCTTCAAAATTTTCTAAATAATCATTTGCTATAAGCTTAGATAAACTATTGCATTTTTCCAAATCATTTTCTTGAGTCATGCACATATTATATGCTTTTACAATCATTTTTTTATTTATGTCGTTTGCATTTTTTCTAGATTTTTTTATTTGTTTATTAACACTAATAGTTGCAATTATAATTATTATTGCAAGTACTACTATTACCGCTAGTAATTCTACCAGCGTAAACCCTTTTTTATTTTTCATCTTTATACCTTCTTACTAATTTCTATTTAAATAATCATCATAAGTTGTCATTTTATCTATGTATTTTCCGTCTTCTTTAAATTCAATTATTCTGTTTGCAACACTATTTATAAGTTCATAGTCATATGAAGAAAACAAACATACACCCTTGAAGTTTTTCATTCCCTTATTTAAAGATGTAATTGATTCTATATCTAAATGGTTAGTTGGTTCATCTAATATTATTACGTTAGCACACTTAAGCATCATACGTGAAAACATAAGTCTTACCTTTTCACCACCTGATAGAACAGATACTTTCTTTAATGCTTCTTCACCAGAAAATAACATTCTACCTAAAAATCCTCTTAAGAAAGCCTCTTCTTGTTCTTTAGAATATGGTCTTAAAAAGTCAACTAAGTTAACATCTTCCTTAAAATATTTATCATGATCCTTAGGAAAATATGAAAAGCTTGTTGTGGCTCCCCATTTTATTGTTCCAGAATCTGGTTTTTCTTCTCCTGTTATTATTTTAAATAATGTTGTTTTAGCAAGTTCATTTTTACCTACAAAAGCTACTTTATCAGTGTTATTTATTGTTAAGTTAAGGTTTTTTAAAACAACTTCTCCGTCTACCGTTTTAGAAATTCCTTTAAGTTCTAATACATCACGTCCAAGTGGTCTATCAATATCAAAATTAATATAAGGATATTTTCTTGATGATTGTGCTATATCATCTAATTCTATTTTTTCTAGTAATTTTTTTCTTGAAGTTGCCTGCTTAGACTTAGAAGCATTTGCGCTAAAACGTCTAATAAATTCTTGTAATTCTTTTATTTTATCTTCTTTTTTCTTATTAGAATCTCTCATTTGTTTTTGAATTAGTTCACTAGATTCAAGCCAAAAATCATAGTTACCAACATACATTTTTATCTTTCCATAATCTATATCTAAAATATGAGTACATACTTTATTTAAAAAGTGCCTGTCATGTGATACTACTATTACCGTGTTTTTAAAATCTAGCAAAAAGTTTTCTAACCAAATTTTTGCATTTATATCTAAATAGTTTGTAGGTTCATCTAAAATAAGGATATCAGGATTACCAAAAAGACTTTGTGCAAGAAGTACCTTTACCTTATCTTCTCCTGATAAGTTTTCCATTTTATCATAGAAAAAAGCTCTATCAAGACCAATACCTGCAAGTAATATTTCAGCATCACTTTCAGCTTGCCATCCATCCATTTCGGCAAATTCTGCTTCAAGTTCACCAGCTCTTAAACCATCAGCATCATTAAAGTCTGGTTTTGAATATATTTCTTCTTTTTCTTTCATTATGCTATACAGTTTTTTGTTTCCCATTATAACGGTTTCAATAACGTCTTTACCATCATAGGCATTGTGGTCTTGTTTTAATACTGACATACGCTCATTATCAGTTAAAACAACATCTCCATTTGTAGAATCTATATCACCAGATAAAACTTTTAAAAAGGTTGATTTACCTGCTCCATTAGCGCCTATTACACCATAACAGTTACCTGGTGTGAATTTTAAATTTACATCTTTAAATAAAGTTCTTTTTCCAAAAGTTAAACTCAAATTATTTACTTGTAGCATAATTACCTCCCATCACTTACTTAAGTTTACTAAATAAAACAAAAAAAGGCAAGGAAATATAAAAGCACTAAAAACTAGTGCTTTAAATTAATTCTTAAATTGTGAATTATATAAATCAGCATAAAAGCCATTTTTTTCCATAAGTTTTTTATGATTTCCTTGTTCTATTATATTTCCATCTTTCATAACAAGTATTAAATCAGCATTCTTAATCGTAGATAGTCTATGTGCAATTATAAATGAAGTTCTTCCTTTAGTTAACTTATCCATTGCCTTTTGAACAAGTTCTTCTGTTCTTGTATCTACTGATGATGTTGCTTCATCTAAAATAAGAAATGGAGCATCTTTTACCATACCACGAGCGATTGTAAGAAGCTGTTTTTGTCCTGCTGATATTGAATTACTATCTGTAATTTCATAATCAAGTCCTCCAGGAAGAGACTTTACAAAGTGAAATGCACCTACTGTATCTAATGCTTTTTCTATTGTTTCATCAGAAACGTTCTTTTTATTATACTTAATATTATCCCTTATACTTCCATTAAATAGCCAAGTATCTTGAAGTACCATTATAAATAAATCATGAATATTTTCTCTTTTTAATTCTTTAACTGATACACCATCAATTAATATATCTCCATCATTTATATTATAGAATTTCATAAGTAGGTTAACCATCGTTGTTTTACCTGCTCCTGTTGGACCTACTATTGCAATTTTTTGACCAGGTTTTACCTTACAATTAAAATCATTTATGATTACTTTATCTTTATCATAACCAAATTTAACGTGTTTAAATTCAATGTTTCCTTTAACTTTCTTAGCATTTAATTTCTTTTTTAAATGCTTTTCATCTTCCATTTCGTCTTCTTCAACAAACTCAAATACTCTTTCAGCAGCTGCACAAGTAGATTGTAGTGATGTCATGCCTTGTGCTATTTGAGATAATGGAGATGTAAATAATCTTACATATAACATAAACGCAACTATTACACCAAAACTAATATTTCCATTTATTGTTAGAAGTGCTCCAACAACACATACTGCTACATATCCAAAGTTACCAATAAAATTCATCATAGATGGCATAAGCCCAGATAAAAACTGACTCATACGATTACATTCAAATACGTTTTCATTTAATTTATCGAATTTCTTTTCAGCATCATAATTACCATTATATGCTTTAACTACGTTATGAGATGAATATATCTCTTCTATATGACCATTTAATTTACCTAATTCTACTTGTCTTGCTAAGAAATATTTTTGAGACTTACCTAAAATAAATGACATAAATATAAATCCAATAAGTGATGATAAAATAGCTGTTATAGCAAGTATCCAGTTAGTTTTAAACATCATAATTACGCATCCTATAAATAATGCTATTGCAGAAACAAATGAACCAAGACTTTGAGACATTGTCTGCGCTACCGTATCAACATCATTAGTAACACGTGATAATATGTCACCATTTGAATGAGAATCAAAATATTTTAAAGCTAATTTATTTATTTTTATAGATATTTTAGTTCTTAAATTTCTTGCAAAATCATTTGCAACACTAGCCATTATAAATCCTTCTAAGAAGTTAAATAGTGCACTTACTAAATAAATAGTAAGTAAGAATATAACTATTTTCTTAACAGCATTCATGTTAATTGAAGGTTTAATAAGCCTAGATATACTACTTGGTAATTTATCTAATTTATCATAAATATCTTTTGCAGATGATTTTTTAGTAATACCACTCATTTCTTTTAAAAATATAACTTTATCATCAGTTGTTATTTTCTTTTTATTAATCGTACTTTCTGGAAGAAGTAATCGTTGAATAGATTTTGGCATATCTAAAATACTTTTTATCATAGCACTGCTATCATTTTTATCCATGCTAGAAATTATCTTCATAAAAGTTGATTTATCTTCATCACTTACACCAGATATATCTTCATTTTTATATATTTTGGTTGTTATTTCTTTTATGTTTTCTTCATTTAAGGTAGATGAAATATCTTTACTTATAACTTCTATCTTATTTTTATCCAAAACTAGTCCCTTAGATAATTCATCAGTTAAATCGCTTAATTTATTAGGTCCTATTATTGAAAATACTGAGGATGCCCCTGCAAAAATAAGTGCAATTATTATAAATGGCATAAAACTTTTTAAATAACTAAATAGCTTTTTCACCGTCAAAGATAAGTTTTTTGGTTTTTCAAAATTGCCTCTATTTGATCTCGACATTCTTCTTTGAGGTGCCTTGTTTTCGTTATCTCGATTATTCATTTTCAAGTTCCTCCTTTGATAATTGTGATAAAGCTATTTCCTTATAAACCTTACACTTCTTTAATAGTTCAGCGTGAGTGCCGCATCCCTTAACAAAACCATTTTCTAATACGATTATTTCATCTGCATTTAAAATGGTACCAATTCTTTGTGCGACAATTATGTTGGTTTTATCTTTAGCATTTTTCTTAAGTTCTTTTCTTAAGGTATAATCGGTTTTATAATCTAACGCACTAAACGAATCATCAAATACGAATATTTCTGGGTCTTTCGCTACCGCACGTGCTATTGCAAGTCTTTGCTTTTGACCACCAGATATATTAGTTCCGCCGGATGATACGTTTGCATTATATCCTTTTGGCATCTTATCTATAAATTCAGATGCTTGTGCAATTCTAGCAGCGTTTTTCATATCTTTTTCGCTTACTTTTTTATCACCATAAGAAATATTATATTTAACACTACCATTAAACATAACGGCACGTTGTGGCACGTAACCTATCTTTTTATATAAAGCATCTAATTTATATTCTTTTATGTTTTTACCATCTATTAGTATTTCACCTTCTGTTGCATCATAAAAACGCATAATAAGGTTTACTATGGTACTTTTTCCAGAACCAGTTGAACCAATAAGTGCTAGTGTATCTCCCTTTTTTGCTTTAAAAGAAATATTTTTAAGAATATATTCATCAGCATCAGGATATTTAAATGATACGTTTTTAAATTCAACTTCTCCAATTAATTTAGTATTACCTAAAAATTCTCCATCAGTTATTTTTGTTTTAGTATCAATAACTTCCATAATACGTTCTACTGATACACTAGCTCTAGGATACATAACAAATATCATTGCAAGCATTAAAAACGCCATAATAACTTGCATTGCATAACTTGAAAATACCACCATATCACTAAATAAGTTTAATCTATCAAACATACCTGCATTATTGATTAATCCAGCACCTATAATATAAATTGAAAGAGGGAGTAAATTCATTATAAGATACATTGTAGGAGACATTATAGACATCATTCTTTGGTTGAACATCTGCGTATTAGTAAGTTTTTGATTAGCATCTTCAAACCTATCTTCCTGATATTTTTCGGCATTAAACGCTCTTATAACACGTACTCCAGTTAAGTTCTCACGGGTTTTATCATTTATGTTATCGATTAGCTTTTGAACAATTTTAAATCTTGGTAAAACAATAAGCATTAACGTACATATAACAGATAGCATAACAACTACCGCAACTCCTGTTGCAATACTCCATCTATAATTTTTACCTAATATTTTAAGAATTGCCCAAACAGCTGTAATAGGAGCTTTTATAATCATTTGAAGTCCCATTGATATAAACATTTGAATGTTTGTAATATCATTTGTTGTTCTTGTAATTAAGCTACTAGTTTTAAACTTTTTTATCTCTTCCATACTAAAACTTTGTACCTTGGAAAATAAAGTTTTTCTAATCTTTTGAGAGAATGTTGCAGAAATATAAGATGTTAAGTATCCAACTATAAATGCTGATATAAGCGAACCTAATGCACATAAAAGCATATAACCACCTTGTGATAGTATTGAAGACATCTTGCTTCCTTCTGTTTGAACTAGCTTTGTTATTTCAGACATATAATCAGGAAGTCTTAAATCAAGCCATACCTGAAATATAATTAACAAAGTACATACAAATACTAAAAAATAATCTTTTTTATTAAATTCTTTTAACAACTTAGTCATAATCTATTCCTTTCTTATTTTAAATTATCCGCTAATTTATCAATCACCTTAAAAAATACTTTTTTCTCTTCTAATGATATGCCATTTAATAGTTCTTTTTCAAAATTTTTAACTTTTATGTTCATTTCATTATGTCTTTTTACACTTAAATTAGTTAAAGTAACTTCTTTTTTTCTAGTGTCTTTTTTGGAATCAATTCTTTTTATTAAACCATTTTTCTCCATTGTCTTTAAGATGCCAGATACGGTTGAACGCCTTATATCCGCTTCCTTTTCAATATCACTTTGATATACGGTATTATCCCTATTCACATACAAGTATCTTAATATTTCAGCTTGTACGTGGGATATATTTTTTATGTTTTCTTTTTTTAGATACTTTAATATTTTCCTATTTATTAAATTATCAAGTCTTTTTATTTCGAAAGCTACTTTTCTTTCCATAATATTCACCACACTTTTGTAAGGTAACTAACAAAAATAATTCTATCAACTTAAGTGTTATAAGTCAACAGAATTATTATTAAAAATTATTAAAATTAAGTTACTTTTGAACAAATATATATTTGATATTTAAATTTAGTTTTACGTTTCCTTTAGGAAGTTCATTTCCATCAAAACTTATTTTTAAATAACAGGAATGAACTTCATTTGGCTGAAGTGTTCCTTTAAAGATCTTATCTTCTATTCTAATGCTATTAAGTGCTTTTTCTATCTCATTATCATCTGTTTTTCCATCACCATCAAAATCAGCTTCTTTAAAAATAGTTTTTGCAATATCAAAATTTATTTTATTTTTCTTTTCCATATCATTTACAAGCGTTTTTTCATATTTTGCTTTTAAATTACCAGAATTAACAACATCATAAGTAAACAAAACGCTATCACCTGGCTTTGTTAGTGAAATAGAAAAATCACCTATATAAGTTTTATCATATTTCAGAGCCGGATATTTAATTATTTTAGCATCACCATATGTTTTAGATTCTAAACTATCAAAATGAACATTCCATCTTGAATCTGTTATGGTACTATTTTTATTTATTTTGGCTGTTTTACTCATCGCAGTATATGCAATTGCTAACGATAAAACAGATACTATAAGTGCTATAAAAGCCATTATTTTTATGTTTTTTTGTTTATTTTCTTTCATTAGACTATCTCCTATTTTCTAAAATGATATTAACATAACGCTTAGATTTGGTCAACCTGTTTTAATTTTCCAATACCTATATGAATTTCTTTTTTATTTATTAATAAACTCTTTAATTTTACTTGTAAAGATGTTTTACATACTAATAAATTATAGTCTTTTATATAAACGTCATTAAAAACAAAATCCAAAATATCTCTAGTGCACTCTCCCATTGATTTTATAGAAAACAACTTACTAAATTTTAGTATATTTGAATTATCATCTAATAACGCTAAAACCTCAGGACTTAAAAGCCACGACTCTATGTAATAATTAATATCTTCAACATTAAAATATCTTTCTATTTCATAAGTAGATTTTCTTATTGAACTACGTACGTCTTCTTCATTTAAACTAGCTCCTTTCGGCACGTGCATTTTTATGCACATTTCATTCTCCTTAGTAATAGGATTTTCTGATACTAACTCGTACTGAAAACCACCTACTTCAATTATTCTTAAATTAATAAAGTAACTAGCCCAAAGCATCTGAGATATTCTAACACTTTCATATCCTCTTATATATATCATCTAATAGTGCATTTTTAACTCTTTTTATATGAATACTTTTTTGTTCGTTCGATAAGTTATATTTACTCATATTTTTCCTGTGTATATCATAACCTAATAAAATCATAACTGATGTTATAAACAAATTGCAATCTCCAAATAACTCACTTACCTTTTTCATTTTCCAAAGCTTAGAAAGGCCTTCTTTATTTTTATCATATAATTTATAAAATAATTCTTCTACTTTATTTTTTAACACTTCATTATTATTTATATCATATACAACTTCAAGACATCTTTTTTTATATTCCTCATCTTTAATACCATAAAAATGTAACGCTTCTATTATTTTCTCTTGCATGTTATATCCCTCTGATTTCTATTTTATATATCCTTGTTCTTATACTTAAAATATTAACACTTTCGGCATACCTTGACAATTGTTATTTATAGGTAATCAAGGTAATATGTGATATAAAGTAGATATGTTTTAAACCACATAAGTTTATGAGCACGTATTATATACTTATTATAACATAGCATTAATTCTTTTTAATAATTCTTGAACAAATATCTCTTCATGCTCTCTATTTATATAACTGTAACTTTTTCCTAAATCTTTTAAAGACATTCCGCTACTATATACTATATTTCTGTCTAAAATAATATATCTGTCATGAAATGGATTTTTATTTATAAATTCTATATTTTCATATTGAGTTTTATATTTTTTTACTAATAATTCATCTATATTTTTAGATATAATTATTATTTTTTTATCTATATTTCTTAATATATCAAAAAGTTCTTTATTAGAATAATTATCTATTATAATTATTTCATTATTTGCTTCATTAAAGATATCTATTAAAATACTATAAGAGTCATATATTTTTCCTTCATAAATAATCGTTTTTTCTTTCGATGAAAATTTATTAAATGACTCTTCTAACTTTAGTATTCTTTCTTCATGATTTACTAAGATATTACTTTTATTATTTTCTGATAAATATTTTCTCATGTATACAAAAGCCCTTATAATTTTAATACTCATATCAGCAGCTATATCAGTTTTTAATACAGATGATAACATTGCTACACCATGTTCAGTAAATACGTGAGGTAAATATTTACTATGTTGACCTTGACCTTTTATTTCTAAGGTTCCATTTTGGAACCTTAAATCATTTAATTCTTTTTCGCTTAGTTGAAAATAAAAATCTTCAGGAAATCTATTAATATTTCTTTTTACAGCTTTATTTATATCTTTCGTTCCATTAGTACATTCGTATAATTTTGCTAAATCAGAATCTAGCATTACTTCTACTCCTCTAATTTTATAAATCATACTTTCTATTTTTTCTTTTTCTATTAATTCATTCATAGTTTTTTTCTCCTTTGCAAATAAAAAAGAGACATACCTAATAAAAGTATATCTCCGCATTCATGCATATAAGATTAGTTGCTTTATCTTATAAACTCTAGTCGACCAAATTGTCATATTAATACTTAGCAACTTAATTAATACATATAAATAATATCAAAATAATATTTTTATAGCAAGGTATATTTAATAAATATGACCTATTAATTTATAAGTTAGCTAGATTTTCTTTCCAAAACACATACACATTCAACATGGCTAGTATTAGGAAACATATCAAATGGTACTATCTTTTTAATGTCATACATGTCATTTAAATAAGATAAATCTCTTGCCATAGTAACTGGGTTACATGATATATAAACTATTTTTCTTGGCATCATTTTTTTAATTATTGCAATAGCCTTTCTATCTACTCCAGCACGTGGTGGATCAACAAACAAAACGTCTATTTTTTCTTTTATTTTGCTTACTACCTTAGATGCATCACCACATATAAAGCTTTCGTTATTTATGTCATTTATTCTTAAATTTTCTCTTGCATTAATAATAGCATCTTCTACTATTTCAACTCCAATTACCTTTTTAACATGACTTGATAAAATCATACCAATCGTACCTGTTCCGCAGTATAAATCAAGAACCACATCATCTTTTTTTAACTTAGCAAGTTTAATAGCTTCATCATACATCTTTTCAGCTTGCATACCATTTACCTGGAAAAATGATTTAGAAGAACAATTAAACATAAGTCCGTTAGATATCTCTTTTATATATCCTGTTCCGAAAAGCACCTTATCATTAAATATAACCGTTTTTAAATTACTTATATTAGAAGTTAAATAATTTATTATTCCTACATCATCTTGGCTTAAAGAATATATATCTATTAAAATATCATCCATTGCATTACCATACTTTATGGTAACCGTTTTTATCTTGTTTTTAAACCCTTTTATATATGTTCTAATAACTTTAATAGCTTCATTTATCTCACCTGCCGCAAGAAGGCAATTATCTATATCTATTAGCTGGTAAGTTCCTTCTCCATAAAAACCAATTTTATCATCTTCTACTTTTAAACTAATTTTATTTCTATAATTATCATTTTTAAAAGACGGAATAACATCTTCTACTTTTTTGTCTATCTTGCCTATTCTTTTAAGTGCATTTTCTATTTTTTCCTTTTTAAACTTCAGGTTTTCTTTCATTTCTTGATGTCTTAAATTACAACCACCACACTCTTCATAATAAGGACAAGATGGTTTTACTCTTTTATCAGATTCTTTTAAAACTTGGACTAACTTACCCTTTGCAAAATTCTTTTTTATTTCAGTTACTCTAAATCTTATTTTTTCACCCTTTAGTGTTTTAGGAACAAAAATAATTATGCCACCTACTTTGCAGACACCTTTTCCTTCATTTTCTAATCCTATTACTTCTGCTTCATATATTTCATCTATTTTTAAAGTATTTATCATATTAATCACCTTCTTAATTATACAATATATCAAGATTAAGAAAAAGAAAAAATAAGTCTTAATGTAAACTTATTTTATTTTTATACGTATATGATTTAGCATTAGGCGTTAAACTATCAACATATCTAAGTTTCAAAAATTTATTAGTAAAATTAGCATCATATGCATCTGCTACTAGCAAAGCAATATTTTTAGCATCTGATATTGCTTTTTTAGATAGTTTTTCATCTGTTAAAACCTTGCCTCTAATAGTACAAGCAAACGATATTGGAATTATAAAGTTTTCTCCCTTTATCTTACTTGATATATCGTCAATTTTTTCAAATTTTTGTAAATGTTCCCTCTCATTTATGACTATTGAATAATAATTATTATCATTCATTCTTACGATTAATTCTAATTTATTTTGAAACTCATTATGAATTAACATAACAAAATTATTTAAGCTGTCAAGTTTGTTTTTTCTAAACATGCATATTATTGTATCTGCATTTTCCATTACCTGTATTTTTTCCATTTTGCTTAGATTATCATATGTTTTTACAATATCTTCATCACTTGGTTTATTATTCATACTTTTTTTGAATCCAAGCGAAGACAAGATTATATCTCTATTAACATAAAAATTTAATTCTTGATTATTATTAAATTTTAGATTAAATCTCATTCCCGCTAATTTTTTTCCACATATATTTATAGCATTTTTTACTGTTTTAAGTTCTAATGAATTCATAATATTTTCTCCCCCCAATCACACATGAAAAATTAAAAAATAATTAATGCTTGCTATAGTAGCAAAAAAGAAAAGTAATGTCAAATTACTCTTCTTCTGATAGTTTCTTATAAAATTTAAATCTTTTAATTGCAGATTCTTTATTCAATTTAAATAATTCTTCTGCTTTTTTCTCATTAACTAATTTTGTCATCTGATACCTGTTTTCATTATTTAAGAACTCTTCATACTTGTCAAAGTTTGGGTTCTTATAATCAAGTGTTAACTTATCATTTTCTGGATTATATCTAAATAATGGCCAGTATCCACTTTCTACTGCAAGTTTTTCTTCTTTTATACTATTTTTCATACCACTTTTAATTCCGTGTGTAATGCAAGGCGCATATGCAATTACAATTGATGGACCTTTATGTTTTTCAGCCTCATCTAATGCTTTTATTGTCTGCTGCATATTGCCTCCTAAAGATATTGATGCAACATAAACGTTATCATATGACATAAATATTCTTGCCAAATCTTTTTTAGTGCCAGTTTTACCACTTGATGCGAATTTAGCAGTTGCACCACTTCTAGTAGACTTAGACTTTTGACCTCCAGTATTTGAGTAAACTTCTGTATCTAAAACTAGTACGTTTACATCTTCCCCACTTGCCATAACATGATCTAATCCGCCAAAGCCAATATCATAAGCCCAGCCATCACCACCTATTATCCAAGTTGTTTTAGGTAAAATATATTTCTTCAATCTTTCTGCTTTAATAGCTTCATTAAAATCAAAGTTGTTTATTAATTTTTTTGAACTTTCTAAATCATAATCATTATTAATCCAGTTATCTACTAATTCTTTATTTTCTTCTGATAAATTACTGTTTTTAAAAATATGAATAATTTTTTCTTTTTGAAGTATATCTCCCATTTTAATACCTAATCCAAATTCAGCATTATCTTCAAATAAAGAATTAGCCCAAGATATGCTATATGGCATCGCTGGATGAGATCCTCCGTATATAGAAGAACATCCTGTTGCGTTTGCAATTACTAATCTTTCACCAAAAAGTTGTGTTAATAATTTAACGTAAGGTGTTTGTCCGCATCCTGCGCAAGCTCCAGAAAATTCGAATAATGGTTTTTCAAACTGAGAACCCTTTATAGTGGTTTTAGGTAAAATATTCTTATTTTTAACAGTATCAAAAATCATGTCTACATTTTTACGTTCTACTTTTACCGCTTCCTTCATCTTAAGTGCTTTTTCTTTTGCAGGACAAACAGATGCACAAACACCGCATCCTGTGCAATTTTCTTTTGATATTGCCATGTAAAAATATAAATCATCTTTTCCAGGTATCTTTTTTACATTACCTTCTAAGTTAAACTTATTAACTTCATCAATTGTTAGCGCAAAAGGTCTTATAACAGCATGAGGACAAGCTAACGCACACATATTACATTCTATGCAATTTTCCTTATTCCAACAAGGAAGCATCTTTGCAATATCTCTTTTTTCTAACTTAGAAGTACCTGGTTTAAATGAACCATCTTTATTTTTAATAAAGTCTTTAACAGTTAAGCTATCTCCTTTTAAACTAGATTCATATAGAAGAACTTTATCAGTTATTAAACTAGGATTTATCTTTTCATCAGCATTTAAAGAAGTCATGTTTATTTCTACTTCTTCTAAAGCATCTTCTGACCTTTTAATAGCTTCTAAATTTGCATTTACTATTTCCTCACCTTTTTTAGCGAACTTCTTTTTAATCTGTTCCTTTATTTTTCCTATAATTAAATCATAGTTTACTAATCCTGCAACCTTAAAGATTGCAGATTCTAATATCATACTTATTTTATTTGGTATGTTGCATTCTTCTGCTATTTTATTTGCATCTATTACATACATTTTTATTTCTTTATCTATTATTGTTTTCTTAACTTTATTTGGTAAAAATTTAATTAATTCATCACCTTTTTTAGAACTTACTAAGATAAATGTTCCACCTTTTTTTATTTTATCTACTATATCATATTTACTTAAATATGAATCTTTAGTACATACTAAAAGGTTTGCCTTTTTTATATAATATGGTCTTTTTATATCTTCTTTTGATACCCTTAAATTAGATATTGTAACACCACCAGATTTTTTAGAATCATACTTAAAATATCCTTGAACATATGCATTAGTATAATTTCCAAGTATGGTAATAATATCTTTTGATGCTGTTACCATTCCATCAGAACCATAACCATATACTAGTATTTCTCTTGTACCTTTATGTTTTATATTATAAGGATTAATCTTAATACTTTTATTTGTTAAATCATCTGTTATACCAACGGTAAATCCATTAAAAGGTTTATCATCTAGAAAATCAAATACAGATTTAATCATAGAACAGTCAGTATCTTTACCAGAAAGGCCATATCTTCCTCCTACTATTAAAGGTTTTATATTCTTTTCTTGATACATAGCACATACATCTAAATATAGTGGTTCTCCAGCACTTCCAGGTTCTTTTGTTCTATCTAAAACCGCTATTTTAGATACTGTTTTTGGCATAACATCAAAGAAGTATTTGCTACTAAAAGGTCTATATAAATGAACTTCTAAAAGGCCTAATCCTTCTTCATTTTGAACTACTTCACGCACTGTATCACAAACAGATCCCATTGCAACTATAACTTTTCTTGCATACTTATCACCATAATAATTAAATGGTTTATAATCTTTGCCAGTTATTTCATTAATCTTTTGCATATAGCTATTTACAACGTCTGGCATTCTTTCATAAACTTCATTTCTAGCTTCAGTATTTTGAAAATATATATCATCATTTTGTGTTGTACCACGAATTACTTTTTTAGCAAGTAAGCTGTTATCTTTAAAGTCTTCTAGTGCTTTTCTATTTATTAGGTAATTTAAATCCTTTCCATCTAAAACCTCTATTTTTTTAAGTTCATGAGAAGTTCTAAATCCATCAAAAAAGTTTAAAACAGGAAGCCTATTATCAATAGAAGATAAATAAGATACCGCAGTTAAATCCATAACATCTTGAACACTTGAAGATGAAATCATTGCAAAACCAGTTTGTCTTACTGCGTATATGTCTTGATGATCTCCTAAAATACTTAAAGCATGAGTTGCAATAGATCTTGCCGCTACATTTATAACACAAGGAAGTAATTCACCTGCTATTTTATACATACTAGGTATCATAAGTAAAAGGCCTTGTGATGCTGTGTAAGTTGTTGCAAGACATCCTGCTTGTAAAGCACCGTGCACAGCTCCTATTGCACCTGCTTCACTTTGCATTTCAACTACTTTAACAGGATTCCCATATAAATTGTTAAATTTCTTACTTGATAGTTCATCTACTTTTTCAGCCATAGCAGAAGCTGGAGTTATAGGATAAATTGAAGCAAGTTCACTAAATAAATAAGATATATAACTACAAGCCTCATTACCATCCATTACTTTATACTTTTTCATTTAAATCATTCCTTTACTATATAAATAAATTATACCATTAAATAAAGCTTTTTAAAAGGTTAAAAAAATTTGCAAATATAATATGAATATGCTATAGTATATGCTTGCAAAAGAGGTGTTTTTTAAATGGATGATAAAATTAAAACTATTTTAAAAGCTAATCATTTATATGATAAGGATAATAAAAAACTTGAAGATTTTAATATAACCCATAATAAATTGGATGAATTTTATGATACATATAAGCAAAATCATACTAATAAACAATCAATTCCAGAAGTTAAAAGAGATAAAGAAGGAAGAATAATATTAGAAGAAATTCCATTTATAGTATCTAATACTAAAGAGTTATATATAAACTGGTTATTACTTAATAACGGAACTAAATTACTAATAAAGGAAAATAGACTAAAAGAAGAAAATGATTTTGAAATTCTAATGTCATATTTTCTAAAACAACTTGATATGAAACATGCCAGGTATGATGTTGCAACATATAAAGACAAAGAATATTTAATTTCACCATCATTTTTAAGAAATGGTGAAAAGATAAATTTAACATTTGAAAAACATCCTAATATAAAAAATGGATATAACAAAATGAAAGAATATAATGGTGAAACATTTTTCTTAAAAACATGTTTTATAGATAGAATATATGGTAATATTGATAGATTTCCATGTAACTTTGGAGTTATAACAGGTGCTAAAATAAATGGTAAAAATGCACAAACAAGATTATGTCCATTATTTGATAATGTTGATTTAAACTCAGTATTAGTAAGAGAAGAAAAATATGGATTCTTTCCTTATTTAAATAATAAAATATCAAGCTGCCAAGATATATTTTCATACCTCTTAGAATATGAAGAAATAATGAATTTTACAAATAAACAGTTAAGAAAATCTAACATTTATAAAGCACTTTGCGAAATAGAAAAAGATAAAAAAATAACAATGGATAATGACTGGTATAATGAAATCCAAAATTTCTTTAAAGATAGTGAGTATTTAATAAATAATGCATTAAAAGATAAAGGAAAAGCTTTTTCAATTAAATTAACATAAAAAATAGTTAGTCTTTAAAAACTAACTATTTTTTCTTGCATCAAATTTCTTTCTTTCTTCAGTATTAAGTATTTTCTTTCTCATTCTAAAGTTTTCAGGTGTAACTTCTACTAATTCATCAGAGTTAATATAATCTAAGCATACTTCTAAAGATAATTTACGTGGTCTTTTTAATACTACTGTATGATCTTTACCAGCACTTCTTGTATTAGTCTGTTGTTTTTGTTTTACAACGTTTACTGCTAAATCATTTTCACGATTGTTTTCACCAACTATCATACCTTCATATACTTCACATCCAGGTTCAATAAACATAACCCCTCTATCTTCTAACTGACCAAGACCATATGCTGATGCTTTACCATTTTCCATAGAAACTAAAACACCTAATTTTCTTTCTCCTACAACAGCATCTGCCATTGGTTTATAACTATTAAAGGTATGGTTAATAATTCCATAACCCTTAGTCATAGTCATGTAATCAGTCATAAATCCAATAAGTCCACGAGATGGAATAGAATAATTTAACCTTACTTGGTTTTGGTGGTTTGTCATTTGAATCATTTCTGCTCCACGAGTTCCAAGTGCTTCAATTACAGAACCTACATTCTCTTCTGGTACTTCTAATTGTAAATCTTCATATGGTTCACAAAGTACTCCATCAATTTCCTTTACAATAACTTCTGGTTTTGATACTTGCATTTCATAACCTTGTCTTCTCATATTTTCAATTAAAATAGATAAATGTAGTTCTCCACGTCCTGATACAATCCAACTTTCGGTATCATTTTGTCTTACTTTTAAAGATACGTCTCTTTGAGTTTCTTTTATTAATCTTTCTTCTAGTTTTCTTGCTGTTACAAACTTACCTTCTCTTCCTGCAAAAGGAGAGTTATTAACAGAAAACGTCATTTGAAGAGTTGGTTCATCTATTCTAAGAGGTTCTAGAGCTTCTTCTTTTCCTACAGTACACACAGTTTCTCCAACAGATATATCTGGAAGACCTGCAATTGCAACTATCTCTCCTGCGTGAGCTTCTTTAACTTCGATTCTCTTAAGACCTAAGAATCCAAATAATTTTTGAATTCTAAATTGTTTAATTGTTCCGTCTAATCTAACACAAGATACGTTTTCATTTTCTCTTATAGTACCACGTGCAATTCGTCCAATGCCAATTCTTCCAACATAGTCATTATAATCTAATAAAGCAGGTTGAAATTGAAGTGGTGATGATACGTCTTGTTCTGGAGATGGAACATATTTTACAATCATATCTAAAACTGGATCCATGGTATGCTTTTGAGTAGATAAATCCTTTTCCAAGCTTGATGTACCATTTAATGCCGATACATATACAACTGGGAACTCTAATTGTTCATCATCTGCTCCTAATTCTATAAATAATTCTAATACCTCATCTAATACTTCATCTATTCTAGTAGATGGTTTATCTACTTTATTAATTGCAACTATTGGTTTAACTCCTGCTTCTAAAGCTTTTTTAAGTACGAATCTTGTTTGTGGCATAGTTCCTTCATAAGCATCTACAACAAGTAATACACCATCTACCATGTGCATTATTCTTTCTACTTCACCACCAAAGTCAGCATGTCCTGGAGTATCTAATATATTGATTCTATAGTTTTTATAATTAATAGCAGTTGTTTTAGCAAGTATTGTTATACCACGTTCTCTTTCTATATCATTAGAGTCCATTGCTCTATCCATTATTTGTTGATTTTCTCTTAAAGTATCTGATTGCTCCAATAATTGATTAACAAGTGTTGTTTTACCATGGTCAACATGGGCAATTATTGCAACGTTTCTTATTTCCATAAATTACACCTCTTTTTCACTAACTCGTTAATTATAACACAAAATAAGCAAATGTTACAAAAAACTTTATTGTATAATAAAAAAAGTAAGACTATCTAGTCATACTTTTTTCGCTTTGAGGTATTTTTATTGTTTGACCTGCAACAATTTTATTAATGCTTTCTATTGATGAATTGTACTTCATTATATCATCACAACTTACGCCATAATTATTTGCTATTTCTGGTAATGTATCTCCTTTTTGAATAGTGTAATATTCAAAGCTTATAGACTCATTTTCTTTATTAAATGCATCATTCATTTCATCAGCTAATTCTTTATCAGTAGTTGTAATATTAAGTACATTACCTTCTCTTAAAATACCATCTGATGTTTTTATTTTACAATTAAATCTCTTTTCTAAAGCATATATTGTATCACCATATTCTACTTTATACTTAAAAGTATATAGTTCTTCCTGTTTATCATTTTCTTCTATTTCCTTTTTTATTTCAGCAGACTTATCTTTTATTTCTTCTGCCTTGTCCTTACTGACAGTTAAATTAATCGTATCATCCTTATAAACCTCATCTTTATCACTAAACCATTCATTAACTGGCAAGTTGTACCAAGACGTATCATAAGTTTCATTTATGTCTGAAATAGAATTATCATCCAAAACAGGAACCTCAATCGTTTCTAAGTTTTTAACAGCTTGTTTTGCACCGATCACTATAACTCCTGCTCCCATAACAGCTAGTACAATTTTTCCTATCTTCTTTAGTTTTTTTCTATTGAATTTTACTTTATTTATTTTTTTGGATTTCTGTTTTTCATTTATAGCTTCATCTTGCCCTCTAGGTTTAATACTTCTATTATTTACCATATTAAAAACTTCTTTATTTTCCTTATCAAATGCACCTGCTATATTATGATTTCTATTATATGCATCTGGATTTTCTTTCCACTTTTCAAACTCATATAATATTTCATCTATTCTACCATCAAATTTTCCATCTCCATTATATCTTTTAAGTCTTGCAACAAAAGTATCAACCGTGTCTTTTAAGTTTTCCATATCTTCTTCATATAATGGTTTTGGCAAAAATGGAATAAGAGAATACAAATTATGGTAAATATTTTCTTCTTTCATGATAAAACCTCCCTTATCATAACTACATTAATAATACCAAAAATAAATAAAAAACGCAAATTAAAAGAAGTGCCTATCTACACTTCTTGAATAACAGTAATAATCATAGGTTTACATTCAGTTTCATCATATAAATAATTACTTAAACGTTCTCTAATTCCTAATTTGATTTTATTATAATCAACATAATTATTATCAGTATTTTCATTTATTACCTCAAGAGAAATACGTTTCATTTCATTAATTAAATCAGTACTTTCTCTAACGTAAATAAATCCTTTTGTTAAAACTTGTGGATATGCTAATATCTCTTTAGTTTGTTTATCTAGTGTTGCACATATAATTACAATACCATTATCAGATAAAAGTTCTCTATCTTTTAATACCAAACCACCAATATCTTGAGATGAATTACCATCTATTAAAATATCATCAGTTTTAACTTTTTCACGAGTTTCTTTTAAATTACCATTAATAAATGTTACAACATCACCATTTTGTTTTAATAAAATGTTTTCCTTTTTCATTCCTATGTGACTTGCAGCATTAGCATTCGCTACCATATGACGATACTCACCAATAACAGGCATATAGTACTTAGGATTCATTAAATCAAGCATAAGCATTATATCTTCACTTGAAGCATGATGAAGTAAGTTATCTTTCTTAGACATGGTAACAACTGATGCTCCTGCTTTTGAAATATCATCAATTACCTTAATTGCAAGTTTTTCATTATAATCATTTATAGGTTCCATAAAGAAAACAGTATCTGTTTGTTTTATTTTAACAAACTTATCATAACCATTAATTATTCTATTTAAATTCATAAATGGTTTTTCTCTTTCATTAGAAATTAAAATAACAGCATCCTTATCATTTATGTTACTTAAATCACCTATTCTAGATTTATCAAAATCTATATATTTACTATCTAATATATCATTAATAATTCCTTGAAGCTTATGTCCCATAACAACTACTCTTCTAGTAGTTTTAGAAATCTCTTTAAATAATTCTTCTATTCTAGATACATGAGCTGTAAAAACTGTAACTATAATTCTATTATCAGTCTTACTTAAAGTATCACGAATAAGCTTTGAAATACGGTTTTTAGGAGATGTATAACCTATCTTATCAGCATACATAGATTCACCTAGCAAACATAAAACACCTTGTTTTCCAATATATGCAAGTTTACCTATATCAGCTTTATAAGGACCTAACATAGTCGCATCAAAAACATAATTACCAGTATAGAAAATAGTTCCATCATGAGTGTTTAAGGCATACCCAACATTATCTGGTATAGAGTGCGTAAGTCTTACAGGAAAAATACTATTCTTACCAAAGTTAATTTTCTTATGTGGATCAATTACTACAAGATTCTTAAATTTAATATTTTCACTTTCTAGTTCTTTCTTTAATATATCAGCAGTAAATCTTGTTGCAAATACCTTTATTTTAGGTATTTCTTTTATAATATCACATACTGCTCCCATGTTTTTTTCATGACCGTGAGTTATAAATAAACCTTTTATGTTTTTAATGTTTTCCTTTATATAATCAAAGTTAGGTATAACATAATCAACCCCTAAAAGCTTATCACTAGCATACTTTAAACCTGCATCAAAAACAAATATATCATTATCAACCTTAACAACATACATATTCTTTCCTTCTTCATTAAGGCCACCTAATGCAAATATCTTAATCTTACTCATTATATTTCCCTCCTTTCTTTAAATTAAGCTAAATAATTATAGCATATTTTAGAAAAAATATCTAGAGTGCTAAAAAGAAGGTCCACAATGCTTAAATTTTTATTTATATAATAAGTGTATTAAAACAAATTAATTAGTGATTTTCAATTCTTTGTTTTCTTTTTCTAACTCTTTCAAACTCTTTTTAGGAGTTGGCATGTCTTCTGGCATAGTTCCACCTAATTTCTTAATCGTATATCTAATTTCCTTACCAACCTCATAATGTATGTCACTAGCATTACTTTCTCCTTGCACTTTATCTTTTAAAAGCTTTTGTTTAGTTTGATTAATACGAAAAAGATTTGCAACTAACTCATCCTCATTCATATTATCTAAAATATCTTCTCTATATCTTAATTTTTTTCTTTTTGCAATATCATTTGCAGTCTCACCATTATATAAACCTTTATATCCAGCGTTATGAAATTTATCAAAGTTTCTAACACCTACATTTCTTGCGACCATGTTTAAAGAATAATTTCCTTTTCTAGTTAAGTTTCTTTGGTAGAATCTTTTTTCATCTTCAGTTAACATTGAATACTCTTTTTCGGATAATTCCTGTTTTCTAGTTTGCACAGCAAAATAGGTTTGAGCAAGTGCTATTGTCTTTTTTCTTGAATCACCATTTTGTGCAATAAGATAGCATGCATAGCGACTAAGTTTATAATCATTAATATTTCTTGTTCCTCCTTTTCCTAAATTTATCATTTTGCCAACATTGGCAAAATGATCTTCAACTCTTACATTGGAGTTATTACATGATGTCTTTGCTTTACTAATTGTATTTTTAAATCTTCTCCATTGAGAGTAGCCAAGAACTCTTTGCAATTCTCTAGCATGCCAATATTCATTACCAACTTCGTCTATATGTTTTATATCCTCAAACATCTTTTCTGTATATTCTTTTAGTTCGTTCATAAACTCTCTCCTTTTTTAGTTTTATATAATAAAATATTAAACATAAAAAAAATGTCGTTTTATGACACTTAAAAGATATTATTTTTTAATAATTAAAAAGACAAATAATAACTTACTAAGTTAATTTTTGTCTTTTATTTATATATAATTTAATTTTGTAATAAATAAGTATTCCAACAAATGATCCTAAAGTATCTATTAAAACATCACGCATTTCACAAGATCTTCCCATAACAAATAATTGATGGAATTCATCTGTACAAGCATATATAAAACAAAATAGACTAGAAAGCACAATAATACGCTTTATATTAAACGAAGATAATAAATTAATAGAAAGTATACCAAGTATTAAATAAACGCTAAAATGGGCTGTTTTTCTAATTATAAAGGTATATTTATCAATTAATTCATCTTTTTTATTATCTGTTAAATTATCCTTAACAAAAATACTAGCTACCTTTACTATTACCCCATCACTTAATTTAGATGAATCATCTGCTCTTTGATTAGAAAAACAAAATATTAAAATCATCCATAATATTAATAACATTAACTTAAATACTTTTTTCATAATTCTTTATTCCTTTTTAACTTTAAAATAACAACAAAATTATATCATCTTAATAAACTTTAGTAAACTTATTACAAAATAATATATCATTTACTAACTATTAATTTTTTTTCTTTTTCTAATTCTTTTAAGCTTTTTTCAGGAGTAGGAAGATTTTCAGGCATAGTTCCACCATTTTTGGCAATTACTTCTCTAATATTTTTCCCAATATTATAATGAGTTTCATTAGCATCATTTTCACTAGATATATTATCTCTTTTTAATTTTGATTCAGTTTGAGTTATACGAAAAAGGTTGGCCGCTAATTCTTCACTTCCCATATTATCTAAAATATCTTCTCTATATCTTAAATTCTTTCTTCTTGCTATATCATTTGCAGTCTCACCATTATATAAACCTTTATATCCGGCATTATGGAATTTATCAAAGTTTCTAACACCTACATTCCTTGCAACCATATTTAAAGAATAATTTCCTTTTCTAGTTAAGTTTCTTTGGTAGAATCTTTTTTCATCTTCAGTTAACATTGAATACTCTTTTTCGGATAATTCCTGTTTTCTAGTTTGCACAGCAAAATAGGTTTGAGCAAGTGCTATTGTCTTTTTTCTTGAATCACCATTTTGTGCAATAAGATAGCATGCATAGCGACTAAGTTTATAATCATTAATATTTCTTGTTCCTCCTTTTCCTAAATTTATCATTTTGCCAACATTGGCAAAATGATCTTCAACTCTTACATTGGAGTTATTACATGATGTCTTTGCTTTACTAATTGTATTTTTAAATCTTCTCCATTGAGAGTAGCCAAGAACTCTTTGCAATTCTCTAGCATGCCAATATTCATTACCAACTTCGTCTATATGTTTTATATCCTCAAACATCTTTTCTGTATATTCTTTTAGTTCGTTCATAAACTCTCTCCTTTTTTAGTTTTATATAATAAAATATTAAACATAAAAAAAGTGTCGTTTTATGACACTTTTTTATTTTAATACTTCTTTTATTTTTAACTTAGCTTCATTTACCATATCATAGTTAGGATATGTAACATAGTCCTTTAAGGTACTTGAAGAATGAACTAAATCATTTCCAGCTGTACCATCTACAATTTGATAATTTATAGTCCAATCTTTAGGATTATCTATATAATTACTTATTAAAGAACTAACAATACTTCTAGATATATTAGTTTCATATAAATAACTTAATTCATTTAAAGTCTCATTATAATTAACTAAAGTTTTAGAACTTGCTAATTTCTTAAAAATTGCTAACATAATTTTTTGACAATTTTCTTGTCTTGCTTTATCACCACCATATAGATTTAATCTTTCTCTAGCTACCGTTAAAGTTTGAATTCCATTTAAATGTTGGCAACCTTTTTTTACTCTAAACTTAACTCCCTTACTATCATCATAAGAGTCCTCTATTAAAGCATGAGTAGTTGTATAAGACTTATCAGAACAAAATTCTATACCACCTACATAATCAGTAATCTTAACTAAACTACTAGTATTAAATATTACTTGATAATCTATTTTAGTATCAAATAATTTTTCTAGTGTTTTTCTATTCACATCTTCACCATAAGCATTTATAAAACTTAATTTATCCTTTAAACCATTCTTACCTGGAACCTCTAAATAATAATCCCTTGGTATACTAGTCATAAGAACAGTATTATTTTTAGTATTAATAGAAAGAATCATATTAAAATCCATTAGTTTAGCAAAATCACGACCCCCTATAAACACATTAAAATTATCTGATTTACTATCCTTTGTTTTAATCTTCTTATATAAATTAAATTTATATATAATATCATAATCATCTCTTTTTAAATCCTTATTTAAACTAAATACTATTTCATAACTAGAACTATCCATTAACATAAATCTATTAGTATTATCAGAAACACTAGAAATCATTTTATTTAAATCATTATAAGATACATTATTAACCTTATAAGACTTACTAAGCTTATTAAAAGCATCATCAATATTTAAAGTAGACTTATAAGTAGCAATATTCCCTTTTATATCTGATTTTTTATAATTATTCTTCTTAAGAGAAATTACATAATACTCACTCTTAGATTCTATAACATTACTAAAAGACTTATTTAAATAACTATTAGTAACTGATAAATAATATATAAATATTATATTTATAACAGAAGATAAAATAAGAATTATACTACTAATTACTTTAAATACTTTCCTTTTATTATTTAAAAGTACAACAAATATAGCTTGAATAAATAGTAATAATATTGATACTAATACACTATACTTAACTGGTAACATATCAATTTTAAATATTAAAAATATTAAAACCATTGCTATAATAAAACTTATTATACTTAATATATTTCTTTTTTTAAATTTCATATTAAAACCTTCTTTCTATTTCTTTATAATTTAATTATACCAGTTATTGTTAGATATTTAAATTTTGTCCCAAGTTAATATCGTATCTTCTTTTAAATCCTCTTTTACACTTCTTCCAATTACAATATCAGTAAATTTTGGCGAAATACCTGTTCCAGGTCGCTTTGGCATTAAATCACTTTCCTTGATTACTTCTCCTGCTTTCATATTCCTAGTTAAAACTAACGAACGTCTTGCCTCTCTTCTTGGAACTAGTTCACAATCTAATACCGTTTTTTCTGGACTACCTAAAACGTCATCAATCCATTTAAAATTTTCTATTGCCTTTTTAAAATCAGATGGATCCCCAGCATGATAATGATCATTTCCAGGCAATGTTTTATCAAGCGTAAAATGTTTTTCAATTACTTCTGCACCTAATAAATATGCTACTGCAAGAGTCATCATTGTAGAATCTGGTGCAACATGATCACTAAAACCTACTTTAACATCTGGGAAATCTTTTTTTAAAGTTTCTATAACCTTTAAATTAGCATCCTGAGGATTAGTTGGATAAGATAGTACGCAATGTAAAATTGTTATATCATTATTGCCAACCTTTTTCATTGCTCTTATAGCTTCATCAACTTCAGATAGATATGCAGCACCTACTGATACAACCATTGGTTTACCCTTAGCAGCAATATATTCAATAAATGGAATATTTGATAAATCTGAAGAAGAAATTTTATAAAAATCTACCATGTCATTCAAATAATCTGCCGAAGCATAATCAAAAGGAGTTGAAGTAAAATCCATTCCCTTTTTATGAGTATAATCACAAAGTTCTTTATATTCCTTTTCACCAAAGCTATCATGTTTTAAAAATAATTCATATTGTGTTTTTGTTGGTTCTTTTGTAGTATCCCAATAAGCTGGAGAATTTTTTGAAACAATTGTATTTGCTTTATATGATTGAAACTTAGCACAATCAATTCCAGCTTCTGCAGCTTTATCAATATATAACTTGGCTGCTTCTAATGGTGTAATATTCATTTGTTTAGCAGTATCATAAAAATTTACACCCATTTCTGCTATTAAATATGGTTTATTCATAATATTATCACTCTCCTTTTTATAAATTATTAATTAAACCCATAACTCTTCTTCTTCCACCACGTAAATCATGGCTTAGAAGTATATTTTGATATTGCTGTCTTCCATCTTTACTCATTGTTAAAAACATCTTTAGATTTGCTTCAATAACATCATTCACTGGATTTAATCCAATATAATCAAATCCATTTTCATCACAAACAAAGCCATGTTTCTCTTCTCTATGATTTTGAGCCATTGCTATTGATGGTATACCAAGCATTGCTAATTCATATCCTGTTCTCCCTCTTGATGTTATAGCTATATCACATTTACTCATTAATTCTGGCATATTTGATACATCATATAATACTTCTATATTCTCATATTTATTATACTCCATTAATTTATCAACATTATATTTAGCTCTTCCTAATACTACAATAAAATTATAATTTTTATATTCATCCTTTTTTACTATATTCAAAAGTCTATCTGAATAGTTTTGCGGATCTGCTCCACCAAAAGATATAAATACATTTTTTACACTATTGTTAATTTTAATTGGATCATAGAACATAAAAGTCTTACCAGATATATAATATTTTTCTCCAGCATATACATTTTTTAAATCTGTTTTACTGTATAAGGCATTAAATACTAAATCAGCTTTTATAATACCTTCTCCATCATCTTCAAAATTAACTATTTTAGCATTTGGTAACACACTTTTTAATCCAATCATGTAATCTATTGAAGTTGTTAATATATCATTTATAAAAATAGTATATTGTTCGTTTTTACATTTTTCAAATAAATCAGCAATACCATTTACTGGAATTAAATTATGTGTTGTTACTCCAAATACATTTCTATCAGTTTGATTAATATCATAATAAATATCGGGTTTTGTATAAAATTCATCAGCCATTTCAAGAGCACGATATATATGACCTACCCCCCTTTTATTATTTCCATTAACGTATATTGCAACTTTTTGCGTATTTAAAGATTGAGCAACACTTAACAAATCGTTAAAATTATCTACATCTTGAGATTCCTGTTCAGGCACTTCAAACACATCAACCTTTTTTCCTATCCTTGTTTTTTCAGTTATAACCTCAGCTTTTGATATTACAAAAGCTCCTGTTTCTAGATAATTCGCAGGCAGATATTGTCTATTTAATCGTTCTTTATAATTAGGTACTTTCTTACCATTTTCTTCTCTCCAAGATAAATGTGGTGCATTAATAGAAGATATAACAGTATCTAAATTATTATTGATAGTATACTCAATAGCTTTATCCAATGTTTCAACACTTAATGTTGGTGATGTTGGTTGCATTGTTACAATATAATCCCATTTTTCATTTTTAGGTATTGCATCATATATTACTGCATCTAAAGTTATATCATCTTTACATAGACTTTCATCTCTCCACTTTGTTTTGGCACCCATTTGCTCTCCAATAATTCTAACTGGATTTGAATCTGTTGTAATAATTACATCCGTAATATATTTTGAATGTAATGCATTGTTTATCGAATAATAAACTAAAGGTCTACCTCCTACTATACGAATATTTTTATTTGGTATTCCTTTTGATCCTGCTCTAGCAGGTATAACTGCTAATATATTCATAAATTAAACTTCCTTTCTCTTATAAATAATATTAAAAATTTTAGTATCTATTTTTTTTAATAAATATCCCAAAATAATCGTTCCAATTGTTGATAAAATAATTATTAATAAATTATTATTTAAGTATAAAAATGATTTATCACAAAAATAAGTCTTCATAAAAAAGCATTGTGAAATTCCTTGTACTAAATACAACTCTAAGGACATATTTTTCAAAAAATCTATCTTTTTATTTTTAATGTTTATTTTATATATTGAATAAACTAATGAAAAGCAAAAGAAAATTCCACTTAAATTATACAATACTGAATCAAATATTGTTTCATTATCGGTTACAATAAATCTGATTGCCAGAGATACTACTCCACAAAATACACAACTATATAAATTAATGTATTTAAATACTTTATTTTCATACGTAGCATACCATAATCCTACTACAAACGCAAATACTGTCTTATATGATGTCAATATTTGACCCATATATCTGAATAAAATTGAATAAATTAATACTAAAATAAACGAAATGAATATTTTCCAATTTTTATTTTTTGAATTATTTGCAATAAACCAAATAATATAAAGAATTATCTGTGTTCTTATATACCATCCATATGGCAAGTCAACATTTATCAAAGTAACCTGTTTAAATAGCATTAATAAATTGTAATTATTAAATATAATTGTATAAATAATTGTTGCAACCATATATGGAATATATATTTTTAAAATACTTTTCAACAAATTATATTTTGAATTACTCTTACTTTTCATCATAAGTCCATATCCTGACAAAAAGAAGAAACCTGCAACAGGTAGATAGTTATAAACTGTTAAAGGTTTAAATATTGGTAAATGTGATATTATAATCCATATTGCTAATAATAGTTTTATTATTTGTTCATTTTTTAAATCTAGTTTCATACTTCATCCTTTTCTATTGAAATTTTATCATATGCTAAAGATTGAAGAGCAAACAGTAAAAATATCAAATAACCATTGCTAAATAAATATGGTAATGCCATATTCATAAATATGTATGCTGATAAACTTGCAAAGGTTCTTTTATTCCAATAAATTGATACTAAGTGAGAAATATACATCAAGTAAATAAATGAATAAATAAGTCCATATCTTAATGCTAAATTTAAAAATAAACTATGTGGTTGTACTAATCTAAATCCCATAAATTGCGTTGAATTATTTATATCAGATACACCTAATTGGTCTTTTATTTTTGAATCATATCCTCCATATATAAATTTTGCATCATTTTTTATTGTTTCAAATGCATAAACATTTGCTCTTACTCTTATTGCGTTTGATCCATCCATTAATGACTCTTGATAATTTGAAATCTGTGAAATAGGAATATTATATGTACAATAATAACTAAAACCTATCGTTATTATTTGAGATAATATTATTAAAAAGTAAATACTTTTACTTCCCATTGATGAAAATAATTTAAATTGTAATACTTTTGAAAGGATTGATTTATTTCTTAAATATTCTACTCCAAAAAACAACAAAGAGGCTATCTGTGTCATCCTACAATGTAAGAATATTGTATAAATAATACATAAAATTACACCGAACTTATATTTTTTATTATAACAAAAACACATATATAAGAAAATTATTACACCACTTAAATTTTTATCCTGCATACTTAGCAAAAAAAAACTATTATTCTTAGCCGTTAAAGTGCCATTAGCAAAAGATGAAATTAAAAAGTATATTAAATATATGCAAGTTATCACATAAATAAAATCAATTTTTTTCTTTCCATCACGATTATCATTATCAAAAATATTATTTTCAAATATTAGACAAGCAATAATTGCAAATACAGAATTTTTAAAAATATCAAAAAATCCAAATTTACCAAATATAATTTGTATAAAAACAAATAACATTAATATTATTGGTATTGTTAATGTTTTCTTTGTAATACTTTTGTTTTTACTATTTATAAAATATAACAATAAAAATATTGATACTAATGCAATATAAACATAATCTATTAAATTTGAAACTATTGCATTTATATAAACAATAAAATTAAATGTAAGGTATATATATGTTAAATAATAAATAATGCTTTTAATCTTAATTTTCATACTATTCCACACTCCTTTAAATAAAAAATATATTTTAACTACTAAATATAATATCTTTTATCTCCATTAATGACTTGTTTTTAATTGCTGTTATAATTTTATCTCGTTTTCTTACAAGGAAAATAATAAATCCAATTGCAATTAAGCCTATAATAAAATATCTTATAATATTAAATTTGAACAACAAATTGCTTACTAATAAACTAAACAATGATATTATTAACATTTTCAAAAAGAACCTATTATCATACCAGGAAGTACATCCAAGTTTTTTTACAAAAATATAATGAATTACATATAAAGATATGTATCCTATCAAAGTAGTATAGGCTGCCGCAATATATCCAAACCTTGGTATTAAAATATAATTTAATATAATATTAATAACACATGCAATAATTGTACCAAAAGCAATATTTTTTTGTTTTTTATGATAAAATTCTATATTAACATATAGCGAATACACGAATTGAAATACATATCCTATCATTACTGGTGGAATCACATATTTTGTTTCTAAATATTCATTACCACCCATTATTAAAAGCAATTCTGGAGCAACAAGCATAAATAAAAAAACAACTATTAAAAAGAATATTAAATAAGGTTTTGAATTTTTAAATAATGAGTCATATTCTTTATTATCCATTTTTTCGTATGCCCATGGTGACCATGCATTATTCATTGACATCCACAAAATAGCAATAACTTGAGAGATTGTATATGCTACACTATAAAGCGCATTTGCATGAGAAGAAACCATTTTTGTAATCATTATTTTATCAACAGAACTCAATAAATATCCAGCTAATAAATGCAAAATTAAAGGAAATGAGATTTTTAAAGCATAGGACCAATATTTTTTATTAATTGATTTTCCTTCAAACATTAAATAAATATATACAACGAACGAAATAATAATCATAGGAGTAAAATATCCAATTATTCTTCCATTAAGTTTATTAACAAAAATAAGAGTTAATACAATAGATGCAATACTTGATATTAATGCATTAGATAATGTAACAAAGACAATAGGCTTATAATTATATTTAACTTGATTTTTTATTTGAAACATTTGAATCGCAGGATATACTAATAAATATATAAACATAATATTTAATGTTTTAAAATCAATCATCATTAATTCAATAAAGAAATCATGAAACACTAGCACAATAATATAAAAAATTAATGTAATTAATGATCCGAGAAATAAATTTGATGATATATATTTATTTAAGTCATTTTTAAAATCAAATCGTGCTATTGAAACAGATGAATACAATTCAAAAGTCGCAATAATTGCAAGGATATTAAACCAAGCAATTAAATTTGAAAACATTCCAACATCATCAGCAGTCATTATCCTTGTGAATATTGGCATTGTTATAAAAGCAAGCCCTTTCACAATAAAATTTGATATTGTATACCAGATTCCAGACTTTAAAACTTTACTACTTTCTTTATTTTTTTTCATTTTTTTCACCTAAACAAGTTCAATTTTCTAATTATTTAATTTATTTAGAAAATTCATATTTTCTTCTAAATCTTTGTTTATTTTAGAATATTTATTCTTAAAACAAGAGTAATCATTCATAAAAATATTATTATATTTTTCTTCGCGATAATTGGACTTTTTTGATAATTCCGCTAAAAAAGTTAGTAATTCAAGCATTTGTTCCTTTGTCTTATAATTACTTAATCCCCAATATTTATCACAAACTTGTAATTGTTCTTTTGAAATTTCATCACTATATGTTAAAAAACACTCTTCAACTTCTTTTTTTTGTAAAATAGAACTTTCCAAATATAAATTAGGAACATCTTTTACATCAAACTTACTATCTGATTTGTATTCCATTTTTTGCTTTATAATTGTATGTGGAATACCTAGTGCTACAGAGTAGCCTATATGAGTACCAACACTATTAGAGATTGTATAATCTGATAATTTTATGAAAGTCTTTTGTCTTAATAAAAAGTCATTATCTTCTTTTAATCCATTTGACACAACAATAAATCCATTATCTTCATAAATTTTATTTTTTCCAAGTTTAATATCTCTATAATATAATGAAACTAATACTGTTTTAAAATTATATTTTTCTTTAAACATTTTTATTTCATTAATAAATTCATCATAATCAAATTCCGTTTCAACTCTATCAACTGAATGTGTAGGAAATACCAATAATGTTTTTCCATTTTTCTTTTTGATTTTTTTAATTTCATCGTCTGTTAATAGTAGATTAGCATACTTAATATATGGACCAATTTTAAAAATTAGTTTTTTTGATCCTTTCTTTCTTAACATATCATTTCTAACTGTACCATATGTAAGTACAGCAGGAAATCCACTTTTAATAGCTTCTTTTTCATTTATATAATTACCAAAATATACTCCATGTTCTATACATCCTAATACTTTTTTATCATAATCGCAGTATTCCTTAATTATTTTACCAATGCCATATAAAGCATTACCTTTATAATATTCTGTGCAATAAAATTTAGAGTTTGAAATAATTGTATTATAATCAAACAAACTTGATTCTTTATTTTTTTTCTTAAAAATTTGATTAAAATTATATATTTTTACAATTAGTTTTTTTCTAAATAATTCGTTTTTAAATATAACTTTAGACAAGTTATTCAATGAATTTCTTAAAACACTTAAAAATTTCAACATTTTCACCTCTTCGAAATTTATTACTTTCTTAAGAATTTTTTGTAAATAAATTCTCTTAATTTATTTGGCATCAAGCAAACAACTATATGAGCCGAAGAAGCTACAATATATTGTTTTGTTGTAAAAAAGCCACATTTATATAAGCTTTTTTTAAATTTTAAAATAGATTTAAGGTATTTCATTCCACCTCTTCTACCATAAAATTCAGGATTTACCCTTACATATAGAAGTGGCTCTTGAATGTTGTAACCTTTAACACCATTTAATTCCATTCTTGCATATAAATCATAATCTTCACATAAGTAACATTCTTGATAGTTGCCTGCTGCAAGTACTTCACTTTTTTTATACATAATTCCAGAATGTCTATATGGACATTTTTTCTTTGAAAATTTTATAATTTCTTCATTAGTTTCTGGAAGTATAACCCTTGCTAAGACATTTGTTATATTGCCACTAAATTCATCAGCATTTGATCCAATAATTCCTATTTCTGGGTGTTGTTCAATTACATTGAATTGCTTTTCAATTCTATCATTTGGTGAGTAATCATCAGAATCCATTCTAGCAATCCATTCATTTTTACAATTTTCAACGCCAATTTTTAGTGCAGGACCTAATCCAACATTTTTTTCTAATTTAATTATATTAAATAATTTTTTATTTTTCTTATAATATTCATCAACTATATTATTTAATTTATCACTTAATGGTCCATCTTCTATAATTACAAATTCATCAGGATAAACAGTTTGAGCTAGCATACAATCAATGCTATATTTTAACCATTCAGGATTATCTTTATAATATACACTCATTAAAACACTATATTTAGGAAATTCTTTTTTCAACTTTACCACCACTCCTACTTTATTTAGCTCCTGTTCTTTGAAGTACTATAAGAATTGTTAAAAGAATACATTTTATATCTAAAATGATATTACAGTTTTTTGCATAATAATACTCTAATTTCAACCTATTTTCATAATCAATTGCACTTCTACCATTAGCAGCCCACCAACCTGTTATACCAGGCTTTACTGACTCATATATTTCATGATTACCATTATGTTCATCCAGTTCACCTTCAACTAAAGGTCTTGGACCTATTATACTTAAATCCCCTTTTAAAACATTAATAAATTGAGGAAACTCATCTAAACTACTTTTTCTAAGAATTTTTCCCATCTTAGTTATCCTTGGATCATTAGATAATTTATGATGGCTTTTCCATTCCTTTTTATATTTAGGCTTTTTTAATAATTCTTTAAGTACTTTATCTGCATCTGGAATCATTGTTCTATATTTAAAAATATAAATAATTTTTCCATTTTTACCTATTCTTTTTTGTTTATAAAATATCGTTTTATAATCTCCAGATAAGACATAACTTATTTTAACAATCAATGATATAGGTAATAAAAACATAATTCCTAATAAAGAAAAAACAATATCAAATAATCTTTTTATAAAAAAAAAAAAAAAACGATCTATCTTTTTTAAAAGACTATAGTCTTTTAAAACATCTTTGGATGTTTCAATTTCTTCATTCACTTCATACACCTCTCACTTATATTTACTGCTAAACTAATTTTATCATATATACCTATTAAAATCAATTTACTAAGTACTTATTTTGTCATAATAATGTATTAAAAAAATAATATTATTTTATCATAATATTATTTTTTATACTTATCTTCATATTCAGTAATTCTACTTATTTGAAGAGCACACATAACAAATGTCATAAATAGTCCTCCTATAAATACTCCAATTAAAAATATTAAAAAACTATTAATAATAATCAGCCCTTTCTGTTACAAGTTACATACTATAATTGATTATCTATAAATATTATGTCGTTTTTTGTAATTTTTATAATTTTTTTATTTATATTACAAAATATTGTATTGTTTTATAAAAAAGAACTAATTTTTATATAATAAAAAACAAAGATATTAAATTAATCTTTGTTTTTAAATATCTTCATCATTAATAACTTTTAACATGTTATTACAAGTTATTTCTTTAAATTTATCTTCACCTGTTATCTTAATTATTTTACGTTTAATTAAGTCAAATTTATCAAATAAACTAGAATTAGGTTTATGTACATCAGTTGATATAAAGTCTACCATATTATCCTTTAAAAGCTTTTTAACAAGCTTTTTAGAACCATTTCCATATTGTCCTATAATACTTCCATAATTAACTTGAAATAAGACTCCACTATCGTATAACTTTTTAGCTTCTTTATAATCATCTTTAAAATAAGAATATCTTTCTGGGTGTGCAATTATTACCTTATACCCTTTTAAACTTAGTTCATATATATAATCATCTAAATTTAATATTTGATTATCAAATGGAAGTTCTATTAATATATATCTTGTATTATTAATAGAACGTATTTCTTTATTAATTATAAGTTCATTTATACTTTCATTAATAAATATTTCATTACCTAAAAATAAGTTAACATCTATATTATTCTTTAATAATTCTTCTTTTAATATTTCTAATCGTTCTAGCTTTAAATTATTATTAGCTTTAAATAACGAATCTTCTATATAATGAGGTGTTAAAACTATAGTATTAAAGCCTACGCTTTTCATATTTTTAATAGTTTCTATAGATTCTTCTATAGTTTTACAACCATCATCTATACCATATAATATATGGCAATGCATATCTATCATTTATTATCTACTCCGTATAATATCCATACTTATTCTTAGTTTTTGGCATACTATTTATTACTACACCTGCTATTTTAGCATCAGCATTTAAAAGAGCTTTTTTACACTCTTCTAAATCTCCTAAATCAGTTTTACCATACTTACATACTATAACTACTTCATTTGCATTCTTAGTTAATACTAAAGCATCAGATAAGCCATTAATAGGAGTTGCATCTAATATAATATAATCAAATATTCTTTTTAAATCATGAAGAATATCATCAAATTTCTTAGAACCTAATAATTCTGTTGGATTAGGTGGAACAATTCCCCTTGGAATAACAAAAAGTCCATTAACATCCGTTTTTTGTATATAATTTTCATACTTAGTATCATCATCATAATTTAATATAAGATTAGATAATCCCATTTTATTAGAAACGTTAAAAATTTTATGAAGCCTTCCTAATCTTAAATCAGCATCTATTAATAATACTTTCTTATTATTTTGTGCAAAACAAGTACTTAAATTACTAGAAATAAAACTCTTTCCCTCAGAAGGATTAGAAGACGTAATCATAACTACTTTCTCATTATTTGTAGTTAAGGAAAATTCTAAGTTAGTTCTAAGAGTTCTTATATCTTCACTTATTGTTGCCTTAGGTTTACTCATTACTATTAATTCATTTTTCACAATAACTACCCCCTTACTATCCTCTATATTCCCTTACTGTTGCAAGTACTGGAAGTTTTAGTTTATCTTCTATTTGAGATGCATTTTTAACTGATCTATCAAAGTAATACATAACAAATACAACGCCTAAGCCTAATACTAATCCAGCTAGTAAGGAAATTGCACTTTGTTTTGTAATATTAACATTATATGCACTAGATGGCTGCTCTGCAGTATCTAATATATTTACGTTTGAAATATTATATAATTCTGGAATTTCCTTTGCAAATACTTTTCCTATTTCATTAGCAACTTTCATTGCAGTTTTACTATTTTCATCAGTTACCGTTATTTTTATTATTTGAGTTCCTGTAACAGATGATACTTCTATGTTATTAGATAATGCTCCATAAGTATAATTAAGATTTAAATTATTAATAACCTGACTTAATACTCTTTTACTTTTAACTATTTCAGAATAAGTACTTACTAAGTTTTGGTTAACAGATACATCATTATATGTTAACTGACTATTATCTTTAGCCTCACTAATTAAAACTATTGAAGTAGATGACTTATACATTGGTTTTTGTATAAATAAACCATATAAACATCCTAATATTCCAACTAATACTGCAAATAATATTACAACACCCAACTTGGATTTATAATAATCAAATAAATCTTTTAAATCTATCGTCTCCATAATACTCTCCTTCTATAATTCTTTACGATATAGATATACTTCTATTTTTTATATTTATTCTTTTTCATAATAACTAAATCTATTATCATAACGCCTATTAATATTCCTAAAAGTAATACAAAACCAGTTTTATTTGGCTTTTTTGTTTCAACACTATCACTTATTGGTATAACATCATCATCTTTTTCATCAATTTGATTTTCTTTTTCCTTTTCTTTTCTATTTATAGAAAAAGTATATACTTTTTTATCTTTATCTTTAGCTGTTACAGTTATTTTAATAGTATTTTCACCTATCTTTAATGTTTGATTAGATATATCTATTTTAGCATTACTATCTTCTGCTTGTGCGACTAAATCCATTTTATCAACATCATTTGATACTTCATATTCATAGTCATACGTATCTTTATTAAAATCTATTTTAACAATATTAGACGTAACACTTTTAAGATAAGAGCTAGATGAACTTTCATTAGACACTTTAACACTTAAAGATGCATTTTCTAATTGAACATCATTTAAAGATACATTACTTACTCTTATATACCCTGCTGTTCCAACTGTTGCACTATCTATAGCCTTAACATTTATAGTTGCAACTTTACTTCCACTTTTTAAAGGTGTTTTAGAAGTTAAAATAACAGAGCTTCCATTATTTGTTTTAGTAAAAGCCTCATTATACGTAATACCTGCAAAATTAATACTATTTGATGTTGTTATTACGTTCATTTTAATACTTGTAAAACTACTATCACTATCTACATAAACGCCTACTTCCTTAGTTTCACCTGGCATAACAGATAAATCCTCAGAATCAAAATAAATCTTGTTTAATGCTTTTACATTTACTAAAAATGCAAAAAAACAAAATACTACACTTATAAAAACTATTATCCTTTTTTTCATGCTATCACCTATTATCAATTATATCATTTAAGTTAGCAATTAGCAAATATAACATGACAAAAAAAGTTAATGACACATAATCATTAACTTATCTTACCTATAAAGTTTTTCTTCTTACCACGTTTTATAACTAGTAATTCACCTTCTATTGCCATATCTTTAGTAATTAGCATTTCTTCTTCGTTTACCTTTTTATCATTAATAGAAATAGATGATGCTTTTAAAAATTCTCTTGCTTCTCTTTTACTTGTGCAAATCTTATTATCAACTAACATATCAATTAGCTTAACTCCTTCTTTAACATTAAATGAAGGAACATCTTTAAAACACATTAATATTTCATCTTTAGAAAGTGATGATACATTTCCACTAAATAAAGCCTCGCTTATTTTAACAGCTTTTTCATATTCTTCCTTACCATGAAGATCAGTTATTACTTCACGTGCTAATGCTTTATGAGCCTCTCTTAGATGAGGATTAGAATTATGCTTTTCTTCTAGCTCTTCTATTTCTTCTTTACTTAAGAATGTTAATTTCTTTAAGTATTCAATAATCATAGAATCTTCTAGGTTAATTAAATATTGATATAACTCATAAGAAGAAGTTTTATTCTTATCTAACCATAATGCGTTTCCTTCAGTCTTACCAAACTTAACACCATTAGAATCAGTTACAAGAGGCATTACCATTCCGTATAATTCTTTACCAAGTTTTTTTCTAGTAAGCTCTATACCTGATGTTATATTTCCCCATTGATCTGATCCTGCAACTTGTAGTGTGCATCCTCTTGTTTCATAAAGGTGCATAAAATCAAGTGCTTGAAGTATCATATATGAGAACTCAGCATAAGTAATACCAGTTTCCATTCTTGATTTTACTTTATCTTTTGCGAGCATGTAATTGATATTAAAATACTTACCATAATCTCTTAAAAAGTCTATTACGTTAATGTCTTTTGTCCAATCATAGTTATTAACTACTTCAAAGCCAAATATCTCTTCTGCTTGTTTTTTAAGTCCCTTAAAGTTATGTTCTACTTCTTCTTTAGATATCATAGGACGCTCTGCAGTTGGTTTAGGATCTCCAATAAGACCTGTTGCACCACCTACTAATAAAATTGGATGATGTCCTGCTTTAGCAAGTCTTTTTGATATTAAAAATGATGAATAATGACCTATGTGCATAGAATCTGCTGTTGGATCTGTTCCTATGTAAAAAGTTAATTTTTCATTATTTAGTTTATCAATTAATTTTTCATCTGATATGTCTTGAATTAATCCTCTCCATTTTAAATCTTCATATAATGTCATAATAATCTCCTTTCAAAATAAAAAAAATCATCCTTTACTAAAGGACGATTTAATAATCAATAACCGCGGTACCACCTTTGTTCTAGATATATGTCTAGCACTTAGTTTAAGTTAACGCCTTTATTACGTTTTAGCTCCAGAGTTGTAAATTCCTTCATCACTAACGATAATATTTTATTCAATTATTAATGATTTGTCAAATATTTTTAAACCTCTTTTATTTGTACATTTGTCAAATCATTTCTTATTGATAATACATATTGCTTTTGTGCTTCGTCTTTTACATAAACTAATACATTAGGTTTCGTATTAGCAAACATCGCATTAGTTTTTACTGATTCGTTAAAGGTGAAACTTCTTAAATCAATTAATTCCAATGATGTACAAGTATTAAACATATTATTCATATCATTAACATTGCTAGTATCAAATTTAGATAAATCAATATTTACTAAAGCCATACAATTAAAAAACATAAGTGACATATTATTCGTATTAGAAGTAATAAATTTATTAGAGTCAATTAAAATATTTTCAAGCGCAACACACGTATTAAACATCCCACTCATATCCACTACATTAGTAGTATCAAATGATTGTAAATCTAATTTTTTTAGAGATTTGCAATTATAAAACATTTGATAAGTTGTAGTAAGATTAGAAGTATTAAATGAAGTTAAGTTAACATCCGTTAAAGCTATATCTCCAAAAAACATAAGTTGCATGTTAGTAACATTAGAAGTATCAAAATTTGATAAATCTAAACTAACCATTTCCTTTAGTCCTTGAAACATTTGTGACATAGTTTTTACATTTGAAGTATTAAACTTATCTAATCCGGTAATTGTTTTTAGTTTTAAACAATTTGTAAAAACCCTTGACATATCTGTAACTTTTGACGTATCAAAACCAGTTAAATTCAAGCTTTCAAGGCTTGAACATCCATAAAACATTTGCTTAATATTGGTTATTTTTTGAGTAATAAAATTTGATAAATCGATGTTTTTTAACGATGATGCTCCCGAAAACATACTTTCAAATGATGTAACATTAGATGTATTAAAGCTAAGTAAATCCAAAGAAGTTAATGCTTTGCAATTATAAAACATAGCATTCATATCATTTACATTTGAAGTATTAAAATTTGACAAGTTTAAATTTTCTAGCTTAATACAATTATTAAACATTGATTTAGAACTAATAACATTAGATGTATTAAAGCCTGATACATCAAGATTAGTTACCTTTTTACATTCATAAAACATTCCCATCATTGAAGTTACCTTCTTAGTGTTAAAACCAGATGTATCAATTTTTAGTAAAGATGAGCATCCATTAAACATATTGGACATGTCCGTTACATTTGAAGTGTCAAAGTTTGATATGTTAAGACTCGTTAACTTACTGCATCCAGTAAACATTCTTGCAAATGATGTTATTTTTGATGTATCAAATGATGATAAATCAAGGGTTTTTAACTCATAGCAATTCATGAACATACCACCATAATTATTTGCAACCGAAGTAACGTTTGATGTGTTAAAATTTGAAACATCTATGCTTTCTAATGATCTACAATCTGAAAACATACCAATCATATTTGTTACATTACTAGTATCAAATGATGACACATCTATATTCTTTAATTTTTGGCAATTAATAAACATACCACCCATATTAGTTACGTTTGATGTGTCAAACATATTAGTATCAACACTTTCTAATAAATAGCAATTTCTAAACATACTATACATTGTTTTTGCTTTTGACGTATCAAAGTACCCATTAAATGTAATTTTTTTTAACTTAGTTAAATTATAAAATAAAGACTCTTGATTGGAATTTGCATAAACAACCCCTATGCCTCCAATATAAAGCTCATAAAGGCCATTTCCATCAAAATCTTTATATGATGCTATTACAGTTCCGTTTTTAGACGCTGATGCATCCCATGATCCTATAGCATCTTCTACTACATCAAGTGTTGGCATAAATGTTATTGATTCAATTGAACCACGAGTTATTGGTCCTGTCAAAAATTTATCATCAACCCCTTGATTTTCCCATTGTGATGTATGGCTTAACACGCTTTCTGGTTTTATAAAGTTAAATTTAAGTATTGTATCTATATTTGTATTATAAGGTAACATTGTTATACTATCTTTATATTTTATTTTTAAGGTAAACTCTTTTTCTTCTCCTGGATTTATTAATTCTTTTAATCCTATTCCTTCTAGTACATATTCTATATTATCATTATTTTTAGTTTCTTCTATACTATCTATCCACATGGAGATAGTTCCACTATTTTGTACTTTTACTTTATATGAAATTGTTGAATTTACTTGCTTTAAATCTGCTCCTATCGTTACTGTATATTTACTATATTTACTTGTATAGTTTTCTAATCCTAAATTAGTTGTTTCATAAAGTGATACATTCGTTATTCTTATGTCAGATTCTACTCTAAAATTAGCCTCTCCACTTATTTTTAAATCACTATTAAGGGCTGCATAACCAACTGACAGGCATAACGTAAAACATACAAAAAGCAGAAAAAGCATTAACTCGGTTTTATCTTTTAAATTTTTTTTTGAGTCTATTTTCTTTAGTTCCATGCTAATCATTCCCCATTCAATAATATTGATAAGTATACCTTCTACTTATAGAATATCATAATATCTTAAATTTTCCAAGGTTTACATACACTTTTTAAAACAAAAAAGAAAACTATTTTCTAGTTTCTTTTTCTAAATCTGCTAATTTTAATACATATCTATATGTTTCATTTGAAGTTTTAACAATGAACACACTCTTTTGTCCTTTATGAACTTCAGAGAAAATTATTGGTTTTTCTAAGTTATCTCTTACATCTAAAAGTTCTGTAAAACTATTTACATCTATTATTTCTTTTTCGTTATTTAAATCTACAATTTTCTTAGAGTTAACAATTACTCTATCATATTCTCTTAGTATTTTAGATAATGTTACGTCATATAAACTTTTTTTAGCAGAAGTTTTACGGATAAATAATAATAATTTAACAACAAATGCAATTGATATTATAAATGATACAAAAGATAATATAAATGTTACCCTATTAGAAATGTTAAAATCTTTATAAACACTTGCATTATTATTATCATTATTTACTGACTTTGAATCCATCGTAATATCTATCATTTGCTCTGTTAATGGAATCTTTAATTTCATTGTGTCAGAAGATTCATAACTTCTTATCATATTACCCTTTTCATCTTGTATTTGAACACATAAACTTAAAGTTAAATTACTATTAGCACTAATTGCATATGAACTCTTAAACGATTTAACTAAATCATTATATTTATCATAATCAACTTTTATATTTTGGTTTATGTTAAATCCATTTGATGATTCCTTAGTGTAAATAACTGGTTCTGTTAACTTATCTGATTTTGAATAAATAACTTTTGTTTTATCTTGACTATCAGTTACTGCTACGTCAGCTTTAACGTAATATGAATAAGTATAATTAATGCTTTGGTTAACACTAAAATTATAACTAAAGTTAACATCTACGTCGTTTATTAAATTAGCTATATACTGCATGTTTTTATCTAAATAAGGTTCTTTATAATAATCATTTGGTTTTAAATATACTTTATAGTCTACGTTACTTGATTGATTGTATAAAACCATGTTTTGTGTTTTTATAGATATACTAGATATAACTAATATTATCCCTATAATAAAGAATAAAACTATTCCTATAACATTAATTAGCAATCTTTCATTGTAACCTAAGTATTTATTGTTTTTATTTTCTTTGTAAGTTATATCAGATTCATATTTTTTTTCATTACTATCAGTATTATCATTTGATAAATCTTCATGTTCTTTAGTATCACTAGAATCTTCTATAACAGGTATACTCATATCTAAACTAGTTTTTTCTAATTTTTCATCATCTTCCTTTATCTCAGGAATGTATGGAATAAAAATCTTTTCTTCTTTTTCTTCCTTAACTTCCTCTTCTAATGATTCATCTGGTTTTGTTTCTATTAAAGATTTTTCCTCAGGAATAAAGGCTTCTACTTCTTCCTTTTCTATTTCATCCATCTTTGTACTATCTTTAAGAAGTACTTTTTCATCTAATAATTTATCAATTGCTAAATCAATGCTTTTTACCTCATTATCCTTTATTTCATCTATTTGCTCTACATTAGCTTCCTTTTTTACTTTTTGTTTTTCAGATACGTTTTTCTTCTTTCTATGATATCTATTCGAATTGCTAGTATACTTTCTCTTTTTAACACTCGCCATATAAATTCACCACCCTATTTATTCAATAACTCATTTAATGCAACAGTTGGCATTCCGACCCATCTTATTCTAAATTTAACTATTCCTATTACATCTTCTTGTTTTACTGTCCAAGAATCTTTTGCATTGTTATAATCACCCTTAGTTTTAAAACTTATTGTTTCACCATTATTACTTTTCTTTATTACACGGTGAACTATTATTTTATTATCATGGTTATAAACTAATACATCACCTTTTTTTATTTTTCTTGTTTCTTCGTTTTTCATACTTTTAAGTATTATTACATCTCCTTTTTCAATTGCAGGAGACATAGAGCCTGATCCAATTGTTAAAGCTTGATAAGTAAATAAACCACTTGTTAAAAGTACGATAGTAAGAAGTGCAAAAGTTATAACTGAATATAAAATAAGTTTTCTGCTATTATATCTTGAATCTTTTATTTTTCTAACTGAATAATAATTAAACATATTATTTAGTCTTGCCATTATAGCGATAGGTAAAACCGTTTTTAAAAGTACGTTTATATATTCACCAAAGTCCGGAAATATCGGAAGTAAATAAGTACTAAGCTCAGTTATTAGCCTATATATAATTCCATTTTTATATCCTACTTTCATGGTTAAATAAGTAAGAAATATGTTTTTTGTAATACTAGGGAAAACAACAAGACATATCATTTTTGTTATTCCAAGTGCTGTTTTAACATCATAGATATGAACCATTGTGTTAACATCTACCATTACAAATAATAAGCATCCAATAATTAAGCAAGGCAAATTTCTCTTTGTTTTATTAAATAATACATATCTCATTAATTCAGTAATTAATATTAATGCAATAACTGGAAAAGTATTTTTAATAATGTTTATAAATGATAAACTGTAGCTGGATTTTACAAACCCAGAAAATAAGCCTAAAAAATATGTAATAAAATAATACATAAGTAAAAATATTATAATGTTTAATAAAACATCTTTTTTGTACCTATAATTATCTTTTTCAAAACCATTTAACACTATCATTAAAATTAAAAATGGTAGCATTATCCCGGATATTACATACATATTTGCTATTTTGAATACAAAACTATTAAATAGCAAAAAAATTAGAAGAATTATTTCTAAAATTAGTATTTTATTAAATCCCTTTTTCATCCAATCACCACTTTTTAACACTTTTGTATTAAATAGCAATATCAAAGAAGAGTTTTATCTCTTCTTTGATTACTATTTATAATTAGTTTTGAGCGTATGTTATAGTTATTCCTAAATCAGAAATAGAAACATCGTCTGCTGGTAAGCTGTTACTTTCGAAAGCAAGTTTTAAAGTTAAGTTTTTAGTTTCGTTAGCATTTAAAGTATCTTCTTTTGCAACTGCTGCTCCTCCATCTGTATAAGTTAATGTGTAAGTTAAACCATCACAAATGATTTTTGCATCTGCTGTTGCTGCTGCTCCAGTACCAGTACAAGTTGGTTTAGCTGCTTTAACTAATTCAGATATTTTAGCGTTAATAGTACCTTTGTTTTCAACATCAAAAGTGTATGTAACACTATCACCTGGTTTTGTTAACTTAAGCGCATAGTTACCAATTGTAGTTCCTTTCGTATCGATTGTAGGTGCTGTTGTAACTGCAGCATCTCCTGTTAATGTTGGGGTACTTAAATTTTTAAAATGAATATCCCATGAAGCTGTATTTACAGTTGCACTACCATTAATTGTTAATGTTTGCGATAAAGCTGCAAATGCAACAGTTAGTCCTAATACTGCTACTAATAAAGCTGCAACTGATAGAACTTTGATTTTTCTTTCTTTTTCCATCTTTCTTCCTCCTATTATTATTACAAATATATGATATCATTTTTTTTAGTGATAATCAACATTTTTTTATAACTATGTAAAATCATATCTATCTTTTCTTAAAGTATAAACATTATCTTTTTTGTTAGTGCTATTTATATGGTTATAAATTTTAGATACAACATAAATAGATAATTTAGGCATTGCTTTTCTTATGTAATTTATTTCTTCTTCATTTGCTACATGATAACTTTTATTTGAAATTCCATAAGAATCATAAACAATTCCATTTATCATTATCCCGCATTTTCTTAAATTATTATCTATCATAACTGTTGCTCCAGGATAATAATGCATCATAATATCACAAAAATCCGAGCTGTAAACACTAAAAATATCTTCTGTATTACTACCTAGATAACTAATGTTATCCTCTAATATTATGTCCTCTAAAATAGAGTTTATTAAATTTATTGTTAAAATAACCTCATCCATAATAATCACCACTATAATTTATGAAACAATAAAAAAAGCCGTGACATATATCACTAGCTCAAAGTTAATAAATTATTAAAATATTTATCAAAAACTTCCTTTATCATAAATAATTCTTCTTCTATTTCATCGTGCATAATTAAGTAACTTTGATAAATCGGATAAGATTCCAACTTTTTATATAATTCATTTATTTTAAGTTCAACTGACTTATCTTTGTTGTTAGCACTTATTTTTTGAAATTTCTTTATTTCATTTATAACACTTATTATCTCTTTATCTTTAGATATTTTATCTTGAACGCTTAAATAATCTTTGTACAACTTAGACTCTTCAAAATCATCAAATAATTCATCTATTTTTTCTTCTATATCACTCATCTATCTTACCATCCAAGCTCCAAGTTTTAGCATCAGTAATTTTAACGTTTACTATTTTACCAATATATTTTTTATCTGCCTTAACATTAACTAATTTCATGGTATCAGTATAACCCGCTAACATATTTTCATCTTTTTCACTTACGTTTTCTAATAAAACCTTCATAACTTTACCAACTAATTTATCGTTAGCTTCTTTTGCATATTTATTTATTATTTCATTAAGTTTATATAGTCTTTGTTCTTTTTCTTCCTTTGATACGTTATCTTCCATTTTAGCAGCTGGAGTGCCTTCTCTTGGTGAGTATATAAAAGTAAATGCTGAATCATATTTACATTCTTCTGCAAGTTTTAAAGTTTCTTCAAAATCCTTAGTTGTTTCACCTGGAAATCCTACTATTATATCAGTTGTAATAGATGCGTTATCCCCTAGTTTTTCTCTTATTTTTTTATAAAGCTCTAGGTATGATTCTTTGGTATAACGTCTTCCCATAAGTTTTAATATTCTAGATGAACCTGATTGTACTGGAAGATGAATATAGTTACAAATATTATCGTACTTTTTAATTATATCAATCATATTATCAGTAAAATCCCAAGGATGTGATGTTACGAATCTTACTCTATTAATACCTGTTTTAGCTACATCTTCAAGTAAGTTTTCCATTTTATAATTTCTATCTTTAAAATCTTTACCATATGCATTAACATTTTGACCAAGTAATGTAACTTCCATATAACCTTGTTCTTTTAAGTTTTTAACCTCACTTATTATATCTTCTGGCATTCTACTTCTTTGTTTACCTCTTGTATAAGGAACGATGCAGTACGTACAAAACTTATCACAACCATACATAATATTTACCCATGCTTTATATTTAGAATCTCTTTTTGATGGAAGTCCTTCTATTACGTTTCCTTCGTTAGACCATACGTTAACTTCTAGTTTTTCAGTTTTCATATGTTCTTTTAAAATTTCTGGAAGCTTATAGATATTATGAGTTCCAAATACAAAATCCATCCATTTATACTTATTAATTATTTCATCTACTACGCTTTCTTCCTGACTCATACATCCTGCAAGTCCAACCATTAAATTAGGTTTAGCCTGCTTTAAGTGCTTTATTCTACCAAGCATTCCAAACGTTTTATTATGTGCGTTTTCTCTAATAGCACAAGTATTTAAAATAATTAAGTCAGCATTTTCATAATCATCTGTTTTAATAAATTTCATATCTTCTAATATTGCAGATATAACTTCACTATCATGTTCATTCATCTGACAGCCATAAGTCTTAATGAAATACTTTTTATTTTCTCCTAAGTTTTTAACTTCATCTGGAATTTTATATTCATTTCTTAATACTTTTATATCTTCTTTAGTTCTTTTTTTAGCTTCTATATAATTTGGTTTTAACATATCAATCACTCATTTCTTAAAATAGTATAACATAAAAAAAAGAATTTGTTATTTTATTTATTCAAATTCATTTTTTTAATACAATAATCCATTTTATAATCTACGTATGATACAAAATCTGTATTTCTATGCTTTTTAAAATACTCTTCTGCACTTTTATAATATGATTCTACTATAATATCTTCTAATACATCCGAAGGAAAAATATTTTTTTCATATTTTCTTAAAGTTTTATCAATTAATTCGTCACTATTTTCATTAATCATTTTTTTATTAATTCGTGTTTTTTCGTATAAAGATCTATCATTTTTAGCATAAAAAGTTAACCTTGAATTAACATATCTTTGTATATCAGGATTTTCTTTAAAAAGCATGTTATTTATTGCTTTTTCAAAATATATATCATATTTTTCTTTTAATGCTTTTTTAAATTCTTTCTTATTAATAACTTCATCTTTATATTTTTCATATACTAAATGAGTTATATAAAAATAATATTTATAAACATCATCATAATAAGTCATATCTCCCATTTTTAATAAAGAAATGCATTTTTTTATATAACTTATATAGTTCTCTTCTTTATTTTTCATTTCTTTAATTATCGTGGTCTTAAGGTTTAAATTTCTAAAATAAATATCACCAGATAAAATGTTCTTTATTATTTTCCTATATGTATTAAAATCAATATTTTTAAATTCATTTAATAAATACATGTATTTATTAACAAAATATAAAACTATTTTGTTATTTGAACCAACTTTATTAACATAATATACTAGTAATTTTTCTTCATCATTAAGGTACTTCAATTTTCTAGAAATCTGTGAATTAAAATAATTAGATACTGATGATTTTTTATCACCATTTAAATAATTATTATAAAAACCACTAACGATTTTATTGGATAACATCATAAGTTCATCATCATTTAAAACATCTGTTGTATTTAAAATCTTAAGATTTTTATAAAGTTTATTAATATAATGTTCTTTTATATATTCTTTGTTTCCTGATGTAATTACATCATTATAATGTGTTTTTGGAAAAAAAGTTTTAACTTTTTTTCTTAAAACACAAGAAAGTTTACTTTTAATTTCGTCATTATAAATATATTTATAAACTAATTGGGGAAGCATTTCTTTTGCATCTTTTACATATTCTTCTCCATATTTATTAGAAACATTTAAACAAAAGATAGGCTCGTAATATTTTATTATTTCTTTAATTAGTTTTTCATCTTTTGTTTTTTTAGCTAGTCTAACTTTTTCTTCTATTCCCATAAAAAAACACCTCTTTTTATGGCACTTATTATACATAAAGAAAAAAATAAGTCAATCAGGCTTATTTTAGTTCTTTTACAAAGTCTTTAAATTCTTTTCCTCTAATTTCACATTCTTTATATTGATCCCAAGATGCTGATGCTGGAGATAGAAGAACAACGTCTCCGCTTTTTTTAATACCTTCTATTTCTTTCATAGCATCTTTTAAAAATTCATGAGTATAAACTGGGATTTTTAAACTTTTTGCGTAGTCTTCTACTCTTTTTCTACATTCACCAATTGCTAAAACTGCTTTTACGTTTTTCATGTATGGAGTAAGTTCGTTAAAGTCTTGTCCTCTTTCTAATCCGCCTAATATAATTATGGTTGGATTATTAAATGAAGAAAGTGCAATTTGAGTACATTTAATGTTAGTTGCTTCAGTATCATTATAATACTTAACGCCATCTATTTCTCCCGAAAATTCTAGTCTGTGCTCAACACCTTTAAAATTGTAAGCAACTTTTCTAATGGTATCATTTGATACGTTAAATTCTTTTGCTACCATAATAGATGCCATTACGTTTTCTTTATTATGGTTACCTACTATAATCATTTTATTAGTATCAAGCACCTTTTCATCGTTATAGTAAATAATATCATCTTTTAAGTAGCAATCAGCTTTTTTCTTTGATGAAAAATATAACTTCTTAGACTTAATATCTTTTGTTTGTTTTAATACTTCATCATTTTCTAAATTAAGAATTGCAATATCATCTTCTGTTTGATTTTTAAATATCTTTGTTTTAACGTCTTTATATTTCTTATAGCTATTATCAAAAAAGTCAACGTGAGCTTCTGATAAATTAGTCATAACTGCTATATGTGGTTTAAATTCTTTTACGTTATTAAGTTGCTGGCAAGATGTTTCCATAACAATTACATCACCCTTTTGTAATTTATCTAAAAAACTACATAAAGGGTATCCTATATTTCCTGCTAAATGGCATCTAATACCTGCTTCTTTAATCATTTCGTAAGTAAGTGTTGTAGTTGTTGTCTTACCATTAGTACCAGTAATAGAAACTAACGTAACATCTTTTGGTAATAATCTATAAGCCATTTCTACTTCATTTATAACTTCTATTTTAAGTTCTTTTGCTTTTTCTATATATTTATGATGTATTGGAACTCCTGGATTCTTAATTAAATAATCATAACTTTCATCTAATAAGTCATCTGGATGTGAACCAAAGAAAAACTTAACTCCTAGATCTTTTAGTTCTTTTAGTTTATCCATATCTACCTTACTTTCATCTTTACCATCATTTATTAAAACTTCATTTCCTCTTTTTACTAAAAATTTAGCAGCTTCATAACCACTTCTTGCAAATCCTAATATAAATATTTTATTATTTTCAAACATATATAACACCTCGTAATAATTATACTATAATAAACGTATTTTAACTAACTTTTTTTAATTAAAGTATTTATTTTTTCTAAGTTATCAAATGTAATACCTACATATTCATCATCCATAACTAATATAGAAGCCTTTTTATAATTATCATCATAATATCTTTTTAGTATATCTATATTATTAGGTTTAATATTTATGTTAAATATCTCCTTACTTATAATAAAATTTTTCAAATAATTTAATAATTCAATTTCTGATTGCATAACTACTTATTCCTTTCTAAAAAAAATCACAATAGTAATTATAGTGATTTTAATTTAAAAAATATGCCGAATTATATACTTTTTTTAAAAACTTTTTCTAAGTAACATTTCCCACATAAGGGAACGTATTTTGTTTCTTTATTCTCTTTATCTATTACGTTTTCTAATCCATCTTTTACGTATTTACCATTTATTTTCCTTGCGTTAAAAAAAGCTTTCTTACCACATTTACATATTGTTTCTAGCTTTTTAAACTTATCTGATAATTCAAATAATCTTTTGGATCCTTCAAATAATTCAGATTTAAAATTAGTCTTAAGTCCAAAACAAATAACTAAAATATCAAATTTCTTTGTTATTATCCATAACTCTTCTACCTGACTTTTATTTAAAAACTGTGCCTCATCTACTAAAACGATATCTGCTTTTCTAATTTTTTCTATGTATTTATTACTAAATAAGTTCTCTTTTTTACCCAGTTTTATCTGAATCTTTCTTTTAGGTCCAATTCTTGATACTAAATAATCTCCTCCTTTAGTATCTATAACAGATTTTATTAAAATAACCTTTTTATTATTTTCCTCATAATTATAAGCTGTTTGTAAAAGATTCATGCTTTTACCCGAGTTCATAGGTCCATATCTAAATTCTAAATCAGCCATATAAAACACCTACTTACATATTTATTTTTTATAAACATAACTCTTACCTGGCTTTATGTTAATGTTTTTATAATCTTTATCATTTGTAACATCTTTAATAACTTTTATAAATTCTGGAACTTTAGATGTAGCATTTGCTTCTAAAATATTCATACCATTATCAAACATATCTAATTTATACATATCATCATTAAAAGAAAAGCAAAGTCTTGTTTTATCAAGTTCATTTATTATTTCTCTTTGATTTTTTAAAATATTATATGTTCTTTCATCTATTTTTTCTTCTGTTATTATTTTTTCTTTATCATCATAAGTCTTTTTTATCGTAACATAATACGTGTTTTCACCTTCAAGACTTCTTTTTCTAAGTCTCATTTCGTAGTTACCATTTGTTTTTAAATATGTCTGGGTAATTCTTATTTTCGTATAGTCTTTGATATTATCTATATTAAGGGGAAGTTCTACTAAGTATTTTGCCTCCTTTTTTTCATCTATATTTAGATGTTTTTTTATTATTTCTAAAACATTATTCATCTTTTCATCAAAGGAATATTTATTTGATACGATCTTTAAATTATTGTGAAAACTCCAAGCATTTTCTACCTTGTCATCACTTATAATAGCCTCTTTTATATCTTCTTTTCTTGCACTATTATTACTTGTTGTGTAATACTTTTGTGCACCCTTAGCTGCTGTTGTTAGACTAATTACCAAATCATAGCTATCCATAAGTTCTAACTTTGTTTTACCAAATTCTTTTATTAAAGAATCAAAATCTTTTTCATTTAAAAATGATTTTACGTCAAAAACTCCTCTATCACAAATTATAACGCATTTTTTATCTATTAAATTTGCAGCATAAGAAAAACATTCTTCATTAGTTAACTGTTCCTTTAATAAAATTCTTTCAAAGTCTAACATACTTATTTTTCCTTCTCAAAAAGGTCTTATTCCCTCGTTTATAATTCTTGTTGCAACTTCATCAATTATAAATACCTTATACCCCATATTAGTAAGTTCATTATCTATTTTAGAAAGTGCGGTTGTTTTTCCTGCACAAGGTCCTCCAGTTAAACATATTTTTGATACTAACATAATTAATATATCCTTTCTATTTTATTTTTTGATAAATCCAATTTATGAACTGATGAGTGTGTAACTTTAAACTCATCTTTATACATAGTAGGTTTTATATCATTTAAAATATAGTAAATCATATTTATAACTCCTCTATGTGTTACTAATAAATTATCATCCCATCTATCTATTTCTAATAATAGTTTTTCAACTCTAAAATATAAGTCCATTAAAGATTCACCATTAGGATACGTATCATACGTGTTTATTTTTCCTAAAAAGTAATCATCTTTATCTAAACTAGCTTTTAAAATGCCATTATAATCTCCTTTGTCTTGTTCTCTTAATAAATCCGTATAAATTATTTCTTTATTTAAATTTTCATTTACTATGTTTGATGTTTGAACTGCTCTTTTAACATCACTTGAAATAATTTTATTAAAGTTTATATTCTCTTCTATAAAACTTCTTGCTTCTTTGGTTTTTATAATTCCTTCATCTGTCAGTGAAACATTGCTATAACCTCCTATTTTAGTTTCATCATCAAGACCATGTCTTAACAAATATATCATTTTAGCCTCCTTTTAGTGTATTTTATACACATATAATTTTATATTAAAAAGTACATATCATTTGTACTTTTTAAAACACTTTCTTAACGGGAATTTCGTCTTTAAATTTATATAATTTAGATGGTTTATTTCCATTTAAGCTAAGTTCTTTATTTAAGTCTTCAACTATGTTTAAACTTAGTATTTTCTTTCTAAAGTTTCTTCTATCAAACTTCTTTTGTAAAATACTTTCAAAGACTTTTTGTAATTCAGGCATCGTAAAATTATCAGGTAAAATAGATTTTAAAATGTTACTTTCAGTTATTAGGCTTTTTAATTTTTTTAATGCCTCATTCATAATTTCATTATGTTTAAACGCAAGATTAGGCACGCAATCAATTTTAAACCAAGCGGCGTCTTTAGTATTTTTGTTTTCTTTTATTATTTTAGAATCACTTTTTAATATTCCGATATACGATACTGCAAGCATTCTAAATAAGTTATTTTCTTCACCAAACTCATCAAATGTTTTAAACTGGTAAATATCACAATTTTTTATACCAGTTTTTTCATATATTTCTCTTTTAACTCCATCTTCTAACCTTTCGTTATTGTATAAAGCTCCACCTGGTAATGCCCACATATCCTTATATGGTTTGTTACTTCTTTTTACTAATAATACTTTAGTTATTCCGTTATCTACCGTAAATATAGCAGATATAACATGGATACCTTGTTTTTCATATAATTTATTATCTACTCTCATATAATCACCTTAACTATTTTCATTATATGTGCCGTTTATACACTTGTCAATAGCTTTTTGTGTATTTTATACACTTTAAGTAAAAAAAATAAAAAACACCTAACTTCTTTTACATAGCAAGTGTTTTTATTTTTCCATCTTCATTTAAGAATTCATTAATTCTATCTAAATTATCAAATGTAATACCTACATATTCATCATCCATAACTTTAGTTACCGCACGATTATATGCTTCATCATAATATCTAGTTAATTCATCTTTATTATTTATAAATAAAGAATTAAAATTATCTTTAGTAATATCAAAATTTTTCAAATAACTATTAACATTATTTTCACGAACAATAAGATAATTTATAAGTTTTTTGTTATTTAACATATTATCTCTCCTTTCTTTATATAATAAAATTAAAGCCAAATAAAATCACTATAAAAAATAGCGATAGAAAGAATTTACCACATTTTTTTAAATAATGCAAGTTTTTTTAATAATTTTTAATGCTTTTTCTTAATAAAAGGCTCATTATAATTTATATATAAGTCTAAATACTTATGGAAATACATCTTAAATGTTTCATATATTTCTCTTTCTACTTCCATATGATTTAAATTTATTCTTTCTAATTCTTCATTTTCTAACGTTTCATATTTACTTAAGTTTCTTTTACCATATACATCATAAATATCACCTTTTATCTTAATAAATATATGACTTATATGAGCATAATATTTATCATTTGAAACAAAACGAGCATTTTTATAAATACTTTTAAGCATTCTTGCAAAATAAAAACAATATCCGTTAGTAAATGTCTTATAAGTATTAAAGTAAAGAAAATCAGAAAGAGCTTTTCCTTTATAATACTCTTTAGTACTAATATATGCTTTTTTAAGTAAATAGATTACTGCTTCTACGTCTTTTTCTAAAAAATCCATGGTGTCTTTATCAACATAGTATCTCATTTTTTATCACTCTTTTTCTAATAGATTGTATGATATCATAAAATTAAATTTAACACAAATAAAAAAAGGAATTAATCCTTTATTTATTTGTCGGAATAAGTTTATCCTTACCACCCATATAAGGTCTTAATTTTTCTGGTATAAGAACACTTCCATCTTCTTGTAAATTGTTTTCTAAAAATGCAATTAACATTCTAGGAGGAGCGATAACGGTATTATTTAAAGTATGTGCAAACTCTTTTGTTCCATCAGATTTTTTATAACGTATACCAAGTCTTCTTGCTTGTGCATCAGTAAGGTTAGAACATGAACATACCTCAAAGTATTTTTGTTGTCTAGGACTCCAAGCTTCTATGTCACAAGATCTATATTTAAGATCTGCTAAATCTCCAGAACAGCAAACAAGTTTTCTAACTGGAATATCAAGACTTCTAAATAACTCTACTGAATAATTCCACATCTTGTTATACCAAGACTCACTATCTTCTGGTTTACATACTACTACCATTTCTTGCTTTTCAAATTGGTGAATTCTATATACTCCACGTTCTTCTATTCCGTGTGCCCCAACTTCTTTTCTAAAGCAAGGAGAATATGATGTCATGGTAATAGGAAGCATATCTTCTGTTAATAATTGATCCTTAAACTTAGCTATCATAGAGTGTTCTGACGTACCTATTAAGTATAAATCTTCACCTTCTATTTTATACATCATAGCTTCTTTTTCTTCAAATGACATAACCCCATCAACCGCATCAGAATGAATCATATATGGAGGAATGCAGTAAGTAAATCCTTTATCTATCATAAAGTCTCTTGCATATGCTAATACAGCTGAATGAAGACGTGCAATATCTCCCATTAAATAGTAAAAACCATTACCAGATACTCTTGCTGCAGCATCCTTATCTAATCCGTTAAATGAAGCCATTATATCTGAATGATATGGAATTTCATAATCAGGAACTTTAGGTTCTCCAAATCTTCCTTCTTCAACGTTTTTAGAGTCATCTTCTCCAATTGGAACGTCACTTGCTATTATGTTTGGTATTACCATCATTCTTTCTTTTATTTCTTTTTCTAGCATTTCCTCTTCTTTTTCAAGTTCTGGTATAGATTCTTTAATAGATGCTACTTCATCTTTTATTTTATTTGCACCATCTATATCTTTATTACGCATAAAATTACCAATTTCTTTACTTAAAGAGTTAATCTTACTTCTTTTTTCATCAGCTTCTGTTTTTATTTTACGATACTTTATATCCATATCATAAACTTCATCAACAAGTGGTAATTTCTTATCTTGAAACTTCTTTTTAATATTTTCTTTTACTAATTCTTTATTTTCCCTTATTAATTTAATATCTATCATTTTTCTATCTCCTTTAATCTATTTAGTATTTTTTCATAAGAAGGCATATACCTTTTTTCTACTCTTTCATAATCTTTTACGGTAGGATTTTTTATCCTAGTTAAATCTATGTTATTCTTTAAATCTGCAAGCTTTACTTCTAAAGCCTCTTTACTACCATTTTTTATTATGTTATCTATATAATCTGTATAGTTTGTATTTTTTATTCTAGTTAATACTGATACATCACTTACTATTTTGTTTGAAAAACCAATTTCTAATAAATCTTCTTTGGTTACGTTTTTATCTTCCATAACATCGTGAAGTAGTGCTACTACCTTTTCTTCTTTATCATATACATGTCTATATACATAAAGTAAATGAAGCACATAAGGAAAACCACCCTTATCAGTATCGTGCTTAAATAACTCTAATGATAATTCTAAAGCCTTATAAATCATATCATTACTTTCTTTTAATTCTTCATACTTTTCTTCTGTCAAATATTCTTTTAACATATATCCTCCTTATTTTTTATGTATTATAGCTTCTTCAAACCTATATTTTTGTTTTACATCAGGATACTTTTCATGATCAACTTCTGATAAAAACATATCAAGTGGTCTTGCAAAGCTTGCACAATCATCATACAAACGTCTATATATTACAAGTATTTCACCAGTTTCCGAGTGAACTGCTAAATCTTCTACTAAATATAAGTTTCCCTTAAAATGTTTATAAATGCTTTTTAGTTTTATTTTTCTCATCATACTCTCCTATATCTCGCTCATATATTACTATTTCTTCCCCACTTATATTATATAATTTATGGTTTTTAGGAACCTTTCTATAACATGTTATCTTCGCTCCAAACTTTTCTGCTGTTTTTCTTGATGCTATGTTGTCAGATGCTATACTAAATATCATCTTGGTAATTTCTTCTTCAAGCATAATATCCTTTAAAAGTTTAAGTGCCAAAGATGCATATCCCTTTCGTCTATACTTTTCAAATATCTCATAACCAGCATTTCCAAAATATTTGGTAAAATCTTCATCAAATCCATCATCAAACCACATTCTACCTATCATCTCATCAGTATTATGCAAGTAAATATCAAACGTATTATCATACTCTTCAAAATCCTTTGGTATCGTTAAGTCTATTTTACCATCGGTTTTTAATATTAACCTTTCATCCATAAAATAATCTCCCTTAAATAAAAAGAATAAGCCTTAATTGTTGGAGTGATATTAACCACGGTGCCATCCAAGCTTATTCTTAATTTGTTTAACGGTTTTACCCGCGAATGAATTTTATCTCATTCGTCTTAGAAGCAGATTCATCAGCAACTATTTATCGCCTTCCATCAAACGGCAACTTTCTATAAAATAATTATGCTAATTACTAATCTTCATCATCAATTTAAATATATTTTTATATTACAATAATTATTAATCATTGTCAATTTTAATCTTCTGTTTTTTTGCTTTGCTTACTTTTTATTTCGTTTAAAAGTAATTCCTTAAATGTATCTTTTGTAACCGAGTAAGTTTTTAAAGAACCATGTCTTCTATAACTTACTAAGTTTTCATCACGTTCCTTATCACCTAAAATTAAGGTAATAGGAATTTTTTTAGTTTGGGATTCTCTCATTTTATATGATAATTTTTCATCTCTATCATCTAATTCTACCCTAACAGATGCATCTTTTAGCATTTTATATATTTCATTTGCATACTCTAAATGATAATTATTATTAACTGGAATGATGTTTACTTGTACTGGAGCTAGCCAAGTTGGAAAAGCACCTTTAGTTTCTTCAATTAAAAATGCTGTAAACCTGTCAAATGTTCCAAATATTGCTCTATGAAGAACAACAGGAGTTTTCTTTTCTCCCTTATTATCAATGTAAGAAAGATCAAATCTTCTTGGAAGTAAGAAATCTAACTGACAAGTTGATAAAGTAACCTCAGGCCCTACAGCAGGTTTTACTTCAACGTCAAGTTTAGGTCCATAAAATGCAGCCTCTCCTACAGCTTCAAAGTAATCAACGTTTAATTCATTTAAAACTTCTCTTAATTTATCCTCTGCTTCATTCCACATCTTATCATCATCAAAGTATTTTTTCTTATCTTCCGGATCTCTAAGTGAAAGTCTAAACTTATAATCCTTTATTCCAAAATCTTTATAAACATCAAGTATTAAGCTAACAACTTTTTTAAATTCCTCTTTAATTTGTTCTGGAGTTACAAAAAGGTGGGCATCATTTTGACACATGCATCTAACACGTTCAAGGCCCTTAACAGCTCCTGATGCTTCATATCTAAAGTCTGTTGCAAACTCTCCTATTCTAACTGGTAAATCACGGTATGAATGTAGTTTGTTTTTAAACACCAACATATGATGTGGACAGTTCATAGGACGAAGTACAAATTCTTCATCATCAACCTTCATCATTGGGAACATATTTTCTTTATAATGATCCCAGTGACCTGATGTTTTATATAAATCAACCGTTCCAACACATGGGGAATATACGTGTTCATATCCCAAGTTTCTTTCTTTTTCATATATATAATTTTCTAGTTCTTTACGAATTACAGCACCATTTGGAAGCCAAATTGGCATACCTGCTCCAACTAATTCGTGATTCATAAAAATCTCTTGTTCTTTTCCTATTTTTCTATGATCTCTTTGTTTTCTTTCTTCAAGTTCATTTAAATAAGCATTTAAGTCTTCTTCCGTCTCAAAACATACACCATATATTCTTTGAAGCATCTTGTTTTTAGAATCACCCTTAAAGTATGCACCAGAATGCTTAATTAATTTAAAATACTTCATTTTCTTTGTTGTCTCAACGTGAGGCCCACGGCAAAGATCAGTAAAATCTCCTTGCGTATAACAAGAAATAACAGTATTATCTTCGTCCATACGATTTATCAAATCTATCTTATATGGATCATCTTTAAATCTTTCTAAAGCTTCCTTTTTAGATATTTCTTCTCTATAAATTCTCTTATCAGACTTAGCACATTTTTTCATTTCTTTTTCTATTTTTGGTAAATCTTCATCATTTAAAGTTTTATCTCCTAAGTCTATGTCATAGTAAAACCCTTCTTCTATAACTGGACCTACCCAAAATTTAGCATTAGGATATAAATGCTTTACAGCTTGTGCAAGTAAGTGTGCACAAGAGTGATTAAGTACGTTTAATTTTTCATTTTCTTTTATGTTTATCATTTTTCATATCTCCTTATTTTCATCTTTTTTTGTTTATCTTTTGTATTTTGCTTTCTCATTTTATAATCTAATTTACCAATAAATTTACTATCGTTATAGTATACAAAGCTATAAAGAAGTGAGCTTATACTTTGTTCATATTTAAAAATACTTATTAATTCAAATATATCACTATATGGCAAATTAAGATTTTCTATATATATTCTTTTCTTTTTTATAGATAGCTTTTCATCTTTTAAAGTATCTACTAATACTTTTGTAACCATAAATACACCTTTTCTAATCAAGTTTTATTTCGGTAGAAAAACTTCTTATGTTAAAACCACCTTGTATTTCATAATAGTAATTTATTAAATTATTCATGTTTTTATACATGGTATCAACAGAAGAATCTTTATAGCATCTTAAATATAATGCGGTAAACTTTTCGTTTGGTAAGTTAAACACATGATAATTTTTTCTAAATTTCTCATCAGTTAATATTTTATATACTCTGGTACTTGGCATTATTGGTAACCCTTGCATTTTACAGTATGCTTCATAAACCTTGTTTAACAGTTTATAATATATTAGATTAAAACTTGGATTTTCTTCCTTTTTTAAAGCTTTAAGTTCATCAAAGAAATCCCATATACGATAATTATATAAATCTAATTCTTTGCTAGTAATAGTTTCAAATGGTTTATCAATATACTCTAATGCTAAATCTTGAAGTTTTTTTACCTCATCTTCAAGGTCATATATAATTTTTCCATATCCAAACATATTTTGGGTGGTTTGCTTATTTCTTTTATAATTTTCTTCCATGTATTCTTTTATCTTTGATACAGGATTAATAAAATACTCTATTAAATAGCTGTTTGACTCAGTAACACCATGAGAAGAATAATTGCAGGTGTCTTTAAGAACCAGCTGAACATCTATATCAGAATACTCATTATTATTACCGGTCGCATAACTACCACAAAGTATTGCACCTATTACATCATCGTTATCTTCATACTTTTTTAAGAATTCTCTTAAAGCAAGCTTCCATTTTTCTATCATTTTACCACCTTCTTTAAAACAAAAAGGATAGTACCAAAGGAGTGCAAAAAGCACGGTACCATCCTTAATTTAACTTAATTTGATAACGTGCACATTGCACGGGATTCTCTTTCGAGTCCAACTTAGAAGTAGTAATCTTATAATTAGTTTATCTATTTTTCACCATCATAGACTCTCTTTAAAACATCGTTATAAAACCTTGTCTTCATCAATGTATTTATACCAAAATAATACTACAAAATGTAATATAAGTCAATTAATACTTATTGTTTTTTATTTATATTTTATGTATAATTTTTATGGTGATAATATGAATTCTAACAACAATAATAATCCTTATGTTTTATGGACCTTTTTTATAGGATACTATATGTTATATTTAATTTTCGGAGGACTAACATCCTTTCTTATAGGTTTTTCTATTTTAATTTTAACAATTTTAATAATTATTATAAGAAGCAAAATAAGAGAGAAAAAAGCATTTCAAAAATTAAATTTTAATTTTGAGTACATAAGAGAAATTCCAAATTACATAGACGTTAATGATATTATGTTCTTAAATCATACAAGTTTTTGGAATAAAAAAAATATCAAATTAATAATAATGCAATTATATCTTAAAGGTGTACTAGAAATTAAAACCGAAAATGGAAAAACAATCATAACAAAAACTGATAAAAAAATTATGGTTTCATACGCTGAAAAATATATATGTGATTATATAACTAGCGAAGATAAAGATAATTTTAATTATGTTAATTATACTAATATGGTTAAAAAAGATATATTAATTAAAGGTCTTGCATATGATAAAAACGATTTAAGTCTTTTTAAATTTTACTTCTTCTTTAGTTCTTTAGTTTTTTTAACATTTGCAATTTTGTTTTTCTTTGGCTCAATATATAAAAGGCTGGATTTAAATGATTCTGTAGTGCTAGGTTTTATATTGCTTACCTTTCCAAGTGTAGTATTATCACAAATAGATAAGATAACAAAAACCTTAAACCTAAAGCTTTCTGATGAAGGATGGGCATATAAATATATAATAAAATCTTATAAAAAGTTTTTAAAAGATTTTACGCGAATGAATGAGTTAAAAAATAATGATTATCATTTATGGGAAAAGCACCTTTTATTTGCACAAGCCCTAAACATTAACTTAGATTATAATAATTTACCTGATATTAATATGAATATCCTAGATAACAAAGAAAAATAGAGACTCTCAAAATTGAGCCTCTATTTTCTATTATTTTGACCTATCATTTCAGCATCTATAGTTAACTGTTTTATTCTTTCTATAATTCTTACAGCCTTTACTCTTTCTGATTTATTAGCTGTTGAGACACTTAAATGTTCTTCTAACTCTTTTAAGTTCAAGTTAGACGTGATAAAGGTTGGAAGATGTTCTTGCATTCTATACTGAAGTATTGTACCTAATATCTCATCCCTTGACCATGAAGTAACTCCTTCTGCTCCTAAATCATCAATTAAAAGTAATTTAGCATATTTCACTTCATTATATTTATCTTTAAATTCGTAAGAAGACGATGATGAATAACTAGACTTTAAACTTCTTAAGTATTCAGGCCAATACGTTATTACACTTCTAACGTTTTCTTTTGCAAGTTCATTAAACATTGCTGCTAGAAGATAAGTTTTTCCACATCCAAAATTACCATGTAAATATAAACCTTTACCAAAGTTTCCTTTTTTATATTCTTTTATGTAATTTAAAATCCATTTTATTACTTTTTCTCTTTGCTTATCATCCGTGTAAATATCTTTTATTTTAGCTTCTCTTATTTCTCTTGGAACGTCCATACTAGTAACGTTTTTTTGATACTTACAATCATTTAAATACTTTTCTTTATATTTACAAGCTACATAAGAAAAATTTAACTTTCCTTCTTTTAATACTGGTAAAAAACAAAAACCAGTCATTTTATTTTTACATGCTGCTAAATTTTTACAAGATTTACAATTTTTATATTCTTCTTTAGAATCTTCAAACAAACTTGTATGTTTCATAAGTTCATCATCACTTAAATTAATACTATCAGTAAGTTCTTTAAAGTAAGGATCTTTTTTTGCTTCTTCATAAGCTACTTTTAACTTATATTTTAAATCCTTAACACCTTTAATAGTGTTATTAATATTTTCCATAACAAATCCCCCTTCTATGAAAATTCTTTAAGCATATCCTTTAATGATTTTTCATCATCAGCACTTATTTCTTCTTTTTTTATACTTTGATTAAACCAGTCAGGTAATACTTCTTCTTTTACGTTTTTACCTGTATTAAAATTAGACAAAGTATTTGTCTTTTTAGATTTTTTATATTCTTTTTCTGCTTCCTTCATGGCTTCCTCTACGGTTTCTATATTAAGTCTTTTCCACTGAGATGCTATTGTTTCTAAAAAACCCCTGGTTAATTTTTTATTATTTATCTTAAGTACATAATCAATTAAAACGTTTACAACACCCGGATTAAGTTTAAAATCACTTAAAAGTGTTTCTAAAAGAGACAAATCTCTAGATGATGGTTTAGCACCATTACTTCTTCCTTTTAAAAAATTATATGGAGAAGTATTTTCAAAAACATAAATCATTTTAGCACGTCTATCATCTGCTCCTACCGGATTTTTTAAATACTCAGGTTGACTTTTATATATTAGTGAAGGAAGTTTATTATCATTTTCATATTTATAATAATTCCTTACGTTCTTTCTTAGTAAAACTTTATCTATAAGTCCGTTTTCTTTAATAGAATTTAAAATTGGAGACTTAATATCATTAGCATCTAAATTATAAACAAAAGAAAGTTCATTAATAAGTTCCTTAACTTCCCTACTAAACGTTCTATTAGTTATAACCCCACTTGGTACTATTGACATTAAAAGATCAAAATCAAATGCCTTATCTATTTTTATCTCACCAACTTTATTAACACGTAAATCTTCATTTAAATTATCATAAGAAGATGCTGGTACACTTTCAAATACAGAATCAAAAGTACTTGTTATTTCTTCATATGAAGATAAATTAATTCTTGGAACCTTAAAATATTTAAGTAAGTTTTCATATTCTTTTTTACCAATGTTATTATATAAAACTATGTTTAAGATTGGATGATTAAAAAATTCAGATGCTGAAATTGGAGAAAACATCTCATATACATAATTATTAACATCACCTTTTTTGACAAATGTTTTTAAAAGTCCAACACCTTCTAGTTTTTTTCTAGCTGTTACTATTGAATCCATTTTTACTCTAAGTGAAGTCATTAAATGATGGTGAGTATATTCCCCACTTAATAGTTCTGTTTTATCTAAATCAGTCCACAAAGTATAATATAAATCAGTTGCAATACAACCTATTATTGGTTGGTATAGCATACTTATTATTTTTCTATCACTTTCATTTAGTATAGTACGGTTTACTACTACAAAAGTATCCGCTGGTAAAATGTTTATTTCTCTTTTCATAGTAAACCCTCCTTGCTATATATTTTAATATATTTTTCTAATTATTTAAAGAGTTTTTATCTCTTTTTCACTTAAACCTGTACATTCTGATATTACATTTATATCAATGTTTTTTTCTAACATCCTTTTTGCAACTGAAAGTTTATTTTCTTTTATCCCTTCTTTTATTCCTTCTTTTATTCCTTCTTCTTTACCTTCTTTTTTACCTCTGTTCCAGCCATCTTCTAAGGCATCTT
>OLOX01000168.1_pt1 | contig 66196 bp, 48 predicted proteins | sample 1672091 | NCBI WGS metagenome assembly OLOX01 (sample SAMEA3136644, study PRJEB25190) | human gut metagenome | reverse complement strand
ATATGCCGGATTCGTTGAATACCTGTCGATGCGGCATGTGGTCGGCAATTTACCGGGGGGATGGTGCGGTACATGTCGGATTCGTGGTGTGAATACCTGTCTGCTTCGTAATGTGGCTGTCCGTCTGCCTCCTCCTTCGGGCACATGCTATGGTGCCCCGCCTTGCGCGGGGCCGGGGAACGTAGCCCCAAGGCTCGCCTTGGGGGAAGCGCCATCCCCCCGACCTACGGCCCCCGCATGGGGGTCGCGGAATACCCGTTATACATTCAGAATCAACACCTTACGGAGTATACGTGCATGTCTTTCCTTCGTGAGGCTTATGTCATCATCATACTTTTGCCTGTCCTTAAATGCTCGGTCAAAATTCTCTGTAAGAGCCTGTCCGAAAATACTGTCGCTAAGATGCAGAAGATTCTCGCGTGTGTTTGTCGCCTTCTTATAATCCTTCTTTGCTTCTGCCAGTTGCGGCCACACCAGAAGGGGTCGTCGAGGGCCTGTGAGCGCAGCAGGGCGTAGCGGGCTCTCTTGGCGTCGCTGTTGAGGGTGGCGGGGTCGAGGGCGTCGAGGATGGCGAGGGCTGAGTCAGGGGCGGCGGCCATGATGGAGTCGGCGCGAGCCAGCGCCTCGCGCGTCGACGCGGGGGTGCAGCCTGCAATCCACAGGCATAGCAGGACGAGGGGGAATATGATGGCGCAGGGTCTCTTCATCGCTGACACAAAGTTAGGCAATTCCGCCGAGGCGTGCAAACCGCCGGGGAGTGCGGTGTGGGGATATTTTTTGCAGGTCGGGAACTATCGGAGGTCTGTGTGGCGTTATAATAAGAAAACCATCTGTCTATGAGTCCTGTCTGGATCAATATCTTCGGCTATGCGGCTGCCATCTGTATGGTGTGCGGCTATCTGCCACAGGCCATCTACACCATCCGCACGCGCGACACCGACGGCATAGCCATGCCTACCTTCCTGCTGATGGGGCTGGGGGGTGCGTTCTTCATAGTGCAGGGTGCGTTGCTGCACAACTGGCCGCTGGTGATAACCAATGTCATCACCACTATCTGTGCGGCAATCGTATTCGGGATAAAGATATATAACGACTATTTCAGGCGGTAGACCACACAGCGGCCACGGTGGATGTAGATGTGGCCGGGCACGGGGTGGTCTATGCGGCGTCCGAGCAGGTCGTGGTATGCACCTGCGGTGCCGGTGACGGCGGGCGAGGTGATGACGCTCTGCCCCTCCTCGATGGCGGCGGCGAGGGCGTGTACCTCGGCTGCGCCCCATAGCCAGCATCCCACGCCGAAGTCCTCGAAGTCGGGGTCTGTGTCGTATGTGATGGGTGCGCCGTCCTCGGGGCTCGACCCTGTGCCCTGCAGATAGCCCACCTTGCCGTCGGGGTGGATTGCCGAGGCCATTGACTGCCATCCGGCTGCGATGACGGGGAGGTATGTGTCGGCGTCGAGCAACCCTGTGCGCACGCCCCATGCCATGCCTCCGACAAAGAGCGACGTGCCTGTCATCTCGGGGCCCTCGCTCCCCGCGGGGCCGAGGTTGAGGGGGGCCGCGAGGCTCACGCTCCACGACCCGTCGGGACGCTGGCAATCCTTGAGCCCGCGGCTCATGGCGATGAAATCTGCGGCATACGTGTCGCGGTGGCTCTCGGTGGCGGGTGTGAACTGCATCACCCTTGCCAGGGCCATGTAGGCCCATCCGTTGCCACGGCTCCAGTAGCAGTCCTTGTCGGGCTCGGTGAGGTCGCGGTATGGCGGGTCGAACTTATAGTCGCGATACCACAGCCCGGTCGAGGTGTTGAACAGCGGGCGTCCGCCGCCGCGCTTGTCGCCCCCCTGGCTGTCGCGTGTGTAGGCATACATCTCGTACATGCGGGTCCAGTAGGCGGGGTCGCCTGTGATGTCGCCGAGCATGGCCATGACGGGCATGGCCATCTGTATGGCGTCGACCCAATACCAGAAGTTGACCCTCCCGGTGGCCATCATGTTGTCGATGCGCATGCGTATGTGCTCCATCCTCACGGTCTGCGAGGGGTCCATGAGATACATCTGCAGGTATGCCTGTCCGCAGCACTGGTAGTCGGCGTTGTGGTTCTTGGCCTCGGTGTCCGAGCTGCTGACCCAGTTGTGGAACTCGCCCCAGTCGGTGCAGTATCTGAGCCAGTCCTCGCGGGGATTCTCGCGGTATGCGTTGAGCAGTCCCTCATAGAAGACTCCGCGGGTCCATATCTTGCTGTTGCGGGTCTTGCCGCCGACATGGCTCTTGGCGCCGACGTCGGGATAGCGGGCTATGAACCTGTCGGCCACACGGGCGGTGACATCCATCACGTCGCTGCTGGCGGGGAGCTGGGCGGCGGCTGCGAGGGTGGTGAGGAGGATGGCGATGATGCTGCTGATTCTTTTCATGGTATGGTGATGGGGTGGGGTGACTGAGTATTTTCAGGGATGGAACACCGACAGGAGCCAGGTGGAGATGCCCATGTAGATGACCATGCCTATGATGTCGTTGGTGATCGAGATGAAGGGGCCTGTGGCCAGGGCGGGGTCAATCTTGAGTTTCTCGAGGGTGAGGGGCACGAAGGTGCCGAATACCGATGCGAACATCACCACACAGAACAGCGACAGGCTCACGGCGTATGTGGTGGCGAGATGTCCCTGGCCGATGGTGAGGTAGTTGTAGACAAGTACGAGCAGGGCTATTATCGAGCCGTTGAGCAGCCCCACGCCGAGCTCCTTGACCAGCTGTGTGGCCGATTTCTTGACGTCGAGCGAGCCGTTGGCGAGACCCTGGACCACGATGGCCGACGACTGTGTGCCCACGTTGCCGCCCGTGCCGCCGATGAGGGGGATGAAGAGGGCGAGGGCCGGGTCGACGGCAAATCCACCCTCGAAGCGCCCGAGTATTAACGAGTTGCAAAGGCCGCCTATCATGCCGATGAGGAGCCACGGCAGACGCGCCTTGGTCTGGGCCAGCAGCTTGTCGTCGCTCTCGACGTCGCCCGACAGACCTGATGCCAGCTGGTAGTCGCGCTCGGACGAGTCGCGCACCTTGTCCATCACGTCGTCGACGGTGATGCGTCCCAGCAGGCGCCCTATCGAGTCGATGACGGGCATCGCCACGAGGTCATATTTCTCAAAGTCGAGGGCCACCTCGTCGATGGGTGTGTCGGCCTTGACGGCCACGGGGTCTGTCTCCATGACATGCTTTATCTTGGAGACCGAGGGGTGGGTGATGAGTTTCTTGAGGGGGAGGGTGCCGCGCAGGCGGTCGTCGTTGTCGACGACATAGACGTAATAGACCTCGTCCATGTCCTCGGCCTGCATGCGCATCTGCTTGATGCACTCGGGCATGCTCCAGTTCTCGTTGACCACGATCATCTCGGTGCCCATGAGGCCGCCGGCGGTGTCCTCGTCATACTGCAGCAGGTCGATGATGTCTCCGGCCTGCTCCACGTCGTCGATGTGGCTGAGAATCTTGTCGCGCTCGTCCTCGTCGAGCTCCTGGATGATGTCTACGGCGTCGTCGGTGTCGAGGTGCTCTATCTGCTTGGCGATGTCCTCGGCGTCCATCTTGGAGAGGAGGCGCGAGCGCTCGTCCTCGTCGAGCTCCATGAGCACGTCGGCCTGGGCGTCCTCGTCGAGCAGCCTGAAGAGGTATTCCGAGTCCTCGAGGTCAAGGTCGCGGTACAGGTCGGCGATGTCGGCGGGGTGCAGGTCGGCCAGCTCCTCGCGGGCCGCGTCGTCGGCGTGGTCCTCGATTATCTTGTGGAGGTGGCTGAGGTATTCGGGTGTGAATTCTTTCATTGGGGACTGAGCATGAGTGTGAGCCTGACGAAATCATCGACCGAGAGCTGTTCGGGCCTCATGGCAAGCAGCGGGGAGTCGGGCAGGGGTGCCCCGGGGGGCAGAAGGGGGCGCACGGAGTTGCGCAGGGTCTTGCGGCGCTGCCCGAAGGCGGTCTTGACCACGGCCTTGAAGCGCTTCTCGTCGCACCCGAGGTCGCGGCACCCGTTGCGGCGCATCACTATGACGCCGCTCTGCACCTTGGGCGGGGGATTGAAGACTCCAGGGGGGACGGTGAAGAGATACTCGACGTCATACCACGCCTGGAGCAGCACGCTCAGTATGCCGCGGGCCTTGGTACCCGCGGGGGCCGCCAGACGCTCGGCAACCTCGCGCTGCAGCATGCCCGAGCACAGGGTCACGGTGTCGCGGTAGTCGAGTATGTGGAAGAATATCTGAGACGATATGTTGTAGGGGTAGTTGCCGATGACGCACATCTCGCGGCCTCCGAACACGGCGTTGAGGTCGAGCTTGAGGAAATCGGCGTCGAGCAGACGCCCCCCGGTGTTCAGCTCGGGATAGTTGCGGCGCAGGTACTCGATAGACTCGCCGTCTATCTCGGCCACCTTGAGGTCGTGGCCGTCGGCCAGCAGGTATTTGGTCAGGACACCCATTCCGGGGCCGACCTCGAGCACCGGGAGCCCCGAGGGGGGCGCTATGGTGTCGGCTATGCGGCGTGCTGTGGGCTCGTCGGTCAGGAAATGCTGGCCCAGGGCTTTCTTGGGGCGCACAAGTCCCCCGCGCGTTGAGGTGTCTCGTTTCATCGGTTCTCTTGTTTTCCAAGCGGCGCACGTGGCCGCTTGCACCGTGGACGTATGGTGTTGAGGGGGGAAAGATCAGCTGTCGCGGTCTATCACAAAGTCGAGCAGCACTGACAGCGGGTTGGGCGAGACGCCGGGAGCAATCTCGCATGCCAGGCGATGACCCTCGTCGCGCAGGGCGTAGAGCTTGCGCCGGGCCTCGTCGACCCCTCCCGTGTCGACCGCAAAGGCTATGAGGGTGGCTATCTCGCTGTCGCCGAGGGTGTCGCTCTGCAGCAGGGTGCGCATGGCCGGGGCGTCGGGGTGGCCCGACGCGAGGGCGCAGAGCAGCGGCAGTGTCACCTTGCCCTCGCGCAGGTCGTTGCCGGTGGGCTTGCCGAGCTTCTCGGAGGGGTAGTAGTCGAAGATGTCGTCTGTAATCTGGAAGCACTGGCCGAAGATGGTGGCATAGCGCCTGAGCAGGTCGAGGCGGCTGTCGGTGACTCCGGCCGAGTATGCGCCCACCTCGACACAGGCTGTGAAGAGTGAGGCTGTCTTGTGGGTGATGATCCTGAAATATCCCTCCTCGGTCAGCGAGTGCTCGCGGGCGTTGTCGAGCTGGTCCATCTCGCCGAGCGAGAGCAGGGCGCCCAGTCCGGCCAGGGTGTCGATGACACGCAGGTCTTTGGTCGAGGCGGCGAGGCTCAGGGCCCTGGAGACGAAGAAATCGCCGACAAGTACGGCTATATGGTTGTCCCAAAGGGCGTTGATGGTGTCGACGCCGTGGCGGGTGTCCGAGTTGTCGACCACATCGTCGTGTATCAGCGACGCGTTGTGCAGTATCTCTATGGCGGCGGCGGGCAGCACGACGTCATAGAGGGGCTCTCCGCCCAGCAGGTCGGCGGTGAGCATGGCCATGATGGGGCGCAGTTCTTTCCCCCGGTGGCTCAGGTAGTGGCCTATCACCCGGTTCATCATCGGATTGGGCGAGCTCAGGGCGTCGACAATGACTGCGTGGAGCCTGTCGAGACGCGGTTCAAGCGTATGTCTGATGTTCTGAAGGGGGGTCATAACGGAGTGCAAAATTACGAAAATTTCTGTAAAACGTACAATTTTAACCAAAATACTCAAAAAACCGCGCCGCGATTGGTATGGTGTCGCGGGAATTGAGTAATTTTATACCCTCAAAACCGACCAGCCCTATGGACAAACGCCTGTTTCTGCTCGATGCATACGCCCTGATATACCGTGCCTACTACGCGCTGATACGCTCGCCGCGCATGTCGTCGGCGGGATTCAACACGTCGGCCATTTTCGGATTCTGCAACACGCTCGACGACCTGCTGCGCAAGGAGAATCCCACGCACATCGCTGTCTGCTTCGACCCCCACGGCCCCACGTTCCGCCACAAGGAGTTCGAGGCCTACAAGGCGCAGCGCGACAAACAGCCCGAGGACATCACGCTGGCCATCCCCTGGATAAAGCGCATCCTCGAGGCATACCGCATCCCGGTGGTCGAGGTCGAGGGGTATGAGGCCGACGACGTGATAGGCACCCTGGCCACACGTGCCGCCGCCGAGGGTTTTGACACCTACATGATGACCCCCGACAAGGATTACGGCCAGCTTGTGGGGCCGCACATCTTCATGTACCGCCCCGCCATAAAAGGCGAGGGGTTCGAGGTCAGGGATACGGCGAGGGTCTGCGAGCGTTTCGGCGTCTCGGAGCCCCGCCAGATAATAGACCTGCTGGCGCTCGAGGGTGATGCCTCGGACAACATACCCGGATGTCCCGGTGTGGGCGAGAAGACGGCACAGAAGCTGATAGCCGAGTGGGGGAGCGTCGAGAACCTGCTCGAGCATACCGACTCCCTCAAGGGCGCGCTCAAGAAGCGTGTCGAGGAGAACGCCGACAAGATACGCATGTCAAAGTGGCTCGCCACCATCTGCCGCGACGTGCCCGTGGATATTGCTCCCGACAGCCTGGAGCGCCGTCCCGCGGATGTCGACGCGCTGATGGCCATATTCCAGGAGCTCGATTTCAAGTCGCTCATCGCCAGGCTCAGGAGCCGCACGGTCACCGAACCTGTGGCGGCACCCGAGGTGAAGGAGGTGCCCGAGGGTGAGATGGGGTCGCTGTTTGATGTGGCCCCGGATGCCGATGCGGCCCCCGTCACCGTGTGCGAGGAACACCGCTATGCGGTCGCCGCAACCGCCGCCGAGGTCGGCGAGGCCGTGGCACGGATGGCCGGCCGCGACGCCATAGGCATGGCCGTGTATGCCGTGGGCGACGACGCGATGTCGTCGGTGCTCGAGGGTGTGGCCCTCTCTGACACCGGGTGCGAGGGTGTCTATATCCCCGTGCCCCGCCCGGGGAGTGCCCGCGGCGAGACGCTGGCCCTGCTGGCGCCCCTTTTCGGCAAGAAGGGGCCCGTGATTGTGGGCCACGACATCAAGCGCGCCATGCTGCTGCTGAGGCTCGACGGCATTGAGTTCGAGACCCGGTATTATGACACCTCCGTGGCCCACTATGTCATAGACCCCGAGATGAGGCACGACATAGGGCAGGTGGCCTCGAAATACCTCCACGTCACCCTGAGCGGCGTCGCTCCCGACGCCAAGCCGGGACATCCGCAGAAGCCGCTCGACACCGATGCCGCCATGGCACGCTATTGCGAGGAGGCCGACGTGAGCCTGCGTCTGCGCCCGCTGCTCGACGCCGAGGTGGCTGCACGCGACATGACGCCGCTGCTGCACGAGGTCGAGTTTCCGCTGACGCGCGTCCTCGCCGCGATGGAGTGGATCGGCGTGAGGATTGACCCCGAGGTGCTGGTGAGGCTGTCGGCCAAGCTCAAGGAGCAGCTTGCCGGGATGGAAGAGGAGGCATACGAGATGGCCGGAGGGCCGTTCAACATCGGCTCGCCCTCGCAGGTGGGTATGGTGCTGTTCGACCGCCTGCAGATCGACCCCAAGGCCAAGCGCACCGCCAAGGGGCAGTACTCGACCACCGAGCAGGTGCTCGAGAAATATGCCCACCGTGTGCCCCTGGTGAGCCTGATACTCAAGATACGCCGCCTGCGCAAGCTCATCACCACCTATCTCGACGCGCTCCCCGCGCTCATCAACCCGCGCACAGGCAAGATACATACGTCATACAACCAGACCGTCACCGCCACCGGGCGCATCTCGTCGACCAATCCCAACCTGCAGAACATCCCCGTGCGCACCGACGACGGGCGCGAGATACGCCGCGCGTTCATAGCCGACCCGGGCGACGTGATCATGAGCGCCGACTACTCGCAGATAGAGCTGCGCCTCATCGCCGACCTGAGCGGTGACAAGGATATGATCGAGGGTTTCCTGAGCGGCGACGACATCCACCGCATCACGGCCTCGAAGATTTACGGCGTGCCGCTCGCCGAGGTCACAGACGACCAGCGCCGCCACGCCAAGACGGCCAATTTCGGCATCGTCTACGGTATCTCGGCCTTCGGGCTGAGCGAGCGTCTCGGCATAGCCCGCGCCGAGGCCAAGAAGCTGATAGACGGATATTTTGCCACCTATCCCCACATACGCGAGTATCTGGACCGGGCGGTTGTCGAGGCGCGCGAGAAGGGGTATGCCCTGACCCGCATGGGGCGTCGCCGCTATCTGCCCGACATCACGTCGCGCAGCGCGGCCGTGAGGGCGTATGCCGAGCGCAATGCCGTCAATGCCCCCATCCAGGGCACTGCCGCCGACATTATCAAGGTGGCCATGGTGAGGATATTCGCCGAGATGGAGCGGCGCGGACTGCGCTCGCGCATGATAATGCAGGTGCACGACGAACTGATATTCAACATTGTCCCCTCCGAGCTCGACGAGATGCGCGAGCTGGTCGAGAGGGGTATGGCCGACGCCTATCACGGCGCCGTGCCCCTTATAGCCGAGGCCGGTACGGGCGACAACTGGCTCGAGGCACATTGAGAGATACCTTAAAGAATAAACCTATGGAAATGAAGAATCTTATGAGACATCTGATGCTTGTGCTGATGCTCGTGATGGCCGGGGCGGTCATGGCGGGCGAGAGTGAGGGTGACATCCCCTTCAACGGCCTCATACTCGACGGCAACAACCAGCCCGTCAAGAAGGTCAAGGTCTATAACACCGACAAGGACCGCTATGCCATGTCGGACAAGAAAGGTCGCTTCGGCCTGACCAATGTGGGGGCCGGGGACACCCTGACACTTATTGTGAAGAAGAACAGGATACGCATCCCCGTCGAGGGACGCAAGAGCATGAAGATAATACTCGAGGAGGGCCCCAAGTATAACGTCTGGCAGGACGAGGACCTTGTCAACGAAGGATACGGCTATGTGAAGCGCCGCGAGTACACGGGCTCGAGCGCGGGCATCAGCGGCGAACAGTTGCGCCGCTCGGGCCAGCGCAATGTGCTGCAGGCCCTCACGGGGCTTGTGCCGGGCCTGACGGTGACGACCACCGACGGCCAGACACGCGCCAACATACGCGGCCAGCGCTCGCTGCTCCTCTCGAACGAGCCCCTCTATATGGTTGACGGCACGCAGGTCGAGTCGCTTGACTTTGTGAGCGTCTATGACGTGGAGCATGTCGAGGTGCTGAAGAGTGCGCCCCAGTATGGCATGCGCGGCGCCAACGGCGCCATCCTGGTCACCACCCGCGGCGCCGCCAGGAAGAAATGATGACAACAACTTATTCCCAACTATGACTCCCGAAGAGAAACTCAAGATAGAGGAGCGTGTCGTAGAGCTCCTCAAGACTGTCTACGACCCCGAGATACCTGTCGACATCTACAACCTCGGGCTTATCTATGGAATAGACCTCGCCGATGACGGTGCGCTCGACGTGACCATGACCCTCACGGCACCGTCATGTCCCGCCGCAGACTTTCTTGTCGACGATGCCCGCATCAAGCTCGAGAGCATCGAGGGTGTGAAGAGCGTCGACATACACATCGTCTTCGAGCCCGAGTGGAACAAGGACATGATGAGCGAGGAGGCCAAACTTGACCTCGGATTCCTCTGATGGCCTGTGGCGGACTGACATATTTCATCTCAGACCTCCATCTGGGTGCCGGATACATAGCTGACCCGCGCGCCCACGAGATGAAGGTGGTACGTTTCCTGCGCTCGATAGCCCCTACGGCGCGCAGGCTGTTTCTGCTAGGCGACATCCTCGACTACTGGTGGGAATATTGCGACGTGGTGCCGAGGGGCTTCACGCGCTTTTTCGGTGCCTTGGCCGAGCTGGCCGACGCCGGGGTCGAGATAACGTGGTTCAAGGGGAATCACGACATTTGGATATTCGACTATCTCCCCGCCGAGATCGGCCTGAAGGTACACGACGGCATCATGGAGACATCTCTGGACGGGCGCCGGTTCCTGATGGAACATGGCGACGGGGTGGGGCGGCTGCCACGTACGTTCAGGGCTCTCCGCGCGCTTTTCCGCTGCCGTCCGGCCCAGGTTATGTTCGCCGCCATACATCCGCGCTGGACTGTGGGGTTTGCCCACGCATGGTCGGCGCACAGCCGCAAGCATGGCGGATATGTCCCCAAGGCCGGAGCGGGCGAGAGCCTTGTGCGCTGGGCTGCGGAATATAATGCCTCGCGTGATGACGACAATAAGGTGGATTATTTCATCTTCGGACATCAGCATGTGCTGCTCGACCGCCCCCTCCCCGACGGCGCCCGCGTGGTGGTTCTGGGCGACTGGATAACCCGTTTCTCTTATGCCGTCTGGGATGGCGAAAATCTCTCGACAGCTATCTTCAACGGGTGATAATCAGGCGGAAATTTTGATTATTAACGTATTTTAACCATTCTGCGCCGCTTATTGTCTTTATGACGTATATGTTGAATTACAATAAGTTATGGCAGAAATGAACAAAAAGTGCAAATAAATGGCTAATAAATTATGTTGGATAACATATAAAAAAATTTCTCCACCAACAATTTTAGGCCTACCTTTGCATCACGAACCTAAAACAATCTTTTTTACCTTAGAAATTGTACCTATTGGAAACTCATGGAAAGGAGCTGCGTGAAGCAGTTCCTTTTTATTTTGAGTATTTTGTTATGGTTCGGAAAAACATTAATTTCGCAATATGATACCTGACATAATACATTACTGCTGGTTCAGCGGAGAGGAGATGCCCCCTTCGGTCCGTGACTGCATAGCCTCATGGCGCCGTCACATGCCCGAGTGCGAGCTCAGGCTGTGGGACATGGAGGCTGTGCGCCATATCGATAACAGGTTCATGTGCGAGGCTCTTGACAACCGCATGTGGGCGTTTGCCACAGACTATGTGCGTCTATATGCCGTCGAACGATATGGCGGTATCTATATGGACACGGACGTGATGCTCTACGGGTCGTTGAGGCCATATATGTCAGACCGAATGTTCATAGGGCGCGAGTTCGTCACCCTCGACATCCGTCGTCCCGTCATGGCGCTTACGAGCCATCTGTTCGGTGCCGAGCCGCATCATCCCTTTCTTCAGGCATGTCTGCGCCATTACGAGGGGCGTCCCTTCGTCACGTCGTCGGACAGGTCTATGCCGATGTCGCTCAGGTTCGATCTCATGATTCTCCCTCTCATACAGGCGCTCATCGCCGAATCTGTGGCGGGATATGATGCACACGCGTCCCGGATGGGGAAACAGTTTCTCGCAGACGGCCTCACGGTCTATCCCGAAGGGCTATTTGTAGGAGGGAAGGGAGCTGTCGCTCATCATCTGCTGAACGGGGGATGGCTCGAGAGACCGCTCGACTCGACACATGTCGGTGATGTCCCCCTGTGGCGCCGTGCCATTGGAGCACTGCATCTTCACGACACTTTCGAGCGTCTGCTGAGGCGCATGGGCTACTGGGCCGTGAGGCTCTGAGTCCCGTCAGATTTTCTGGTGGAAGAGTTTGTTGACGGCCAGCTTGAAATCAGAGAACATGGCCGTGGCCGGGGTGATGAACGGCTTTATCTCGGCGGTGCGGGGGGGCGACACCACGCGCAGGCTCGACGGATGGCACACGATGTCGAGCTCGGAGTCCATGTTGAGGGGTTCGCCGTCAATGTGCGCCGGTCCACCTCCCTGGCGTGAGATGGTGAGCGAGGGAGTGCGGAAGGTGTCGATGAGCACGTTCTTCTCTATCATGCCCGTGAGCATGTCGAAGCCCACGAGGGCGGTCGACAGGGGGTTGCCCGCATGGATTATCGTGACGTCGAGCAGTCCGTCGTCTATGACGGCGCTCGGTGCTATGTAGGCGTTGTTGCCATATTGCGAGGCATTGCACACGGCTACGAGGAATGCCTTTTCGGTCAGCGTCTTGCCCCCGGCCTTGATGGTATAGAGCTCGGGCTCGTAGTGGGCGTATGTCTGGAATGTGCTCTGTATGTATGTCAGCTTGCCGCGGGTCTTCTTGCGGGCGAAAGCCTCGCTCACGGCGGCGTCAAACCCTACGCCGAACGTGCAGAAGAACTTGCGCCCGTTAACCGTGGCATAGTCTATGGCATGTGCCTTGTTATTGAGTATCGTCCTGACTCCCTCGCGCACGTCGACGGGGATGCCCAGATGGCGCGCCAGGCCGTTGCCCGAGCCGCACGGCACTATTGCCAGCGCCGTCTGTGTGCCGCAGAGTGCCGCCGCCGTCTCGTTGACGGTGCCGTCGCCTCCGGCGGCTATCACCGCCTCATATCCCATCTCGGCGGCCTCGAGGGCCAGGCGTGTGGCGTCGCCGCGGCCTCGTGTATAGGCCGTCTCTATCTCCCACCCCAGGGGGGAGAGCTGTTCGGCTACATATCTGTCCAGGCCTTCCTTGCTCCGTGTCCCGGAGATGGGATTGATGACGAGACGTGCTTTCATTATCGGGTCGGTAATGGATTCGTGATTCGTTCGGTTGATTATGAGGTCGAGGTCAGATGGTGACACGCCGTGTCGACGTGTCTGTCTTGAGGATATATATACCCTTTGCCGACATGCGCAGGCGGTGTGTGCCGCCCGGAAGGGTCTCCGAGCATATCTGCTGTCCCAGGATGGTGAACACCTTGATTGTGACCTTGTTGCGGCATCCGACATAGATGTATCCGTCGCGCACCGCAACATCGAGCTGGTCCTGGTCGGGGCGTGCCTCGATGGCCACTGTCCCCACGGGCGGGGCGGTGACTGGTTCCCAGCGTGGAGCGGCGCCGAGGCACCACACACACGAGGATATCAATATCATCAGGGTCAGCAACTGTCGCATATCTGACTGCAAAATTAATGATTTTCTGCATCAACACCAAACCTGCGGGCCAAAGTTAGGGCCGGCGGCAGTCGCCGTCGGCCCCTGATGTCTTGCAGACCGCTGTGAATCAATACATGGGAGTGAACGGGACAGTCTTGAACAGGTGCCGGTTGGCTTCTCCTACGTAGTCGCGGCTGTGGGCCACGTCGAGCTTGAGCACGGGGGCGCCTTTGCGCAGGTCGCACTTGGACAGGTCGATATAGAAGACACCGTCGTTGGTCACGACATCGAAATAATAGCGCAGGTCGCGCAGGTTGGAGTATCCTCTCCACTGTGTGGCCGAGAGGTTGGCCTCGCCTGCCGTATAGGTATAAGGTACCGAGAGGTTGGCCAGGATAGAGCGGACTATCGAGAATCCGAGGTCGGCCTCGCCGGTCTTCTCGACATGCTGGTCAAAGAAATATCCCCTGACAAAGCGGTCGGGGCTGCTCACGGTGCCGGGCAGCATGTGGGTACCCCCGATGTTGAGCCAGTATTTGTTGATGGCCTCCATTTCGGGGAATGTGGGGTCGTTGGTCAGCATCGGGATATCCTGCCCCTGGTAGATGCGTATGTTGCCGTGGTCGAACTCGACAACCGCCGAACGCCCCTCGCGGTCGGTGATGGCCCAGTGCAGGGCTGTGACGGTACCCCCGTCGAAGGTGGCGCCGGAGATGTTGAAGTCCTGGCGCTCGAGCATGGCCACGACCTCGGGTGTGGTGGCGCACAGGTCGAGCATCCATGCCGGGAACATGGCCAGCGACATGGGAGGACGCCCGTCGGTAGAGGCATTGTCATAGACTGTGCCCTTGCAGAAGAGGCCGTTGACCACAAGCCCCTTCTCGTTCATTCCCTCGGTGACACCTCCGTCATAGCCCACGGCATAGATGGCGCCATAGCGCGAGGTCCACTCGACTGCGCCCGGCAGCGAGTGCCCTTTCTTGGCCATCCCTGCGGGATAGACATATAGGTTGGTGGGGATGGGGTTCTTCCAGTCGAGCGAGCGGCCCACGATGCGCAGGCTGTCGTTGCCGACGTAGAGTACGCGTGAACAGGCCCCGGCTTCGGGGGCTGCGCTCCAGAGCGCCGCGGCCGCAGCCGCTCCGAGCAGAAAACGTGAGAGTTTCATATCCTGATACAGTTTTTGTCTAAGATATAAACGCTCGGGTGTCGTGGATGGTTCTCCGGCCCGCTGTCACGCTGTGGGAACACGGAATGCAGGTGCAAAAAAAATTGATTGTCGTCCCGACAACCAATCTTTTGTTAACCTTAAATCTAATACCATGAAAAATACATTGCAAAGGTAATGCGGTTTTGACATTTCACCAAATGTTTTGCAAGAAATTTTCTTGATTTTAACATTATTTTGCGGTTAAATGCAGTTTTTTTGGGGTTTTTGTTGGAATTATGATATTATATTAACCGAAATTTGACAATTTGCCATTTCGTCCGTCAGTCTCCGTGCAAAATGCCGGGCAGTTTTCATAATTCGGAAATTTTAACTATATTTGCGCTGAAAACCAACCGCATCAGATGACCGACGACAATATACCCACCCCCGAAGAGATGTCCGGCGACCCGGCCGGAGACATGCAGCCATACGACCCCAAGGTGATAGTCGACACCTCTGACGACACCGTGCGCCATCAGTTGCGTGGCATGTATCAGAGCTGGTTCCTGGACTATGCGAGCTATGTCATACTTGAGCGAGCCGTCCCCCATATCGAGGACGGCCTCAAGCCCGTGCAGCGCCGCATACTCCACTCGATGAAGCTGCTGCACGACGGCCGCTTCAACAAGGTGGCCAACATCGTGGGCAATACCATGCAGTTTCACCCGCATGGCGATGCATCCATCTATGAGGCCCTGGTGCAGCTGGGACAGAAGGAGCTGCTGGTCGACACCCAGGGCAACTGGGGCAACACCCTGACGGGTGCCGGGGCTGCCGCGGGCCGATATATCGAGGCGAGGCTGTCGCATTTTGCCCTCGATGTGGTTTTCAACCCCAAGGTGACCGACTGGACCCTGAGCTACGACGGCCGCAAGAAGGAGCCGGTGACACTCCCGGTCAAGTTCCCTTTGCTGCTGTTCCAGGGGGTCGAGGGTATCGCCGTGGGTCTGTCGTCAAAGATTCTGCCCCACAATTTCAACGAGATAATCGACGCCGCCATAGCCCATCTGAGGGGCGAGGAGTTCACGCTCTATCCCGATTTCTTCACCGGGGGCTCCATAGATGTGTCGCGATATAACGACGGCGAGCGCGGAGGTGCCGTGAGGATCCGCGCCAAGATAGAGAAAATCGACAACAAGACCCTCGCCATCACCGAGATTCCCTACGGCAAGACCACCGCGACACTCATCGAGTCTATAATCAAGGCTGCCGAGACGGGCAAGATCAAGATACGCAAGGTCGAGGACAATACCTCGGAGCATGCCAACATACTGGTGCATCTGCTGCCGGGTACGTCGAGCGACCGCACCATAGACGCCCTCTATGCCTTCACCGACTGCGAGCTGTCGGTGTCGCCCAACTGCTGTGTCATCTCCGACAACAAGCCCCATTTCCTGAGTGTGAGCGATGTGCTGCGCCACAATGTCGAGCACACCCGCGACATACTGCGCCGCGAGCTCGAGATAAAGCTGGCCGAGGTCAGGGAGCAGCTGCATTTCGCCACCCTCGAGCGCATCTTCATCGAGAAACGTATATATAAGGAGAAGGGCTACGAGGAGAGCGAGTCGCGCCAGCAGGCCATCGACCATATCCGCGGACGCCTCGAGCGCTATGTCAAGCAGTTCGTGCGTCCCGTCACCGACGACGACATCATACGCCTTTTCGAGATAAAGATGGGGCGCATCCTCAAGTTCAACGCCCTCAAGTGCGACGAGCAGATTGCCGCCTTCAACGAGCGCATCGGCGAGCTCAACTCGCACCTTGCGTCGCTCACCGAGTATGCCATAAGCTGGTTCGAGGGGCTTAAGGAACGCTATGGCGACGCCTTCCCGCGCATGACCCAGATACGCAGCTTCGACAATATCCAGGCCGCCACCGTGGCCGAGGCCAACGAGAAGCTCTACATAAACCGCGAGGAGGGTTTCATCGGCACCTCGCTGCGCAAGGACGAGTTCCTCTGCACCTGTTCGAGCATCGACGACGTGATCATCTTCTATCGCGACGGCTCGTACAAGGTTGTCCGCGTGGCCGAGAAGCTGTTCATCGGCAAGGGGGTGATTCATGTCGATGTGTTCAAGCGCAAGGACGAGCGCACCGTATATAATGTCATCTACCAGAACGGCAAGGGGGGGCCGTACTATATGAAGCGTTTCCGCGTCACGGGCATCACCCGCGACAAGCAGTATAACCTCACCCCGGGGCTTCCCGGCTCGAAGGTGTGCTGGTTCACGGCCAACTCTAACGGCGAGGCCGAGGTGGTGCGCGTGGTGCTCAAGCCCAAGGCACGCCTCAAGACCCTGCAGTTCGACGTCGATTTCTCGACCCTCGCCATCAAGGGACGCGGGGCCGTGGGCAACATCGTCACCCGCAACGAGGTACACCGTTTCTCCCTCAAGGAGAAGGGTGTCTCCACCCTCGGCGGACGTGACGTGTGGTTCGACCCCGATGTCAACCGCCTCAACTATGACGGCCGCGGCGACTATCTGGGCGATTTCAACACGGGCGACCTCGTGCTGGTCATACTCCGCAACGGCGAGTACTATACCTCGACATTCGAGGCCTCGAACCATTATCCCGACGGCATACTCCGCATCGAGAAGTTCAATCCCCACAAGGTCTGGACGGCCATACTCGACGATGCCGACCAGGGGTATCCCTATCTCAAGCGCTTCACCTTCGAGCCTACCGCCAAGCCACAGCGTTATCTCGGCGAGAATACGGCATCGCGGCTGCTGTGGCTCTCGGATGTCGAGGGCGCCAGGGTGGAGGTCACCTTCGGCGGTGCCGACTCGTTCCGCCCCGCAATGGAGGTCGTGGCCCGCGAGTTTGTGGCCGTCAAATCGTTCCGCGCCAAGGGCAAGCGCCTTACCACATGGGCCCTCGGCTCGATAAACGAGCTTGAACCCCTGCCCGACGAAGCCCTGCCCGACGAGGACGAAGCCCCCGCACCCGAACCCGACGACACCCCCCTCGAGCCTGAGAAGAGCGACGAGGAAGTGCGCGACGAGATAATAGGCCAGCAACGCCTGTTCGAATGATGGGGAGTTAAAAGATTAAAGTTAAAAGATTAAAGTTTAAAGAGCTTGTCATTGTTTCCTCATCTCCCCATCCTTAAAAAGCCCCGCCCCCTTCTTGGAAAGCCTCGCCCCCTTCAGGGGGCGAGGCGGGCCCTCCTTTTTGCCCTCCTCCTTTTTGGAGAGCTGCCCCTCCTTCAGGTGGGGCTGAGGGGGGGCCTGAGGGCCCAGGAGCCCGTGCGCCCCGTCACCGCTACCTATACTTTTGGCATCGGCTCATCTCACCTCACCGACACCTACCTCTCACCCCTGCACTATGACGGATGGGGGGCCACTCTCGGCTACTCGCGCATGCAGGCCCCAAGGTTCTCCCCTGACAGGCTTGTCATGATGCTCGACGCCTCCCTCGCCCTCGACCGCACCCTCAACCCCGCCCGTAACGCCACGATGTGGGGTGCTACCCTGCGTATCGAATGGGGTATGGCGCGCCGCTGGCAGCCCATACCATCGCTCACCGTCGCCGGGGGAGGCACCCTCTCGCTCGAAGGGGGAGCCCTCTACAACGACCGCAACGGCAACAACCCCGCCTCGGCCAAGGGTGCCGTCACCCTCAACCTCACAGGCTATGCCGCATGGCGCACCAGGGTAGGGCGGCTCCCCGTCACCCTCACATGGCGACCCACAATGCCCGTAGCCGGAGCCTTCTTCTCGCCCGATTATGGCGAGCTTTACTACGAGATATATCTCGGCAACCGTTCCGGCCTCGTCCATGCCGCATGGCCCGGCTCATACTTCACCCTCGACAACCTTGTTGCCGCCGACCTGCACTTATGGCGAGGCACAGCCCTCCGCATCGGCTATCAAGGGCGCGTCCACTCGTCCAAAGCCTGCGGCATAGTCACCAACACCTCGCGCCATACATTCATCCTCGGCATCACCGGCAGCTGGATAAGCTATCCGATGTAGGGTTAAAGGTTATAGGTTAAGGGTTATGAGGTTATAAGCCACATAAGTTACATCCTCCACATAAGAAACATCCCCCCACATCAGCAACATCCTCATGCACAGATACATACTATTCATATTCTTTCTCCTCACGGTTTCCTGTCACGGTGTCGAGGAGTATGCCGACAATGCGCGGGGCAATTTCGAGGCCCTGTGGACCATCCTCGACGAGCATTACTGCTTTTTCGACGAGAAAGGCATCGACTGGGATGCCGTGCACGACCGCTATGCACCCTGCGTCGACGACGGTATGACCCCCGAGGAGCTGTTTCGCGTCTGCTCGGATATGCTCGACGAGCTGCGCGACGGCCATGTCAACCTCTCGTGCGCATGGGGCACCTCATACTATCGCGCATGGTGGAGCGACTATCCACAGAACTTCTCCCTGCGGCTCATCCAGCAGGCATATTTCGATTTCTCATACTCGCAGTCGTCCGGCCTGATGTTCGGTATGCTTGACGACAATGTCGGATACATATATTATAGCTCCTTCTCAAACCCCATCGGCGACGGCAACCTCGACGCTGTGCTCCTCACCCTTGCCTCGGCCACAGGGCTCATCATCGACGTGCGCGACAACGGCGGCGGCGAGCTCACCAATGTTGAGCGGCTTGTGTCGCGCTTCATCACCCGTCCGATCCTCGTCGGCTATATCATGCACAAGACCGGCCCCGGCCATGATGATTTCTCTGAGCCATACCCCGTCACCTACCGTCCGGCCGCCGAGGGGCGTGTGCGCTGGGGCAAGCCAATCGTCGTGCTCACCAACCGCTCTACCTTCTCGGCCGCCAATAACTTTGCCGCCGTGATGCGCGGCCTCCCGGGCGTGACACTGGTGGGCGCCACTACCGGCGGAGGCTCCGGCATGCCATACTCGTCGGAAATTCCCTGCGGATGGGGTGTCCGTTTCTCGGCATGTTCCATGCTCGACGCCGAGGGCCGCAGCACCGAGAGCGGCGTCGAGCCCCACGTCGCCGTCGACCTCGACCCACAGGATGCACTCGCCGGTCACGACACCATCCTCGACCGCGCCATCGCCATAATACAAGGCGAATAAATAAGCACATACCACACATAAGCCACATAAATTGCATAAGAAGATGTTTTTCGTCTAATGCCACCAGCCGCGAAGCGGCGATATGTGGAAAGCCCCACATCGAGCCCACAGGGCGATGGTGTGGGGGGACGCGATTAGGGACACCGGGACGCCGATTGGATGCATGCCTCTACTTGGGCATGCGTCCGTCAGGACGCTGATTTACCAGTAACCGGGTACGCCGGAGCTTTGCGCAGGCGTGCCCGGATAGTCCCGGAATGATGTGTGGCGTCCGTCAGGACGCCGATTTACCTCATCGCGCGGATAGGTTGTGCCGTAAATCGGCGTCCTGTCGGACGCCCATGTGGAGTGAGTGCTTCCCGGGCACGCCTGCGCAAAGCTCCGGCGTACCCGGTTACTGGTAAATCGGTGTCCTCGCGGACACCATTCGATATGGGCGTTTGGGATGGCATAAGGCATGGGTATCCCATCCATATACCCTCGGAGAGGGGATGTTTTGGCTGATTTTGTCATTTTGCTACATTTTTTCTAAAAATTTTGTGAAAATGTTTGGTGGGATGAAAAATTGGTGTTAATTTTGCGATGGATTATCTCCAATGCTTCAAAAACATAATTCAAGAACATTCTCCAATTCCAAAAACAACAATTTCTATGAAGAAATTCTACTCCGCACTTGCGCTTGCAGCTGCCGTGACCGTGTCGGCCACCGCCGCTGATGTCAAGAAGGTGAGCGGCCTGCAGAAAGCTGCTGCCCTTGACGCACAGATGGTAGAGCTCCAGGCTGAGAAGCCCGCTAAGGCTCCTCAGAAAGCTTCCACCCCCGCTCCCTCGAACATCGAGGAGCTCCAGGGTATCTACACATATACATGTATGTGTAATTTCTTCGATGGCTATGACGGCCTCCAGACCCGTGAGCTGGCCATCCTTCCCGGCAGCGATGCGGACCACATCAAGATAGTTGGCCTTGCAACTATACCCATTGAGGCATCTGTCAACTATGGGGGCGGCCTCATCACTTTCGAGGGTTCGTACTATTGCGGTCAGGAGCGTTTCTCGGACGGTACATTTGACTGCTACCTCAATCACTGGCGCTTCAATGACGATGGCAAAGGTATAAAATCTGATACCGATAATAAGTTCGCATGGGTCATGTACGAGGACGGCGAGATCGAATGCGATGACACATATGATGTCTTCATGTTCGAGGTTGGCCCCGGCAGCGGCTATCTGCCCAGCTATTGTGGCTATGGCTTCAAGCTGAAGAAGCAGGTTGAGCCTGCAGGTGAGGACTGGGTTCGTGTAGGCGATGCCAGCTTCATCGACGACGGCTTCTATATGCCCAACTGGACATTCAATAAGGAGGGTAATCCCGAGATTACCTGCGAACTCCAGCGTGACAACAACAACCCCTCGCATCTGCGTCTCTATAACGCATACGGCAACATCAACAAGGATGTGAGCGAGTGGCTTGGAATCACAAATCCCGCCGAATATGAGATTTTCAACGAGGAGAATCTCCCCGGCTCTATCCAGCTCAATGCCGAGTTCCCCTACTGTGTAGCTGTTCCCGCCGCCTATCTGGGCATTGTCAGCGACGGTAGCCTCTGGTATGGCACCAATATGGAGGCCGGTTCTCTTGATGGTGCAACCGATCGCGAGGAGCAGGCTCAGACCCTTCTCAACGCTCTCGGCGCAGACAAGCTGTCGATGATTGACTATGAGAGCAAGATGGCCGTGCTCCGCAACTGTGAGTTCAAGGCTGCTTTCGTAACCGGGTATACCTCATGGTCTACATGGGCAAGCGAGCATGACATTAAAGACTTTGATTGCTCTGACACCGTCACCATCCTTCTGCCCGAGAACATCACCGAGCCCTCTGTTCTCGGCACTATCACTGCTGACGAGAATGCACCTGTTGAGTATTTCAACCTCCAGGGCATCCGCATCGACAACCCCGAGAGCGGTCTCTACATCCGTCGTCAGGGCAACACCGTGACCAAGGTCATCAAGTAATGAGAAATTAGTAATAAGGAATTAGAAATTAAGAATTCCTGATTCTCCATTCCCATCATCAAGGGGGCGTCCATCCGCACCGATTTGCGCGAAAACAGCTGCCACACCGATTAACAAAAAGACGTAGGGACGTGGCCTGCCACGTCCGGGAACGAAAAAACAAACTTCGCAACGGCAGGTTTGTCTACGGACGTGGCAGGCCACGTCTACGATGGGAAAGAATTGCGCGCCCGCCTCCTCATTCCTCATTAAATGGAAACTTCGCTGCGGCAGGTTTGTCTGCGGACGTGGCAGGCCACGTCCCTACGATGGGAATGAATTGCCGCGCCCTCCAATTTCTAATTTCTAATTCCTCATTTCTCATTAAAAAATGGCAGGCCACGTCCCTGCGATGGAAAAGAATTGCACGCCCCCAAAATTTCTAATTCCTGATTTCTAATTCCTCATTAAATTTGGATGTTACGTGGAAATTTCCTATCTTTGCACCCGGCTTAAGTGCGCTTGCGCCTTGCCGAGTTTAATTAACCATATTTATTAACCCCATTTTTTAATGACTGAAGAAGTAAAGAACTCCCCGATCGAGGATTTCGATTGGGAAGCCTATGCCAACGGTGAGACCAAGGGCGAGAAATCGCGCGAGGAGCTTACCAAAACCTATGATGAATCGCTCAACACCGTGCGAGACAAGGATGTAATCGAAGGTACCATCATCGCCCTCAACAAGCGTGAGGCTGTGGTTAACATCGGCTACAAGAGCGACGGCATCATCCCCATGAGCGAGTTCCGCTACAACCCCGACATCAAGGTCGGTGACACCGTCGAGGTCTTCATCGAGAATCAGGAAGACAAGAAGGGTCAGCTCATCCTCTCCCACCGCAAAGCCCGTGCAGCCCGCTCGTGGGACCGCATCAACGAGGCTCTCGAGAAGGACGAGGTCATCAAGGGCTTCATCAAGTGCCGCACCAAGGGCGGCATGATCGTAGACGTCTTCGGCATCGAGGCATTCCTGCCCGGCTCGCAGATCGACGTCAAGCCCATCCGCGACTATGACATCTTCGTGGGCAAGACCATGGAGTTCAAGGTCGTCAAGATCAATCAGGAATTCAAGAACGTGGTCGTCAGCCACAAGGCCCTCATCGAGGCCGAGCTCGAGCAGCAGAAGCGCGAGATCATCGCCAAACTCGAGAAGGGTCAGGTGCTCGAGGGCTCGGTCAAGAACATCACCTCTTACGGCGTGTTCATCGACCTGGGCGGCGTAGACGGCCTCATCCACATCACAGACCTCTCGTGGGGCCGCGTAAGCCATCCCGAGGAGGTCGTACAGCTCGACCAGAAGCTCAATGTCGTCATCCTCGACTTTGACGACGAGAAGAAGCGCATTGCCCTGGGTCTGAAGCAGCTCCTGCCTCATCCCTGGGATGCCCTCGATCCCAACCTCAAGGTTGGCGACAAGGTCAAGGGCAAGGTTGTCGTCATGGCAGACTACGGCGCATTTGTCGAGATCGCTCCCGGCGTCGAGGGCCTGATCCACGTCAGCGAGATGTCGTGGAGCCAGCACCTCCGCTCGGCTCAGGATTTCATGAAGGTAGGCGACGAGATCGAGGCAGTGATCCTGACCCTCGACCGCGAGGACCGCAAGATGAGCCTGGGTATCAAGCAGCTCCGCAAGGATCCCTGGGAGGATATCGAGGTTCGCTATCCCGTAGGCAGCAAGCACACCGCCCGCGTACGCAACTTCACCAATTTCGGCGTATTCGTCGAGATCGAGGAGGGCGTAGACGGCCTCATCCACATCTCTGACCTGTCGTGGACCAAGAAGGTAAAGCACCCCAGCGAGTTCACTCAGGTAGGTGCCGACATCGACGTGCAGGTGCTCGAGATAGACAAGGACAACCGTCGTCTGTCGCTGGGCCACAAGCAGCTCGAGGAGAATCCCTGGGATGTATTCGAGACCATCTTCACCGTTGGCTCGGTACACGAGGGCACCATCATCGAGATGGTCGAGAAGGGCGCAGTCATCGCTCTGCCTTACGGCGTAGAGGGCTTCGCTACTCCCAAGCATCTTGTCAAGGCTGACGGCTCGCGTGCCCAGCTCGACGAGAAGCTCAACTTCAAGGTTATCGAGTTCAACAAGGACTCCAAGCGCATCATCCTGTCGCACTCGCGCATATTCGAGGACGAGCAGAAGGGCGAGCGCGCCGAGCAGCCCCGCAAGGAGCGCCGCGAGCGTCGCGGTGGCGCAGGCCGTCGTCAGGCCGAGGAGACCCCCGTGCTCAACACACCTCTCGAGAAGACTACCCTCGGTGACCTCGAGGCTCTTGCATCGCTCAAGGAGAAGCTGGCCGGCAAGTAATCACCCCGCCCGCAATCCACATACCATCCGCGCATCCCGCAATCCGGGACGCGCGGATTTTTTTTGTGCTATGTTGGTCAAAATGGGAACTAATCACTCCCTTTTGGTCAATTTTAAGTATTTTAATTGTCTGATTTTTCCTCGGTTGGGGATTTTTCACTAATTTTGCGTGGTTTAATCCGCAAATATCCGACAGAAAACAATAAAAATAGGTATAATCAAGACGAAAAAGAAGACACAATGAAACGAATCTCGTCACATTTCGGCAGCCTGACGCTGCTCATGGCCTCGGCCGCTATGCTCACCGCATGTTCGGGCAAGCAGGACGCAAGCCAGATGATGCAGCAGGGACAGGCTCCCGCCATCGCCGTCGTAACGCTGTCTCCCGAGGCCACTGACCTCCAGACCACTTTCCCCGCCACCATCAAGGGCAAGACCGACATCGACATCCGTCCGCAGGTCACCGGGTTCATCACCAAGGTGCATGTAGACGAAGGCCAGCATGTGCGCAAGGGCCAGGTGCTCTTCACACTTGACCAGGTGCAGTTCAATGCCGCTGTCGACCAAGCCCGTGCCGCCGTCAACTCTGCCCAGACCGCAGTCAACACTGCCAAGATGACCGCAGACTCCAAGAAGACACTCCGTGAGAAGAACATCATCTCGGACTATGAATATCAGCTGGCCCAGAACTCGCTGGCCCAGGCCGAGGCACAGCTTGCCAACGCCAAGGCAGCCCTGGTGACAGCCCAGAAGAACCTCGCCTATACCGTGGTGACATCGCCCAGCGACGGTGTTGTCGGCACTATCCCCAACCGCGAGGGCTCGCTTGCAAGCCCCTCGTCGGTGCAGCCCCTGACCACCGTCAGCGAGAACTCGGAGGTATATGCATATTTCTCGCTCACCGAGAAAGACCTTCTCAACCTGTCGGGCGACGGTTCGCGCAGCGTTGATGCCGCCATCAAGGCAATGCCTGCCGTGAAGCTGCGTCTCAACGACGGCACCCTCTATCCCCTCGAGGGTAAGGTGGCCACCGTCTCGGGTGTCATCGACAACTCGACCGGCGCATCGAGCGTGCGTGCCCTCTTCGCCAATCCCAACGGTGTGCTCCGTTCGGGCGGCACAGGCCAGATCATCATGCCCAATGTCAAGGAGAACGCCATCGTAATCCCCCAGAAGGCCACATTCGAGCTTCAGGACCGCAGGTTTGTCTATGTTGTCAACGACTCGAACAAGGTCGTGTCTACCCCCATCTCGATTGAGCCTGTCAGCGACGGCAAGAGCTTTGTGGTGACATCTGGCCTCAAGGCCGGCGACCGCATCGCCGTCGAGGGTGTGGGCACCAAGCTGAAGGACGGTATGGCGATAACACCCACCGACCCCCAGGCACAGGCCCAGCAGGCACCAGCCCAGCAGTAAAGATTAGTTGGTCTAGTCCAACCAGTTCAACTAGACCAACTATAACAACAGGTAATCCAAAATACCAAAATCCATCCAAACTCAAAAATGAAACTCGATACATTCATCAACAGGCCGGTGCTGTCGACGGTGATTTCAATCTTCATCGTGCTGCTTGGTCTCATCGGGCTTTTCTCGCTCCCGGTGACCCAGTTCCCCGACATCGCACCGCCTACCATCCGTGTTTCCACCACCTATACGGGTGCCAATGCCCAGGCGGTGCTCAACTCGGTCATCGCCCCCCTCGAGGAGTCTATCAACGGCGCCGAGGGCATGACCTATATGGAGTCTACCGCAACCAACACCGGCTCGGCAGACATCACCGTATATTTCGAACAGGGTTTTGACCCCGACATGGCTGCCGTTGACGTGCAGAACCGTGTCGCCAAGGCCCAGAACCTGCTCCCCGCCGAGGTAACCCAGGTGGGCGTGCTGACACAGAAACGCCAGACGTCGATGCTTCTCAACGTGGCCCTGTATGACAAGTCGGGCCGATACTCGTCAGAGTTCATCGACAACTATGCCAAGATCAACATCATCCCCCAGCTGCAGCGTGTGTCGGGTGTGGGCGACGTCATGTCGTTCGGCGCCGACTACTCGATGCGTATATGGCTCAAGCCCGACGTGATGGCCCAGTATGGCCTTGTGCCCACCGACATCTCGTATGCCCTTGCCGAGCAGAACATCGAGGCCGCTCCGGGTGCCTTCGGCGAGCAGGGCGACCAGAGCTTCCAGTATACGATGAAATACAGGGGACGTCTCACCACCCCCGAGCAGTTCGAGGATATCGTCGTGGCTGCCAAGCCCACGGGTGAGGTGCTTCGCCTCGGCGATGTGGCCACAGTCGAGCTGGGCCGTGTGACATACGGTTTCTCAAACACCCTCAACGGCTATACAGCAACATCGTGTATCGTGTTCCAGACCGCAGGATCGAACGCCACCCAGATCATCAACGACTGTCTCAAGGTGGTGGACGAAATGAAGAAGGATCTCCCCGCCGGTCTGGAGTTCGCAATCCCGATGAACAACAATGACTTCCTCGATGCCTCTATCCACGAGGTTATCAAGACCCTCATCGAGGCGTTTATCCTCGTGTTCTTCGTGGTGTATGTGTTCCTTCAGGACATACGTTCCACCATCATCCCAGCCATCGCCATCCCTGTGGCCCTCGTGGGTACATTCTTCTTCATGAACCTCATCGGGTTCTCTGTCAACCTCATCACCCTGTCGGCTCTCGTGCTTGCGATTGCGATTGTGGTCGACGACGCCATTGTGGTGGTCGAGGCGGTGCATGCCAAGCTCGATGTGGGATACAAGAGCGCTCGCAAGGCGTCTATCGACGCCATGAGCGAGATTGGCGGCGCCATCATCTCGATTACGCTCGTCATGATGCTTGTGTTCATCCCCGTGTCGTTCATGAGCGGCACTACCGGTGTGTTCTACCGTCAGTTCGGTCTTACCATGGCCATAGCCATCGGCCTCTCGGCCCTCAACGCCCTCACGCTGTCTCCCGCACTCTGTGCCGTGTTCCTCAAGGGTCATGACGACTCGACCCTCAAGGAGCGTATGGGCAAGGCATACAGCGCTGCCGGCGAGGCTGTGGTGACACAGGCCAAGCGCCGCTTCACCATCGACCTGCCCCCGCTGGTGACCTTTGCATTCCTCGTGGCCACCATCACCTTCATGGTGCTCGGATGGTATAATATCGAGCATCCAGTCCAGCTCATCATTGCCTCGGTCTGCGCCGTGGTGACCATCCTTGGCATCTTCGGCCACAGGTTCCAGGCCGGTTTCGAGATAGGATTCAACCGCATCCTCAAAGTCTACAACAAGTGCACCGGTTTCTTTATCAACCACAAGATACTGTCGTTCTCGATTGTCGGCGCCACCATCGCCATCCTGGTATGGCTCATGAGCATCACCACATCGACCCTCGTGCCCAACGAGGACACCGGCGTACTGTTCTGTATGGTCGATATGCCCCCGGGCACATCGCAGGAGCGCACCGAGGAGGTACTCGACCAGGTCGATCACATCCTCGCGGGTATCCCCGAGATAGAGTACCGCATGAAGATTGCCGGATACTCGTTCATGGCCGGACAGGGTGCCACCTACGGTACATTCATCGTCAAGCTCAAGAACTGGGAAGACCGCAAGCAGATTGACCAGACATCCGAGGCCATCTTGGGCAAGATATATGGCATGACGAGTGCCGCCATCAAGGATGGCCGCGTCGTGACATTCGCGCCACCTATGATTTCGGGTTACTCGCTCACCAACGGTTTTGAAATCAAGATGCAGGACCGTACCGGCGGTGACGTCAACGATTTCTTCGGCGTGGTGCAGGGATTCCTCGCACAGCTCAACGCCCAGCCCGAGGTTCAGGTGGCATATACCACCTTCAATCCCACCTTCCCGCAGTATATGATTGACATCGACGCAGCCAAGGCCAAGCAGGCCGGCATATCGCCCAAGGATATCCTCACCACCCTGCAGGGATACTATGGCGGTATGTATGTGTCGAACTTCAACCGCTTCGGCAAGATCTACCGCGTGATGATGCAGGCCAGCCCCGACGCCCGCGTCAGCCCCGAGACCCTCTCGGCCATCAAGGTGCGCAACGGAGGCGAGATGGCCTCGCTGAGCAACTTTGTCACCCTGACCAAGGTCTATGGCCCTGACCTGCTCAACCGATTCAACATGTTCCAGTCGATCTCAGTGACCGGTCAGCCCGCTCCTGGCTATACCTCGGGCGACTGTCTCGCCGCCATCTCGCGTGTGGCACAGGAGACCCTTCCCCCGGGCTACGGCTACGAGTACTCGGGTATGACCCGCGAGGAGGCAAGCTCGGGCGCAGGCTCGACCACCGCCATCATCTTCGGCCTCTGTCTGCTCTTCGTCTACCTGCTTCTGTCGGCTCAGTATGAGAGCTACATCCTGCCGTGGGCCGTTATCCTCTCGATACCGTTCGGTCTCATGGGTACCTTCATCTTCGCCCAGATCTTCGGCATCTCCAACAACATCTACCTGCAGATCGCGCTCATCATGCTTATCGGTCTTCTGGCCAAGAACGCCATCCTTATCGTTGAGTTTGCCGTCGAGCGCCGCCGCACAGGCATGTCGGTTGTCAACGCCGCCATCCAGGGTGCCACCGCCCGTCTGCGACCCATCCTCATGACCTCGCTGGCCATGATCATCGGTCTTCTGCCCATGATGTTCGCCACCGGTGCCGGTGCCAACGGTAACCGTGCCCTCGGTACAGGCTCGATCGGCGGTATGCTCATAGGCATGATACTCCAGGTGCTCATCGTGCCTGCCCTGTTCGTGCTGTTCCAGAAGCTCCAGGAGAAGGTGACCCCGCTCAAGTGGGAGGATACCGACAACGAGGGCATCGAGAACGAAATCGAGCAGTATAGCCCCACATCACGCTAATCCCCATCCCAAACCGCACACGATGAAAATCCAGAATATATCCATCGTCCTCGCGGCCGCAGTGAGCGCCTCGGCGCTCACCGGCTGCGGGATCTATCAGAAATATGACGCCTCACGCATGGACTCCGAGCTGGTCAAGGAGTATGCCGAGGCTGCCAAGACCGCCGGTCAGGACGGCGACGCATTCGGCAACACCCCCTGGCAGGAGGTGTTCACCGACCCGCTGCTGGCCGACTACATCAACCGCGCCCTTGCCAACAACAAGGACCTGCGCAATGCCAAGCTCAACGTCGACATAGCCCACGCACAGCTCAAGGGAGCCAAGCTGAGCTATCTCCCCTCGGTTGCCCTCGGCCCCAACGGTGCCGGAGCCTCGTATGCCGGGAGCGACATCAGCTGGACATATCAGCTCCCCCTGTCGGTGAACTGGGAGATTGACGCCTTCGGCAAGATTCTCAACGCCAAGCGTGGCGCCAAGATGACCGAGCTGCAGATGAAGGCCGTAGAGCAGGCAACCCGCTCGCAGATCATCGCCGGTGTGGCACAGTGCTACTATTCGATAGCCGCCCTCCAGGCCCAGCTCGACCTGAGCCGCGAGACCGCACAGCTCTGGAAGGAGAGCGTCAATGTGATGAAGAACCTCAAGGAGGCCGGACGTCTGCGCGAAGACGCCGTGGTGCAGAGCCAGGCGCAGTACTACAGCATCGAGAGCTCCATCACCGACATCGAGACAAGCCTCCACGAGGCCAACAACACCATGTCGCTGCTGCTCAACACCATGCCCCAGACATGGCCCATACCCGCATCAGCATCGCTGTCTATGCCCGTGGTCAAGCGCACAGCCGTGCCCATGTCCGAGCTGGCCGCCCGTCCCGACGTGCTGGCATCTGAGATGGCGCTCGCCTCGGCCTACTACTCGACCGCCTCGGCCCGCTCGGCCTTCTATCCCTCGATTGCCATCACGGCTAACGGCGGATTCACAAACATGCTCGGCAGCTTCATCCAGAATCCCGGCGACTGGTTCTACCAGCTGGCCGGAAGCCTCACCGCGCCCCTCTTTGCCCGTGGCCAGAACATAGCCCGTCTGGAGGCCGCGAAGGCACAGCAGAAGCAGGCCCTCAACAACTTCGAGTACACGCTGATGAGCGCGGCCGCCGACGTGAGCGACGCCCTCACGGTCTATGAGAAGAGCATGGCCAAACAGGCATGGCTCAAGCTGCAGGTCGAGGACCTGGCCAAAGCCGTCGACATCACCAACGAGCTTCTTCTCTTCGACGGCTCGACCACCTATCTCGAGGTGCTCACCGCCCAGAAGAACCTGCTCGGCGCGCAGACTGCCCAGATCACCACAAATCTAACCGTGGCCCGCTCGGTCATCAACCTCTACCAGAACCTTGGCGGAGGCCGCTGACCCGGCACGGACACATTATACCCTGAACAACTATGATCAGCGACAAAGCTCACATCGACCCTTCGGCCAAGATAGGCGCGAATGTCACCATCCATCCTTTCGCATTCATCGACAAGGATGTCGAGATCGGCGACGGATGTGTCATCATGCCGTTTGCCTCGATTATCCGCGGCACCCGCATGGGGCGCAACTGCAAGGTCTATCAGGGCGCCATCGTCGGCGCCGACCCCCAGGATTTCCGCTGGAAGGGAGGATTCACATATTGCTATCTCGGCGATGACGTCACCGTCCGCGAGAATGTCATCATCAACCGTGGCATAAATCCCGACGGAGGCACCCGCATCGGCAGCAAGACATTCCTGATGGCCAACGCACATATCGGTCATGACAGCCAGCTCAAGGGCAAGACCGTCATCGGCAACAATGTCTCGGTGGCCGGCGACTGCGAGATCGGGGAGTATGCCATACTCTCGTCGAGCGTGGTGGTCCACGAGAACTCCAAGCTGGGCGACTGGGTGCTCATCAAGGGTGGCTGCCGCATCACCGGCAATGTCCCTCCGTACTGCATCATGGCCCATAACCCCACATCGTATTTCGGCGTCAACGCTTATCTGTTGCGCAAGGAAGGGGGCATGGACGATGACCGCATCGACGACATCGCCAAGTGCTATCGTCATGTCTATCAGACTGGCACCTCGGTGTTCAACGCCCTCAAGCGTATCGAGGCCGATGTCGACGGCTCGCCCGAGCGTCAGAACATCCTCGACTTTATCCGCGGCGTCAACCTCAGGATTGTAGCCGTCCCCAAGGATCTCGAATAAGCAAACAACCCTTTTCAGTTGTTCTAGTTGAACTGGTCGAACCAGTTCAACTGGAACAACTATATTTTTATAGTTATGCCAAAAATCCTATTTGTCTGTCTCGGCAATATATGCCGCTCTCCGGCCGCCGAGGGCATAATGCTCTCTATTGTCGCCGGGCAGCCCGGCTGGACCATCGACTCGGCCGGGACGGGACGCTATCACATAGGCGACCTGCCCGACCGCCGCATGAGGGTGCATGCCCGTCAGCGCGGACTGGAGCTGGACCATCACTGCCGTCAGGTGTGCGCCGACGATTTCAGGGACTTTGACCTGGTCATCGGCATGGATGACGCCAATATAGCCGACCTCCGCGAGATGTGTCCCGACCCGGCACTCTGGCACAAGATACACCGCATGTCCGAGTGGTTCAGTCCCTCGGCGCGCTATGACTATGTCCCCGATCCGTATTACGAAGGGTCCGAGGGGTTCGAGCTTGTGCTCGACCTGCTCGAGGACGGATGCCGCAACCTCTATGACTCCCTTACCTCCAAAAAAGACTGACCCATGAAAAGACTCGACATCACCGTGCCCGTCACCGAGGCGACATTTGACGAACTGACTCCCGAGGAGCAGCATCTGGTCACTGAGGCACGCCGACAGACCATCACCTCATACGCCCCCTACAGCCATTTTCATGTCGGGGCGGCCATACTCCTCGATAACGGCGAGGTGGTGACAGGCTCCAATCAGGAGAATGCCGCCTATCCCTCGGGACTCTGTGCCGAACGCACCGCGGCCTTCTATGCCCATGCCCGCTGGCCCGAGGCGCGTTTCGTGGCCATAGCCATAGCGGCCCGCGGTACAGACGGCCTCGAGATACTCGACCCCGTGGCACCCTGCGGCGCATGCCGCCAGGCTCTTCTCGAATACGAGAAGCTGGCCACACACGACGTCAAGGTCATCCTCACAGGCCGCGACAAGGTGTTCATCCTCCCGTCGGTACGCTCGACACTGCCACTCGCATTCTCTGAGTTCTGACCATCCTGCGTTATGGTATGAAATCGCGGACGGCCGCTCCTGCAAGGAGTGGCCGTCCGGCTTTGGAGAAGTGTCTGTCTGTCAGGTTGAGAAGAGATATGTGGCGGCAGAGTCAACATTGTATTTTACCTTGGAAACCTGTATTGGAGCTGGAAAACATATCGGAAAGAATTGCTGAATAATGTAATGTAAATGTGCGTCTAAAATGCCAATAGTAAATGTATTCTTGTGTCGGTCTGTAGTCGGTGTTGTTTGTTGTCTTTCGACATTGCAAAGTTACGTCAGCGTCAGGACAAATAGAAATCTTATATGTTAACAATAGTTAATTGATTGATTTATTTTCGTTTTATTGAATAAAAGTATTGGCAATCAGTATGTTGATTGTGATATTTGATTGTTGCAAAATTGTTACAATAGTGGGGTTATTGTAATAATGCATATATGGAGACGATTTTTTTATTTGCTGCGCTCGCGCTTTTTTGTTAGCTTTGCATAACCCCATAACCCTATAACCCCCCATCCCCCCTATGCAAGACATCAAGCGCAATGCCACCGACCTGATGGAGTTCCTTGACAGGAGTCCCGTCAATTTCTATGCCGTGCACACAGCCTCAGAGATGCTCGAGGATGCCGGATTCAGCCGTCTGGATTCAGCCGAGGCTTGGAATCTCAGGCCCGGAGGCCGGTATTATATCACCAAGAATCAGAGTGCCATCTTCGCCTTTACAGTAGGCACCGGCGATGGCGCCGAGGGATTCCGCATCATCGCCGCCCACAGCGACTCGCCCACATTGCGCGTCAAGCCCAACGCACCGATGGTCTCGGATGGCGGAGTGGTCAGGCTCAATGTCGAGGTCTACGGAGGCCCTATACTGTATACGTGGTTCGACCGTCCGCTTTCGCTGGCGGGGCGCGTGGCCCTGCGTGGCGACGACCCCCTGCACCCGCGCATGGAGCTGCTCAAGTTCGACCGTCCGCTGCTCACAATACCCCACCTTGCCATACACTTTAACCGCGCCGTCAACGAGGGTAACCGCATCTCGCCCCAGAAGGATATGCTCCCCGTCATCGCCATGGTGCGCGACAAGGCCGAGGCCGACGGGCTGCTGATGCGACTAATAGCCGATGCCCTGCAGTGCAAGCCCGAGGATATCCTCGATTTCGACCTCTCGCTCTTCGACACCACTCCGGCATGCCTCGTGGGGCTCGATGACGAGTTCATCACCTCGGGGCGCCTTGACGACCTCAGCATGGTCCATGCCGCGGTGACATCGCTCATAGCCGCGTCAGATACCCCGTGTGCCCAGACAAGGGTCGCGGCCATATTCGACAACGAGGAGACCGGCTCGGGCACCAAGCAGGGCGCCGCATCTCCTGTGCTGCAGTCGCTGCTGCGCCGTGTGGTGGCACAGCAGGGGGGTGCCGACGAGGAGTATCTGCGCGCCGTCGAGAAGTCGTTTATGGTCTCGGCCGACAACGCCCATGCCTTCCATCCCAACTATCCCGAGAAATATGACCCGACCAACCATCCCGTGCCCGGCGGGGGCCCGGTCATCAAGATAAACGCCAGGTGCAAATATATGACCGATGCCGACTCGGCTGCCGTATTCCGCTCGGTATGCGAGCAGGCGGGAGTGCCCTGCCAGTATTTCGTCAACCATAGCGATGTCGCGGGTGGCTCGACCCTGGGCAACATACTCACCTCGCAGATACCGTTGCGCGGTGTCGACATGGGCGAGGCCATCTGGGCCATGCACTCGGTGCGTGAGACCGCCTCGGCAGCCGACCACACCTATACGATACGCGCATTCACGAAATTCTTCGAGCTCTGAATCCCTCCGCCGGAGACAGATTTAATGATTTGTTTTCATTTTTAATTTGGTGGTTAGGAGCTTTTAGCTTAATTTTGTCGTAGTAAATCAGCATTTTGCGGCTTCCCCGCGCCTATGGCCGGGGAGCCGGATTGCAGATTGCAATAAACCGAATCAAAAAATAAATCAAACCTTCACTAAACAGAAACGCTTATGAAGAAAGTTTTACTCAGCGCGTTCGCGGCACTGGCTTGCGTGGCCACCGCATCGGCCGACGAGGTGACGTATGATTTTGTCAACAACACATACGGCATGACCCGCCTCTCAGGCACAACCTCCGAATACAATCCCGACCCCTTCACTGTCGAGGGCGAGGGTATGGTCACCATTGACCTTGTGGGTGGCACACGACTCTGGTCGGATGGCCTCCGTTTCTACAAGAACTCGTCCTATTCGATAAACGTTAATGGCGGCGAGATGACAAAGATTGTCATCAACTACAAGAATGACGCTGCCGGTAACGGTTTTGATTTCAAGGAGGGTCAGGCCGGTACATATACCCTTGAGTCCAAGGTCGGCACTTGGGAAGGTTCCTCATCGGCCGTCTCGTTCTCCTGTAATATTGCCAAGAGCAATGTCGCCATCTCCTCTATCACCGTCACCTATACCGGCGGCACTCAGGACACCCGCAAGGATGCAGGTCTCGAGTTCTCTGACGAGAAGGTCAGCGCAGTGCTTGGCGAGGCCTTCACAGCTCCTGACCTCACCAAGGCAACCAATGCGCCTGTCACCTTCTCTTCGGACAAGGAGACTGTCGCAACCGTAGACGCCGCTACAGGTGCCGTCACCATCGTGGGTGTGGGCACAGCCCGTATCACTGCCACTGCCGAGGCCAACGAAGAGTATAAGGCCGGGTCGGCATCCTATCTGCTCACCGTCACAAAGCCCGTCGAGCTCGCAACCGCAATGAGCGACGGCAAGTTCGTCATCTATACTCCCCAGGGCGTGGCCAAGAACTATACCGGCTCTAATGCATACGGCTATCTCTTCCTCGAGAGCGTGACACCCGCCGACAACAAGTTTGATGTGAACGAGGACTATTTCATCGAGTTCACCGCAACCGCCAACGGTTACACCATGAAGGACATCCGCGGCAAGTATCTGGGAATGGACGCAACTCATTTCGGTTCGTTCAATTTCTATGACACCCCCGACGCAGAGGGCAGCAACTGCTACTGGACCGTCACCTTCAGCGGCACCGATGTCAAGATTGAGAATACAGGCCGCGCAGGCGCATATATCTCATACAAGCAGTATAACGAGGACTGGGAACTCACCACGACAGACACCGCAGACCAGCCCCTGGTAAATCTCTACAAGGAGGCAGGCACCTCGTCGATCGAGGAGACTGTCGCTGATGAGAATGCCCCCGTCGAGTATTTCAATCTCCAGGGCATCCGCGTCAACAACCCCGAGAACGGCCTCTATATCCGCCGCCAGGGCAACACCGTGACCAAGGTCATCAGATAATTAGAAATTATTAATTAGAAATGGGGAATCGGTCTGATGGCCGGTTCCTCATTTTTTTGTAATTTTGCAGCACAATGAGAGGTCTGCTATACATAGTGTTCCTTATGGTGGTGACTGCCTGTTCGTGCGGCGGAGGATATTCTGCCTCCGTGCTCGACGAGGCCCAGGGACTGATGATGTCCGACCCCGGCGGCGCTCTCGAACGGCTCAACGCCATAGATGTGGCCGGATTCGAGGATTCGGCCTCCGTGGCCCGCTGGGCTCTCCTGTATAGCGAGGCATTGGATGCCAACCGTCTCAAGGCACCGACAGATACCATAGTCGATTTCGCCATCGGGTTCTATGAGTCGCGCGGACTCCCTGACGAGCTGCGCCGTGCCCGCGAGGTGAAGCAGCGCGCAGCCGCAAACGGCATGACCGAGCTTGCCACAGCCCTATATCTGCAAAAGGAGAAAGAGTTTTTCCTCTATCGCGAGCGTGTGCGCCGCGGATGGATTGTCGCGGGAGCCCTTCTGCTGATTGTGGCGGCGTGTGGTGTCATCGCGTGGCAACGCGAGCGTCTGCGTGTGCACGGGCTGCAGGCCGAGGCGCTTGTGGCCGAGGCTGCGGCATTGCGTGCCGGGATGGAGGGGCTCGAAGGGAGGCTGGCGGCCACGCTCGATAACCGCTTCGCGCTCATCGACCAGCTTTGCGGAACATATTACGAGTCACAGGGCGCCTCTAACGAGCGCAAGGCCCTTGCCGAGCGCGTCAAGACCGAGATAGAGGCACTGAAAGCCGACGAAGGGATATTCGGCGAGATAGAGCGGGCTGTCAATGACTGCCGTGGCGGGATGCTCGACATGCTGCGTAGCGAAATACCGGGCCTCAAGCCTGCCGACTACCGCCTGACTGTCTATCTGGCGGGACATCTCTCGGCACGGACAATAGCCCTGCTGACAGGCGAGAGCATGGATGTGGTCTATAAGCGCAAGTCGAGGCTCAAGGCCCGTATCGCGGCTGCCAATCCCCCTCATGCCGGACTTTTCCTGTCGGTTTTCTGAGGCGGTCAGGTTTTTTTAGGCCCTTGTCGGGCAATTGTTTGATTATTAGCTATGTAAAAATGAGGATGTCAGACCGTAAATTTGGATTCTGACCCTTGCGGGCGGTAATTTTGCAGCAAAAAACATACCGCCATGTCACGTTATCAAATCACATTGTTCCTTACCGTCTCGGCCTTTGCCATGCAGGCACAGGAGACCGCTCCGTCAGACTCGCTCGTCAATGAACTGCGCGAGGTCGTGGTTACCGCCAACCAACCCGCAACCCGCCTCGAGGGGAGTACCCTCGTCACCACTGTGGCCGGGTCGCCGTTGCAGAATCTCGGCACCGCCCTCGATGTGCTGCCACGCCTCCCGCTGGTCACTGTCAATGAGGAGACGGTGTCGGTGGTCGGGCGCGGTGAGCCGGAAATCTATATCGACGGCCGTCCGTTGCGCGATGGCGCCGAGCTGCGCGAACTGCAGTCTGACAACATACGCAAGATTGAGCTGGTCATGGCTCCCGGCGCCGCATACGGGAGCGATGTGAGCTCGGTGCTGAGGATTACAACACGGCATAGATTTCTCGATGGTCTCTCGCTGACCGAGCGGGCCGAGGGGAAGCTGTCGCGCAAGCTGAGCGGCAACGAGATGCTTGAGCTCAACTATCGCACGGGGGCGTGGGACATATTCGCATCAGGCACCATAGCCCGCAACAACAGCCTCACCAAAGGCTCGACCATAAACACCCTTGACGACGACGGCCGCACGGTGACCGTCGGTAGCACCAACCGCAACGCCTATCCCGCCAACACGGGGACACTTAAAACCGGATTCAACTATGGACGCGAAGGGCTGTCGTTCGGTGCCTACTGGCGGTTCAATCCCGAACGGGCCGACTATACCAACCACGGCAGCGAGTGGATGGATGGCGAGGAGCCCCTTGCCCGCGACATCAGCCGTGACATACACGCCCGCTCGCATCTGGTGTCGGCATACGCTGACGCCACAGTGGGAGGCGGGTATCACCTGCATTTCGACGGCGACTGGCGTGTGTCGCGCTCGTCGACCGGCGCATCGACCACCTATCCCGGCGGGACGGTGGCTGACGTAAATTCCTCAGACCTGCGGCATACGTCGCTCTGGGCCGGGAAAATGACTCTGGATTTCCCGCTGTGGCACGGTCAGTTCACCGCAGGGACTCAGGACTCGTACACCCGCACATCGCTCGACTACCGTATGCTCAACGCCGGGGTGGGGGAGTACATACCTTCCTCGCAGACGCTGGCGCGCCAGACGGCACTCGCCGCATTTGCCTCGTGGGAGAGGGGGTTTGGGCCCTTCGGGTTGCGCGCCGGGCTCAGATACGAGTATGTCGACTACAGGTTTGACGCCGACGGCAAGCGCGACAACGACGTAAGCCGTCGCGACCACCTCCTGACACCAGACGTGTCGCTCAGCTATAATCCTCGCGAGGATGCCGGAGTGACCCTGAGCTACCGCATGTCTACGGTGCGTCCGCCATATTCGCAGCTCACCGGGAGCCTCACATATACCGGGCGACATGAGATTGAGGGAGGCAATCCCCGTCTGCGCGACGAGCGGATGCACCACCTGCAGCTCACGGGCATGTGGCGAGATTTCATCCTCCAGGGCGACCTCACGCGCAACCTCGACACCTACGCGTTTGTCAAGCGCCGCTATCCCGCGCCGACCCTGCAGTTGCTGATGCAGCCTGTCAACATCGACGTCACCCACCTCGACCTCTGGTTGGTATGGAGCCGCCGGATAGGGTGCTGGACTCCTAACCTCACCGCCGGGCTGCATCGTCAGTGGCTCGGACTCGGCGCACAGAGATATGACCGCCCGACATTCTCATACTATGCCGAGAACATGTTTACCTTGCCGTGGGGACTGACACTCACCGCCGATGCCCACGGCAACAGCGGTGGCGACATGCACACCAACCGTTTTGCCGCCTCGTGGTTCACCCTCGATGCCGCGCTGGTCAAGACGTTTCTCGACAGGTCGCTGCGGGTACGTCTCGCCGCCACAGACATATTCAACACCGCCCGCAGCGACTGGAGCATGAATACCTGTGGTGTACATGTTGACAAGCTCCAGAGCCCCGACAACCGTGCTGTCACGCTGACCATCACCTACACACTCCGTCCCCGCCAGTCACGCTACAAAGGCACCTCCGCCTCCCAGTCAGAACTCCAGAGGCTATAACCTCCAACCGTCTGCAATAATATCGGCCGATTGATTGTTATAGAATCAGTATGGCCGATATTTTGACACCCGAGCAGAGGCACCGCTGCATGGCGGCGATCAAGGGCAGGGACACCAAGCCGGAGATGCTGGTGAGGAGGTACCTGTTCGCCAAAGGGCTGCGCTATCGTGTCAACAACCGCAAGCTGCCCGGCACCCCCGACCTGGTGCTTAAGAAATACAGGACCGTCATATTTGTCGACGGTTGCTTCTGGCATGGGCACGAAGGGTGCAGGTACTACCGTCTTCCCAAGTCCAACACTTCCTTCTGGCAGGCCAAGATAGACCGTAACCGCAACCGCGACATCTGCAACGACGCCGAGCTGCGCGACCTCGGATGGCGTGTCATCCGCATCTGGGAATGTGACATCCGCACAAAAGCAACCCGCGATGCCGCCCTCGAGCGGCTATATCGGCGCATCACCACCCCCGCCTCACACTACTACCCGCCCCAACCCGCCCTCGCCGCCGAACCCGAAGCGGAGTATGGCATAAGTGAGCCGCAATTATAAAAAATCCGATAAAATCGGGAGGTTGGTGGGAATTTGGCGGATAGATTAGGGTTTCTGAGGTTTTTTGAGTAATTTTGCGGTTTGAAAACACGATACGACTATGAGATTTGACGAGTTGGAGCTTAGCGATGATGTGCTTGACGCTCTGGACGCCATGAGGTTCGGAGAATGTACGCCTATTCAGGAGCAGGCTATCCCGGTTATTTTTGAGAAGCGCGACCTTATAGCCGTGGCCCAGACGGGCACCGGCAAGACTGCCGCCTATCTGCTGCCGGTAATAGACATGCTGGCCGATGAGCCGGCTCCCGAGGCGGTGAGCTGTATCGTCATGGCCCCGACACGCGAGCTGGCACAGCAGATAGACCGTCAGCTCGAGGGATTCTCGTATTATCTCCCCATCTCGAGTGTGGCCATCTACGGCGGTACGGACGGCAAGGAGTTCGCACGCCAGCAGAAGGGTCTCAAGAACGGTGCGGATGTGGTTATCGCAACTCCGGGGCGTCTGATAGCCCATCTGCAGCTCGGCGGAATCGACCTGAGCAAGGTGCAGTATTTCATCCTCGACGAGGCCGACCGTATGCTCGACATGGGATTCTTCGACGACATCATGCAGATTGTGAAGCATCTGCCCGAGAATAGGCAGACGCTGATGTTCTCGGCCACGATGCCCCCGAAGATACAGCAGCTTGCCAAGGCTATCCTAAAGGATCCCGCCGAGGTCAAGATTGCGGTGTCGCGTCCTACGGAGAAGATTGCGCAGAGTGCATGTGTGGTCTATGAGAACCAGAAGACCCCGGTGCTGCGCCATCTGTTCAAGACGGTGAGCTCGCAGAGGGTCATCGTCTTCGCGTCGTCCAAGCTCAAGGTCAAGGACCTTGCCAAGCAGCTCAGGCAGAGCGGCTGGAAGGTCGGCGAGATGCATTCGGACCTCGAGCAGGAACGCCGCGACGAGGTGATGCACGATTTCCGTGCCGGACGCATCGACATACTCGTGGCCACAGACATCGTGGCGCGCGGCATTGACATCGACGACATATCGCTGGTGGTCAATTATGACGTGCCCCGCGAGGCCGAGGACTATGTTCACCGCATAGGGCGCACCGCCCGTGCGGGGGCCGGTGGCGCTGCCGTGACCCTGGTCAGCGAGGGGGACATGCGGTGGTTTGGCAATCTCGAGAAATTCCTGGGCTATGAGGTGGCCAAGCGCGAGCTTCCCGCCGACCTCGGCAAACTGCCGGTCTATGACCCCGACAAGCGTCCTGCGGGACGTGGTGGACGTGGCCCCTCGGGCCGCAACCGCAACCGTCAGGGCCGGGGTAAGGCACAGGGGAACAACCGTCCGACAGGCGACCGCCCGCGCCGCGAGGAGCGTTCGCAGCCCAAGCCCCGTCCAGCCGCCCCACAGGGGAGTGCACCGGGAGAGGCCGCACCCAAGGGGCGCAACAATTCGCGCAACAGACATCATCATAACAAGAAACGCAATAATCCGCCTACAGAATGAGACACTCTATCGTCGCAATGACCGTATTGGCGCTGATGTGCGCCGCCCCTCAGGGAGCAGCCCGGATAACCCGTCTGCTGCCCCCTCCTGCACCAAGGTCTATAATCTATAACTATGTTCCGGCCGACACTGTTGCCGCCGACAGTGTTATGAGCGGCGAGAATGAGGAGGGCCTGATGATGTTCTTTGACGATGACATCGTAGAGGCTGACGATTCTCTCGACCTCCCCGAGATACTCCCTCCGGCCACACAGCTGCAGGCATTCCAGCTCAGGCCCGTGGTGTTCGACCATATCCGTGTCTTCACCGACTCGCTTGTGCTCGACACTCCGCATGCAGTCGACCCGGGGTACGCCGACCCCTATGCGTTCGACTGGATAAACGAGGAGGTGCTTCGCTCTGACCTGCTCACACGTACCCGCCAGTGGTATGTGGTCAACTATCCCGATAGGGTGATGTATGACGAGAAGTTCCTCCCCGAGCCTCCTAAGAAATATACCGCGACCATCGACCCCGAGACCGCCTCGATAGTGCTGAAGGAGGTCATAGCCCTCGAGGCTCCCAAGCCCGGGATAGAGACCGAGATCAAGAAGCGTCACTGGCTGCGCAAGTTCAATGCCGACCTGCAGTTTTCGCAGGCATACGTCTCGCCAAACTGGTATCAGGGCGGCAACAACAACCTCAACGCCCTGCTGAACCTCTACTATCAGGTCAAGCTCAATCCGGCCTTCCACCCGATGTGGATATTCGACAACACATTCCAGTATAAGCTGGGCATGAACAACGCGCCCGACGACGAGCTGAGGGATTACTCGATATCCGAAGACATCTTCCAGTGGAACATGACCGCTGGCTACAAGTCGGCCAGACGGTGGTACTACTCGGTGTCGGCCATGTTCAAGACTCAGTTCCTGAACAACTACAAGTCCAACACCAACGACCTGAAGGCAGCCTTCCTCTCGCCCGGCGAGCTCAATGTCGGTGTCGGTATGACATACGCATACACCAATCCCAAGAAGACATTCACGTTTGACGCGTCCATATCACCGCTGTCGTGGAACATGAAGACCTGCACGCGCCGCCGGATGAATGAGAAATCGTTTGGAATCAAGGAGGGTCGCAAAGTGGTGAACGAGATAGGTTCGAGCGCCGAAGGGAAGCTGTCATGGAAAATCTGCGACAACATATCGCTGCGCTCGAGGCTCTTCATCTTCACCGACTATGACTATCTGCAGAGCGACTGGGAGAATACCCTGCAGTTTGCCATCAACCGCTTCCTGTCGACCCAGATATATGTGCATGCCCGCTACGACTCGACCACAAAGCGTCCCGAGGAGGACAGCGACTGGCACAAGTTCCAGCTCAAGGAGATACTCTCCTTCGGGTTCAGCTATAAATTCGGGACACTCTGATTGCCGCAGTCCCCGGCCTCTCCATTCCCTCAAAAAAATATGCGTTCTCTCCTTACTGCCATACTGCTTGCCTTGTGTGCCTTTGGCCTCGATGCCAAGGGTGTGCTCGATACGGTGAGCCGCGACGGCACGGTGCTGCCGGGATTCCGCGAGGACTCGGTGCGCGCCCGTATGTCGGCGGCCCCCCTGCATGATGTCGAGGGGCTTTGGGAGGTAGCCGGAGAGGGGTCTCTGATGGCGGTCGAGCGCATCTCGTCCTCACCCGACCTTTATGTCATGGCCGTGGTGAGGGGGACTGACTCCGCACTGCGTCCCGGCACTGTGATGGGCTACCTTACGCCCGGCGCCGCGAGGGGCGAGTTTGACGCCCGCATCTATACATCGTTTACAGACGAGGGCACGCTGCTCACGCGCCCCGACAGATACTCGGCCCGGCTTGACGACGAGGGGATTTTCCTCAGTGTCAGGCCATACGGGCGTATGTTCAGGGTTAACTGGTGGCGTCTGCTGCTGCCATATATGTACCGCTCGCTCGTCACTCCGCTCGAACGTCCCAAGGGGAGTGCCGAGGGGTTCCGCCGTGTCTATCCGCCGCCGTCGAGGCCGCTCAATCCGAGGTATCTGTGATGAGGTGGGGCTTTGTCGCAGTGATGTGCGCCGTCTGTGTATGTGCGTCTGCCGATGATACCATGTCGCGGGGACTCCATGTGTCGCGGGCCGTGCAGGAAGCGCGCCATGCGGCACCACCCGACACCTTGCGAGGTGCGGTGTGCGACTCTGTCATCCTCTCGGGCTACGACAAGCCCCTGCGTGCTTCGCGTGAGACAATCTTTGCCACAAGCAGCCTCGATGCCGCGGTCACGGTGGTCGGTATCAGGCTGAGGTATAAGGATATGGCCGGGCGTGTGCTGCACGAACGTACCGTATGTGTCCGCGTCTTCGTCGCTCCCGGTGAGACAAGGATGCTCTCGATACCCACCTGGGACACCAACCGCAGTTTCTTCTATCACCGCGGACCGCGCCCGCGTGTCTCGGGCGTGACGCCATACGATGTCGAGGCCGCGGTGGTATATTGTGTAACAGAATAATACGTCTCAATATAAAGCAAATGACTCAGTTCCTCATCTCACATAATCTTCTCGGACTCACCATAGGGCTTTGCACCTTCCTCATCATCGGCCTGTTCCATCCTGTTGTCATCAAGTGCGAATATCATTTCGGCGCCCGTTGCCGGTGGTGGTTCGTCGTGCTCGGCATCATCGGTGTCGCGGGCGCCCTGAGTGTCAGCGACATCTTCTGGTCATCGCTGCTCGGTGTGTTTGCGTTCAGCTCGTTCTGGAGCGTCGGCGAGATAGCCGAGCAGGAGCGCCGTGTGGCCCGCGGCTGGTTTCCGGCCAATCCGAAGCGCAAAAACGCCGGAAAGTGAGTTTTTTTACTTAACTTTGCAGAAATTATCCTCACCCGAACCTAAATGGCAGAATATTCATATATCCATATAGCGCTGCGGGGCCCTGTCCAGGGCGCCACACGCACCATATACAGCTATCCGGCAGACGACACGTCAGATGCCGGATGGGAGACCGCTATGGTCGAGCCGGGAGCCGCCGTGAAGCGTTTTCTCAACGCCACGGAGTGCTATGTGCTCCAGAGCTCGGCACAGGGCCATTATATGTCGCTCATCACCCGCGACCCGGCAGACGCCTCGCGCTGGATGATGGTGTCGATGCTCATCGACAACGGATGCTCGCTCACCGGGCGCCAGGCCCTGGCCGCGCTGACCAATCTCAAGAAGGCCCTTGTCGACGAAAATGACCTGCGCGAGGAGGCGGTGGATGTAGCCCTCATAGAGGCTCAGGTGCCACGGCTTCCCGTCAAGCTGAAATCGTGGACCTATGAGGTCCCATCATCTCTTCCTGACGGCGAAGGTCAGGAGAATGCCGAGGCCGGATACCGCACATATATCTCGACCTCAGAGCTCGAGCAGATTTTCGCGTTCCCATCGCAGCCCGAGTATGCCCGTTTCCGCTGCGTGCTGGTGGTCTCGGCCACTACGTCGCTGCGCCCGGGTGTCAAGATGCCGCGCATCACGGTGCCCATCCGCAAGCAGTACACTGTCGAGTGCCCCGAAGGTGTCAGGGCCTCGAAATCACTTGTATATGACGGCGACAAGCTCGAGCTGACCTACGAGAAGGAGGGCTATGACTCGCACACCGAGACAGTGACGGTTGGGCAGCCCTCGGCCTACACCAAGATAGACGGCCCCGTGCTGCATGTGCGCACGGCGGCACAGACCGGCATCAGGTTTGTGCGCCATGTCAGGGTCAAGGTCGTGTCAAGCAAGGGAGGAGACCTCCGCGGCTACACCATCACGCTGAATGGCCATCTCATCAATACGATGACTCCGTACATCGACTTTACGCCGCGCGACTTGCCCGAAGGCGAGGATGTCGACATACGTGTGGAGTCGAACAACTATCATACGCTTAAGCTCAAGATTCCTTCGGCCGAGATACTTACCACCGACGAGCTGACCCTCGAGCTCAGCCCGGTCGAGCAGACCGTGACGCTGCGCCTCGATTTCGGCGACGGCAGGGTGTTCAGTCAGGACATCACCATAGAGAAGAACACCTCAGAGTACAACCGTCTCCACTCGGGCAATTTCCACGGGTTCCGCGCCCACCGTCAGGTGACCTCCGACAATACCGAGGTCTATAATGTCGACGTGCGTCTCACCAATCCTCCCGTGGCACCCAATTTCGAGACAGGGCGCGATGTCACCGCCTCTGACAGCGAGACACGTCCCCGCTCGCCGCAGTTCGACAACATCTCTGACGAGAGCGTCGAGGAGAAGCCCCGCATAGACACTACCCTCCCGACCGCCGACAGCGACGTGGCCGATGATGCGGGAGATGACTATGATGACGACGATACCCCTGCCGGGGGCCGTAGCATAGGCCGTAAAGGTATGAGGTGGATAGTCGGTGGTGCCGTGGCTGTCATAGCCGTGGTGCTTGCCGCGATATTCTGGCCGGAGTCGGGCGACAGTCCGGTGGACAGCGCGGCCCAGGCCGACAGCATAGCTGCCGCCGATGTGGCTTCACAGCAGCAGGCCCCGGTGCCTGTGGCTACTCCCGAGGAGAAGGCCGATATCGAGTATCTCAACGGCAATGCCGTCTGGAATCTCACCCGCCTCACCAGTCCTATGGGGCAGGCGCTTGCCAAGGCAATGACCGACGGCGACCTGAATGCCCTGGCTCAGAACGACTATTTTGCCGTGCGCGGACGCTGTACCAACGCACAGGCCACACAGATTGTAGATATGGCTTGGACCGCCATCGGCTCGCCCAACGCCCGCGGCAACTCGCGCCGTCTCAGCGAGGCTGCCAAGAAGGGTGACATAGACCTGAAAAAACTGGTCGAGAGCATGGCCAAGGTGCGTCCCAGCGAGAATCAGAACACATCACCCCGTCCACAGAAATGAAAAGCATAGAAGAAGTACAGGAAGAGATTGTAGACGAGTTCACCTCGGTCGACGACTGGATGGACCGCTATACTATGATAATTGAGGAGGGTAACACGCTTCCCCCCCTCCCTGAGCAATACCGCACACCCTCGAATCTCATCGAGGGATGCCAGAGCCGCGTGTGGGTCAATGCCGAGCTCACTCCCGAGGGTCGCATACACTTTGAGGCCGATTCTGACGCCCTGATTGTCAAGGGCATCATCGCCCTGCTGGTCAAGGTGCTCGACAACCGCACTCCCGACGAGGTTATTTCGGCCGACTTGCATTTCATCAATGACATCGGCCTCGGCGAGAACCTGTCGCCAACGCGCTCAAACGGCCTCCTGGCCATGATAAAGCAGATGCGCCTCTATGCCATGGCCTTCAAGGCCAAGGAGGGCCTCTGACACTCCGTCAGCAGACAATCTTAAAATCAACAATATACAGAAAACCATGAAACTCAGAAACATCACGTTAGCCCTCGCCCTCGTTACAGGGCTGCTGGCACAGGCCAAGTTCACGACCTGGCCCGACGGGACCGCTGTCTCAGACTGGTTCAACGACACCAAGGCCCCCGCGCTCTCAAAGCTCGGCAAGCAGTATGTGGTGACCGAACACGGCGTACAGGCCGGCGACAGCACCGTCATACAGACCGAGGCCCTGCAGGGTGTCATCGACAAGGCTGCTGCAAACGGCGGAGGCGTCATCGTCATCCCCGAAGGCACATTCCTGAGCGGCTCGCTCTTCTTCAAGCCCGGCACCCACCTGCACATCGCCAAGGGGGGCAAGCTCAAGGGCAGCGACGCCATCACCCACTACAAGATCATCAAGACCCGTCTTGAGGGTCAGACCATCGACTATTTCGCAGCCCTTGTCAATGCCGAGGGTGTCGACGGATTCACCATCACCGGCGAGGGTATGATTGACGGCAACGGCCACAAGTTCTATGACGAGTTCTGGCTGCGCCGCAAGGTCAACCGCAAGTGCACCAACCTCGAGGCCCTGCGTCCCCGTATGCTCTATGTATCCAACTCCAAGGATGTCACCGTGCATGGCATCAAGATGGTCAACTCGGGCTTCTGGACCAACCACCTCTACAACTGCAGCCGCATCAAGTATCTCGGTGTCACCATTCTGGCTCCGACCGACGGCTATCCCAAGGGCCCCTCGACCGATGCCCTCGACCTTGACGTGTGCAACGACGTGCTGGTGAGCCAGTGCTACATGAATGTCAACGACGATGCCGTATGCCTCAAGGGTGGCAAAGGCACCTATGTAGACACTATCCCGGGCAACGGCCCCGTGAGCAACGTCATCATCGACCGCTGCTCGTTCGGCAAGTCTAACGCCGGTGTCACATTCGGCAGCGAGGCGTGGAATTGCTCTAACGTCATAATGAAAGACTGCAAGTTCAACGGCACATATCACGTGCTGCTCTTCAAGATGCGTCCCGACACTCCCCAGCAATACCGCAACGTATATATCGACGGCGCCACCGGCACAGTGCGCAACGGTATCGAGGTACAGACCTGGACACAGTTCTTCGACAAGGTAGCCCGTGACCCCATGCCCCCCTCCGGCGTCGACAACGTGACATTTGTCAACGGCAAGCTCGTCTGCACCCGCGAGTTCTATAAAGACCGCAAGACCGCCGACTATACGCTCAGGAACTTCACCTTCCGCGATGTATGGGCCACCGCTCCCGACCCCACATTTGACACCTCAAATATCGAGAACGTCGTGGTCGAGAACGTCACCGTAACCCTCCCCGAGAAGAAATAATCAACCGACCCCATCCCACCCCCGGGCACGCCGATTCCGACGTACCCGGGGGTGCTTTTACGTCCGACTCATGGGTATATGTCGGTATGGGGATGCGTTGATTTAGCTTGGAGGCTCCCATATTTGTACACGTTGTTGCATATTCGGAATGTATATGGGTACGTATGATGGAGCTATATTTCCCAACCTTTGTGAATCACGGTTGATTGGAAAAAATCATATGAATTGGCCGACATAGGCACGAAGGAGTGCCTCTTTTGAACGTTTTTTGTCGGCGCCATACACAAAATAATATGTAAAGAACTCTACAAGCCCTTTATTCATAGCTTGCAATATGTTGAATCCTTTTCGTGCCGAAATAACACTTTTAATTAATCCTCCTCCCGAGAATTTACCGATAAATGAGCCTTTAATATCTTCGAATATTGTTAGGCCCTTTATTGCGTTAAGGCAGTCTTCTTTCATATAGGACATTAAGTCATATATATCGCCATCCCCGAAGGTTGGGTAATATCCTGAATAGTTATTTTTATATGCCTGCAGTGCTTGGTTGATGTGGTGAATCCTGTCATATAATAGTTTGTCACATATTTCTTTTTTTACAGGATTGAGCCCTAAAAAATCAGGCATTATGCAGTAAATGACCAAACTGTAGGCGTCTTCCTCGGAAATATTCCTGAAAATTTCGTCAACAACCGCTTTCACCATCGAAGGGGATAAAGATTTCCTACTGGTTGTATCTGAGGATGAAGAAGAGAAAAGTTTGTAGGCTCCGTATGCTAACGCGGTAATCCAAATTAGGCCCAACACATCGTCATTGGAATCATTAGTGCTGTTATCAGACATAATTAAAGAGAATTAGGTATGCGAAATAAGAATTTCTATTAAGATTCTTCCTGGTAATAAGGAGTGAGTAACTTAAGATGTTTTCCGTGCAAAGTTAAGAAAAAATTAGAAATAGTATGTCATAAATAGTAAGTGGATTTTAAGGATATTAGTAATTTTCGATTATCGTGTTGTAGATTGTAGCTCTGCATCCGCAGGGCGTAGAAATGAGGAATTAGAAGAGGCTTAGCTTTTTCTAAGTCCTCATTTCTCATTGAAAAAAGCCCCGCATGAAGCGGGGCCGCAGGTGATAATGATTAGTCCTCCTGCTATGTATATTACTTGTCGTGTCGGATGGTGTGGAGGAGGTGGCCGTCGCTGTCGAGCATGTTGAGGCGGAGGTGGCGGGAGTCGGCGGTGAGGACGGAGAAGCCTGTGGCGTCGCTGCAGTAGACGGTGCCCTCTGTCGCGGCTGGTTTGCGGCTGCGGGAGCCCGAGGTGTTGACGACATAATCGGTCTGCGAGCCGGGACGCCTGATGTGCTGGAAGTTGTGGATGTGGCCGCAGATATACATGTCTACCTTGTGGCGGCGCAGTATAGTGTCGACCCTTTTCTGCATGTCGGTGCGCTCGGACTCCGATTTGTCCGTGTCGGCGTAGATGGGATGGTGGCCCACCACGACAGTCCAGTCCTCGGTGGCGTCGGAGAGTGTCCTGTCGAGCCATTGCAACTGTGCCTCGGCATCCTGCGAGGCCGCGTCGGGATAGGTGTCGGTCTTCTTGCGGTATTTGTCGATGAGGGGAGTGGTGTCGATGAAGACTACCTTCAATGATGTGCCGCCGTCGCTGAAGGTCTTGCTGTAATAGCGTGCGGGCATCTCCCAGCGGCGCGATACCTCAGAGTAGTCGAGTACGGCCTGTGTATTGCCCCGGTATTCATGGTTTCCGCAGATGGGATACCAGTCGACCATGAGCTCGGGGTGTGAGTATATGAGCTCATAGTTTGTCATCCAGAGCGGGTCGCTGACGCTCTGCACACCCTCGTAGTGGTGGGTGTCGCCGAGTGCGAGTACCGCGTCGGGCCCGATGTTGTCGGCCACCTCACCCATGGTAGCGGCCACTTTCTTCTGGTCGTAATAGCCGTTTCGTCCGAGGTCGGAGACCACGAGCAGGTTGATGTCTCCCTTTGAAATCTCATTCTGTGCAGGTGCGGCCAGTGCCGTGAATAGGGTTGTCGCCGCGAGAATCAGTTTGCGAATCATATCTTAGATCTGTGTTTAGAATGTTACCTTGAGTCCTCCGTTAAGTTTCACGCCATAATATTCCTGTTGCATGGTGTACTCCTTGCTCCCCTGGTAGTATCGCAGTGGCTGGTTGAGCAGGTTGGTGCAGTCGGCAAACAGTGTGAACCGTGTGCGCCGCCCGAAGGTGTAGCTGACGTTGAGGTCCATGTATTTCACGGCGTCATAATAGCGGTCGTAGAATCGGGAGGCTCCCATCTCGTCGATGAACGATGAGGCGTAGTTGAGCGACAGACGGGCCGACAGACTGTGCTTCTCGAAATAGAGCGAGAGGTTGGCGGTATGTTCGGGTGAGCCGGGGAGGCTGAGGCCTTTCTCGTCCTCGCGTCCCTCGAAATTGAAGTCTGTGACGCGCGAGCGGGTGTAGGTGTATGTCGCATAGAGCCCGAGGCATTTCATGGCGGGTGTGATGAACCCGAAATCGCGCTGCCATGCGGCCTCGATGCCGAATATGTTGGCGTTGCCTGCGTTCTTGGGCTGTGTGAGCTTGGTCCAGAGGTTCCCCTCGTACTCCTTGTTATATGCCACCTCGTCGACAATGAATCCCTCGATGCGTTTGTAGAAGATTCCGGCCGAGACGAGGCCTACCGATTCCCAGTAATATTCGGCATTGAGGTCGAGGTTATGCGAGAGGGTGGCCTTGAGGCCGGGATTGCCAATCTTTATCTCGTTGTCGCTGCGGCTGATGTTCATGCCGGGGACGAGGGCCGAGTATTTGGGTCGGGAGATGGACTGGTTGTATCCGGCACGGACGAGGAGCCCCTTGTCAACCTCCCATTTCAGGATGAGCGAGGGGAGGAAATTGACATAGCTCGAGCTGTGAGGTGCGGTGGGGGAGACGGTGGCGCTCTCGTCGTCGTACACCCGGCCGATATAGCGCAGTGAGGTGTTCTCTACACGCAGGCCCCCGCTGAAGTTGAGGTTGTCTGACAGGCGCGAGTCGATGCGCACATATCCCGATGTCACGTTCTCGCGGGCATGATAGTTTCCCGCAAGTTCCTCGGGCACCTGTTCGCACTTGAACATGTCCGGGTCATCGAGCCGCAGGGAGCCGAGAAACTGCTTGTCGACGAATATTCCGGGCTGATAGCGTGCCGAGGGCATGAAGCGCGATGTGTTCTGGTCGACGGTGTGCGAGAATGCGTCTGCGTTGAAGGATTTCTTGTCGAGCGGTGTGTATTCATAGTAGTCTATCTCCTTGTCTTTGGTCTTGTTGACAAACTTGAATCCGAACTTGATTTTCGACCTGTCGCTCAGTGCGGCCTTGAAATCGACGGCAGCCTTGAGATCGCGTTCCACTATGTCTTCCTGTTGCTGTGTCAGTTCCTTGAGCGAGAAGCTGTCGTCGAGTGTCATCACCGACCCTTCGAGCGGAGTGGCGAACGGCTCGCGCGGATTGGAGAGATCGAAACTGAATTTCTGGGATTTGAGGCGATAGTCGATATAACGCTCGTTGGGCCTCTCTTCTGAAGCGCGGGCGTATCCCAGTTTCCAGTCTATGCCGAAGATGCCGAGCCTGTTCTCGCCTCCGATGGTGAAGTCCATGGTGCGTTGACGTTCGAGACGGGCGTTACGCTCGTCATCTGAGCCTCCTTTGGTCTGCACGCGCACGTCGGCCTTCCCGTCGGGAGTTATATCCTTGAGCGTAGTGCGGTATCGGTTCTCCCAGTCGTTGCGGTTGTTGAATATCCCTTTGAACCAGATTTTGTTGAAATCGTTGAATTTCCAGTCGAGTGACAGCGAATAGCTCTGTCGCTCGCGTGTCACATAATAGCGGCGTATCTGATAGTCGTTTATATAGGTGTTGCCGTTGTCATCCTTCTCCCAAAGAAATTCGGTGTCGTATGACCCCGCGGGAGCATTGTTGTATGATGCGGCCACCATCACCCCGAGACGGTCACCGAAAAACCGGTTGCCCGCCGTGAAGCCGAAATTCATCTGCGCCTTGCGGCTTATCCAGTTGTATCCTGTCCCGGCTGTGGCGGCGAGAGTGAACCTGCGCGGCGAGTTCTTGGTCACGAGGTTTATGGAGCCTCCGATGGCGTCGCCGTCCTGGTCGGGGGTGAGGGTCTTGCTGACCTCGATGGTCTGGATCATGTCCGAGGGGATGAGGTCGAGCTGTACATTGCGTATGTCACCCTCGGCCGACGGGATTCTCGAGCCGTTGACCGTCACCGAGCTGAACTCGGCGGGAGTTCCGCGCACCTGTCCGAACCGGGCTTCTCCTTGGTCATACTGCACGTTGATGCCGCTGATGCGCTTGAGGGCGTCCCCGATGTTCGAGTCGGGAAATTTGCCTATCTGGTCGGCCGAGACAACGTTGGTGACCCCGACGTTGCTGCGCTGTGCGTTGATGGCCCTCTGCTGGCCCGAGAATACTCCCGTCACCACCACCTCGTCGAGACGGTTTGAGGTGTCGGACATGACAACATCCTCGGTGACACCCGCCGCGGCGATGAGCACCGCCCTGTCTATCGGTGCAAATCCGATGTAGGATACCTGCAGGCGGTGGTTGCCGGAACTGAGGTTGGCGAATGAGTAGAAACCCTCGGCATCCGAGACTGCGGTGTGGCGGTCGCCGTCGAGCCTGACTACGGCTCCGGGCAGCGGGTTCATCTCGTTGTCGAGTATCCGGCCCTTGAGCAAGGTGCCCGTCTGGTTTTCTGCAGCCATGGCGGTCAGTCCTGAGGCGAGCAGTAACGCGATGAATGAGACTGTTTTTTTCACTGTGTCTGTGTTTAGTGTTTTCTCGCTGCAAAATTCCCCAATTATTGTTTCATCATCTTTTCATATTTGTTGAGTTTTTGTGAAATGACATTTTCCGTGTCATGTATGATGGAAATGACATCCCGAATGACATATTTTCATGAATCGCGCGGGTGTATTTTTATTAATTTTGCAGTCGTGAAACCATAACCTGAAATCCTATGCTACGGAAACTTCTTCTCCTTTTTGCTATCGTCATGTCGTTGCCGTCGGGTGTGTCGGCCCAGTATCAGGAACACAAGGAGTCGGCGCGGGCCACCAACCGTCCTTTTGCCGAGATTGCGGATATGCGCCGTATACCGTTCAATGACGGCTGGAGGTTCATGCTGGTCACCGACAGCAGCCGCACCGCAGATACAGATTTTGCGGCGCCGGGACTTGATGACTCCTCGTGGCGGACTGTGGACCTGCCGCACGATTTCCAGTTCGGACTGCCGTGGATAGAGCAGGGGAGCAAGGCGCGTGGATTCAAGCCGATGGCCGAGGGGTGGTACCGCAAGTCGTTCCGTGCCGACCCGACATGGCGCGGACTTGACGTGGCGCTCGATTTCGGGGGACTTATGTATTATGGAGATGTCTATCTCAACGGCCATAAGGTGGCCTCGACAGACTATGGCTATGTAGGTTTCGAGGCTCCGCTGTCGCGCTATCTCGACTATGACGGAGATAATGTCGTCGCGGTCTATGCCTCGACAGGGACGGAGAAAGGTTCGCGCTGGTACACGGGCGGGGGACTGTTCCGCGATGTGTATCTCAGTGTCAGGAATCCCACGCAGATAGCGCGTCATGGCGTGTTCATCTTCCCCGAGGTCGGTGACAGCCTCGACCGTGCCGACGTGGGCATATCGGTAGAGGTCAACGGATGGCGCGGTGCCGGAGTGGAGGCCGTGGCCACGGTCTATGCTCCCGACGGCAGTAAGATTGCATCCGTGTCGGCGCCCATGCCCGAGAACGACAAGCATCAGACCGTCGAGGTGAGGATGCCCGCGGTAGAGGTGCTGGAGCCTGAGCTGTGGAGCCCCGATACCCCCGTGCTCTATTCGGCTGATGTCAGGCTCGTGGCCGGAGGTGAGACCGTCGACAGCGTGCGCGAGAGTTTCGGCATACGCAGGCTGGAGTTCTCGCCCGAATACGGATTCAGGCTCAATGGAAAGAAATTCTTCATCAAGGGCAACTCGGGTCACCATGACATGGGGGCTCTCGGTGCGGCCTCATACGATGCCGCCATCGAGCGGATGATGCTGCGGCTGAAGGAGTTCGGATATAACGCCATACGCTGCTCGCACAATCCATACAGCGAGAGCTTCACCCGTATTGCCGACCGTGTGGGGATGCTGGTCATCGACGAGCTCATAGACAAATGGAGCGACAGGGACTACTGGGCCGGACGGCGACCCTTCACCGAGATATGGTACACACTCATACCCGAGTGGATAAAGCGCGACCGCAATTCGCCAAGCGTCGTGATGTGGAGCCTCGGCAACGAGCTGCAGATACGCGAGGACTGGGCCGGATTCAAGGGGCTCAACGACTATGGGGTGACGACATACCGCATATTCGACACCCTCGTCAAGCGTTTCGACCCCACGCGCAAGACCACCGTGGCCATGTTCCCGGCCCGTTCGGGTGGCATAGCGCGCAAGGATTCGGCATGGCTCACCCATCTCGATCCCCCCGAGCTGGCCTGCGCCACTGAGATTGCCTCGTTCAACTATCAGTCTGCAGTCTATGACGAATATATGCGCCGCCGGCCCAATCTGATACTCTTCCAGAGCGAGGCCGAGACCTCGGCACTGCTCGAGCCGTACTATAACATGGACCGCGACCGCACTGTGGGCATATCATACTGGGGCTCAATCGAGTATTGGGGTGAGTCTAACGGATGGCCCAAGAAGGGTTGGAATTTCTCGTTCTTCGACCACACGCTCAATCCCTATCCTCAGGCATGGCTCGTCAAGTCGGCCTTCATGCCCGATGTCCCTACGGTCAGAATCGGAGTCATCGCGCCGGACGGCGGTGAGACGGTGAGTTGGAACGATGTGAATGTAGGCCGCGAAGGAGTGACTGACCACTGGAATTTTCCCGAAGGCTCGGTGCTCAAGGTTGTTACCTATACCAATGCCGCGGCGGTAGAGCTTATTGTCAACGGCAAGAGCCGGGGCATACGCCGTAATGACGCTGTCGAGAACCGCCGCCGCAACATTGTGGAATGGGACGGCATAGAATATGGCCGCGGCGGAGAAATCAAGGCTGTGGTACTCGACGAGGAGGGGAAGGCCATAGCGGAGCATGTGATGCATACCGCGGGTCGCCCGTCATCACTCGCTGTCACACAGTCGAAGCGCGTAATGGCCGCCGATGGCCGTGACCTGATGTATCTGGATGTGACCACTGTCGACCGCAAGGGGAACCGCGTGCCTGGGTTTGCCGAAGAGCTGACCGTTTCGGTCGAGGGTGCGGGAACGCTGCTGGCGCTTGACGATGCCGACCACTATACGGAACTGCTGTTCGAGGGCGTCGACACGAAGAAGATGCGCAACGGACGCATGCAGGTCATAATCCGCGCCACCCATACCCCCGGCCCCGTCAAAGTCCGTCTCACCACCCCCACCCTCAAAAAGACCCACACCTTCATGGCCGAGTGACGCTGAATCAGGTGGATGGTGCCTATCCTGACGGGCGATCAGAGATTTATCCGGGGAGGGGTGGCTGTTGTGTCGGAGAAAATTTGTAATTTTGTACTGATATGTCGAGGCTCACCTACATAAGTCTTTTCAGCAGTGCAGGCGTGGGGTGTTACGGATTCAAGCAAAACGGTTTTGAGTGCGTGGCAACCAATGAGTTGCTGCCCGTGAGGCTTGACGTGCAGCGGGCCAATGCCAAGTGCCGCCGCGAGTCGGGATATATTGAGGGTGACATCACCACCGATGCCGTGCGGCAGGCTCTCCGCGAGGAGATTGCGCGCTGGGAGCGCGAGGAGGGGCTGGAGCAGGTGGATGTCGTGTTCGCGACACCTCCGTGCCAGGGGATGTCGACGGTCAACTATAAGAAATCTGAGAATGAACAGGTGCGCAACTCGCTTGTGGTCGAGGCCATAAGGCTCATAAAGGAGATCAGGCCGAAGGTGTTTGTGTTCGAGAATGTCCGCGCCTTCATGAAATCGGTCTGCACCGATATGACGGGCTGCGACATGACCATCAGCGACAGCATATACTCGAATCTTGCCGAAGAGTATAATATCTACTCTAAGGTAATAAATTTCAAGGATTACGGTGTCCCGTCGAGCCGTCCGCGCACCATTGTCATCGGCACACAGAAGAGCCTGCTGAACATATCGCCCCTCAATCTGTTCCCCACCCGGTGCAGGGAGATAACGGTACGCGAGGCCATCGGCGACCTTGCGCCGCTCGGGTTTGCCGAGCGCGACGGTGCCGATCCGCTCCATTTCGCACGTCCCTATCCCGACTATATGCTGCCGTGGATAGAGAATCTTGCCGAGGGGCAAAGCTCGTTCTCGAATCCCGATGAGACGAAGCCATATAAGATGGACTGCTATGGCAACCGGGTGATACTCAAGGGGGCGTATATGGGCAACAAGTACCGACGCCTCTACTGGGACCGCCCATGTGCCTGCATAGCCACCCGCAACGACCAGCTTGCAAGTCAGGACACCATACATCCGCGTGACCCGAGAGTGTTGAGTATCAGGGAGCTGATGAGGCTCATGACTATCCCGGACACGTTCAGGTGGTCTGACCGTGACGATGAGCTCACGGCGGATAATGCCGGGGAATATCTCAGGACGCACGAGCTCAACATACGCCGTTGCATCGGCGAGGCGGTGCCTACCCATATCATAGACGACATAGCGGGCAAGATCAAGACGATGCTCGCGTTCGAGGAGTTTGTCAAGGCATATTATGCCGGGAACGCCCCCGAGCCTGACCGCACTAATTTCTATATAGACACTTTCCTGCTCGAACAGGAGCAGGGGGAGGCCGCTGCCAAGAAGAACGGCGTGTTTTATACCCCTCAGAGCGTGGTCTTCAATGCCGTGAGGAGTGTGGTGCCGCGTCCGGGCCCGGTTCGCATCCTCGAGCCGTCGGTGGGCCTCGGCGCATTCTTGCCGCAGGTATGCTCGCTATTCTCGGATTGTGACGAGATAACTGTCGACGCCGTAGAGATAGACCCCGCGACGGTGGAGCGGTTGCGAGAGTCTCTGGCCCGGCTGGAGCTGGGGTGCAATGTTCGGCTCAATTTCATAGTGTCGGATTTCCTTGAGTTCGAACCCGAGGGAAGGTACGACTACATCTTCACCAATCCTCCATACGCCAAGTCTGCCAAGCCATATAAGGAGATACGTGGCGACAGATATAAGACCAAGAACCTGTTCGCCCTGTTCATGGTGCGGTTTCACGGCTATGCCGACGACATAGTGTGCGTGATACCCAAGAATTTCCTGATGGCCGACGATTTCGAGGCCGTGCGCCGTCTGTATCAGGATTTCCCGATAGTCTCGGTGTGCGATTTCGGTGTCAGGTATTTCCGCAAGGTCTTCATCGAGATTCTTTCAATACATTTCTCAAGCGGCCATACCGGCACGTTGCGCGTCACCGACTTTGTCAACGGGCGCAGCTACGAGCATCCCCAGGGATATATCTATCACGACCGTCTGTGGCTGATATACCGCAACGGGTTCTTCGACGATTTCATCTCGCGTCTCGAGCTCGGATGTTTCAGCTCGTTCAGGGACAGGCAGATAACCAATCCAAAGCTCTCGTCCCACGGCCGGGTGAGGGTGCTGAGGTCGAAGAATATCCTCGATGACGGCAGCATAGCCGACATCCCCGGCTATGACAGGTATATCGACGACCCGACACCGTTCAAGGTCGCGTCATATCTCGGCTCGGGCGCCATCATAATGCCGAGCTTCACCTACAACACACGTGCCACACTGCTCCCTCCCGGCACAATACCTAACGGAAGCATCGCTGTGCTCACCCCGCTCAGGGAGGGCATGGAGGTAGACCTGCCTTTCTATGCCACCACAGAGTTCCGTGAGTATTACGGCATCGTCAAGAGCTATTCGCGGTTCACGCTCAACATCGACAACTGTTCACTTTATTATATAGGCATACGCAAATGACACAATTCAATCCGGATATCGCAGACATGCTCGCCTCGCGGTTCCGTGACCTGACTTTCGAGAAAGACGGAACTTCCGGCTATGCCGTGGCCGACAAATCATACGGCTTCGACACCATCTATCTTGCGGCGCGCTTCATATCGCGTTTCAGCCGCGACGGATACTATCACAAGCACGAGCTCGTGGCCAAGTCCGACGCATATTTCCGCGACCTCTTCATGCTCGGCAACACCGGTCAGGTACCCAACTACATGACCGAGTCGCTAGCTCTGTTCTGTTTCACAGGAATCCTCGAGAAGCAGAAAGGGGGTGTTTACCGCGTCGTGCTCAACTATGCCAACCGGCAGAACATGGTGACCCGAGAGTGCAACGTCAAGGAGAGCATCACCACACGCTATGATGTCGCGGTCAACGTCAATGGCTCGCGCGGTGCCAACAGGATTCCAAAGCGCAACGGCTACATAGCCGAGCTGTCGGAGCCCTATATCCTCGCCACACTCGGCCCCTATCTTGCCGTCGGAGGTGAGGTCTACATGGATGTCGAGACCCCGGACACATTCTATGCCGACGTGACCGATGCCAAACTCGACACCCTCGATTCCGCAAACGAGACCGGGAGCGCCCGCGAGCGTATGCAGCAGAATCCCTACCGTCCCACCGCACCCGGACGGGCGCGCACATTGCAAGGCGTATTCCGTGACGGATTGCGCCGCACGATGCACGAGTGTCCGCTGTGCGGGTTTGCTATCGGCCCCCTTCTGGTTGCCGGGCATATAAAGCCTTACGCCCAATGCGATGACCCATATGATGCGGGCAATTCGGAGAACGGATTGCTGCTGTGTCCCCTGTGTGACAGGCTGTTCGAGGACGGAGCCCACATCACCGTCGACAGCTCGACGGGGCGTGTCATCTATGACTCGCACGTCGGCGCAGAGCCACGTCTGCGCCATCTTGTCGACGACGCATATCTCCCCTCAGTCTATCTCACCGACGAACGCTGTGCCTACCTCGCCTGGCACAACGCCCGCTTCTACCACAAACACCCCGACCACCTCGAAGCTCCGGCGGGAGCATAGTTTTTGCCTGTGGTGTTGGGGGTGTGGGGTTATTTGACTATCTTTGCAGTTGCATTAATCCAAAAACGGCAACAGACAGATGGAGAACCATCCCGTAACCGACCGCGCCGACAGCCTGGTCATCATCCCTACCTATAACGAGAAGGAGAATGTCGAGGCGATAATCAAGGCAGTGCTTGGCCTCGAACAGCGGTTTGACATACTTATCATCGACGACAATTCGCCCGACGGCACCGCCGGGATTGTCCGCGGCCTCATGACCGCCCACCCCGGGCGTATCGAGCTGATATGCCGCAGCGGCAAGCTGGGGCTCGGCACGGCATATATCGAGGGCTTCAAATGGGCCATCGCCCACGGATATGAATATATCTGCGAGATGGACGCCGATTTCTCGCACAATCCCGCAGACCTGGTGCGGCTGCGCGCGGCGTGTGCCGACGATGGTGCCGACGTGGCCATCGGGTCGCGCTATCTCACGGGCGTCAATGTGGTCAACTGGCCCATGGGGAGGGTGCTGATGTCGTTCTATGCCTCGCGCTATGTGCGCATCGTCACCGGGATGCCCGTGCACGATGCCACAGCCGGATTCGTATGCTACCGCCGCCGCGTCCTCGAGGCTCTTGAGCTTGACAGGATACGGTTCAAGGGGTATGCGTTCCAGATTGAGATGAAGTTTCTGGCACACAAGTACGGTTTCCGCATCGTCGAGGTGCCGATCATATTCGTCAACCGCGTGCTGGGGACATCCAAGATGAGCTCCGGCATTTTCAGCGAGGGACTTTTCGGGGTGCTCCGCCTCAAGTGGAGCAGCCTCTTCACCAAATATCCTGACTATTCGGCATGAGAAGACTGTATCACAACGCCATCATCGTCAACGAGGGGCGCGAGTTTCCGGGCTATGTCATTACTGACGGCGACATCATAGCCGAGGTGGGCGAGGGGAGTGCCCCTGCCGCCGGGCCCGAGTGCGAGATGGTCGACTGCCGCGGCGGACTGCTGATGCCCGGCGCCATCGACACACATGTGCATTTCCGCGAGCCGGGACTCACCGAGAAGGCCGACATCGCCTCGGAAAGCCGTGCCGCGCTGGCCGGAGGCGTGACATCGTATATCGATATGCCCAATACCAAGCCTCCCACGGTGACGGTTGAGGCGTGGGAGGACAAGATGGAGCGTGCAGCCGCGACATCGGCGGTAAACTATGCCTTCTTCATCGGCGCCACCGACTCGAATCTCGACGAGCTGCTGCGCGCCGACTATACCCGGACGGCGGGTGTGAAGCTCTTTCTCGGTTCTTCTACCGGGGGGATGCTCGTCACCGACGAAGATGCCCTCGAGAGGCTGTTTGCCTCGGCCCCGGCCATCATTGCCGTACATGCCGAGGACGAGCGCATCGTCACCGCTGCCCGTGAGCGGCTTAAGGCCGAATATCCCGACGGAATCCCTGTGAGCATGCACCCTGACGTGCGTCCGCGCGAGGCCTGTGTGGCTGCTACACGCCATGCCATAGCCCTGGCCGAGAAGACCGGGGCACGCGTGCACATCTGTCACATCTCTACCGCCGACGAGCTCCGTATCATTGCCGATGCCAAGGCCCGCGGCGTGCGTGTCACCGCCGAGACATGTCCCCAATACCTTCTCTTCGACTGCACTGACCTCCATACGCTCGGGGCACGTGTCAAGTGCAATCCTGCCATCAAGGATGCCTCAGACCGCATCGCGCTCATACGCGAGCTGCGTCCGGGGGGCGTCATAGACACCATCGCCACCGACCATGCGCCACATCTGCCCGCTCAGAAGGAGGGTGATGCCCTCACCGCCGCCTCGGGAATGCCTATGGTGCAGTTCTCCCTCCCGGCGATGCTCGACCTCGTGACCACTGACCCGGATGCCGAGGGATATGTGACACCCGCGCAGGTTGTCGAGCTGATGGCCCACGCCCCGGCGAGGATATTCGGCATAGAGCGGCGTGGATTCATACGTCCCGGCTATTATGCCGACCTGGTGCTGGCCGAGCGTCTGCCACTCCCGGGCCACAAGGTGACCGACGCCGATGTAGTGAGCCGCTGCGGCTGGACCCCCATCGCCGGACGGGTACTCGGATGGAAAGTCACCACCCTCCAGCACACAGCACTACCTCTTTCTTTTAATGAGAAACCTCTTTAATTAGAAATTAGAAATTAGGAATTAGAAATGGCAACCGGAGCCCTTCTAATTCCTAATTTCTAATTAGCAGAGCGGCGGAGCGGGGGGATTTCTCAATAGCAGAGCGGCGGAGCCGCGGGGATTATCAGAAACCCCATGCGCAGCATGGGGACAGCGAGCCCACCTTGCGACTGAGCCTCGGCGAGGCGATATTATGGTAAATCCGATGTCTGCAACCATAATATCGCCTCGCCGAGGCTCTATAAGTGTGATATGCCCTTCTCCCCACACTGCGTGTGGGGTTTCTGATAATCCCCGCGGCTCCGCCGCTCCGCTAATGACGAATTAGAAATGAGAAGGGCCCCGGTTGCCACTACTAATTCCTAATTCCTAATTCCTCATTAAAGAGGTTTCCAATTATTTCAGTAGTGGAACGAGGATCCTCCAAGGAACTCCCTGAGCAGGGATGTCGGGGGGATGAGGTGGGATGATATTGGCGGGAAGACCGACAGGAAGCGCCTCAGCCTGTGGGCCTGGGCATATTCGGGGCACGACCGCGGCACCGTGCGAAGCACCCGCTCGGCCTCGTCGCGTATCACGCTGAGCTCGAACAGCAGCGACGAGTTGAACATCGAGTCGGCGTTTTCCTGATAGGGGAATATCCATTTCTCCTCGCCGCGCCTCACGCTGGGCCATCTCTTGATGGTCGACAGCGGCGACGTGCCGCGATACTTGTAGTCGCGTATTATGCGGCGCAGCAGGCGTGTGTCGGTGGTTGATACCCAGTTGTGCTCGTCGACCGAGATTGTGGTCAGCGCCGACACATAGATTCGGTATTTCATCCTCTCCTCCAGGCGTGATGTCAGCTCGGGGTTGAGGCCGTGGATTCCCTCGATGAGCAGTATCGAATCCTGGCCGAGGCTTATGCGGCGCCCTTTGAACTCGCGGCATCCACGCTCGAAATTATATGTCGGAAGCTCGACCTCGCCCCCCTGCGTCAGCGTCACAAGGTGCGAGTTGAACAGCTCGAGATCGAGTGCATACAGCGACTCGTAGTCCAGCTCGCCGTCCTCGTCGAGGGGCGTGTGGTGGCGGTCGACGAAATAGTCGTCAAGCGAGATCATCACAGGCTTGACCAGGTTTGTCAGCAGCTCGATGGCCAGGCGTTTGGTGAAGGTGGTCTTGCCCGACGACGAGGGTCCGGCTATCAGCACCACCTTGGCGCCACCGTCGCGGAAGCGTCCCGTCACCTTGTCGGCAATCTCGCGTATATATTTGGCCGACAGAGCCTCGGCAACGTTGACCATCATGGCGCTCTGTTTCGACTCGACCATGGCCCTCACGTCGGCCACACCCGACAGTCCCACTATATGATTGAACTGCTGATAGTTCCTGAACGCCTTGAACAGCTTGGGCTGGGCCAGCGGCGTGGCCGGACGCGTCGGGTCGGCAGAGTCGGGGGGGAGCAGCAGGAATCCGTCTTCGTATGGCACGAAATCGAATACCCCCAGCATCCCCGTCGACAGTGCCATCGGCCCGAGGCAGGTGTCGTGGAGGCCTCCCAGCGTATAATAGACGGTATAGAGCTCGCCCAGTCCCTCGAGCAGCCGAACCTTCTCGTCGAGTCCCTGGGCCCTGAACATCTCCACCACCTCGGCAGTAGGGCTCTCTGAGCGCACTATGGGCATGTCGGCCTCGACGATGCGCCGCATCTCGGCGCGAATCTCGTCGGCGGCCTTCCACGGCAGGTCGACGCCGCTCACGGTGCAGTAGTATCCGCGCGACACGGCATTCCTTACCCTCAGGCTTGCTCCGGGATACAGGCGGTGTACGGCCAGATAGAGCACGAAACACAGCGAGCGGACATAGCAGCGCGTCCCCGAGGGGGATGTCACCGGCAGGAATTCTACCTGTTTTGGCGCGTAGAGCGGAAACGACAGGTCTTCGTCTTTATTATTGACGCGCGCGCATACGGGCGCGAATCCAAGTGGTTCGGGCAACAGGCTCACGAGCGAGCCGACGGTGGCGCCACCCTCGACATCGAGCGTGGCCGGAAGATTGGTGATTCTTATCTGCATATCCTGAGGTGTGTGATGGATTGTGGATATTCTCTTGTTCTCGTTATCACGTGTTGCAAATATAACATCTTATACCATATAAATCGGGATAATTAAGTATTTTATGGTTAATATATGTTAAATGCTTGTTTTGTAGATAGATTCGTTCTAATTTTGCAGGTGCATACGGCGCAATATACGACATGTAAGACACATTGCAGACCTATCCGTATATAACGAGTATTTCTAAAACAACCTAAGTAAACCATTTGTTTCCCGGTGGAACACACGCTCACCGCTCAGACAAACCTGAAACCCGAAAATATCACAACCATTCATTTATGCGACTAAAGACACTGATGCTTACAGCATTGGCGGCAGGGACGTTGCTCACGGCATGTCAGGCAGACGACATACCGGGCCCCGACGCCAAAGAACTCTACACACGCGACTTCATAAAGAAGTTCGGCGCGTTCGACCCTAATCACGACTGGAACATGGCTACACAGGCCGGTGTCACCGTCACCAGCGCCCGTCCCGCCGACATCAAGGTATACGCCGACGTCAGCGGCGTCCGCTACCTCTTCGGCACCTTCAAGGGTGTCACCGGCACCCGCACCCTCAATGTCGACGTCCCCAAAGGCACCGACCGCCTCATCGTCAAGGCCAATGGCCGCACACATGAGGTTGCACCCGGCGCCTCGCTCACCCTCGACTCGCGGCTCGTCACCGAGGATGGCACTGACGGAGTGCTTTCATGGCGCAAATCCCGGCAGCGAATGCTCCCGACCACCGGTCTTGACCAGCTCATAGAGCAGTATCCCGAAGAGGAGCAGAATCTCGGCATAGGTCAGACGTCGTTCTATTTTATTGCCGATGGCGAGGAGCATACTTTCTATCCCTATTATTGGTATACATCGGCTACACATATTCTTGGCATCTATTATCTTCCTGACCCTGACAGACCCGATGAAATTGTCATGCAGGATCTCTATTATACCAAATCAGGAGAACTGAAGCATAGTGCCGGTGCATGCAATCCCAAGATAGAACCCACTGACTATAAGGTGGGTGATGTCCATATGTATGGAGCGACTAAATATACATTGGATGATTGGAATGCCATAAATGTCTTTCCGGGACTTGAGGTCGTGTCGGGCGCTGTCTCCAATCCTAATGCCCAGATGCAATTGTGGACTGATGCGGATGGCAACAAACTTTTCCAGGATGATGAGATTGTCACATATACTTCTGAAAATGCCGTATTGAAGACCGCTAACGGATATATTTCCCGCGTGTTTTTTTCAAATTATATATTTACCTTAACTGAGACAGTGACGTCGCCCTATCATTCTGATTTTACTGCTGACGAATCAGGCTTTGAGCCTGCCGTCGCAACCAAATCTTATGAAGGTGCCCGGCATATTGCCGCTACAGGTATAACTTATCGCCTAAAGAAAGGGACATATTATGGTTTCTATATCAAGGTAAATAAATCAGGCACTCCTTTCTTTACCGAGGAAAAAGGTGAGGATGGGATTGTGACGGCGCAGACACCGAAAGAGGAGCAGGATTATGATTTTGTCATTTTCTCGCAGGCAAGCCGTAATGCGTCTTATGTCGATTCGCATACCGATGCTTCCGGCAATGACCGAAATAAGACTATCCGCGAGAAGACTTGGGCTGATAAGGAATGGTGGGATGAAACTAAATTCTCTTCTCTCGACAAGACTGCGTATGCATCGTGGGCTTCTGTAAATATGGGTGGTCATAGTTATTCCATGTTTGCGTTCGAGGATTGGGATGCTGAAACAAACGGTACGGGTGCCGACCTCAATGACCTTCAGTTTGTATTTGAGACAGGTCTTGAGCCCACGACTGTAGTGCGTGAGATTCCCAAGCCTGAGATACCCTCGTTCATGTGGATTATCGCTGCCGAGGATCTCGGTATCACTGATTTCGATTTCAATGACGTCGTGTTCGGTGTGACAAATCCTGAGGCTGATGAGGCTACCGGCGAGAAGACTGTCGACATAGTCCCGTTGGCGGCAGGTGGTACACTCCCGATTTATGTATATTATAAGGACGAGCAGATTGGCGGTGAGTTCCATTCGTGGTTCGAGGGCACACATGCGTCAACCACAGCCATCAATGTCGGCGGATATTCCGCTGCTCCCAAGAAACCTATCACAATCTCTGTCGACGAGGATTTCACCCTTGCTCACTGTCAGGGTGTCAAGGATTCTAATATGGGTGGTTTCACCATCAAGGTTGAGAAGCAGGGCAGTTATGAAGGAAATATCATCACCGCGCCCGATATCTCGGCGGGTGTTATGGAAGCTCCTCAGATGATTTGTGTAGGCACGAACTGGTATTGGCCTAAAGAGCATGTATATATAGGCATACCCTATGAGGGATTCGAGACATGGTGCACAGCTCCCGCCGAATGTAATGACTGGCATAACGGAGAGAACGTCCCCGACGAGCATAAAGACAAAATCGTCAAGCACAACTATGGAGGCACCTCCGGCGGCGGCGACACCCCCGACCCCGGGCCGGATAACCCGGATGTTCCTGTAACTCCGACGGGTGACCAATATGTACTTACTGCCACAAAAGTTATTCATCCATTATGGGGCACGGACACGTATTGGCAGTTCCAATATGACATCTCTCAGGAAATAATGGATAAGATAGCTGAGGCAAAATCAGTAAGGCTTAAATTAAAGACAGATGATTCTGTTGGCTATTGTCAGATAGGCACAACGGAAAATGGATTTGACTTTCATAATGGTCAGTCCGGGACAGGTTGTCCATCCGAAATAACCATAGTGGCACGTGATTTTAAAAATATATGGGCCAATTTCTATGGATGCCCGGAAGCAGATTTCAATATTATTTTGACACTCGTGATAGAATAAGCATCCTGTCTATATAAGGAGAGCCGCATCTTTTTTGAGGTGCGGCTCTTTTGTGTGCGTATGGTTAGGGTTCAGCGGGCAGCGCCCGCGGTGTTGCGTGGTCCGGGGGGCCGGAATGGCCAAAACTGCCCTTAAATCCCCCTGAAACACCCGGAAAGTGTTAAATAAGTGTTAAACCGCGGTAAAAATTTGGCAAGGGAGAGAAAAGTGCCTACCTTTGCACTCGCTTTTCGGGAGCGGCCCTCCGAGAGAGGAGGTGCAAGAGTAAGAACATACGATGATGCCGATTGGTTCGGTCCTCAAATGTTAAAACTCTGTTAAAATCCTTAAAACTCTTGCGGGTTCGGAAAAATGTCCGTAACTTTGCAGAGCAATTCTGAGGCCCTCCTCCGAATGGCGAGAAGAACATTGAAATATTTGCAACTGAGTAAGTACAAGAGACGAGTACTGCCGCAAGGCAGGCAATGAGATCTCTGTCAAATTCCATACTAAAGACCGGCGTTTACAAAGAACACGACAATCAAGTCATCCGGGATCAGACGAGGCCGTAGCGGAATCTCCGTGAAAGCAGAACAAGAACAAAACTTTCGGTTCTGTCTTGCTTCTTTAACATAGAAAAAAGAAATACAAGATAAACCAACAGCGAAGAGTTTGATCCTGGCTCAGGATGAACGCTAGCGACAGGCTTAACACATGCAAGTCGAGGGGCAGCGGGGAGGCAGCGATGCCTCCGCCGGCGACCGGCGCACGGGTGAGTAACACGTATGAAACCTGCCCGGAGCAGGGGGATAAGCGGAAGAAATTCCGTCTAATACCGCGTAATGAGGCGGGGAGGCATCTCCCCGCTTCCAAAGATTTATCGGCTCCGGATGGTCATGCGGCGCATTAGCTGGTTGGCGGGGTAACGGCCCACCAAGGCGACGATGCGTAGGGGTTCTGAGAGGAAGGCCCCCCACACTGGTACTGAGACACGGACCAGACTCCTACGGGAGGCAGCAGTGAG
>OLOX01000164.1_pt1 | contig 66442 bp, 67 predicted proteins | sample 1672091 | NCBI WGS metagenome assembly OLOX01 (sample SAMEA3136644, study PRJEB25190) | human gut metagenome | reverse complement strand
GTTGCAGAGGGAATGGAGTCCGGCGGACATATCGGCGAAGAGACTACCATGACTTTAGTACCACAGGTTGCTGACGCTGTTTCTATCCCGGTGATCGCAGCAGGCGGTATTGGTGACGGAAGAGGCATTGCAGCTGCATTTATGTTAGGCGCAGAAGCAGTACAGATCGGTACCCGCTTCGTTGTTTCCAAAGAGTCTATTGTACATGAAAATTACAAGGAGCGTATCATCAAGGCAAAAGATATCGACTCCACTGTTACAGGAAGAACCCATGGACATCCGGTACGCTGCCTGAGAAACCAGATGACCAGAGAATACATCAAATTAGAGCAGGAAGGAAAGTCCTTTGAGGAACTGGAATACCTGACTTTAGGAACTTTACGCAAGGCAGTTCAGGAAGGCGATGTAAAGAACGGAACCGTTATGGCTGGTCAGATCGCAGGGCTTATTTCCAAAGAGCAGACCTGTAAGGAAATGATCGAAGAGATGATGGATCAAACAGAGAAACTTTTAGGTCGTTGTTAGGTACTTTTTGAACCGCTTTTAAACAGGGAGTAATGAACATGAGTAAGATCGCATTTATCTTCCCAGGTCAGGGCGCACAGGCCCCCGGCATGGGCAAGGATCTTTATGAGAACTCGCAGGCTGCCAAGCTGGTTTTTGAGGAAGCAAGCGAAGGCGCCGGTCTGGATGTAGCCAAGCTGTGTTTTGAGAGCGACAAGGCAACGCTCTCCCGCACAGAGAACAGCCAGATCGCGATTTTCACCCATTCCATGGCAGCCTGGGCTGCACTGAAGGAAGCAGGCGTGGAATTCAAGGCAGCGGCAGGCTTCTCGCTCGGTGAATACACCGCACTGGCGGCTGCAGGCGTTGTTTCCCTCGCAGACGGCGTGAAGATCGTTTCCATGCGCGGCAAGCTGATGCAGCAGGCAGCGGACTCGATCGACGGCGGCATGGCGGCTATCCTCGGTCTGGAGGACAGCGTAATTGAAGATGCCTGCGCGAAGGTGACCTCCGGCGTGGTCCGTCCGGTCAACTACAACTGCCCGGGTCAGCTTGTAATCTCCGGCGAGGTCGATGCTGTCGACGCAGCCTGCGAGCAGCTTAAGGCCGCAGGTGCCAAGCGCGCCCTCAGGCTTAAGGTAGGTGGCGGTTTCCACTCGCCCTGCATGGAGCCTGCCCGTGCAGAGCTCGCCGAGGCTATCGAGAAGACCGAATTCCACACTCCCGCCGTTCCGGTATATCAGAATGTCGATGCCGCTCCCCATACCGATCCCGCCGAAATCAAGGCCAATCTCGTGGCACAGCTCACCGCTCCCGTACGCTGGACACAGAGCGTGAAGAACATGGTGGCCGACGGTGCCACAGAGTTCGTTGAGGTCGGTCCCGGCAAGGTGCTTCAGGGTCTTGTGGCCAAGATTGCCCCCGGAACAGCCACCTCAGGACGTCAGTAATATCAAGATAAAAGCCAACGTCAGTAATATACACAAGTTTAGATAGAATGTTTTTTATGCCGGAATACGTGCTGTATTCCGGCTTTTTTAGTAACTTTGCAAAAACAGCTTTACAGCCTGTAATGAAATAAATTCACCGATATGAAAGGCATAGTCCTTGCCGGAGGTTCCGGCACAAGATTATATCCTATAACCAAAGGAGTATCCAAGCAGATGCTGCCGGTTTTTGACAAGCCGATGGTCTATTATCCCCTTTCCACGCTGATGCAGGCGGGGATAAGAGAGATACTCATCATCTCCACCCCTCAGGACCTGCCCGGATTCAAGCGTCTGCTTGGCGACGGGAGCGATTTCGGTGTGAGCTTCACCTATGCCGAGCAGCCGTCGCCCGACGGGCTCGCGCAGGCCTTCATCATAGGGCGCGAGTTCATCGGCGACGATACGGTATGCCTCGTGCTGGGCGACAACATCTTCCACGGCGCCGGATTCTCGAAGGTGCTGCGCGAGGCCGTCAGTACGGCAGAGGAGGATGCCAAGGCCACCGTCTTCGGATACTGGGTCGACGACCCCGAGCGCTATGGCGTGGCCGAGTTCGACAGGCAGGGCAACTGCCTCTCCATCGAGGAGAAGCCCGAGCACCCCAAATCCAACTACGCCGTCGTCGGCCTCTATTTCTATCCCAACAAGGTCGTCGACATCGCCGCGCATATCAGACCCTCTGCCCGCGGGGAGCTTGAGATCACCACAGTCAACCAGGAGTTCCTCAACTCGGGCGAGTTGAAGGTGCAGACCCTGCCGCGCGGGTTCGCATGGCTCGACACGGGCACGCACGACTCGCTGGCCGAGGCATCGATCTATGTCGAGGTGCTCGAGAAGCGCCAGGGGCTCAAGATAGCCTGCCTCGAGGGGATAGCCTACCGCCAGGGATGGATAGGGCGCGAGAAGATGGTCGAGCTGGCAAAGCCGATGCTCAAGAACCAGTACGGACAGTACCTGATGAAGGTCGTCGACGAGATAGACCGCACAGGATTCGATAACCTTGACTGAGAGTCAGACAATGGAGGTAATCAAGACAGACATCGAGGGGGTCGTGATAATCGAGCCCCGCATATTTAGGGACCCGCGGGGCTATTTCTTCGAGAGCTACTCGAAGGGGGAGTTCGACGGGAAGGTGCGCCCCGTCGATTTCGTGCAGGACAACGAGTCGTGCTCGGTGCGCGGCGTTATGCGCGGGCTGCATTTCCAGCTCCCGCCGTTCACGCAGTCAAAGCTCGTGCGCTGCGTCAGGGGCGCGGTGCTCGACGTCGCCGTCGACATCCGCAAGGGCTCGCCGACCTTCGGGCGGCATGTGGCCGTGGAGCTGACGGAGGAGAACCACCGCCAGTTCTTCGTGCCCAGAGGGTTCGCCCACGGCTTCGCCGTGCTCTCGGACACCGCCGTGTTCCAGTACAAGTGCGACAACTACTACCATCCCGAGGCAGACGGCGGAATCTCCATACAGGACCCCTCGCTCGGCATAGACTGGCGCATAGACCCCTCGCAGGCCATCCTCTCGGACAAGGACCTGCGCCATCCGCTGCTCGCGGACTTTGAATCACCTTTCGACATCGACACAGACCTCTACAGCAGATGAACATACTCGTGACAGGCGCGGGTGGGCAGCTCGGGAGCTGCCTCCGCAAGTCCTCGGCTTCCTCGGCCGACAGATACATATTCACCGACGTGGCCGACCTCGACATCACCGACGCCGTGGCGGTCAGGAAGATGGTGGCGGACAACGGGATCGACATGGTGATAAACTGCGCGGCCTATACCGACGTGGAGAGGGCCGAGGATGACGCGGAGCTCGCCGAGCTGCTGAACGCCACCGCGGTGCGCAACCTCGCGGGGGCCGTCAGGGACAACGGAGGGACCCTGGTCCACATCTCCACCGACTACGTGTTCGGCAAGGAGCCCTACAACGTGCCCTGCCGCGAGGACCAGCAGGGCACGCCGACAGGCGTGTACGGCCTGACGAAGCTGCACGGCGAGCAGGCCATACGCGAGTCCGGGGTGAAGGCCCTCGTCATCCGCACGGCGTGGCTCTACTCGGAATACGGGAGGAACTTTGTCAGGACCATGCTCGGCCTCACATCCACAAAGCCGGAGATCAAGGTCGTGTTCGACCAGGCGGGGACACCGACATACGCCCAGGACCTGGCGGACGCGATATACGACATCGTGGAGCACAGGAGGTTCCTGGGCAACGAGGGCACCTACCACTACTCCAACGAGGGGGTATGCTCGTGGTACGATTTCGCGAAAGCCATCGCGGCGATGGCCGGGAACACTGCGTGCGACATACGTCCCTGCCACTCTGACGAGTTCCCCTCGAAGGTCGTGCGCCCTGCATACTCGGTGCTCGACAAGACGAAATTCAAGGAGACATTCGGCCTGGAGATACCCTACTGGACCGACTCGCTCAAGAAATGCATAGAAAACCTGAAAGGAAATGAAGCGTAACATACTCATCACCGGCGGAGCCGGATTCATCGGCAGCCATGTCGTGCGGCTGTTCGTCAACAGCCATCCCGACTACCACATCGTCAACCTCGACAAGCTCACGTATGCCGGTAACCTGGCCAACCTCAGGGACATCGAGGACAGGCCGAACTACACGTTCGTCCGTGGCGACATCACCGACCTCGACATGATGCGCGAGGTCATCCGCGGACACAGGATAGACGGCATCATCAACCTCGCGGCCGAGAGCCACGTGGACCGCTCGATAAAGGACCCGTTCACCTTCGCGCGCACCAACGTGCTGGGGACGCTGTCGCTGCTGCAGGCCGCCAGGGAATACTGGGAGTCGCTGCCTGAGGGATATGAGGGCAAGATGTTCTACCACATCTCTACCGACGAGGTGTACGGGGCCCTCGAGCTGACCCATCCCGAGGGTGTGGAGTCGCCCTTCACCACGGCGGCATCCTCGGAGCACCACCAGGCATACGGCACCGAGTTCTTCGTCGAGACCACGAAATACGACCCCCACAGCCCCTACAGCGCCTCGAAGGCGTCGGCCGACCATTTCGTGCGCTCGTACCACGACACATACGGCATGCCGGTGCTCATCACGAACTGCTCGAACAACTACGGGCCGTACCAGTTCCCCGAGAAGCTCATCCCCCTGTTCATCAACAACATCCGCCACGGCCGTCCGCTGCCCGTCTACGGCAAGGGTGAGAACGTGCGCGACTGGCTCTTCGTCGAGGACCACGCCCGCGCCATCGACCTGATATTCCACAAGGGGAAGGTGGCCGGGACATATAACATCGGCGGTTTCAACGAGTGGAAGAACATCGACCTGATCCGTGTGGTCATCCGCACGGTCGACCGCCTGCTGGGGAATCCCGAGGGCCATTCCGACCGGCTCATCACCTATGTCACCGACCGTCCGGGCCACGACAAGCGCTACGCCATCGACTCGCGCAAGCTGCAGCGGGAGCTGGGCTGGGAGCCCTCCCTGCAGTTCGAGGAGGGCATCGAGAAGACCGTACGCTGGTACCTCGACAACCAGGAGTGGATGGACAACATCACCTCAGGCGACTACGAGAGATACTACGACGAGATGTATTCGGGCAGATAATCATAATGACAGATGTAATATCGGATAGGGACGTCCGGCTCCGTCGGTCTCGTCGCGTCCGATAATATGGAATCCGGCGTCCAGATAGAATCGCAAGGCTGCCGGATTCTGTTCATTTACATCAACGAACCTCGCACCATTGTCGCGGGCAAATCCGAGCAGTGCGGTGCCGTATCCCATACCGCGCATGGACGCGTCGACAAACAGCATCTCTATCCTGTCTTGCGCCATACCGATGAAGGCCGTGAGACGTCCATCGTCCTCGACGGCATACAGCCTGACCGCAGGAAAATAGTCAGGAATCAACGCGGATTTTATCTCCAGGACAGCCTTGTCGGTGAGGAAACCGTGTGATGCCCTCACCGAGCGTTCCCATATTCCACAAAGGGTCTCATATTCGCCCTCATTACATTCGATAATCTTACGCATGGCGCAAAATTAGTGATTTCCGCCGACGTACTCAAATATAATTATTTCCATGATAAAGATGATGCTCATAGCCGGGGCAGGTGGGTTTGCCGGAACCTGTTGCCGTTTTCTGGTGGGGAGATGGTGTTCGACATTGTTCCACATGACATTTCCTGTCGGTACATTTCTGGTCAATATCATTGGCTGCTTTCTCATAGGTCTCGTTCTCGGAATGCTCGAGAAAAGTGCTGTGATGAGTACGACCATGCGTCTTCTTCTCGTCACCGGATTCTGTGGCGGATTCACAACATTCTCGGCTTTCGCAGACGAACTATGGAGACTTGGCAACAAAGGTGACTGGACTACCTCTGTCATCTATCTGGTCGCCTCAATCTTGGTCGGGGTGCTCCTTGTCTGGGCCGGCAGGGCATTGATAAGATAATATTTGCATAGCCGAATGCACTGAATATCCAAGGGACAGACACGCGCTGACGTGTCTGTCCCGGTTTTTTGGTATGAATTTGTCTGTGGGATAGGGGTGTATTAAGGAATTTTGATTATTTTTGCAGAAAATATAATCTTACTGATGAAGAATCTTGTTACGAGAGCGCTCTCCGGCGCCGTATATGTGGCCCTCATCTGTGCCGCCGTGCTATTGGGCGGATGGTGGTTCATTGCACTTTTCAGCCTTTTCGCCGTGTTGGCCCTCAATGAGTTCTATGGTCTCAGCAACGGGCCGGAAGGTGGAGAGAACACCACCACACTCATAATTGATGTTGTCGGTGGACTTGTCCTTACGGTAGGTCTGGGATGTGTCAATATCGACTCGCTGATGCCCCCTTTGGCCATACGTCTTCTCGGAGGGACATTTCTCACGCTCTATCTGCTGTATCTTGTGATACGTCTTGTAGCTCAGATATATACCCGCGAGCAGTCGCCGCTGACCAATCTCGCCTTCTCATATATGGGACAGATGTATATAGCTCTGCCGCTGGGACTGATGGCGATGTACTATACATTTGCTGACGGCCCCTGTCTGCTGCTGGCCATGTTCATAATGATATGGCTCTCTGACACAGGCGCCTATCTCGTCGGCTCGATGATAGGCCGGCATAAGATGATACCCCGCGTGTCGCCGGGCAAGACGTGGGAGGGCTTCGCCGGAGGCGTGCTGTTTGCTATCGGATCGGCGTTCGTGTTCAAGTACTGCTTCCCATGCTACTACTCAAGCATATCCCTTGTCGCTCTGTGTGGCATGGGACTGGTGGTGAGTCTGTTTGCCACCTGGGGCGATCTTGTGGAGAGCCTCATCAAGCGTACGCTCGGAGTGAAGGATTCAGGCTCAATAATGCCCGGACACGGGGGAATACTCGACCGTATAGACTCATTGCTTCTGGTCATTCCCGCCTCGCTGATATATCTGATTACGATAAACATATATTTCTGATTCATACTTACTTTTTCCATAATACACACATGAAAAAATTCATTCTCCTTGCCGCCGGTACGCTTGCGGCACTTACGGGATGTGATTCGGCCAAGCACAGTGCTGACGCTCCCACCGAAGACGATGTGATACTCCACGCATGGTCGTGGAGCTTTGACACAATCGCTGCCAACATGAAGGATATAGCCGAGGCCGGCTATGCCTATGTGCAGACATCTCCCCCAAATACCTGCTTCGTGGGCGAGGACGGGGGCATGGCCCTCTACTCGCAGCCCGGCGACTCTGTAAAGGGCAAATGGTACTATTATTATCAGCCCACAGACTGGAAGATCGGCAACTATCTGCTTGGCACGCGCGACCAGTTCAAGGCCATGATGGATTCGGCTGCCAAATATAATGTCAAGGTCATTGTCGACGTGCTCCCCAACCACACCGCAGTCGACCATACCGCAGTGCTTCCCGACCTCGATGCTGCTGTCGGAGGACATGACAAGCTGTTCCACGCCAACGGATTCACCGACATTATTGACTACAATGACCGCTACCAGTGCACCACCGGCAAGATGGGTGGTCTGCCCGACGTCAATACCGAGAATCCCGATTTCCAGAAATACTATATGGCATACGTCAACGACCTGCTCAGCCTCGGCGTGAAGGGCTTCCGTTATGATACCGCCAAGCATATCGGTCTTCCTTCAGATCCGCTCGACTCGCTGGCCGAACGAAATAATTTCTGGCCCGTCGCACTGGGTATGGAGGAGGTTGACGGCGTGAAGCTGGCCGTCCCCGGCGACTCCCTCTTCATCTATGGCGAGGTTCTCCAGGACAAAAATGTCAAGGAGGACGAATATGCCGAGCTGATGCGTGTCACCGCAAGCGGCTATGGTCATGCCCTCCGTCATGTGCTTGAGGAGGGCAATTTCGGTGCAGACTCGCTGATGTCATGGCATCACAAGGCTACCCCCGACCGTCTGGTGACATGGGTAGAGAGCCACGACACATACGCCAACGAGCATGAGTCGGCCGGCCTCTCGGACGAGCAGGTGCGCATGGGCTGGGTATTTCTCACCGCACGCCAGCACGGCACCCCGTTGTTCTTCAGCCGTCCCGCCGGAAGCACCCGCGAGAACTATTGGGGCAACAACCGTGTCGGTGCCCGCGGCAATGACGAGTTCAAGCATCCCGAGGTCGTGGCCGCCAACAATTTCCGCCGCGCCATGCATGGTCAGCCCGAGAATGTCGTCGAGGCAAATTCCGGTGCAGTCGTGGGTGTAGAGCGTGGCACCGCAGGCGAGGCCCTCATCAATATGTCGGCCCAGCCTCAGACCGTGGATATGCCCACTGTGCTTCCTGAGGGGACATATACCGACAAGGTAAGCGGAAACACTTTCGAGGTCAAGGGTGGCAAACTCACCGGCTCGCTCGCACCCCTCACCTCATATATCCTGATGAAATAATCTCTGAATCATAACGTAACGATAAAGGTTGAAGTGCTTTCGCAAGGACTTTGACCTTTATTGTTTTTACCGCATATACCATGCCATGCTCGACTGATTTCATAGACTCTCTGTGCGCAGCTCTCACTCCCCTCGGCGAGGTCCGCGCCCGCAAGATGATGGGCGAATATGTCGTATATGTCAACGGCAAATGCGTCATCACCGCCTGTGACAACAATGCGTTTGTCAAGAAACTCCCCTGTATAGCCGATATGATGGCCGACGCCGAGACGGGCTCACCCTATCCCGGCGCCAAAGAGGCGTATATACTCGATATGAGTGATACGCGCCTGGCGTTGAAAGTTGTCGATGCGCTCTGGGAGGTACTTCCTTACCCTAAATCAAAGAAGAAACAAAAGTAGCCGTCCTCTTTACTCTTTAAACTCTCCTCTTTAATCTTTTAAACTCTCACACCGCGAACTGCGGGAAGAGGGTAATGAAGTCATCGAGGGCCTCGGATGCAGACACGATGATGGGATCTCCCTGGCGGTTGCAGTATATGACCGAATCGCCGTGGAGGGCCTTGTCGCGGAGCATCTTGTCGTGAGCCTTCAGGAGGCTCTGCTCGACGCGCTTGCGGAGATTATCTTTATCCTTGTTTGACATGATTGGCTATGTGGCGGAAGGTTTTAGGTAGGAATATTTTGTCTGAGCAGGCTATTGCCACGGGATAGCGCGAGTTGTCGTAGATGGTCCAGTCGTCGACAATCGGCATGAAAATCTCGAAGAGATTATGCAGTCCGCGGTAAAAGCGCTGACGCACTGTGGCGGGTGGGATGTTATGGCCTCCGTTGCGTACGCGCTGTGCCACACGCGAGATGGCAAGCTCGGGAGACGGAAGCCAGAAAAACAGGAGGATGACCTCATATCCGGCGGCATGGGCCCGGCGCACTGTATTGCGATACGAGCGGGTGGCAAGTGTAGTCTCGATGGCGAATGTGCGCCGCTCGGCTATGAGCTGCTGTATACGTTTCAGCATAAGGCGTCCGGCCTCGATGGCCATTTCTTCGGGGTTGAATGGCGAGAGACCGCGGGCAATCTCGTCGGCATTGACAAATTCGCGGCAGTCGAGAGCGTCAGGCAGTACCGTAAACGATGCGGTGGTCTTGCCAGCACCGTTGCATCCGGCTATGATATAGAGTCTTGGAGGTGTCATTTGGTTGAGGAGAATAAATAGATGAGAGAGTGTGAGTTTTTGGTAGTTCAGTCGGAATCTTCGCGGATAAGCTTTGCAATTTCGGTAACAAACTCTTCGGCACGCGGTCGGTATGTATCGAACGTTTCTCTGTCACTGAATACGAAATCATCATAGTCGCCTGCCTGTCGGTTGTCAAACAGTATGGCGAATGTCTTTCCGTATCGGGCATCAAGTCTGCCTGTCATTATGAAATTGAGAGATAGCATCCTGCGGATGCCTGCATGTGTAGCACATTCAAGTTCGTTATGAAGCATCAAGGCAGAGGCGGCATAATATGCGGCATAATAGAGACGGTTCATAGCTGTGACGAAAAAGTTTCCTTCGGCTACATAATCCGCTTCCTGAAGAGTAGAGTACGCTCGCTCCAGACGGTATTGAACCAAAGCTTTGCGTGATTTTGGATCAAGTTTGTCTTTCATATCTCTATGCCCTCGTTGTTGATGTTGACGGTGAACTGTGTCTTGCGGCTGTCCCACATGCTTCTGAGTAGAATTACAGGTGAAATCATTACATCGTTTGCCAGTTCTATCTCGTATAGGCGTCCACTGAGCTCATCGCGTCCTTCTACATACCGTTTTGCCCATGTGTTGTCAGGTAAGAGTATCAGTAAGTCGATGTCAGAGTCAGAGCGAGCCTCCCGACGAGCCTCGGAGCCGAAAAGTATGGCCTTTGCGTCGGGGGCGAACTCCTTGACGGCGTTCGAGATGGATTCGATGACCTTTGGGTATCTCATAATCGGCAAAGATAGTGAAAAATTATGCTTTCTCCTATATAATATCAACCAAAATTGGTGGCTATTAGTTTGAAGCGGCCGTCGATATATCTGAAATCGAGCAGTCCCATGGCGTGGAGGGTCACGGCGAGCTCCTCGGCCATGACCCGCGACAGGTGGGCGCCCACCATAGCTTCCTCGATGTCTGCCCCGCCTTGACGTGCGGCCATCGCGAGCATGATACGGGCGTTTGCGTCGAGGCTGAGTGCCGGGAGGGTATCGTCGGACGATGCCCTACGCCATGCGCGTACCATCAACGGTGTGGCCAGGATATTCTCGTCGCGCACGCGATAGTACGCCTTGAGCTGTCCGTCAGCCTCGCGCACACAGACAGGGCGGAGCTTTGACGGCTCTATCTCGACACGCACCACCATGAGTCCACCCTCGACCTTGAAGGGTGTGACGCGAATCTCTTGCGGAGGCACACAGTGCATCTCGGCAGCCTGTTCAATCATATAGACATCCTCCTCGGAGCGTACACCGGCTATGTTGCCGTTGTCCTTGACCCCGACCAGCAGACGGCCTCCCGAATGGTTGGCGAAGGCCGAGAGCGACCGGGCTATCTTGCGTGCGTCGGGGATGGCAAACTTGAAATCCTGCTGCTCATGCTCTCCCTGCTCGATGAGCGAGGCGATGTAGTAGGAACCCTTTATGCCCTTGAGGTCTTTCACTCTGCCGGATAGTTGAGGTTTTCGGGTGCGGGAGAGGCAAGCACCTCGTCGAGATATGTGCGCGCGGCCTTGCGTGCGTCCCCGAGGTTCATGAACGACCAGTTGCCGCAGTCGCGGGGAGTAGCCCCCGGCACCTCTCCATCGAATCCGGCTACGAACTCCATTGTCTCGCGCAACAGTGGCAGTATGTCGGAGGGTTCAAGCTCGCCCTGCATGATGAGGTAGTTGCCCGTACAGCATCCCATGGGGCCCCAGTAGACAACCTTCGGAGCCCATACGGGATGATTGCGCAGATATGTCGCAGCAAGATGCTCGATGGCGTGCAATGCCTCGGGCGAGAGTGCGGCCTGACGGTTGGGCTCCGTCATGCGGATGTCGAAAGTGGTAAGCGTGTCGCCTGACGGTGTCATGTCGCGTCGCGACACATATACGCCCCTGAGGAGGCGTGTGTGGTCGATGGTGAAGCTTGGTATCTTTTTCATGTCAGGCAGGGAGGTTTTCGAGCAGTTTCTTGACAAGGGTGAAAGAGTGGGCGGGGGCATCTTCCCAGAAATCCTCGTACTGGCGCGAATTGTCGTGCGAGCACCAGGGTGAGTCGCTGATTACGCGCATGCAGAAGAACGGTATGCCACGGTGGCAGCATACCTGGGCGATGGCGGCAGACTCCATGTCGATGGCCTTGACGTCGGGGAAATGTCCGCGTATGGCCTCGACCTCCTCGCGGCGCGAGATGAAGAGCTCGCCCGAGCATATCAGCCCGCGCTTTATCCCCTCGCCGTCCGGGATGATGTCGGCAAAACCGGTGGAGGGAAATAGCCTTGGCGAGCCGGGAACGTGGCCCCATTCCTCGCCTATGCACCAGAAATCATGGTGAGCCAGCGATGTGGCGATGACCGTATCCATCACGGCCACATCCTCTCCGGCTCCGGCAGCCACGCCGGAGTTGATGACGAGTGCCGGATTGTAGAGCTCGGCCATCAGTGTCGCGCCCATGGCGGCGTTGACCTTGCCGATGCCGCACTCCATCACTACAACACGGTGTGGGCCGATGTCACCGGTGTGAAACTCAGTGCCTCCGCGTGTCTCGGAGGCTGCATTGTCGAGGAGGGGGAGGATAAGGCGGAGCTCCTTGCTCATCGCCACGATGATTCCTATGGTCATTTGTGCGATAGTGATGTAGCGGGAGCCGGGACAGCGAGTGCCGAGAGCTCCCACAGGATATAGACAGGTGTGAATACTGCGAGGAGAGTGAACGGGTCGCCCGAGGGGGTGATGACTGCGGCCAGCACCAGCAGCGCCACGATGGCGTGACGGCGATAGAGCGTGAACAGGCGGCGGTTGATGAGCCCCGTCTTGCCCAGCAGCCACGCGGCCACCGGGAGTTCGAAGACAATCCCCATGACAAGTACGGTCATCAGGAAATTGTCCATATACGAGTCGAGCGAGATCTGATTGGGTATCGAGGCCGAGAGCTGATAGTCGGCAAGAAACCTGAGCGTAAGGGGGAAGACAAGGAAATACCCCACGGCAATGCCCGCGAAGAACATCACGCAAGCACCCGCGAAGGCCGGGGCCACGCCACGCTTCTCATTCTCATACAGCCCCGGTGCTACGAATCCCCAAAGCAGGAAAAGCACTATGGGGAATGCCGCCGCGATGGCCATGTAGAGCGACGCGGTCATGTGGATGAAGAACTGGGACGCAAGCTGGATGTTGACCAGACTCACCTCAGACATCTCGAGCCCCAGCAGGGTGTAGAGAGGGAAATCCGGGCGGCACGGGGCCATGATGACCGAGTCGAACATCCGCGGCATCACCGCGAAGAAGACCGCGAGGAGCACGACAATAACGGCCGCCGCCCGGAGCAAGACTCCGCGCAGGGCCTCAGCGTGGTCCCAGAAGGTCTGCTGGTTCATTTCCCTTCGGTGGACTTGTCGTCGGCGGGTTTCTCTATCTCGGCCGTAACGTCATTGAGGCCTTCCTTGAACGAGTGTACCCCCTTGCCGAGCGACCTGGCCAATTCGGGAATCCTCTTTGCCCCGAACAGCAGAAGCACTACAACGAGAATGATGATAATCTCGCCGGTGCCGAGATTGAATATGCAGGGTATCATTGTATATTACAGAAAGTGTGATATTATTGGAATATACAAAATTACTCATTTTCCATGTTAAAATACCTCGCCACCCCTCTAAAAAATGTCAAAAGAGTTAAAGAGTTAAAGAATGGCCTCAATAAGAAAAAATTGTACTCTTGCTTCAGGGCATGATAGATACATTCGATGGAATGATTCTTTGATATTCTACGTTCTCTATAAGACGTTAAACATGACAACATATTATTAGGGTTTACCCAATATGCTGTAATATGCGTTCCAATGCTTTTTTAGCATCCTTCACTGCCGGATGAGTACGATGATCTGGAACACGGGAAAGGTATGAATCCATCATGGACAATATTTCTTTTGTAGAGATCTTTATGATATCTCGATCTTTTTCGTTCAGATGTGATGCATGGTTTTCGTAAAATGGTTCATATAATCTCGCCATCTTGAAAGGATAATATTTGGTGTCCTTTTTATGATTTTTATCTGTAAGGATTTTGTGAGCTTTCATAAAATAGTCCATATATGGAGAGTCCTTATCAAGAGTCTTGCCTCGCTCAAGAAGATAGCGTGCAAAATGGTTGTCTATTTGATATGTATCATAATCAGGATATTTAAGCGCCAGAGAGTATGACGTATCAAAATAAGCCTGGGCAACATCCAGGTCTAGAGAGTCAAGTCTTAAGATTGCATATTGGAGCCAATAATGTGGATTATTCCGACAAAAACGGGTATCTCGAATTCCTTCAAAAAACGAAATCATAATATTTTTGTAGTCCAATTCAGTATTAACATATTCGCCTGGCTCTTCTGAATCCAGCGCACGCCGTAAATTGGTATACAGAATTATAATCTGTAGTACGCGCTTATAGTCTCGATTGTCACTGAGCCGGTCAAAATTCTTAAACATTTTTATAAGTACATTTTTGACGGTCTCCTTATTGATAACCTTTCCCAAAAGGACTTCGGCTAGCAGAGCTGAATGAACACGTATTTCCGCACCATCGAAATCGATAATCTCCCTGACAGATTCATTTCGTCTGAATCGTGGATTATTTGTAATCGGTGAATCCAGGGCATTCGCTATCATGTCAAGATCAAGGTTCAATTCAAAAAGGGAATTGAGCATCACAAGAATCACAGTTTCGTAAAAATCTCCTTTCGTTTTCATCGTGTCCACGAGATTATCGAATCGACTAAGAATATGTGGAGATCTCAGCAATCCTAATAAGATACCTCGAAGAGAATTGTTACACTCCTTTCGGATATATTCATCTTTTTGTAAGGATGAGAGCGATGCCTTTTTGCGCCATAATCCAAATTTCGTGAAGAGTCTTATTATATCGTTCCTATCATCTCGGGTAAGTTTATTGATATCTAGCTCCATGAAATTCTCTCCGATAATCTCTTCGAGTGCATCACATCTTAATTCGTGTATTGCAGAGCGCTCAGTGACTATAAGTATCTGATGTGATCTACGACATGCGAATCTGTGGAGAACGTCCGAGTAACGACCATAATTCTCTACGATAAAAACTGTCTTTCACTCTCGATTACATATGTTCTCAATTTCCCGATCCAGCGAGGCCATGGAACGGCAAAAGGAGAACACCTGAAATCCTTTTTCGTGCAAGGCTGAAGCCAAGCCATCTATAAAAAGAGTTTTGCCATTGCCTAAATCACTGTGTATTGCGATATTCCTTTCTCCTCTTTCTATTAGATTGAGTACTCGAGACCTATATTCCTCACGACGAATATAGTATAGATAATCTGTATCTGAAGATTCATGCAGGCAATATTGTACAGCGTCTTTATTTACTCTCCCACAAAACATAAGGTTATTCACAAGATCATCATTTATGAGAGGACGTGTTTGTGCTTTTTGAAAGACGGTGAAGCAAAGGAAGGGACGAGGTAAAGAAATTGGCTTAGGAACATATTTCTTTCTACGCTCTTCAATGAGCTTCATAAAACCATCTAATCCGATGGGATAGACGTGACCATACTGAGAAATTTTGCGAATAACTGGTTGGCTTTCCTCCTTTGATATGATAAAATGGGTCTTGTCTTTAATTTTCTGCTCGCTGATAATTCTGCGCAAGTCAAGGTCATAAGCGAGCGAGAAACCTACAAAAAATACGGCATCAGCATCCCTCAGGTCAAATTTAAACAGATTGCCCCAATTAGATGACGAAAAACTATCATAATTATAGCTACGATCGGTCAGTTTCACCTCATCACTAAGAGTGTTCGGTAAAATATTATGGACACTACCGTTAATATGGACAACAATTTCGGACTTATCTTGAAAGTCATGGATATCGGCTGATGGTGTTACTGGTGAAAGTAGTCGCTTGTTGCTTCTGGCTGAGACTTCAAAAACATCATCATAATTTGTCGTATATACACGTTTCCATTTAATAGAGGCCAAGTTAAGCTGCATGTTAGTTGGAGACGTGGCAGAAAAAAGATGTTTAAGTAATGGAGCTAACTTATATTCACCATTTATGGAAATAAAATCTTCAGCAGCCTGACCAAGATCGGTAGCTTCAAGGCCGGTTTGTTTTTCGAGAATGGTTTTGAGTTCTGATGCGGTTGGAATAAAATTGCCGTCCACGTTCTTCGCTCCAATTGAGAAACCGCTTCCAATAAAAAGAAGACACTGCGATTCAAAAATAAGGTCAATATCCCTTTCCAGTGCCAAGAGAGAGTTATCCATAATGTTGTCAGGCATAATTTATAGATTGGTTCATTTGTATTATTTCACAAAAATAAGTAAAATAAAATTTAGTTCCAAATTTTTAGGCTGTTAATTAATCAGTCACCCCAAAAGTCGGGGGCTGGCTTTTGGGGTGCGGTCTGTTGGGTTGGGATTGGGGTTATTCGGGGACGTAGATGATGTCGCCGTTCTCGAGTTCGTAGGCGACGCCGACGCGTTTGCCTTTGTTTGAGGAGGGGTCCGAGTCTTCGGATGGGGTGTAGCGGTTGATTTTCTCGCCTTCCTTGGTGATTATCTCCATGTTTTCCTTACCGGGGTTCTTGACCATGGTGAAGTCTTCCTGAGAGAACATCTCGGTCATGTTGTAGCGGCTGACGAGGGCCACCATCAGTGCGACGGCGAAGACCATGGCCACGTCAAACAGGTTGCTCACGACGCTCATGGGGTCGGAGTCCTCGCTGCGGCGCAGCAGTGTGCGGCGGCGTCTCATTGCTGTTTTCCGTTAGAGAGTTTGACGACTTCGGCGAGATACTCGAGCATCGTGACCTCTTTCATGGCCCAGCGCTCGCGTGCCTGCTGGGTGAGGAATCCGATGGCGCTGACCACAAGGCCGACTACGGTGGTGGCGAAGGCAACCTGCATGTTGTATGCCATCGAGGCGATATCGCCTGTGGCGAGTCCGACGAGGGCGGGGCCCATGGGGATGAGGGTGCCCATCAGGCCGAGGATAGGACCCATCTTGGTGAGCACACGCGAGGTGGAGATGGTCTTGTCGGCCTCGATCTCGTATTCGGAGAGCAGCAGGTCTATCCTGGCGCTGTTGTCGCGGCTCCCGATGATCTTCTTCGCATATAGCGTGACTAGTGAGCCTGCCTTGGCGGGGAGGGATGCCTCGAACTCGGGGAGGGTGGCCGGGGTGAGCGAGCTGATGCGCCCGTAGAGCGACGAGGTGGTCTTGCGGTAGTTCATATACTGCCCGAAGAAGGCGCCGATGAGGATGATGGCACGGATAAAGAAGAATATGAGCAGCACGATGACGGGGACAAGAAGCCCGGTCGAAATCCAGTAGAGGATGTTGGATATGAGGTTCATTTGAGTTTGGATAGCTTGTATCTGTTGATGATTATTCCTGTGATTGTGCCGAGGAGGAGGAGGCCGAAGACACCTGCGAGGGCGTCCCATTCGACCGAGTTTGTGCCTGTGGCGGCGGTGCGTCCGTTGACGGTGGCTATGATGCCGAGGGCTGCGGTGAGCAGGTTGAGGAGGAACATGAGCTCGAGCCTGAGGTCATTCTCGGGGAGCAGGGCCTTGACTCCCCATGCCAACAGCGGGGCGATGACGAGCACACATCCGGCTGTGCCCCAGCCGATGAGGCCGAAATCCGTACCGGGCATCGAGAAGATGACCTCGACAAGCATCGAGAAGAGTACGGGGAAGATGAGCAGCCCCGGAAACCAGAGTGTCACCGCGAGTGCCACAGACTCCTTGCGGCTCATCCCGGCCCCAGTGAGGCGTCGGGTCATGAGCACGCAGAAGCATATCTGGAAGGCCACGTCGATAGTGAGCCATACCGATGTGTCGAGCATCAGCTCGGGACGTGCGAGCCAGTCGGCTATCTGGGTCTTGGACTGCGTGGCGGCGTAGTCGGCTGTGAGGGCCACGAAGATGGCCGCCAGCAGACAGAGCACCGCCTGTCCGGCAATGCCGTGGTAGGTCAGCTTGAGGATGAAGCCGGCCAGTACCATCAGCATTATTATCATTACGACTGTTTCCATTATTCTGTCATGGAGTTTTTGCGCCTGCGGCGTATCACGGCCACAAAGACGGCTATGGCCACAATCACACCGGCGCCTACGAGGATGCCGTTTATGCGGTTGACCTCGGTGTCGGTGCTGTTGACCTCCTCGCGCTTCATCACCATGCCGTCGTTGTCGGCACCGGTCTTCTCGGCACGCACTGAGGCCACCTTGTCGTTATACTGTGCGGCTGCGTGGCCCGAGACCTTGGATGCGATGAAATCCCTGAGCTTGGCATTGTCGCAGACAAATCCCGAGCATGCGGCGCCATACTTGTTGACGGTCTCGGTGTGCAGCTCGGCCATGGCGGCTACCTGTTCGGGCGATGCGTCCCACATGCCCTTGCGGACGGTCTCGAGCATCACTGCCGTCATCTCCTGTATTGCGGCGGGATTGACGTCGGCAAAGTGCTCCTTGACCCCGAGATGATTCTTGTCAGCCACGTATGTGTCATAGATGTCGTCCCAGAGCTCGTCGTCGATGGCATCGGGCTTCATCACGTTCCATCCGTATGTGTTGCGCACCACGTCGGCTATGGCCGATGCATCGCCAGCGCCACCCTTCATCTTCTCCTTTATATATGTCGGATTGAGTATGGTGGTACGGCTCTCGATGCCGATGGCCTCCTTGACCTCCTGCATGCGGGCGTTGTTGCGGTTGCGGTAGTCGCTCAGGTATGCGTCAGGATCCTTGCCTGTCACGTTGCGCACGGCCAGGTTCATGCCGCCCATGAACTCATATACATGGTCGAGGCTCAGTGCGCCCCATGTGTTGCTCTGGCGGGGCTGCACCACGACATCGGTGCGGGTGAGGGCGGCCTCGAAGGCATGGTCGAGCATCTTCTCCCATTCCTCCTCGCTGCCATACATGGCACCCATGTTGTTGATATATGTCGATGCGATCTCGCTCTCGTCCTCCCAGCGGTCTCCGGCCTCGACCATCCCTTGGATGCCGCTGCCATAATTGCCGTTGACGCCGCCGAACACGCGGGCTTTCGAGAGCTCGCGGGCCTCCTTGGGTGTCACGCCCTTGTCGACAAGCACGCGCTCGGCCTCGACAACGCCCTCGGCCACATAGTTGGGATACTCCTTGTCATCGGCTGCGGCGGCCATGCGCACGGCGCGGCTGATGAGGAAGAGTCGTGAGGCCGCGAGGTCGCGGAGCTGGCCCGAGGTCTGGACCACCACGTCTATGCGCGGACGGCCAAGCTCGGCCGATGGGATTAGGCGCAGGTCGGTGACACGTCCGAAGGGGTCGCGCACCGGCTCGACGCCGAGCATATACAGCACCTGGGCTATTGTCGCGCCCTCGGTCTCGATGAACTCGCTGCTCCAAAGGGTATAGCTGACCTTGCGGGGCACCGAGTCGCCGTGGGCTTTGCGGTACATGGATATGGTATTGCCGGCAAGTTCCTTGCCTTTCTCCCACGCAACGGCCGACGGGGTCTCCTCGGCGTTGACCGCAAACATGTTGCGTCCCGTGGGGAGGATGTCGGGGTTGAGCACGGGGTCGCCGCCCGATGTGGGGGCGATGTAGCCTCCGGCCAGGGCATTGACCACTGACGACAGCTCTGCCTCGGGGCTTCCGGCAAGTGCCGAGCGATATGCCCCGATGTTGCCGAGGGAACGCTCGACCTCACCTGCGGCGAGCGCGAACTGAATCTGCTCTGCCGTAAGTGTCTGCCTGTCGCCGTGATGATGGCCTCCCGTGGTTGCTCCTGTCGTCTTCATATCCTTATGCTTTAACGCGGCTTCCATCTTCTTTATTGCCTCTTCGGAGGCGCCCATTTTCTTTGCCATCTCGAGAGCCTTCTCGGGCGACATGCCGGGCATCATCCTGTGCCCCTTTTTTGTCTCGGGACGGTCGGCAATCCTGGATACCTCCTGTTTGGGCGAGGGCATCATTGCGCCCATCACCATCATGCGCGACAGCATATCCTTAGACCCCTCGATGGCGTTGCGGATGTTGCGGGCGCTGTCGAGCTCGGTCTGGGTGAGTCCTGTGATGCGGCAGATGGCGGCATCGTCGACCGTGGCACCCGAGCGTACCAGGCGCACTGCATTGTCACGGTGAGCGCGTATGTCGCCGCCGCGTAGTTTCTGAAGACTGTATGCGATGGGGTCGACGGTCATAGCCTCGACTGTCGAGCGGATGTGGTCGGCAGAGTAGGGGACACCCATCACATAGAGGGCGCCGGTTATTTTCTCGTTGGCGAGCTCCTCGGCAAAGTTCTCTACCCTCAGGATGTCGTCGGGCGTGAACTGCGAGGTGCTGTCGAGGCGCAGCTCGCGGTGTATCCCCAGCTCAACGGTATATTTCCTGACCAGTCCGGCCGCCCGGGCAGAGTCGCCGGGAGTCTTCGAACGGTTGTATTCGGCTATGGCATCCGATAGATTCCTGTATATGCCGCGCACGTTGCTCTCCATGAAGGGTGGGGTGAGGTAGTTGATGATTCCGGCATAAGAGCGGCGCTTTGCCATCATGGCTTCGCCTACGTTTGATGTCGAGTAGATGTAGAAATGAGGCATCGTGCCCACGAGGCGGTCGGGCCAGTCGTTGCTGCCGAGAGCTACCTGCTTGCGCGGTGTGAACTCGAGCGAGCCGTGGGCCCCGAAATGCATCAGTGCATCCGCACCGAATCCGTGACGTGCCCACAGGTATGCGGCCACATAATTGTGAGGTGGCGCGGCGTCGGTGCCGTGGACTATCTTGAAGTCGTCGTCGCCGAGTCCGGCGGCTGTCTGGGGGATGAGCACGATATTGCCGAACTGCAGACGCGCAAGCGCGAGGTTGCCGTCGGCATCCCTGAGGCCGTGGCCCGGGAAGGCGCCGTCTACGGCGTCGATGTCAGCACGCATCTCCGGCGAGAAGGAGGCCGAACACCACGTGTCATAGTCAGCCTTGCCGATTATCTCGGGGGAGTTCTCCCTGACGAAATCGGCCATTGCACCGACGGCATATCCGTTGAACACACGGCCATTCTCGGCAATCATCTTCTCGAGCCCTTTTGCATCGGCGGGAAGATTATCAACCTTATATCCCTCGGCCTTGAGGCGTGTGAGGAGGTTGAAGAGCGAGGGGGCAACCTCCATACCCTCGGCCACCAGTGCATTCTGGCCGGGACCTTTGAAATAGAATATGGCTACCTTCTTGTCGCGGTTGGCCTTGTGGCGCAGGGACAGGTAGTTGCCGACGGTAGCTACGAAATCGTCGAGGCGGTCGGGTATGGCTGCCACGTATGGGAGTCCGTCCTCGCCGTCATAGTGGGCGAAGAGCGCATAGGGACGGATGGCTCCGTCAATCTCGGGTGTCACGACGCTCTGCGAGAGGAATCCGCCGTTCATGCCCATCTTGTCGTCCATCCATCCGTCATAATCGCGGTTGACGTTGAGGGGGGAGAAGAGCGGTATGTTCTTGGCCTTGAGATAGTCGACCACCATGTCGCCCATGCGTCCGTGTGCCATGTTTATCATAGCAGAGGCACCCACCGAGTCGGCGTGTCCGCGTGTGACGAACTGCTGTATGACGCTGACGGGATAGACAACGGCACCCGAGCGCTCGAGGGCGGCGACGAGACTGTCTGCCACGCCCATCTGACCCGTGAGGATGACGCGCGGTGCTTCGGGGTCGAGTTTGCCGCGCGAGCGCAGGAACTCCTCATAGGCTGCTACAGACCCGAATCCGAGATCCTCGTCGGCATCGGGATAATAGAGCAGCGACGAGGCGGAAACCTGCGGGTCGCCGGGCATGGGGGCGAAGAGCTTCTTGCCGTCGACGAAGCGGCGCACATAGCGCAGCAGGTTGCGGTAGTTGTTGCGGCCTCCGGCAAGATACTGTTTCATATATGCCGCGTCGACAGAGTCGACAGACACTATCTGGTTCTGCGGGTTGGTGGCTGCGGTGGTCAGCACGGGTGTACCCCCTTCGGCGGCCTTGACAAGCGCCTGGCGCTGTTCGTCGGTGATGCGCAGTCCCATGCCGTTGACAAACACCATGTCATATCGGCCGGCCTCGTCGAGCCTGTCGGGCGCGAGCTCGGTGATGCGCACCGACGAGTTGTCGTTAGCCTTTGAGATTTGCCCGAGGTTTATGGCCTGATAGTTGACGAAGGCTATGTGTGTGCGCGATGCAAAGATATTCCATGCCAGTGCGGCTGTCCCGGCGAGGATGAGGCCGCAGGCCGTGAGGAGGAGGATCTTCGGTCGTTTCATTTCTTTCTCTTTCGGGGTTTATTTGAAAAATCTGTCAGTATCTATCGACACGCCTGCCGACAGGGTTGTGCCGTTGGTGGTCGGTGAGTTGTTGTAGTAGTACTTGGGGACATAGTTGAACAGGTTGTCAACCGCCAGTGTGACGTCTATGGCATCGAGGAAGGTGTGGGTCATGTTGAGGCGCCACATGGTGTAGGCGGGATAACGCACGGGGGTGGTCTCGGAATAGTCTGTGAGCGACGTGTATTCGTCGACGGTGACAGCCGACAGCACGCGGCCGTTCAGCGCCACGGAGAGAGCATAGTTTTTCCAGCTTCGCGAATAGTCGAGGCGCACGGTGGCCGTGTGCGGACGCGTCGAGGAGGTGTATGGCTCGCCGTGACGCACATGCTCGTGAGTGAACATATAGGAGACCCTTGTGCCTGCGCCGCACGGATGGCGCCACGACAGGTTGGCGTCGATGCCGGCGATGTTGACACGCCCGATGTTGGTATAGAGCTGACCGTTGAGGGCCTGGCTCCATGCGGTGGTGATGCGGTTGTCGACAAGGTTGCAGAAGCCGCCGACGGTGATGTTGAGCAGGCGTCGGGTGTATTCGGCAGAGAGCTGGAAATTATGGCTTGTCTCGGGCTTGAGGTCCGGATTGCCATATATCATGAAGATTCCGGCCATGTCGAAGTCCATATACATCTCCTTGAGTGTCGGTGCGCGGAAACCTCCGGAGTATGAGCCGCGCAGGCTTACGCGCCCGAGACGGTACATGGAGCTGAGGCGCGAGGAGAAATGGCTCATGTTCGCTTCGGAGAAATAGTCATAGCGGCCGCCTGCGATGATGTTGAACCTGTCGGTGAAATTGAGGTCGATCTGTGCCAGTCCGTCGGCGGTGGTCTGGGTCTTGTGCCCGTTGTCGGTGAACTGGTAGCTCTGCAGGTAGTCGCGCATCACGTCGCCTCCGACGGTGAGTATGTGCTTGCCGCCGAATGTATGGCTGTAGATGGCTCGCCCGCTGTTCTGCACGTTGCTGTACTTGCGCACATCGCTGCGCGTGGCGGTGAGGAAGTCGCTCTTGTCATACTGGTCGAAGCTGTAGCTGACCTCGAGGTTGTCGGCATCGGTGATGTCGTAGATGCCGCGCAGGCCACCCGAGAAATCGCGGTAGCGGTCGCGCGAGGCTTCCTGGGCGTTGCGCTGGCGGAAATAGTAGCCCAGCCTCCCGATGAACTTGAGCCGGTCGGTGGCACGCACGGTCAGACGCTCGCGGATGTTGTAGTTGTATCCGCCGTAAAACCGTGTGTAGTCGCCGGGGCTCTTCATGTCGTACGAGTCGATGTGGTTGTACTGGCCTGTGGTCGAGCTTGAGACCCTCCCGGCGTTGAAGCTGGCGGTGGCTCCATAGCGCTGCTCGGCGTGTGCGCCCACGCGGGCGTTGACGTTGACGCGCCACGGCTCGGTGTCATCGCGGCTGATGATGTTGACGACTCCACCCACGGCGTTTGAGCCGTAGAGCGACGAGGCACCACCCTTGACAATCTCGATGCGCCCGACATTGTTCATGTTGAGGCGGTTGTAGTCCACATTGTCCAGTGTCTCGCCAGCAAGTCTCTCGCCGTCTACGAGAAACAGCACCGAATTGCCGCCAAATCCCTGCATGTTGAGGTTGACCTGCTGGTTCATCGAATAACTGAACTCTATGCCGGGGAGCTCGGTCTGCAGCAGGTCGCTGATGTTGGTGGCGTCGGCACGCTTTATGTCGATGTCAGAGATGACACGGGTGAGGATGGGGGAGTCCTTGAGCAGTTTGGGGGTGCGTGTGCCGGTGACCACGACGGTGTTGAGCTCGCGCTCCCAGGCCTTCTCTATCGAGTCGAGCCGCGCCTCGAGGGCCGGGTCGGATGCTGTGGCGAGCAGGGTGCCTGTGAGTAATGTCAGTGTTGATAGACGTACTCTCATAGGTGTTGGGTCATTAGTCTGCAATCATGTAACGTATGGTGAGATAGCCCTTGATGCCCGAACCGTCCATATAGTTGTCGAGGCGGAGGGCCACACGGCGTCCGTCACGCAGATTGACAAGATATACCTTGCCAGACATGGTGTAGATGGGTGGCATGGTGCTCTTGTCGACATCGAGCCATCTGGACAGCTCGCGGTTGTATGAAGACTCGGCATAGGACAGATAGCCGTCCATCATCGTCGACATGTCCGTGACGATGGTCTGGGTGGTCCATTCGTCGGCGACAGGGGTTCCTGCGGGTGTGAGTGTCGTGAAATCTCCCGAGGCTGTGGCCGAGACGGTGGCACCGTCGGTCTTGGCGTCATAGCGATGCACGGCGATGTCCCACGTCGCGGGTGCCGGGGCCTCGACCGGAAGGGTCTCGGCCGTCATTGTCGAGAAATCGATATATACCCAGTCGGTATATGATGTGGCATCTATATATATTGTGCCGGGAACGGTCTGCGTGGCCGGGGCGATGAATCCGTATTCGGGGACATCTGTCTGCTGGGGATTGTCATAGATGTCACTGAAGATACCGTCACAAGACGAGAGCGACATCACTGCCACTCCCGCCAGAAGAAATGAAACAATCTTTTTGGACATACCTTATTTTTCGCCGGGCATTTCGCCGTTTATGAACGAGATTGTGAGACCGCCCATCACAGCCGGAACCGTGAAAGTGAACTCGGGATTCTCCTTGGCTGCATCGACGGTGCCTGCAAAGCGGCATGCGTATTCCTGGATGTTGCCGTTCATGCCCATGCGGGTCACACCCTCGCCGGCGAGTGCGAAGCGGTTGCCGCTCTCGGCTGTCGCGGTGATGCCGCTGATGGTGAACTCGCCCCAGGTGTCTGAGGTATATGTGGCCTTGTATGTTCCGTCGGCCTCAGCCACGATGGTCATGGTCTGGTCGGCGGCGTTCATCTCGGGGAAATATGCGCACGATGCCTTGGTATAGCCTTTGTAGGTACCGGGTACGACGATATCGGCGGGGATGTCGCCCTGACGGAATTCAAGGGTAAGGCCTCCCATCACTGCGGGACATGTGAAGGTCAGCGCGGCGATGCCGTTAGAGACGGTGCCTGTGAGGGTACACTCGTATTCGCTTGTCTTGTCACCCATACCCATCACAGATGTGCCGTTGCCTGTGAGTATATATCCGCCGTCACCGGCGGCAACGGCTGCATCGCTGATGGTGACTGTACCCCAGGAGTCTGACACATAGCTGACGTTAGCCTTCCCGGTGACCGAAGGTGTGATGGTGACCTTCTGGTCGGGCGATACCTGGTTGCTGAAATAACGGCAGGATGCCACTCCATATCCGTCATAGGTACCCGCAATCTCGGCTGCGGGGTCGACGGTGTTTTCATCGTCGCTATCGCTGCACGATACAAGCGGCAGCAGTGCGACGAGGGGTAAGAGGAACTTTGTACTGTTCATGTGTATTGTGATGTTGATTGATTTTTCCGGGTGCAAAATTACTGCTGTCCCCAAAGCCGGACAATACCTAAAAATTGGGTAATTGCAAGGAGGGGAATAATCGTTTTTCAGTATTTCTACCCGCTTCAAAGTATTTTATCACCAATTTTGGGTATTTCGCCCACGGATAGCTCTTCGTAACTTTGCATGGGAAAAAGACCCCGGATAAAAGATGAGAGAAAGAGGATATATCGCCATAGACAAGATGCGCGATCTGATACGTGACAACAGTATGCTGCTTATGGCCATCAGCCGTTTTGACATCGCATTCGGTTTTGGTGACAGCACCGTCGGAGCCGTATGTGCCGACAACGGTGTCGACACCGATACCTTCCTTGCAGTATGCAACCTGCTGGCCGGACATCAGGCCACTCCGCAGACCATATCGCTGCCGTCGCTTATGGCCTACCTGAAGCGCGCGCACACGACTTTTCTTGACATAACGCTGCCAAAGATACGCCACAGGCTCATAGAGGCCATAAACTATACGGACACAGACGACGTGTCGTTCCAGCTCATCAAGTTCTATGACGACTATGTGGTGGAGGTGCGGCGCCACATGGAACACGAGAACAATACGGTATTCGCCTATGTCGACGGATTGATCGAGGGTAGGGTAGACGACAAGTTCAGCATATCGAGATTCTCGGTCAACCACAGCCACATGGCCACCAAGCTCAACGAGCTAAAGGACATCTTCATCTATCACTACTGCCGCAAGGACAACGCCAGGCTGAGTGCCGCACTGTTCGACATAATGATGTGCGAGCGCGACCTGATGACACATTTCGACGTAGAGAGCCGGCTGTTTGTCCCCGCCGTGCAGCAGCTCGAGAACATCCTGCGCTCTCAGCTCGGCACCACCGACGAGGACGCCGATGAACCCGATGCCGACCATACTCCCGACATCCTCGGCGAGCGCGAGAAAGAAATCATCAGTTGCATAGCCCGCGGAATGGCTAACAAAGAGATTGCCGACACACTCTGCCTCTCGGTCCACACCGTGGCCACCCATCGCCGCAACATCAGCGCCAAGCTCGGCATACACTCCACCGCCGGCCTCATAATCTTTGCCATCATCCACCATCTGGTCGACCCATCCACCGTAAAACCCCGTTGAAAATCCCGAATAGTCCCCAAAAATCCCGAGAAAACTCCGGGAAACCCCGGTTTTTTGAAAAAATAACGCGAAATGTGAAAAAAAATCTCCAAAAAAATTTGGCCAGTTCAAAAATAGTTCCTACCTTTGCAGTGCAAAAACAAACAAGGTGCCATAGCTCAGTTGGTAGAGCAAAGGACTGAAAATCCTTGTGTCCCCGGTTCGATTCCTGGTGGCACCACAGAACAAAACGACTCGATTTTATCGGGTCGTTTTCTGTTAAGATGAATTTCAGAGGTAATTCATTGATTATCAGATAATCTAATTGAGTCCGAGAGGACGCGAAACTTGTTAAGACGAAAAGTGCGAGTGTGCATTTTTAGACCTTTTTGGGTGTGTTATCGCTAAAATCTCACCTTCGGGTGTGCAAAATGTGGAAGCACCTCACAAGGTATTCGGATCACGAGTTTGCCATAATTCATTCACCCTAATCGTGAGTCATCATGGTAAGACTAAAAATCATTATCCGGTCCGGCGCACTCGTCTTGAGAATCTCCGAGAACAAGGACCGATTTTACAAAAGTGTGGAGTATCTGCTCAAGGGAGCTCCTGATTTGAAACACTGGAAGGCCGACAAGGAACAGTTCTCCGGCTACGCGCCCTTCCACGAAGAAAACAACAAAGCCCTTGCTGATTTCAAGCAAATCTACTGGAAGCTTGTTAAGGAGCATCCGGAACTAACAGCAAGACAAATTTCCGACTATTATAAGAATGAACGGCGTCATACAGGCACCGATCCGGTAGAGCTGTCAGATTGGACTGTGGAGGACTACCGAAACTCCGTGGCAAAGTATCTGGAGGTCGTGACACTGCGCGAGAAGGCGAAAGCCGGGTGCAATTTCGAGGGGTATTACAAACTCCTTCAGAAATGCCGTAAGGAAGTGCCCGGATTTGAGGTAATGCCCTTCTCTACCCTTGATTACAACAAGATGGTGCAGATTGCGAATATCTTCGCCAAGGGCAAGGCGTATCTGCACCACTCCAAGAAATTTCGGGCATTATTGGGAAAGGCGAGCAAGGACAAGGATGTGTTGTTCAGCCTCTCTCAAATCGGAGAGTTCAAATTCGTGGACTACAACCCTGACCGGTATGCAATTGAAGGCCGGACTCCCGATGTCTTGTCGGCAGAGGAACTGAAAGCGTTTCTCAACCTCAGCGTGGAGGACATCACACCTAAGTACAAGGACCGGCGCATGGTGGAGATCTACTACGACTTCTGTGTCTTCATGTTCCACTCATTCTTCGCGCCATGCGACGTAATCAAGGCTAAGTGGAGGGATATTACTCGGAAAGGTACAATCGCCGTCAGACGCAAGAAAACACACCGTCCTGTTGAAGTTCCAGTGACTCCTGTGATGCGCCATATCATTGACAAGTACAAGGGGCAGTCCAAAGATGGCTACATCTTCCCGATCATGGATGATGAGAAGGAGAAAAAGTACACCACCAAGGATTACACCTTCAAGAAGTTCCGAGAGTTCCTTAACAAGTGGCTGAAGGCCGTCGGCAAGGAGCTGAACCTGTGCTTTGACCTTTACGCCTACGTGTTCCGGCATACAGCCATCACTGTGGCCATCGACCACGGGCTCTCAGTGTCATACATAGCCAATGCCGCCGGAACAAGCGTGGAAATGATACAGCAGCATTACTATAACGGAGAGAGCCAGCAGAACCGCGACAAACTTACAGAGGCGTTTATGAACGCTGGAGGATGAACAGGCAAACTAATTTCTATACCATCAAAATAGGCGGTACAGAAAACGAACCCCGGCCAAGATTGGTCGGGGTTCGCACCTTGTCGGGGTCGTTCCGGGCGGTCGCACTAAATCTGCCACGGATTTTTGTATGGGTCATAGTCGCGCTGGAAGGTTGCCATTGCGATTTCACTGACCGGTTTCTTTTCCTCATCCAGTTTTCGCTGGATTTGAGGATTGATTTTACAACGGTTTGCGTCGTGGAGCCACTGCATTGTAGCTTCAAAGTCTGTAATGCGGGCCGTGCTCACATTATTGGGCGAAATTAGTTTGTGTAGTTCATAAAGCGCAATCTTTATCATGTGCTTTTTGATATTCGGGTTACGAGGATCGTGGTAACGGAAATTGTAACCCTCTTTAAGCGTGTCAGCAACAGGAGACATTGTGGGGTACCATACTCTACCATCGAACACCACATATTCCGTCTCTTTTAGCTCATAGGCATAGTTGGTAACATAATCGCCTATGAGCCCCCAGTTATCGGATTCGTGTGGGTTTACGGTTAAATCAATGTCTTCAACAGTCAAAAGAGCATAAAACTGCCCTTCCCATTCAACCACAGTCCACTCCTCATATTCGAGATTGGGCTCCCAGAGTGACGTCTCAACAGTTTCCCATGCGTTAATACCGGGGATGCGGATGTCTGCATAATCCAGACCGTTGTGCTCCATACATTCGTACAGAGAATCTGAGAATATCACAATGTCGCCAGGATGGTAATTTAGAAGCTGAGAGTATGGTTTGGCATCACGTAGCAGAGATTCATCGTAGTGGTCAAACTCTCTCCAATATTCCACTGAAGCGGGCGTTTTAACCCCATTGATGGAGCGCATGGCCTCGACAATTTTGCCTTCATAGTAGAAGTGTACACCAACCGGATAAGTGATGCGCGGATTGTATTCACGAAGATTCTTGCCAACCATCAGTGCCTGTTCTACCTCGTAGTTGTCAGTAAGATATTCGACAATAGAAGCCTCAGCAGCCTCCTCAGCCTGAGCCACACGTAGTTGGTTGCCTCGGATAAGTTGTTCAAACAGCTCATCCGATATTTGACTCATATAGTCTTCGTTATTAAGAAATCGTTGATACATCGTTACATCATTTAATATTCAAACGAACCATATATCGGAGTCCCATTGAATGTGGTGATACCTGAGGTGCCACCGGCATTAAATTTCTTCCAGGGTTCATTTAAGAATAGAACCAGAAGGTAGTCGAGGGTGTCAGAAAAGTGTCCGTACTTCTCATATTTGATGCCAAGTCTCGAATCCATGATTTTCGCCTTGGATTTGGAGCCATCCATTTCCTTGCGCTGATTGATAAGGTCCTCGATAAGTTTACGGCATTTGAGATCTATTAGGATCTCCCAGCCCTGATAACCATCGAATATATTATTGACGAACTCCAAACGTGTGATTTGAGATGGCTGTTTGCTCAGGAGCTTTTTTCTTGCTCTAAGCTGAGGAGCACTCAATATGGAAAGAAGGATGGTGTAGTTGTTTACACCTTCTTCTGTAGTTGTGGTTCTGGAAAGTCCAGCAGGATCACCAGTAACTACTATACCGCCAGTGTGCCCCATACCAAGAAGTTTCTTCTTGATTTTTTCAGCAAATTTGGGCGTGTTATTTTCCTTGTTTTCAGGGAGCCCACGTACCTCTTCAAGAATATGGACCTTTTTGTTTTCATAGTCAATCTGTGCCATCAGACAACTCATATATGGCGCCACGTTAAAGTCAAAGCTGAGAATGAGTGGTTTGAGAGGGTCGTATTTGTCGTCCCTCAATCCATCTTTCAGATGTTTGGCTCCATCAAATTTCCAGTAGCAGGCAGCGTCATTTACATCGACATACAGCCAGTTACCAAAAAGCAATCGTTCACGCACACTTGGGTCCGAAATCTTATAGAGAGCAGACACATAAGCGTTCACAAAGTTCTTGTCCGGATTATCGTACACGCTGAACGGTATGTACATTTCATTCGGACGACATATTACAGGCTCAGCATTTTCATCCAATACAAAGCGGTCACGTACCCATCCGAGACATGGGTTGGTGGACATAAGGAGCTTGGGTACTTTTGTAGTCTCGGCCACTTTCCAACGAAGACGTGAGAAAAGCACGTCCACACCGCGTTGATCAACCTCACCGACCTCATCAATGAATCCACCGCTAAACTCAGAAGAACCGAAGCGCAGATAGTCGGGGTCACTTGGAGAATAGGCCATCTCCTTCATAATGATTTTGGAGCCATTCCAGAAAATCATCTCACCGGAGAGGTTGTTTATCTTAAAGTGAACCTGCTCCTCCAGCCCCCAAGATTTTGCCACGCTCTGAATGGTGTTCCAAGTAGATTCTCTCAGGCTTTTGAGAGTTTTACGAGCAACCACCATACGCATATCGGGCCACCGGAGACAGGTGCTGATTAGCCAACAAGAACCCAGATAGCTCTTACCTCCTCCGGCGGCGCCCCCACAAAGAATAATCTGTGGGATATTATTGTTGCCGCATTTTTCGCAAACCGATGTGTAAGTAGGATTACCGTTCCTATCCACACCATTCTGAATCTGAACTACACGTCCTCCACATTCCGGACATTCAGGCTGGAGTTGCTTCCATACTTGAAACTGTCTGGTAGAAGGGGCAAAGTCAATCTTCAGATTCTTTGGAGCCCTGAGTCCTGGAATCATCGCTTGAGGAAATTTGAGGATTGACTAACTGATTATATTTCTTGAGGTCGATGTAGAACCGGCGTTGGCGTGTGCCTTCATTCCATATCCTGATGTAGCCTGCTTTGACAAGCTCAAGAATCATATTCCGGCAGGTGCCATAATTGCATTGCCTATACTTATCGGCAATAGCGTAGTAGGTGTCGTCTGTCCAAATCTTATACTGGTTGCGGAACCACACCAGAAAGCCAATGGCTCTACCTCTTATTGTCGTATCGAAATTCTTCATAACATATCTTTTCATAGAAGAATAGCCCTGAAGAATCTTCAATCGGTTAAAAATCCAATGATTATGATTACCTTTGTATTATGAAACTCTTATGGTTAATATCAGCCGTTCTTGTGCTTTCGGCTTGTTCAAAAAGTACTCCGGCGAATCAGCAGACAGCTCATTCTACAGATTCTGCCGTGATACGCCCTAATACTGTTGCCAATGCTCCAGAGGAGCCCATAGTTGTCGCTCAGCCGCTTCCTAAGGACTCAAATGACAAATCCTTCAGGTCTGCAGATGAAGCGTATGACGAGGGGTATTATAATGGCCATCAAGAGGGCTATTCAGATGCAACTCACCATCTGGACTATGGATATTATTACAATGATGAGCCGGAGTATTCCGGTTTCTTGCAGGCTTATGTTGGTGGGTATGAAAATGGATATGATGATGGCTACAATGAGGGTGTGGAGTGGAACTCTGAAAATGATTGAAGCGCCCCTCTATTAAAAGGAGCGCTTCGACAGATAAATATAGAATTGGGAGCAAGAAAAGCCTTATGCAGTTGCAAGAGCAGCGGTGTAAATTTTCTCCACTGTAGCCCACAGATTGTCAGGGGCCGGTTTGTCAGCCAGCTTTTCACAGGCTGACTTGAGGTAAGCGAGCTCTTCTGTAGTGAAATCTACAATTAGCGGATTTTCGCGGTCTGTTACCGGGTTCCATTTAGTCTGGCGTTCCTCGGCGTTCTCTGTGATTTCATATTTTGCAGCATCCTCCTCGGTAAGAGCAACTTTCTTGATGATATTGCGCTTGAGGTTGAAATCTGTGAAATTGTTCTCACTGGGGAGAATCGCCGGAATGTAGATTCGGTCAAGAATGTGAAGTTCCATATCTTTTATAGTTAGAGTGATTTAGAGATTAGCATATTCTGTTTTCGCGTCAAAACTTGGACAAGGCTTATTGGCAAAATCTCGATGTCCATATATTTTGGCACCTGGGTATTTTTGTTTAAGTTCCTTGAGCAATTTGATGATTGATTGTTTTTGTGCCGGTGTTCGGGTGTCTTTTGATAAATGATCCCAATTGTTTACAGACCTCGGAGGACAGCCACCAATGTAGCATATACCAATAGATATGGAATTATGTCCTGTGCAGTGAGCTCCGGAAACAGTTTCATATCGCCCTGCGTGTACACTGCCATCACGATAGATTACATAGTGATAACCAATGTCGCTCCAGCCATTGCCCTGGGGCTTGGGAAGTGTATGCCATTGGCGAATTTGTTCAACAGTAAAATCCTCACCTTCAGGCGTCGCAGAACAGTGAACAATCAGCTCTTTGATTGCTCTTTTGGTTTGAGCTACAACACAGCCTAACGCAGCCCAAGTTTTAGGGCCAACAATGCCATCAGGCACTAAACCTTTAGATGCCTGGAAGTATTTTACAGCTTCTTCTGTCAAGGGGCCAAAGATACCGTCAACCGCACAGCTTAATTTAGTTTGCAACTGACGAACTTCGTTTCCTTTGCTTCCTATCTTTAATGTAGTCATTTGTATTATCTTATCTCGTTAAAGAATAGATGTGCTTAACCAGAATCGGGTGAAGTCACCACGAAAAAAGATTGTAGCTCACCCCAATTCCTATGTATGGCTCAACTTTAGTAGGTGTGATGCCCATTCCTACCTGTACGCCGAGTCCCCACCTTTTTGCTTTGTAGCGTATCTCGGTATTGGTAATGGTATTAGTTATTGTTGTGATCGGCTGAAATATCCTAATACTGTCCAGTGCCGGTTCATATCCGCTGACCCATGCTTGATATGTTGAATCACGATATATCTTCTGGGTGATAGGAATTTCTACGTTTACACTATCTACCAGCAGCGTGTCAGAACGAAATACACTGATTGTATCATATACAGGTACCTTGATAGTCTTATACCGAAGGACTATACTGTCCCTCGGTATTGGCTGATCTATAAATTTAGGAATGGTGTCAACCACAGTTGTTGTTTCCTCAGTCTTTCTTGTAGGCTGCTTACTTTGGCAACTCTTGAAAGCAAATGCAAAGCCAGCTATAACAGCCATAGTTGTAGCGGCTCCAACTAAAAATGAATTGAATTTCATATTCCAATTGAGTTATACGGGATATACCATTCTCGTTCTCCGAGATAGGTTCCCGGTAATTGTACCCAACATCCTTTTACGATGTCGGCATTTATATTGACTTCCGTAATAGTGGCAGTCTGGCCTACAAGCGCATCTAATTTAAGATTAGTAAGAGCGATTGAAGGTAGGATAATAATGGTATCTCCCGGTTTCATGTGTTTATTTATATTCCGGCAGCAAGTATTGAATGGCACTTGCCGCCTGGTTCATAATTCTTTGTGCGTCTTCCTCAGGAATGTCAATTTGGTGAGTAAATTCACAGAAAATACTGCCCACCCAATCATGTCGGTTATCGTTCATACGCATGATAATCGCTGATTGGCAACCATAACTTGCAAGCAAAGATTTGGCGCATTTGTCACTTACCTGCCCATCGATGTCTGTAATGTACATAAACAGGTTTTTTACTAAATCGCTGGCAAATTTGGCAATGTCAGAGATATGAAGGTTGCTGACATGGGGCTTCATCGGTTCAACGCCTTTTCGCTTTACTTCGTAATAAATAGATACAAAGCTCTCGTTACCAAGCGGGTGAGGCTGAACTATATATACTCGGTCTGCATTGAGTTCATGCAGGATATTCCAGAGTTCGCCGAAGACGATGGAGGAATTATCTGCCCTTCGTTTGCTTTTAGCCTCCTCTTCTTGTTTGAAACGCTCAATTTTCACATCAGTCTCCTTATTCTTGGTGTACTGGTTATATGCGAAAAATCCTGTTATGATGGTGCCAAGAGCACTGATTATAGCCGGTAGGTTAGAAAAAATAGATTCCATAAACTTATGATTCTTGTTTAGGTTGTTCGGGCATGATTACATTGAATGTGATACCTCCTTCTCCGGAGCCCTCAATCTTTAACTTGTTTTCTTGAGCGGCCTTGACTGGATAGAGTTCCATCAGAGCCTTGACTGCGTTAACAGCAATACTGCGCATTGCAGCTGGGGATTGAATCACGCCCTTTCGATCCCGAAGTTCGGCTGTAGAACACTCTTCAATAATACTGATTAGATTTTCCCTGAGGAATGTCTTCATGTATTTGGCTTCCTCATAGGTTAGCTCGTCCAAAGACTTCAGATATTCTTGAATCTCAGGACGAGCCAGCAAACGGGCAGCGCGACTTTTGGTACGCTTGGATGTATCGTTGAATACCTCCTGATAACATCTTGCTGCATTGCCCCCAAAAGGAGCTTCACCATGAGCAAAGAGGTCACAGAAAAGTATTTCTTGGTCTGTAAGATTGGTGTTGCTTGTTTCCATTATAAAGCACTATTCGTTAATGGCAAGGACGCTGATTGAGATACGCCCTTCGCTCATTAACGAATAGTGCTTTTTCATTCAGATTGTTTATTGCGCTCCAACAATACTCTCATTATATCTTCCCTGAAGAGTTGAGCTATGCCGTTACAGGCGGCTTCAATATCTTCTACAGATTTTAGATATTGTAGATTGTAGTCGATCTGAAGGTCATATCCAGAAATACGTATTAACGTTTGATTGATTTCCGGATTATTGACCTCTCTAATGATACGGTCTGTTATCAATTTGAAATGAACTGTAGGCTCATTTACTTTGGAGTAAACTCCTTCTTGTTCTTCTTGTGCCATATCGCTTAGATTTTGAAGTGTTTGCGTGATTTTTCCGCTTTTGAAACGGCAAGGTCATCACCAGTGTATTCACCTCCGATGCTACGCATACGCTGAGTCAACACAGCTGCCACATTGGTCGTGGCCGACACATCAGCATCGGCATCGTGTGCGTCATCCAACTCTACACCAAGGTGTTCGCACATAATCTCCAACTTGTATGAATTAACTTCAGGCTGGTGACAGAGCGCTAACTGTCCGAGTATGATTGTATCAAGCACGAGAGGGTGCCAGTTGCCGTAGAAGTCCTCGTGTCCTCTGAGAAGTTTCTTGAGCTCAGGCATAAGACCGGCGTATTCCATCATTTGACAGAGGAAGCCTTCGTCAAAACCTATGTTCTGACCGATAATGAACGGCTTCATATTCTTTGGACATTTTGGGGTGTTGGCCATAATGAACTCGATGACCTCTCTGGCGACCACTTCAATGGGCTTTCCGTACTGCTCCAGCATATCCATTGTGATTGCCGAATACTCCAACGCTTTGGCTTCATAGTCCATCGGAGTAGCGTCTTCTGCTTCAAACTTAGATTTGAGTACCTTGCGTTTCTTTGTGGCTCCGGCTACTTCTTTACGGTCATAGGGTGCAATATAGCTAACGTATGAGCCAATTTTCTCGAAAGTATCGAGGCGAGTTGCGTGAATTGCAATCTGTGTGCAAGCTGAAGTCTGACATTTCAGACCGCCTGTTTCAAAGTCGAGTGTAAACGCCACCAATACGGGCACTTCTTGTGATGGAGCTGCCATTATTCTAAAATGTTTTTAATTAGTTTGTATGAGCCTGCCAGAAAATCTTCGATTCTGTCATTATTAGCAATAACCGCACAATATTCTGCTTCCGGAATTGACACTCGTTCAAGGTCTCGCTTAACGCGCTCCTTGCCAACTTGTGCAATCAATTTATCTGCATCTCGTTTGACGAGGATGCTGAAGAGATTGTAATCGTCACTAAAATTCTCGGCAAGTTCGAGTAATCCCTTTTCGTCTATGACGTAAGTGCAAATACCTTTGTCTTGGACCTCTTCAAGTGGCATCCAGTAATGATAGTTGCCGAATTTAGTATATGCCAGCATTTTGTCACGTGATGGCATCTGATCTTCTGTCACGAAACGGTGATCAACACCGTCGATTTCGTTAGGTCGTTTAGGTCTGGTGGTATAAGAAACCAGCATCGGAATATCCAAAGCCTTTTCCAAGAACCGAGCCATAGTTGTCTTGCCGGAACCAGAAGGGCCGACAATACAAATGATGATGGGTTTTGATTCGATGATCATATTATTTCAATGAGATTGTTTCGTGTCATTTGGAGATTATTGTGGCCTATGTATTCACTGTAGCGACACAGAGCCATACATATTATCAATTTGTTTTTAGCACCTTGAAGCACTCCGCGAGCATTGCGGTATTCTTCAGGCCATATCACCAGTTCACCCATATCATTGTTCTGCTGAAGAGTGAGTTTACAGAATGTTTCCTGCTCACCGGTTTTCTTGCTGGTGAATTTTTTCTCCTCGATTTCCACAATCGTTGCAGCTACAGCCACTTTACGACCGTCTTTATCATCGCTGAGAGTATCTTTGAGACTTGAGTAAGAAGCTCGACCTCGAATCTGATCCTTGATTGCGCTATTGTCATAGATACGCTTGTAATCAATGGCCCCTAATCCGGACACTTTGATTTGTTGCTGGGACCAGAAATAGTGCTTTCCTCGGAGGTCTTCAGGAAAGTCCTTTTGTTTGATTTCAAAGCCCAAGCACTCGGCTGCTTTTTCTACGATTGCATATCGCTCAACCACAGAATAAGCGTGCTCGATCTTATCAAAGCAACCAGCGAGGATAAGATTCAACACGTGTCGGGCATTTACCGGACAACGTTGTACCTCATCTTCGTTATCCGGATCATCCCAGTATTGGTATTTCTTCAACTTGTATTTGAAGACACGCTCTATGAAATTGACAATGCTGGTGAACTCGCCATTCTTGTTGCGCTCATTGATAATCCAATCAACAGCTTTGGCACCTACCATTTTTATTCTGGAAAGTGACCAGAATATCTCATTGGTTTCATAGTCTGTGTAGAAGTTTAATGCGCTCTTGTTAATGTCGGGAGCCACCACTTTAGCCACACTGCAAGCCTCCATTTCAGACATAATTGGTATCAATTCCTTATCATCAGCCCATTCCAAAGCCACTGTATAGAAGGCTGTCGGATATTGTGCTTTTAGGAAAGCTCCTATGTATGATGTCACAGCATACGCAGTAGCGTGAGATTTATTGAACAGGTACGAACCGCAGGCTTCAATCTGTTGCCATATTTCAATCGCATCCTCAATCGGGCAACCATTCTGTTTTGCGCCCTTGAGGAATTTATCACGCATCGCCTGGATTTTCTCAGTTTTCTTTTTCGAGATGAACTTAACCAATTTCACACCTTCTCCGAGTGAGAACCCTCCAACCTCACGGGCAATCTGGGCGACCTGCTCCTGATATGTGATCAGTCCGAATGTGTCCTTGAGAGCGTTGTAGGTACCCCAAAGGTATGTTGGTGCCACCAAACCCTTCTTACGGTCAACATACGCTTCTGTTGAGCCGTTTTCCAGTGTTGCCGGACGGAACAACGCATTGGCCGCAATCAAATCATGTATGGTAGATGGTTGCATCTCCACAAGAAACTTGGTCATTCCTCTGGATGAAAGCTGGAACACGTTTTGAGTGTACCCTTGACGGAGCAATTCGTAGGAACGAGCGTCAGCAAGGTCACTTTCTACAACACCTTCCATTGTCAGGTTGGCATGGTAATGTTCGTTTACAAGGTCGAATGTCTGGTGTAGTTTAGACAACTCTTTGGTCGCCAAACAGTCATTCTTCAGCAAACCAAGTTCATCGAGATCATAACCACTATTTTCGCTCACCAGTACATCATCAATTTTCTTGATGGGCACAAAGTCAAAGCACTCAACGTCTTCTCCATCCATTTCATCAGGAGTTACGAGAAGTGCTGAAGCGTGTACCGAACTTGAACGAGGCTGGAACATCAGTGTTCGGATATTCTCAAAAAGCTGAGGATAATCGTGAACGAACTTCGCCACTTTGCGGTTGGTCGCAGCCAGTTTGAAGATGTCTGTGTAATCTGCTTTGTCATCTTCAAAAATTGCTGTAAGATAGTTCACCAAGGATGGGCTGATACGCATTGTACGAGCCACGTCCTTGATTACAGCCTTAGCTTTCAATGTTGTAAATGTTCCGGCTGAGAATACTCGTTGCTTACCGTCGTGATTGTACCGGCGCTCCACATACTCTTTTACATCCTGGCGTCGGCTACTCTCGAAGTCATTATCAACGTCAGGAAGTGAGCCATGCTCTGCTTTAACATAGCCCGAATCTACGAAGCAATCCAGTACTTTGACTGGTTGCTTCGTATTGAATTGTTTGACATTAGTTATTTTCATAGCCCATAAATCTGCAAACGGCGCGATAGACGTCAAGATTAAACTTATTGTCGTTGTTCCGGCAAGCTTTGTTAAAAGCAATCAGCTCATTGTCTGTGATAATTGCTTTCTTGCTAATAAAAAAGTCTGTGATAATGCCCTCCATTGAAGTGCAACGACTGAGTGCCACATACAACATACCGGGCGCAAAAGCATACGGGCAATGAACGACAATCTTATCAAAGGTCAATCCCTGGCTTTTATGGATGGTGATGGCCCAACCCAGAGAAAGCGGAAACTGAGTACAACTGCCTTTCTCAATAGTTTGAATTTCTGATCCATTGATTTGATATTCACGGTCAATCCAAGTATATGGGTCAATTATTACTTCGTGTCCGGCATCCAGCAAAACTTTGATTTTGTCCTGAGTAATTTCTGACACCGTACCCATTGAGCCATTATAGAAACCTTGAGAGGAATCGTTGACCAATGTCATTACGCGGGCCCCTATCCTGAGTTTAAGGTTTACATCACAGGGAGCGTTTTTAGGATTGAACTCGCCCTTAAATTTTGCCGGAAACATGTGAGTGGCTTCTCCAATCATCTGCTCGTTGATTTTATCGGCATCCCGACGCAACGAACAGATGTGAATGGATTGGGTTGTGTAGTCCTTGCTCTGGCGGTTATCCCTAAGGGTACTCAAATCATCAATATCCATCGGCAAAAGCTCATATTCACGGATGCGATTAAGGATATTAACGAACCGCTCATCATGCTGGCGAAACACGTGAGAAAGTTCAATAATCTTGAAACCTGCTTCTCTTAGGCAACAGGCATGGAAGAAATATCCTCCACGGTACCATTGTCTGAGAATTTCTTCCTCAGATTTCTTGATGACCGGCGGTAATTGGAACAGGTCTCCGAACATCACGACCTGCACACCACCAAACGGTAGATTGTTGAACCGATAGAAACGGAGTTTTCTATCTACATAATCCAGGACGTCCGGACGCACCATGCTTATCTCATCGATGATGAGAGTATCAAGTCTTTGAAACAGATCAGCCTTGTCTGCAAAGAAGCGGCCTTTGATTGGCGTATTGGGACCCTGAAGGTCAAAGGGGATTCCGAACAGTCTATGTAACGTCACACCTCCGGCATTGATAGCTGCTATCCCCGTTGAAGCAGCGACTATCAAGTTTTTATGGGTGTGTTCAACTATGTACTTCAGGAATGTTGTCTTCCCGGTGCCTGCTTTTCCAGTAATGAAGAGATTGTCAGTCGTCTCTTCAATGGTCTGGAAGGCTTGGTTCATTTCTTCTGTAAGTACCATAATTTATAACTCGTTGATTGTAAAAAGCAAATCTTTATTATCGAAGATGATGTCATCGTCAACTTCAAGTTCATCAGCATAGACGCGAATGGGTTCATCTTCACCGGCTCGTTTGACAAGCAATTCTGCATCTTTGTCCAAATTGATTACCCGATTGTCATCAAGCATGATTTGGATATACGAAGTTGACTCTATGTCTTCTCCAATGATAGTGGTGTCTGCTGGAGCAAGCCCAGCTCGCTCTGGGAGGAGGAAACGCTCGAAGATGAGGTCATATTTGATTGGATCTATAAGCGTAATGCCTAAGAGATACAGAAGAAGGGAACCGGCTGCTGAGCCACGTCCACAGCCAACAAATATATTGTTGCGTCGGGCCCAGTTGCATGTATCATATTGTACGAGCAAATAATCTACATTGTCTGTAGATTCGATGATGTATTTTTCATATTCCATCTGCTCACGATACTCGTCGATTCTGTTTTTGGGAGCCAATCGCTGAAGCCCTTCTTCCAGAAGCTGATTGAACATATTATGAGCGGTGCCATATTTTTCAAGCTCCTCTGGAGTGAGGTCATATTTAGGCATATAATTTCTCGTCGTGTCCATACGTCCAACCGCATTTTCTGCAATCCTAAACGTATTATCAGCACATTCTTGGAACAAATAGTCTATATCCCAGTTATCACTAAAAAGTGATTCAAAGAGAGCGAAATGCTCATCTGCATCCTTGAAATACTGGTCATCACTCTGTTCATGGGCCGCGCCTTCTGCTACCTTGTTAAGAATGATTTTATTCTTAGCATCATCCTTATCCAGATAGTAACAGTCGCTGAGAAGCACCGGACGTGGCATGTATTCATTCTTGTACCATTCGTTGAAGTACTTTTTAGTTGCTTCGAGTACCCGAATGTCAATACGCTCCGCCTTATATTCGGATAAATCTACTTGATAATAGATAGCATCAAAGGCATCGCCCAAGTCTCCAATAATATCAAAGTGACCATCAAGCGTAGTTGGGGTGTATTTGTCAAGTACAATAACATTGCCTTCGGCACGTTGAAGCAGTTCTGTAATATCGATGGTTTTCTTCTCGACATTATCTACCATTATGGCTTTCTGGATGCGAAGAAGATTGCGGAACCCTTTCTGAGACTGGACATACACCTTGGCTCCAAACTTTACATCCTCAGCTTCTACAAGAAGAGAATAGCCAAAGATCGGTTTAATGCCAGCTGCGTCGCACTCTTTTTGGAAACTGAAACAAGCTGCCATAGTGTTGTAATCACATACCCCAAGAGCCGAGTGTCCAAGATATTTGGCCTTACGCACCCATTCATCCGGCATGAAACTGCCGTTCAAAAGTTCAAATGGGGTATGCACTCCCAAATTGACAAACTCGGTATTATGCTGAAGGGGGACTCTAAGCCCTACATATTTGAGTATGTTGAGTTTGAACTCTCGTTTTACATTGTGATAATAGAAATTGTCACCAAACTTGAACACGATATATTCAATACCGTCATTCAGTAATTCTTCAGGGCGAACCAGACTGTTGAAAATCAGATTGCCGTCTTGATCCTTGCGAAAGATTGAATTGTAGGAAGAGCGTTGGGTGTCTTGGAAGTATGCCTTGCCAAATTCCGGTATGTCAATCACATCGGAATCCACCACAGAATACTGGATTTTGTTGACCTTCAGCCAATCGTACAACTCTTCTATGCGATTAGATTTTGCCATCGACGTTGCTCAGTTTATATTCGATTGGAGTGTAGAGTGATTCTGCAAAGGTGTCATAGATGTCCCAGAACTCAGCTTCGTCCCAGTCCTTACCTTCTCCTACGAGTTTGGCAATCATTACATTGTCAAAGTACTCGTTCAATTTATCTGCTGCCACGTTGATGGCGTCTGATGCGTCGGTGTCGTAACCGATAATTATATCTTTTACGCCCTTGTTTTGCAATTTGAAAATCTGGGCGTCGCTTATTTTCTTTCCGAATGTGCATACTGGAACAATGCGGTGATTATCGTAAAGGTCCAGTTTGCGAGTCAAGGCAATAACATCAAAAACGCCTTCTACAAGAATGACCGTATCCGTCTCGTCCTCTATTACTGCGTCATAATTATAGAGCAGCTTAACGAAGTCATTCTCAATGCTGTTGTTATATCGACGGATTTGGTACTTGCCATTACGTTTAGCAGTATCATTGTATGCGTCAATATCATCTTTGCTCCAGGTGTGACGTGACACATACCCGACAATATCGCCAGCGTCATAAATTGGGAATATCACATAGTCATCAAATTTGAAATTGAGACCACGGGTTGTGCCGACCGGAAAATATTGATAGTCGTCTGTTGTGAATCCGCGAGACTTCAAATATGGATTCTTAAAACAGCGTTTCCATGATTCCGGCATTGGAATCACATTAAGATCGTCATCGATTTCATCTTCCTCAATGCCGAAAAACTCCGGTACCTCAACCGGTGTAAATTTGATTGAGTCGGTAATCTGAAGGTCAGAACGGCCAATTTCAGCTACAAACTTATTTATATCTTTGCAGGTACGGCCACAAGAGAAACAGTGAGCCATACCGAAGGTCTTGCCATTTTTCTCCGGACCCACATAGATGCCCAGCTTACCACCTTGCTTGCCACACCACACACATTCTGGTACGATAAGATTTTTACGACCACCGTCCAATCTGGCGTGAAGCTCTGATTGGAGTTCACGTATCAGAAAATCCTTTTCTTCTCTACTGATATACATAACTGGAGATTTTAGAGGTTTGCGGTGCGTTGCCGGTCAAAGAATCGCTCGTGGTCATAATCTGTAGCAATCTTAAATGTATCGCCTTTGGAGAAGAAGCGACTCTTGGCTACATGCAGACGCATAGTTTTTTCCCTACGTTCATTGGCTGATTGGTTAAGAGAGATAAGGTGAGTCATGGGCTGAGCCACGCCTTTGGCCTCAGTTGAATAGTATTCAGTAAGCACATTTTTTTCATCGTTAATCCAATCTGGATTTTCAATTCGTGCCTGGTAAGTTACCACTACCCATACTTCTTCCTCAGTAGCAATATCTTTTAGGTCATTAGCTACTGCAATACGTTTTAATCGTTCTCCACTGTCTCCATATTTTCGACCTGAAGAATCTGTCAGGAGGTCCATTGAATCGACGATCACAATATCAGGCTTGATATTATAGTTTTTACGAAACTCAGCAATGCCTTCTTTGATATTGATAGTTGAAACATGCTGATTGAATTTGGGATAACTGCGCACAAAGAGCTTTCCAGAAATATCTTCCAGTTCCTGAGCAAAAAGATCCATATCCCGGTCCTTTATAAATCCTTTTTCATAGCTGTAAGCATTGCAGGCTACAAGTGCTGCGGAATAGGCATTTTCAACCTCTTCTCTACTGCCTTCCAGCTGGAAGTGCAACACATTAAAGCCATCAAGACAGCCTTGTGAGCCAATCCATCTTGCAGCATGACTCTTACCAACTCCAGTCGGGGCCAATATACAGGATAACTGCCCGCGAAGATCTCGGTCTTGATTAAGGTTATCCAGTTCATCAATATAGAATCTGGTAATGGCGCGGACTGAGCCACGAGAATTGTTCTTGGCGCGGTTCTGAATATGGCGAGTGGTAAATGTATCAATGACATCGGTGTAAGTCGATTCCGTCAGCGAGAATGTTCTTACCCAGTCAACATATTTAGTTAACACAGCTTGCGCTCCTTCAAGACCTTCTTTGTTATACACTTCCCCGGTCTTTTTGTAAGCTTTCTGGAACTCGACTCGTTTAAGATACTCTTCAAGCAATCCTAAGCACTCATCGGTGGCAAATGCTTCTCCATTATCGTAAGCATCCCTCCAAAAGCGTAGAGCCCCATTCTTACCGGCAAGTTTTTGCTGAATTATGGAATAGTTAGGTACTCGTCTGTATTCTCTATAATAGTCCTTGAAAGCCTTTAATACCGCTGCGGTATTTCGGTCTGGCAGGTGTTCTTCTTCCAGATGCTCGCATACCATTGACAAGATGTAACTGTCCTCCACGCATGTGACGAACAAGTCTTCAAGGAAGGCTTCTGAAAGAACATTGGTTTTATTGCTTGCTGACATATTCTGTTCTTAACCGGAAAATTTCCGGATATTTATTTTGAGTTTCACGTTTACATTTATCGATATAATTGCACTGAGCACAAGCCTCTGATAATGGAGACCAACCCAATGTAGAGGTCTGGCAGATTACGAACCCGACATCGCGATTCAGCAATCGAAGTTTGGTGCCTTCTTCGCTCTGCACAAAAATAAATTTGGCTTTAGGGTGCTCGCTCTTATCGACAATTAAGTCCAAGAGTCCGGCTCTGCTGAGTTCTGCGGATTTCAACCACTTATCCTCAAAGTACACACGCCCTTTATCCGAGTTGTAGCGTTCCAATGATTTGGGGCCAAACACTTGATTGATTTTCCAATCAGAACCTCGGTCTTTGAAAGCATGAGAAGAGCAAATCACATAATCGACAATACGAGGAGCTGAGAGTACTCCAAATTTCTTCTCTAATCGTTCAAGCGCATTGCGCATAATCCTCGTCGGCTCCCCACCTTGGGGGAGCCTATAACTTGGATGTATGAGCTTGGTTGCAATCTCATAGAACATCTTCAGTGTCTGTTTGACGAGGTATTCGTTGACCATCTCTTGTTAGATTATCTTTTAAGTGTTTTCGTGCCAATCTCAATCGGCTCTTTATGGTTTCCATATTTGGAGTCTTGAGCGATCCTTTGGCGTATTCAATCTCCGCGATCTCCTTTAGAGAATAGCCTGCTTCCTGAAGAATCAAGGCATCTCTGTGACGTGGTTTCAACTCTTCCAGGACTTCGACTATATCAGGACTGTAATGCTCTCTCCAATTATCCACGCCCAGGACATTGCCGCTGACGTGTTCATCGTCGATAAGCTCATCTTCATAATCCTCAATATCGTTGTCAAAATCCTTGTTGTTATGTTGTTGACGCCTTTTGTCACAAGCCCAGACCTGACGTTTCGTACAGATATGAATCCATGTGCGTATTGGTCTGGAAGGATCGTAAGTTTCTACACGTCTGTAGAAGTTAATCATCACATCAGAATAGTTCTCCTGTACATTGTTAGTATCATTGCTATACTCTGCTACTAACTTGAAAATCATGTTAGAGAAGGGCAAGATGTACTTGTTGAAGAGTTCTGTTCGTCTGGCGATTACTTCCGGGTCACGCTCAATATCAATTACTGGTTCTTCTGAGTGTACTTGCAGTCCCATTCCAATGACACGTTAGCATTGAACAACTCTGCTAAACGTGCCCCAAGACCGTGCTGAGTGCAATACAGACGCCACTCAGCTTCATGTCTTATGAACTCAGATCGAACAGCCTTATTTGAAGGCTTGGGCTTAGAATCCAGTAATGAGAAAAACTCTTTTAGATGTTTATCAAGGACTTTTTTGTGCTTCCTTGCTTCTTTTTTAGAAATGCGATTTTGATTGGCGATTGACATTTTCTTAAAGATTGAAACGCTTGATGTAACAGAAGAATATGTGTATTGCATCGGCTTCATTGTCATCGCCGGGCTCAATTTGCCAACGGAGCTTACAGTACTTCACCATATCTGCTTTAGAAGCGTGTCCATTTCCTGTCGCGAATTTTTTCAGGGTCATGGGATTGATAAAGTGTGGCTCCGGGAGGTCAAGCGTATCGCAGACCTCGAATAAGATACCTCGGAACTCTGAGAGTTTACGGGTGTCTGTAAAATGATTGTTTACACTTACATCCTCAGCAACAATTTGTTTAATGCCATTACGTTGGATGAAGTCAATCAATGTATCACGGAAAGCTTTATGCTGTTTATTGTTATTCCGGCGCATAGATTCCGTAAAATTCCATGTGCCGCGTTCATTGAGGCAGTAAAATCCACAATGAGTTGCAATGTCGAGGGCCGCAACCTGGCTGCGATCCAGTTTCTCAGTTGGTGTCTTGGTTTGCATAAATAGAAGAAACCCCATTTTGTTTCACGATTGTGATTTTGTTGGGGTAGCCTTCGTTGGTCAAACCGTGGCTAACCACTAATGAAGTGAGCTGTGTCTTGTTGAGGGCCTTGAAAACACTGGCGAGCCCCTGCTCATCAGCACTGTCAAGAACCTCATCGGCGATAAGAAGGTCGAGACCTTTCCCATCTTCACAGTTCATATTCGTCAATTGATTCATACTGAGGATGCTTGCAAGCTCAACTCGTACCCGTTCTCCCGCAGAGAACTTCTCGAATGAACCGCAATCCACTCCATCTCTAAGGAGTGAAATAGATATTTTGTCACGCACTTTGCCAGATTTCAGTATGGTATAACCTGACAAAGCTACACGAATATCACTGCCAATAGTTTCAAGAAATTCATTTGTTATCTGAGCTATGGCGTTGATCTTGGTGTTTGCGAGATATGTTTTGAACTCAATGAAAGTCTGCTCTTGAGATTTGAGCTCGTTTAATCGACCCTCGACCTCGTTCTTTTTGTCTTCTGCGCATTGAAGCTCTTGGCGATACTCTTCTTGGCTCTTTTTTAGAGACTGAAGAATGTCCTCCTCAGAAACTTCTTTGGCATCTTTAATGGCTTTTTCATAAGAAGCGATTGAGCCTTTGAGGGTTTCAATCTCAGTTTCCAAAGATTTAATTTGACCCTCTCGGCGTTTATACGCTTCATCAATTATTTCAAACACTTCATCAAAAATACGCTTTCTGATTCGTGCCACTTTGTTTTGGATTTCAGTCAGATGGCAGTTGGCATCTTCAATGTCTCGTTCACACTGCTGAAAATCTCGGCGAACAGCCTGTATTTTCTTTTCTGCGTCTTCAATATCCTGTTCAATAGCGCGTTGCTTTTGGTTCAGTTCAGCCTCCAACAAACGCTGCTCTTTACCCTCGGCAACTACCTTGTTATATTCCGTCTCATTAGATTCAATGTCTTTATCAATTTGAGACAGAATTTTTTGTAGAGACTTCAACGTTTGACGGGTCTCCTGAATGTCAATCTGCGCATTGAGGACAAATTCATGCTTACATTTGGGGCAAACAATTACTCCGGCTAATTGATTTTCAATGTTAGCGATTTCACGCTTCTTGGATTTTTGTTTGGTTTCCAATTCATTCTCGGCATGTTGAAGCTCCTTAACTTCGACCGTTAAATCATTAAGGCGTTTGTCACATTGTTCTATTTGATGAGCAGTGTCTGCCTTCTGAGATTGGAGGTCTTTAGAGGTAATAGAGTAATCATTCTCTGCTGTTTCAAGAGCCTTGCGCAAAGCTGAGATGCTTTGATTCAATGTGCTTACATTCTCTTTAGCAGACTGAACTTGAGTTTGAAGAACTGTCATCTCTCTACGATAATCCGTTGTGAGAGCGAGATTATTGGATTTGAAACGCTCTTCAATAGTTGTAAGGGCTTCAAGCGCATCCACATCTGATTTTTCAATCTTCTGCATATCCTCGTCAAGAACATCCAAGCCGTCTAAGCTGACTTCAATGCCGGTTATATTGTCTTTGGCAAGACGAATATCGGCGCGTTTAGATGCAATCAGATCTTCCCAGTTTTTAATACGGGATTCATTGTTTAGTCGGCGCTCTTCAGATTCATTGATAGCTTTCTCAATTTCGGTAGCCATAGCATCAACTCGACCGATGCAGGTCGCTACCTGCTTTTCAGCACCATTAAGTTCCTCTTGAACAGGTACCATGTCAGATTGAAGTGCCTCGATTGATTGATCTACCAGCACCCCATTGCTGAAGCGATTGATAATCTCCTTCTTCTCTTTGTCAGAACTGGCAAGAAACGATTTGTACTTACGAGCCGTCAGGATGAAATTCGCAAAAATATCATCCTTAGACAAGCCAAGTTGATCAAGAATATACTTGTTATAGTCAGCTACAGTTGCTTGCACAATTTCTTCTACATCCGTATCGTATGAGCCGGTTTGAAGAAGAACTTGAATAGCCTGAGGCTGCTTGCGAGACAGCTTACGATTGATTGTGAGTTGAGACTCCAAAGCGTCATTGCTGAGTATAGCATAGATTGCAGCTTCATCCTGGGTGTCGTTGATAATCTCATCTACATTAACTTTGCGGAGCGGTTCTCCGGTCAAAGCGATGGCAATGGCTTCTATGAGGGCCGATTTCCCAGAACCATTTGAGTTCTGAGAATCATTATCAAGATTGTTGCCAAATATAAGGGTAGCTTCTCCCTGCTTGGGAGAATAATCCATCTCAAGAAATGAGCATAAATTCTTTGCTCGTATTGATTTCAGATGCCACATACTTAATTCAGTTTATCAAGGTATTGAAGACCAAGCTGATTGTCGATAGATTTTTGGGAACAGAAATTAGTGTACTCTTCCTTAATGCCCGACTTGTCAAACTTCGTGGTGATACTTTTATGGTCCGTACTCATCACAATGGTTTGTTCGGTCACAAGCTCAATTTTGTTTGCGCCACATTCTGCCAGTTTTCGTTTATCGACAGTTGATGACTGAGACGACTCACATTTGATGCGGACTTTGACTTTGTAGCGACTGTCAGCTTTGATTTCTGCCAGACGAGCCATAAAGTCATCGTCCATATCTGCGAGTTCAACATCAATTACCATATAGCGCTGGTTAGCCTCATTCTTTACAAATTCGGTTGAACCATCTGAATAAAGTATGGTGTAGCCCTTCTCACCGTCTTCACCAAAATTGTGCTGACGAGAAGCGCCAATATATTCAATGTTAGTTCCGGGAATCATCTTGCGGTCGTGATAGTGTCCTACCAACACTTTGCTAAATTCGTTGAAGATGTGTGCCGGGAGTTCGTCATCGCTGGGGGTACTGAGACCTCCGCGTATGCCTTCGTGTATATAGAGTATATGGTTAATGTCCGGCTCCAATCCATCTTTCAAAGTATCTAATCGCTCAATAAATGAACCGTTTTCCGGATAATAGCTCATAACCCAAAGTGTGAGGTTGTCGCCGTAATCGTAGCCGACAAATTCATCCACAACTTCTACGTTTTCATAATCTGAAAACACATGGTTGTAGCCCTCTATTTTTTCCTGGTCTGTCTTGTCGTGATTGCCATTGGCAAGAATCACGTTCAAATTATATGTTTTGGTAGCTTTTAGTATCGCACTTCTCACAGCCATAAGAATGGGTAATGTTTGCGAACTTCTGGAAAGCATCATATCACCGCCGACGATTAAGTCTGCGATGTTGTGTTCTTTGCATAACTCTAAAGCCTCATCCCAGTTTTTGTGAAATTCAGCAATATTGTCTTTGCTGATATGTATGTCGTTAATCAACAACGCACAAGCCTGATTTTTCATGTTTCATAGAAGTTTGAAGGAAATGCTCACCCAGACTTAACTGGGTGAACATTTCAGGTTAGTGCATTGGGTTAACGGCGACGAGGAGCGCGAGTTGCCCTGCGACTGCTGCGAGCTGCGGGTTCACTGGTATCGTCACTGCGTTCACGTTCACGGCGGCGAGAAGTAGGCGCCGGTTCGGGCTCGTCTGCGGGTTCATCAGATGGCATTGCAGGTTCACCGTCGTCTTCCTCATCGTTTACGGGATTCGGAGTCTGACTGGGGACTGGTTCATCATCGGAGTCATCAGATGAGTTAGCGTCGGCGGCGTTGAGTTCATCGTCAATTTCGCGAAGGATGTCCTCGTTGGTCATCTTACGGTTGACCTTGACATTCAACTTATTGGCATCAATATACTCCATGATGGAAGTACGAAGTTCCTGACCTTCTGCGGTCTCGTCATCAAGACCTGCGTTATAGATTGCGTCAAGACGCTTCCACAAAGCATCAAGGTCATCGGAATCATCGCCCTTGTTGTCTCCATCTTTGCCTCCAAGAGTGAAATGTGACTGATCATCGGCGGGGAGCAGAGTTTTGATCTGGTCAATACATTTCTGGACGGCTTCCTGATTCATTACTTCGATGTCAAATTTCTCATCGAGTTGAGTTAGATATGCGATGGTCGCTTCCAGATGATAGCGTGTATAGCGATAAATCTGTTCGGGCAGACGAGGCATGTCAAGAAGTCTCTGAAGAACCTCTTCTTCAAGGACATCATGTCCACCTAAAGTGTCGATGTTGAAACTGTAGCTGGGCTTGTTGTTCTCAGTTTTGCGGATAATCTCAACCGGATATGCCGAATCGATTGACGAGATGGGACAGGGAACATTCTTGCCGTTCTTGTTAAGCTTAGCCCACAAGCTGAGCTTACGCTCTTCGAGATCCTTGTACTGAGAGTACGAAAGCTGAAGAATCTGGATGCCATCGCCGGGGTTATCCAGGTCGATGATGTACATGCAGCGGCGAGAGTCCCACTTGAGACCGCCGGAGAAACTGCCTTCGCGAAGTTTCTTGCAGAGTTTTTCGTCATCAGCATACAGTTCACAAGCAGTATTGACATAGGTGTCGATAAGGTCTGCTTCAATTTCCTTGAAAGCATACTTTGCGTTGCATACTGTGACATAGGTGATGGCGGGCTTGCCCTTAACCATCTTCTTGGAGTCCTCAATCTTGAGCATGAGGGAACGGAGCGGGTATTCATATCCTTTGCGCTCCAGCGGGAGGAAATTGCCATCCTTATCCTGAACAGGGGCCAGAGGAAGGATTCGCATCGGGTAAGTGCCATCTTTGGCAACACGGAAAAATGAGGCGCGTTTGCTGCTCTCTTCACTGCTTTTTTTCTTTGCGTCTTCAAATGTTTCTTGGGAAGCCGCAAACACGTCAAACAGGGAACGTGGTTTTTCTTGATCCATCATGGAAAAGTTTCATTTTAGACTTTTCTTAGATAATTCTTCCAAGTATCAGCGTAGGCTCCTGCATAAAGCTCTTGGGCTTCTGCGGCTTTTAACCGCTCACGGGTTAGCAGATCAATGCCCCACTCATTCTTGGCATGATGGATAATATCATTGATGACAGCATCCATCTCAGCTGCTGGTTCATTCTTGAGGTCAAAGTATTCAAACTCTTTTTCCTCTCCTGGGATTTTACAGCGATGTATCGGAGCATAAATCTCTTCAAAATAGCTGTATAGTGCTTCCGGTTCGGGGTTCCCTGGCAACTCTTCGCTTAGGGTCTTTAAGACATACCCGAAAAGAAACTTCAACTGAGGTAGCGATCGGTTTTTCTTTTTGTCGAATATGAGATAACCATACTCTCCATCCGGCAAAATGTCCACAGCCTCCTTAAATTCGCTTGTGTCGGCATAACCCTCATGGACCTCGATTATGCCCTTGCTTCTAATCATGTCATTGGTTCTCTTGTTTTGTTTCGATGCAAAGTTAAGACTAATTTTCGACTTAACAAAATATTTTTATTTATTTTTTCAACTGGCTAAAAATGAAAATCATCTATTTCGCTATCTATCAATAGTATATAACTTTCATTTATGTTAAAAGGATTATTAGTGAAACAATCCTACCTAATAACAGATAGAGGCTATCCATAATTAGGTAGGATTGTCATTAGCTACATTTGGAATACCCACATGCAGCGCAGGTCATACAACCTTCGACCATTTGGATGGGTTCACCACATTTAGGACATTTTGGTGCCTCTATCACGGCGTCATTAAAGATTTTCGACTTGAGACTTTCGACCTCATTGGCTGCTTGCATAGTATGGTTATGCTTCAGTTCATGCTGTAGCTCATTATACATGTCCATCAACGCATATCCAATGGCAACAGGACAGCTGGAACCTTTGGATGTGTCTTGTTTAGTTGCTTTACGAACAGCATACGACGGACAGGTTCCGGCGCTCTTTAGTTGATCTACGATGTCTTCGATTGCAATATTTCCACGAGCGGCAAGTGATACCATTCGAGACAGTCCAACCATAAACAACGCGCATCCACCTTGAGACCCTTTGCTGAAATAAGTTTCCAGCAACTGTCCAGTATGGCGGTCGAAGAACGCGGTTAAGTGAAGAGTGCCGCAACCGGTAACAAGTGTTCTTTTGCGACCGATACAATCATCAGAAGCTTTTCGTATTTTTGTTGGTTCATTATCTGATTTGGGCGTTTCTTCTGACTTTTTGTCAGTGGTTAGAATACCTTGACGCTGACAGCCATCACGCCAAATGGTCACGCCTTTGAGCCCTTGCCTCCAAGCCTCCATATAGAGGTCGGCAACCTGTTCAACAGTTGTCTCGTGAGGGAGGTTAACCGTGGAGCTAATTGACGCATCAATATATTTTTGAAGCATCGCCTGAACCTTGATACGGTCGTGGTAGTCGATGTCCGCAGATGCAACAAAGAAGTCAGGTAATTTAGTTGCGCCGGTGACTTTCTTGTATTCCTGAACAATTTTGGCATCCACCTGATATGTGGTTTCCTCATTGTTCAACGATACGGTACGACGATTGTATGAGAAAGCGAAATTAGGCTCTACGCCAGTGCTTACCTGAAGCATAGTGCCAATGGTTCCAGTTGGAGCACAAGTCAAAAGCTGAGAGTTGTAGAGGCCATATTCGCGGATCTCATCCAGAATGAAATCAGGCAAATGAAGATTTTTAACAAAATCTGAATTGGTGATAGCAATTTTAATGTCATCAGTGCATTTCGGGAAGGCACCTTTGCTTTTCGCCAAATCGAGTGAGGCAATCAGTGCGGCCGTTGCAATCTCTCGGTACACCTCTTCGATTATCTCAAGGGATTTTGGAGAGCCATATTTTACGCCTAACTTGATGAGCATATCTCCTAATCCAAGAGTGCCGAGACCGATTTGTCGCCAATCATGGACTGACTCACGTTGTTCCTGAAGTGGGTGCAGTGGCAATCCCTCTATTAGCACATCGTTGAGGGCCATGACTGCTTTCTCAACTGTTTTGCCGAGCGAGATTGTATCAACACAAGCCCCCTCCTCATAAGGAAGAATAACAAATTCGCTAAGGTTGATGCTACCCAAGAGACAACTTCCACCAGCAGGTAGAGGCTCTTCTGCACAAGGGTTCACTCCAGCATACTGAAATCCAGTGTTCTGGAGGAGATTGTAATTCGCAATTCGATCCCAGTATAAGATGCCCGGCTCTGCCATCTCCCAATTGCGCTTAGCAAGCAGCATAAACATTTCTTTGGCGCTGACAACACGACCGATTTTTGAACCATCTTCCAAGATGAACTCAAGGTTGAAATCAGAGTCTGTCTCAACTGCGTGCATGAAAGCATCAGTCATACGAACTGAGATGTTTGCTTTGGTGCATACATCCAAGTTGGATTTAAGATTGATGAACTCTTCAAGGTCCGGATGCTCGCATGAAATGCTAAGCATGGTGGCGCCTCGACGACCTTCTTGTCCGATTAGACCGGTTATGTAACTATAAAAGTCCATAAAGCTGGTGGCACCAGATGTGCTTTTGGCTGCATTATTCACATCAGCGCCTTTGGGCCGAAGATTGCTGACATCAATGCCACATCCACCACCATAACTGAATGTGCGAGCCATCTTAGCGCCAGCATCAAATATAGACTCAAGGTTATCATTGGGTGGCGTCACTACATAACAGTTGCTGAGTGTTATCTTTCGGTCTTTGATGCCACGATTTGAAAGTATGCGACCGGCGAAGATGAATTTCTTTTCCCGGATCAATTCCTTGACAGTTTCATCCCCAGCAGAAATTCTGTTGAGCCATTGCTCAAAGTCTTCATCCTTTTGCTGGTACTTTTTACGCCAAATGGTTACTGGCAGTTCCTCGTGATTGAGCCATTCTTCTATAGTCATTTCTCCTGATTGCATTTACGATTAGTACCTCTTTGCTTCTCAGAGAAATGAGAAACATATTCCTTGAGCTCGGTGTCAAATGCAGGTGTGGAGTTGAATCCGCAGCAACGCATTTCTCCGCACAGGCCATTACGGTACACGCATTTGCGTACCATCATAGCTGCCAGCTCAGGGTCAATTTGTGCGATTTGATACTTGATTTCACGGAAAACAATAACTGTTTCAGCAGCAGCACAACCGGAACATAGCCTTAATTTAGCCATGTCAATCAACGATTGAGCGTTGACGCAAAGGCTAAGGTTGACCGGAGTCTGCCTATCAGCATTGTTTTTAAGCCACTCAAGCTCTTCAACGATCGCGTTTTCTTCTTGAATGTGGGGAGCTGTAATGGCACCCCCTTTCTGCCAATCGTTCAAAAGAGATTTGATGCGATTGACTACATCATCAATTTTTGCAGACATACCAGGGTTGCCACCATTGCGATCATCTCGACAAGTAAGTTGGAACGGTACAGAGCCGACATGATGACGGAGCAAATGGGTGCTGACGAACAGAGGGATGTTTTTTAGAGTTATCCAGAACAATTGTGTTCGGACTGGGGAGTGTTCAGCCTTGTAAAGTTGACTTAACGACGCATGGCTCTCACCAATAAACGTCGAAGCGCACGCCTCCCTTAGAAGCTCAACGTCTGTGAGTTTTCGCACAGACACGGTAAAGTCCTTCATTTATAGGAATTTGCATTGTGATTTTGATTAGATTCTGTACGAAGTCAATTTGAAAAACACCGCAAAGTTAAAGAAATATTTTCAAACAGATGAAAAAAGTGCGAAGATTTTTACTTCATTCGCACCAATTTTATTTCTGTCCTTTGATGATATTTCTGCGATTTTCGATAGCTCGCTGAATTTGTTTAGAACTTGGAGGTATTTTGGGATGTTCAGCCGTACATCCGTCCTTCCTATATTTAATTAACTGCAATCTAAACAGTTCCGACCTAAAGAATGGATTGTTTGACGCATAACTGATAGCCTCAATTAAGTCTGCATCTGGCACACCATTGGAGCCGACAACTTGCATGATTAAGTCGTACTCCAATGGTGTGTTCATCCGGAGGCTATAACCTAAGGGGACTTCATCAAACCGCCTTAGGATTCTTCTTCGACCTGGACTTTTTTGCTGTCTCTTCGGCTTCGGCTTGGGGCTTTGCCTCTTCGACAACTTCTGATTCTGGGGTCGGTGCTGATTGGACTTCTCCATAGACATCTTTGATTTGTTCAGAGACGGGAGTGACAGCTGCTGCTTCGATTTCTCGAAGGCTTCGAGCTTGTGCGGGAGTGTTAAATGTTCTCATTGTTTATACCATATAAGTTATTGAAAATTCTGTTGAGCGATTGCAACTGGAGTCACAATACACGACTTGACAAGCGCGTTGTCCAGCTGCAATCTTGCAGACCCATGTACGGTTATTTGCAAATCCTATTGTATGCTTGACAGCATGAGAGGGGGCCGCAATAGTATTCGGGATTGTAAAAACAGTTCCTGAGTGAATTGTTTTTGTAGAGCCTTGTATGCAGACGATGTTGCCAATCTGACGTACATACAGCGAATCCTTTATCAACTTCCAGCCGGAGTCAGCCATTTTGGGTTCATAGTCACCGGCACTTGCGGCACCTATATTATCTCGAATTTTTTTCTTGTTGGCTTCAGAACCTGCCATATCTGCAAGAAATTGATCAAGTTTTGCATACTTGCTCAAATCATCCGTTCCAACGGCACCAATATGTGAACGGCAATCGGATTTGCTAACAGTAACAGAGACAAACTGAGACAACCCGCCTGCCAACTTTGCAAACTTATCATCAGCTTGCTTGGTTGAGTAAACATCACTTGTGTTTGCTTTTTTATCAAGTGCTGTGTTCATCGTCGTAATCATGGCGTACCGTTCAGATAATAAAACGCCATTTTCCTTAATTACCGGGCCGATATTGACGTAGGTTGCTCCCATAATACGGATATTATTGGATGCACTATTGATATTGAACTCATTGTCCTCGGAGCTGATGAATCCGATTCGTGCCATTGTCGCATTGGCAGAATCTGTCCAAGCTATTGCATTAGTGAGCGCATTGTTTGTTTTCAGTGCATTTGCTTTCAGGACAAGCCCGTCTGCAACACCCGAAGCAATAGTAGTCGCTCCAAAAATGCCAATAGTATTGGATGAACCTGTTACGCTGATTACGCTTTTACCTTTACCGTTTCCGATATGAGTATTGCGAAACTGAGTGCTTCCACCATTGTAGCTGTAATAGTTAATGTATGCGTCTGCTGTACCATTTGCTGTTCCTTGGTAAAGATGGTTGCCTGTAAGTACGAGCCCACCAAAAGTGCCTTGTGAAGAAGACAATGGCTTATTGAAGGTGATAGATGAATGTCCGATGGTTGCGACAAGAGTGTTATTGCAATAGAATCGGATGCCTATACCATCAACAACAGATATTTGGTAAGTATTTGAGTTGCCAGTGGACGAAATGCTGAACGTTGAACCGCTGTAGCTAATTCGCGTAGATACAGCTCCATTCTTAATCGTAACAGCTTTATTAGCGGTTAAGTCTCCGTTGGTTTGAATATCCTTCGCAAAATTCACCAAACTGTTTACAATCTGAGAACCATTGGCCGGATCGAGCAGAAGCGCATACTTACCAATGAACGCATCTTTCATTCGTAAACCGCCCGTAGATGTAATTGCTAACGATGTGGGCACCTTACCAGTCAGAGGGTCTGCTGTGACCGGTACAGATTTTCCGATAGTGCAGCCATAGATGTTTCTGCCGACTTTAGCTCCACCGCTTTCGTATGGAACGCTTTCAGTAGTGTTCAACTCATAAATATATTGCGGCCACGAAGTCAAGCCTGTTGCGCCTGAAAAAGAACGCAACTTGCCATTCAAGAATACATAACCGGCACTGATTGCTGAGCCTGTAACCTCACAACCGCTAACTATGAAGTTGTCACAGTCATCAAAAAGCTCGGCAAAAGCCAACGCTAATTCCTGAAGATTCTCAAGATCATCAGCATAGGTGTAACGTCCACCTGTTTGTGCGCTAAACTCTTTCATTAAGATTCGTATTTGATGATATAAGTTTTGTTGGCAAGCCGATACTTGTCAATGACATATTTCAGCATTGCAATGTATTTTGACTCTGAGATGAGTTTCGTATCAATTCGCGGGGTTGCAACGAAGAAGCTCACACTGCTTTCTTCAGTTTGTTCATCGCTACGATAAAGAATTAGCTGCCGTGGCTCCGTTGCTTCAGATTCAGTGTGTACAAGCATGTTGTCACTCTGTGTAATATTGGCTGATTCATGCCAAATAGGTGTACCGGGTTGTTCAGAGTTCTTAATGACAATTCTTCCACCATTGGCAAAATACTTACTGAACTTGCGATTCAAATACCATTCAAACTTGATAATCTGGGAGGTCATCGCAGCTTCGATACGTGTCTCCTTTGCATATTCTACAAAGGATTCATTTGCCTGCTGAAGTGGACGAATTAACGCTTGCAGGTACAGAATCAGGCGACGCCCACCAAGATAGTATGGCACCAGCTGATTTATAGTTTTATCAAAGTTAATTCTGTACCTCATACGTTGTCTTCCAATTTAAGAATTATAGTATCTCGCCAAAGGGGAATGTCTTTTTCTACCCCTGATGCTGAACTTTGCTTGATGTAACCAGAGTTAGGCACAAAGTAACGCCCTATCTTAACAAGAGGGTCGGTAGTACCTTCTTTATATATCAAGTTATTATCATCGTCATAGCTGGCAATAAAAATACCTTGGTGGTCTGTGTCATCCGACGAAACCTGAACGTCGGTGACATGTTCCACGTTCTGTATGCTGTCAATGACTTTCTGAGTGTAAACCAACCCATTGAAATCTATGCTGGCAATATACTCATTAAGAGCAGATTCTATGGCTGCATAAAGATCATCTTCGGGGACAGCTCCATCATAGTAAACCACAACTCTTGGTACAAGTACATCTCCTATACGGCTCACGACTCTCGCGTGCTGACCGGCAAATAGTATCTGATTCAGAAATGCCCTGATTGCAATCAGTTCGTCATCATCGATTCGAGCGTAAGCTCCCGGTTTACCAGTTGCAATTTTGAACCTGACAATCTTATCGTGGAACCCAGGCTCGTCTTCTTCGTAATAAGCGACCTTAGTTACAATTCGTTTGGTTGGGTCAACTTGAGGGTATGAAAAAGACGTGCCGTCTTCGCTGATAACCAAGTCATCTCCCGACTGATATTTCATCAAAGCATTGGCAAAATACGCAGGAGTTCCATTGATTCTGTTTTGGAGGTCTTTGGCAAGATCTACCTTGAAGACATCCATCACATTTTCAAAAGTCCAGATACATGCAGACGTGACCCATGTAAATGCGTCAAGAATTGACATTTTAGAACTGTTTTCAAATTCTGTCAACTCCAAATAGTTGTTGCGGCACTCTTTGGCAACCGCATATATTTCACTCAGTGACCGTGCCATTTTCTATCGTTTTAGGTATGTATAATTCATTATTGATGTAGAACTTCCATGTATCTGAAATATTCCACTCTGGTTCTCTCAATATTGTATCGATCGCTTCAAAGCCTCGTTCAGATGGTGTTGAAGTTAAATACACTATACATGGGCGCCGGTCATTGTAATGTTCCTTGACATATACAAGATAATCATCCAATACTTCATCATTCATGTAATATACATCAGTCAGATTCAATTCCTGAAGTGACATATTGGCGATCGGCAGTAAGTCAGATATTATTCCATTACTCAAATCTACTTTGTAAGTACCATTCAGTAATGCCAAACCAGTCAAGGAGTAACCTCTACCACGACACACGTATTCATCAACAACTACTGGACGACACAAAAGCAATGCACCACCAAGCCCGGTTGTGTCAAGCTGAGTGAATTTTAACGTGTTGGCGTCTCCATATATCTTGATTCTACGTTTTTCAACTTCACTGTCAAAATAATGTTCGATTTGTTGAACGCTTGGAGTGAGTATAATGGATTCAAGATTGGAGTTATCGCCCCAATCTACAAACATTTCACCCTCTCCGGCAACCTTGATGTGAGTGAGTGCCATATCAGCATTAACGCCAATAAGAAATATCAAATCTCGGTCAGGCCGTTTGAAATAGACATGACGGGCGCCTGATGATGGCGTAATATTTTGCTTTTGAAATTCATTAACAATAGATGAGTTGATTATAAACTCTTCGTGATATACAAGTTCCTGACCAAATGATAGCTCCGAAGTCATACTGAGTTCCGGATTGCTTATCATAAGGTCAAAAATGCCCTCAATACTGCCATACAGATGCAAGGCAACATCGAAAAGATTCTGATTGGGTTTTACAATATATGTTGCCATCTTATAAATCTTCGATTACATCGACATCAAGCTCCATCTGCTTAGTGTCATAATTGTATGCAGCAGTTCGGACATTACATCCGTCTGCTGAAAATTCTGCTTGGAGAATCTTGGTTAAATCAGTTGATACCACATTAGTAGAGTTGATCCATCGAGCCAGTCCAACTCCAGTCAAAGGGTATCGATAATTGCCACCAGGGAAACATGCCAACATACAATTTGTGTTCTGTCGATTAGCTTTCACAATATTGAAATCAGACAGACTGCTGGAATATATTCTCGCGATACCATCTTCAAGATTGATAAAGAAGCCACTCTCTGAAATAGTAGGTAATGTGGACGCAAATACATTTTTCAATGAGCCTCCATAAAGTGCGCTCTTTACCAAATACCATTCCGTACCATCAACTTCATTGATTACATACAAGAAAGAGCCGTCTTCATTAACCCTGCGGATGCGAATCTTGAACTCCTGGTATATGGGGGTGTAAGGGATAACAAAGAATATCCCATGCTGCCTAACGGTACGCTCGCTGACAGAATACGGTACATCTATCTCACCATAAATATAGCGAGATAGCAATGTTGGCTCATTGACCCACCGAAAATCTCTCATACGAGGACTATTCTGAGGGTCAATAGCTACATCTCCGGTTTCTATATGTAGTTCAATATCTTTACGCATTAGCTGCCTGTAATTCAAGTTCGTTTATCTCATTTCGCATTTGTTGACGAGTCTGGTGCAATTCCTCCACATTATAGGGCAATGGCTTATTTAACAAGGACGCTTCATAACATTTCACAATTTTATAATCGCTGTCAGAAAGTTCCTGCTTACGGGATTCGATTTCCCGTCTCAGTTTTTGTTTGTCAAATACAGTATTGTAAGAATATGCTATATGATCGCCTGCATCATAGGCAACTACTTTTACTCTGCACTGGTTATCTGTACAATGTAGTTTCTCTGGATCAATGGTGTCAACAGGTTTCCATTGAGGATCTAAAGATGGTATCACAGAATCCTCAAACTCTCTGCTGGTCAGATACCCAGCCTCATTTATGTAACCATATTCTTTCATACTAAAATTTGAATTTATTTACAGACCAGACTTCTGTGCGAACCTTATTGATATAATAGACCTGAAAGGTAAATATTGCCATCTGTCCAGTAGATACATCATAATATTCATTCTCGGTGTTATCATCGAAAATTGATTGCCCAGACAATGTGTCAATTCTCAAAGCTCCAGCACCAAGTTGCTTAACTATAATTATCCGGCCTTCCACACCATCCGTAGGCAGATATAGTGTTCGAGTTACACCTGAATTGGTAATCCCGCAAACATAAGTATAGGAGCTGCCAATCTTAGAGCCATCAGCAGTGCTGTCGCTAACCATAAGCATATTAGCAATCAAGCCACATGCCTTCAAATCAACAAAATAACCACCGTATGCTGGAGCTGTACCAGAATTGGAGGCCCGACCATAAATGCCAGCAATAGCGGTCATCTCTCGCCCTAATTCCCATTCTTCTTTATTCAATTTAGCAAAACCCAAACCAACGATTGCCGCACGATGCGTTAATCCGGTGCCAACCGATGTTGCCTGAGTGCCAGCTAAGTTGGCAAAAATTCCAGTTGGAGATATATATGCTGTTCCTGTTGAATAATCGGTGTACTTTGCCAAGCTTGCCTCGACCGTACCAGTTGAAGGAACCAAGCTGATCTTTGCTCCATAATCATCATAACCAGGAAGTACCTGGGAGCCACCAGTTGCAGTTTCGGAAGTTAAATATATCCCTTGTGAGTAATACTTACTGTTTTGAGTATCATTAAACCATTTGGAAACTAACATTATGACGCTGTTGTCGCTCCTAATATGGTTTTCCGCAATAGTCCAACCACCGATTACGCCTTTTACAGAATTGACTTCACCGGTAAAAACTGTATTACCATCTTTATCCCATGTGATATTACTGGACGCCAAATAGCCTGACCCATCTAAGTTCAATCCCCAATAAGTACCATTTTTAATGGCTGCGGTTGATATAGTTCCAGATGTAATATTATTCGCACTAATTTTTGCATCTACTGTCAGATTGCCTTCTGTGTCCCAGTTGATTTTGCCACCCGCTAACGCCCCCGAACCGTCTGCGTTGAGTTTCCACGCATAGCCAGTGATTCCAGAAGTGGCTAACACCATACTTCCGGGGGTCAGAGTATAACCATCTGGGGAAAGATTTGAGTTACCGATATAGATTGACTGATGATCAAAGTACCAGTTCCCAATGGTGTGATAACCGTTTGTTTGTAGTGCAAATCCAAGATTTCCGTTCTTATCATACGCCCTCATTGCTGAATTTGCAGCGTCGGAATACATATAGATTCCACCATTTTTATTGATAGTTTGTTTCAGACTTGAGGCGTCTATATCAGTTAAATCAGTAGGAGACACAAACACTCCACACCAAAACGAACTGGATATAAGAGCTGCGTGTTCGGCAGAGAAACGTCCGGCTCTCATCTTCCAGCCAAACATTTCAGCATCATTCTCATTGAATTGAACTTTACCTCCCACAAATTGAGCGGTTCCATCAGCATCCATATACCATTTAGCGCTTCGTATGCCATTTGGTGCAAGCGTAAGTTCTCCGTAATTGGTTGCAAAACTGCCCTGTGCAAGATATGGGGATTCGCTTCCCGTCCAAATTGCCTGATGGTTAAAATTCCATCCAGCAATAAAATTAGTGCTTCCTAACTGAAATATTCTTCCTGTAGTTGAGTACCCCACTAAACCAAAATCAGCTGATGAAGTGTAGTACATGACCACACCTCCTCCAATTGGTGTTTTTGAAACCGTTATTGTATTAGTGGTAGGGTGCATCTTTAGCAATCCGGCATAAACCCCAATCAAACCTTCAGAAGAGTCTAAAATAATCCTGCCATTATTTAATTGAGTGGGGGCTATTCGCCATCCGCCGATATTGCCTGAGGCAGATTCAATATACCCTGCAAATTCTGCACTGCCATCGGGCATAAACTTTACATTACCGTTAGCAAATGTAGCATGACCATCAGCATATATTCCCCAATATTCAGTTGTTGAATTGAGGTTCTTTGCAAATATAGACCCCTCAGCAAGTATATTAACAACGCCATTGGAAGACTGAAGACCAGCTTCATTGAATGTCCATCCTCCAATGAATCCCCCATCTGCATTGATGTGAAATATTTCATTATCTTTTAGATAGCCATAAATGCCTGCGCTGGTTTCCTGGGAAGACAGTATATCCGGGCCAATATAAACCCCAGTTAACGCTCCTTCTTTCCAGATTGGAGGCGTTACAGACGAATCTACGATGTCTTCTTTTTTGCCGACAAACATCTTCGGAGTCATAATATATGTTCCTCCGACTTTTGTCTTACTTCCCTCCCAGTCCTTAATCCAATCAAGCATGGTTGATTCCCGAACTATTGTAAACGCGAACTGCACAGTAGTCTGATAATCAAAACCGTCATCAGTCTTGATGTCAAAACCAACTGTGCCATTTAACACGTTGCTGGGAAGAGATGTAACCTCAAAGGCAACGATTGAACTTGTTTGATTGGCAAATGCCACAGATCCACCTGTTGAAATATGCGGAGCTACGACATGAAAAGGCACATCTCTTGTGCCTCGTTTGATAGTGATGGTTCCTTTGGCATTATCAAGTTGAGGATTAGAGCCATCAAAATCTGCTTTTATGGTACACGAAGCAGGGGTGATCGATACTGTATAAGCATCGTTCACCGGACTAAGAGTTATTTCGCCTTTTGCTATTGTACCCATTGTCTTTTCGGTCTTTATAGAGAATAGTCAAAACCCCTTTAATTGGGGTTGTGAAACCGACTTATTCTGATATTTTGAACCGAAGCATTTCTGGATAATCGGCTTCCTTGTTGAAATCTCGGAGTTCCTGAATTGACTGTGAGTCTTCAACGTAAGAGAGATGGGCCGCTGTCACTCCATAGCAATCAAGAGCATAGAGTTCCAACGCTTGAAGTAACCCTAATGCTAAATCAACTGGAAGCTGTATGGTGCGACCCTCTACCCATAAGGTTGATACGGCACGACCGGCTCCTTTCTCCATGTTAAGAGAGTTTACTAAACCTACTCTGGTTGCCTTATCAATCCAAAATGGTATCTGATCTAAAAAGAACTGGTTGACTTTGTTACTTGAGTCATATCCTTGAATCTGCACTTTAAGCAGTGCTTTCCAGCTTTCTAACTCATCAAGTTCATTGAAATATTTAAGGATTTCGTATATCTCCTCATTTGTCGCTAAGGCAAGATGCTGTGGGTCCACCGCATCAACAAATGCTGCGACGGAGAAATCATTGAGAACAAGACGGTCAGTCACACTCTGAAAGGTTTCAGGCTGATTCTCAGTCGGCTCAATCTCTAATACGCTGAGATTCAACCAAACAATCCATCGACCCTTTTTATAGCCTCCATTGTTAATGGTGGCGGGCTTACCATTAAATTTACATATCTGTTTCATAACGGAATCCTTCTACTTAATAATAGTCCTGTATCTTTTCTTTAGAGTCACTTTTGTGAGATTTCGTGTGATAGAAAAGTAGCGCCGAAACTCTTTAGAATACACCAATGGTTGCATAATTCGACACCGTAGATTATAAGTCTGGCGATTCTTGCAAAATCCAAGATAAGAGTTCAGTGTAGCCAGTATATGTTCCAGGTCTGCCGACGTAATCTGATTGGCTGGAGTTTGCATATAGTTGGCAATTTGAGTAACCTTATCAAAGAACCGTCCGGCTGTGCGATTGCTGAGATATATTCGACCATTCTTTAAGTATGAGCCTACGAACATAGTCCCGTGACTGGTTGGCTGGATGTATCGCTTATCCTTGTGCATGGTTACTTCCATTGCTTTGATTTTAATCTCGGCAGCTTTAATCAACCATCTCAAAGCCTTCTTATCACTACATATTAAAATGAAATCATCCACAAACCTATGGTATGCACACCTAACCCCTTTGGCTCGTAACTCTTTGATGCGGTCCATCATATACGCATCAAAATCTGCCATATAAAAGTTGGCAAATAACTGAGTGGTCAGATTGCCAATCGGAGCCCCACGGCCTTTGCCGGTACGAAACAGCGATTTGTTATGAGCCAGTCCTGCCCAATCTTTCGGATCAGAGTTAAAAACACAGTTGAGCTCCGGTCGGTGCATAACCACCACATCGATCAACCAAAGTAAAAGATTCTTAAAGTCTCCGTGATACTGGGATTGAGCAAATTCGATAAGTTGGTCACGCATACGTCGTTGAGGCAAAGACATAAAGAAACCAACCAAATCTCCACGAAATAAGTACGCATCAACGCCATAATTAAATGTTACATCCTTAATAGCTTGATACACTCCCTCGACAGCTGATTTGGTTCCAAATCCAACACGGCAATTGTGAGTGACATTACCAATCTCTTCGTTTAATGCTTCAAAATGAGGGACCAAACGCATACAAATCCAATGATGGATAATGCGATCCCTGAAAGCAGCAGCAAATACTTCACGAAGTTTTGGAAACCTTACAAGGAAACATGTTGAAGTTGAAGGTTGATAAGTCCCTTCAATCAACTCTGTGGTAAGTAAATCCAAATCCTCGTTAGCGATGGGCATGTAATCCTGGCATTGCTGACTGGATGTCTTTCCACGACAACAGTCTTCGTATGCCACCTGAAGACTTGCTCTTAATCGAAGCCAAGCCTTTGTCGGATGAGCTACAGCAGGGCGAACCACGTTAGTGTTGTACTTGTTGTTGTTGTTGCTATTACCACTGCCAAAGTTGACGTTCCACGAGTTGTTAGCCGAGTTCTCAGTGGACGACCAATGGTTGCCTGTGCTGTTATCTTGAGGCTGTGCAGCTTCGTAACTCCGAACATAGTTCAAACCATGAAACGGAGTCAGCCTCCCATATCCGAGCAAAGCTCTAAGTTCTCTCCTGATGTTACAGTTATTAGGCTTCTTCATCAGGACCCTGACTTTGTTGTAATGAGCTGCGCCATGCTACGAGTTGACGCATCACGGCGTCCATAGACGCCATCAGCTGCTTGTGCTTCGCATCGCTAACGAGGTTGGAAATACAATTAAGCGTAATCTTTACCACGCTCATTAAAGAATTAGCTTCTTCAAGCGCATTTTGTTTAAGAAATGGATCAGGATGGTTATAGGCTGCTGCCGCCCATCGAATCAGTTCAGCAAAATTCCCCAATAGAATATCAGAGACTTTCACTGTCTTCTTTGGCATTAACTGTACGATTTCAATGAGCAATCGCATTGCACTATGTAAAGACCTGTATATCGGGGTGTTTTGGAAACCCGGTGCTTTCTTTTGCGCAGCTCTTTTCTTTCTACGAGCGCGATTTATTTCATCATTTGATAAGATCACTTCCTGCCCAGGCTCAGTAGGAATACCGCTTTCAAAGACAGCTTTCATCTCATCATAAGACATTTTACTTGCTTTCTGCTCCATAAAATTTAACTTAGTTTAACAGTTATAGGCGAGCTGCCAGAGGCAGCTCGCCAGGAAGATTAAAGAAAAAATTGATAGGCTACAGCAGGGCGAACCACGCCAGTGCCGTACTTGCCGTGGTGGTAGCCAGGACCACTGCCAAAGCCGACGAGCCACGAGTTGCTAGCCGAGTGCTCAGTGGACGACCAATGGTGGCCTGAGCTGTGCTGGGTGAAGGGTGCAGAGCCATTTGCAACCTGAGCACGCCACAGAATCATTGAATAGATGGGTTTCTCAGCCTCCACTAATGAGTGGAAATAGCGATTGATTGCGGCCAATTCAACTCCAGTGTAGTTGCTAAACTCCACATGACTGGGTGATACATTTGTCTTAATTTCATTTGGTTCTGATGAGTTCAAGGCTTCAGTGATCATGTTGTCAATGACAGTACGCGCCGGAACCGTGTTTTGTCCTATCTGATATGTGTCGCCCATACCTCCAGTTCTGGACTTTGCAAAGAAGCTATATTGACGATATTCTTCACCACAAGCGGGCAGGTACCAGTTACCCTTAGCATACTGAGGATCGAGGGCTTCGCCTTCGTTCACCTTGGGCTCATAGAGATAACAACCATACGCAGCCGGATATAAGAACTGTTGGTATTTGGTCAGGTTATTGTTTGCCTTATGGAGCACTTCCATTGCATTAGCTAACTCTTCAACTGTTGTGGGAATCTCAGCAAATTGATGCTCTACGCCATCTTCATCAGTATAGTATGTGCCAACCGACTCATTAGCATCAGACAACAGATACGCATTGATAATCTGATTTGCATGACGAATAATGGCTTGAGTTTTTTGCTTACCCTGCCAATCAGCAACAGTACCTGATGCAGTACT
>OLOX01000160.1_pt1 | contig 66999 bp, 43 predicted proteins | sample 1672091 | NCBI WGS metagenome assembly OLOX01 (sample SAMEA3136644, study PRJEB25190) | human gut metagenome | reverse complement strand
GGTAAAGGCGCTGAGGTAGAGCGTGGAGACAAAAAGCTTCCACAAAACATTTTTTCGGTTCATGATTTTCTCCTCCCATGACAGTATACCGCGTCCCGGCAGAGAAGTAAAATACGAATTGACAAGCCGCACCATCCAGGACGCCCGGATGGTGCGGCTTTGTGCAGATTCTGGTGCAAGTTTATAACATATCGCGCAAGCGATGGACCGCATTGGACCTGCAACCGAAACGTGTGGCTCACGCTTCGCGCCGCAGCACGCGGTAGACAAAGTCCATGTCGAGCCCGGCGCGGACGGTATCGGCCAGAAGGTCATACTGCCGCTCTTTATATTCGCGCAGATCGAACGAGCCGAGCGCGGCAGGGTCTAAGCCCCGCATGCGGCAGACGGCCGTTAAAACAGCGTCGGCAATACCGGGCGCGTCAAAGATGCCGTGGACGTAGCTGCCGTAGACATTGCCGGAGCCGGTGAGCGGCGGCAGCTGCGCCTGGCTTCTTCCCATGTGAATTTCGTAGCCGGTATAGGAAAGACCGTTCAGCCCGGAAAGAAGCCCCGCAACGCCGGAAAAGACGCCCTTCGTCTGCGTCTGGACCTTTTCGCCGTGGAAGACCGTGTCCATGGGAAGAAGCCCCATGCCGCGGATTTGCGTGACGCCCGCCGCTTCCACGCCGCCGGGGTCCGAAACAGATTGCCCCAGCATCTGATAGCCGCCGCAGACGCCGAAAATGAGCGTCCCACGCGCAGCTTCTTTCAGAATCGCCGCCTCCAGACCGCTCTGGCGCAGCCACTGCAGGTCCGCAATTGTGCTTTTGGTGCCGGGCAGCAGAATCATGTCCGGCGCGCCGAGCTCGGAAACCCGGTCGACATAGCGGAGGGAAACGCCGTCGAAGCGCTCAAAGGGCGAAAAGTCGGTGAAGTTCGAAATGCGGGGCAGGCGAATGACGGCAAGGTCCAGCAGCTTTCGCGCGGTCTTTTTTGTAAAGCGCTCGGAAAGGCTGTCCTCGTCGTCGATGTCGACGTTCGTATACGGCACGACGCCCGCCACCGGAATGCCGCAGAGCGCTTCCAGCTGGCGAAGTCCGGGCTCCAGAATTGAAGCGTCGCCGCGGAATTTGTTGACGATCAAGCCCTTGATGCGCGCGCGCTCGTCTTCTTCCAGCATGCTTCCTCCCGATGACATGTCTACAGCTCCATCGCCATCTCGAGACCGTTCTCGAGTGGGTTTGCGTAATAGGATTCCAAAGTGCCGATGCTGCGAAAGCCCAGGGCCCTGTAGAAGGCGATAGCATCCGCGTTGCTCTCGCGCACGGTCAGACGCAATACATGCGCTCCGCGTACGCGGCTCATCTGTGCGGCTCTGATGACGAGTAGCCTCCCCAGACCCTGTCTTCGCGCCGCTTGCGCAACGGCAATCTGGCAAATGTAGGATTCGTCGCCCCGTACCCACACGCCGACATAGCCCAGCACCGCCCCCGCACGGTCCACGATCACCTCGTAGCGCGCATCGTGGTTGTAACGCAGCTCGCTCACATAGGCGAGGGGACTCCACGGATCCGGAAACGATGCCGTTTCGATTGCCATGACCTGCCCCAGATGAGACTCGTGCATGGGCTGTGCGGAGATGCCGCCACCGAGCTCTATCGGCAAGGTGCCAATGGCTTGCTCCGATTTCAAGACGTCGTCATCATGACCCCCGTCTGGTTTACAAGCCGTGATGACGAAGGTCGGAGTATCGAACAGATAGCCCTCATCCTCGAACATCGACTCCCACTGCACGAGAAGCTCGTCCATCTCTTGCGAGATATCCTGTTCGAGCCCCTGTGGCTTGGCGCGTCTGAAATACGTCATGCGTTCGAACAGGCCACGTCTTTGATCGACGGACATGCCCACCGTATTCGCATGCACGATATCGAGGGCGATGTGCACGAACCCGGCATCGCGCAGGAGAGCGGGGCATTTTGCCCCAAAGTTTCTATCGGTATGCGCCGTATGCGCGACCCGGGGCAGCACATGCGCTTCATACAGGCGAAACAAGCGACGCATGACATCGGCATCGTCTGGATGAGAAAGCTTTGCGGAATCATCGACCGTTTTGATGACAATGCTACCGCCGGGCTTGAGCAGGGCATATGCCTTCTGGATCGCGGCCTTCTTGTCATCCAGGTGTTGCAGGACATGCGAGAAGTAGACAACGTCGAAGGAATCATCCGAGACGTAGTCTTGCAGACTCGTGCACTCCCAGGAAAACCTCGTGTCTGCCGTGGCATCTTTCGCATCGTCTATCGCATCTTGAAGCGGATCGATACCGACGACCTTCGACAAGCCCATGTATGGAGCAAACTTGAGCACCGTATTGAAACCGTCGAAACAGCCGACGTCGAGCACGCGAGCGGCATTCATGCCATCAAGCCCGATGCGCTCGAATGCCCGGTAGTCTGCATCGGCGCCTAGGCGCGCGACGGCATCAATATGTTCCTTGCTCCAAGACACCGATACGATACCCCTCGCCTTCTGTCTCTACCCTCACGATGGGAGCCCCGTTCGAGACAGGCCCCCTGTACCCTAGCCTCGACGACCGCATGCACCCCTTTGAGCACGCGCCGCTTCCTTCAACATCTCCATCTCGGAATCGGAGAGCACCGCATCGTCTGCGAACACGGCGATGTCGGATTCGATCTGCTCTACCGAATGAACGTTGCATGACACGCTGCGCACGTTTTCGAGGGATTTCACGAACATGAGCCCCCATTCGACACTCGACCTGTGCGCATCACCCTGGCGAAGCACTGCCAGGGCATCCTCTTTCAAGAGGCTTGCGGGACCCACGCGCAGAGCCCCGTGGGCGAGAATGGGCACACCAGCCTCGCTGGCGATTTCGTAGGCTTCGCGTGTCCTGCCTTCGAACCAGTCGAAGAAGTTGACCCTCATGCGCACGAAATCCCATGGATAGCGCTTCAGGAACTTTCCCAGCTCATCGGGGCATAGCTCCGAGTTGAAGCCGAGCTGTGCGATCTGACCGGCCTCCTTGCGGTCAAAGAAGTAGTCAATCGCGCCAGATTCGACGTTGACCTCCTTGTTGATGTCGGTCACGCCCTCAATCGCATAGAAGTCGATGCACTCTTTGCCGAGCTTCTTGAGCTGTTTCTGGAACACGTACTCGTAACGCGGGTCGACCATCTCGAAGAAGCTCGTGCACACATGCAGCGGCTTGGCGACCTTTGCAAACTCATCGCCGAGGAAGCTCTCCGCCTCGCCCTTGTGATTCGAGTACGAGGTGTCGAAGATATCGACTCCCCCGTCAATCGCCGCCTGAAATATCGCCGAAGCCGTCTTTACATCAAGATGGACGACACGAGAGCTGTCCTCGGTCGGAAAGCGCTTTGTCCCGAGCCCGAGACGCGATATCTCGCATCCGTTGACCGTGCCGTACTGCATGGGTCCGTACCTCCCTTAAGCTGACATGCCGTGCGCTACTCCTGCATCAACGCGTATACGGCGTTCGAATATCGTGTGAAATCGGGAATGTCGAGGCCTTCGGCGAGCATCGACTGTCCATAGAGGATGAAGGCATAGCGCTCGACGAGCTCGTTGTCATGTGCCTCGAACGCCTTGCGCATGACATCGAAAATGCCATGCTCGGGATTGAGCTCGAGGGCATGGCGTATCTGGGGCAGCGCCGTCGACCGCTCCTGCATGGACGCAAAGTACCTCTCGAGACCCAGACTCACCTGGCCGACGGACGTGATGCATGCCGGCTCCTTGTCAAGATGCAGCGTGGAGCGCACCTCCACGACATCGGCCGGCAGAAAATCGCGCACATACGCGAAAAATGCGGAGTTTTCCTCGTCGATCGCGCGTTTGCGCATGAGGCTTTCGGCGTCATCGAGGACGAGGTCGTCTGCCGAGACGTTCTTGATGGGAAGCCCGTCATATTCGCGCAGGGTCATCAGGCTGAACTCGTCGATGCCCTCGGAGCACAGGATGACATCCCATCCCCTTTCGGTCACGGCCTTCACGGATGTCGTGGATTCGAGTTTGCGCGCCTCGTCGCCGGATGCAAACAAGATGCACGGCTGGTCACTTGGCATGGCGTCACGGTATTCGCGCAGGGTCATGGGCTCATCCGATTGGGCGGTAAAGAAAAGCAGCAGGTCCTCGAGCTTCTCGTTGAGCGCCCCCAAGGTCGCGTAGATGGCGAATTTGAAAGTACGTCCGAAGCCCGAGAAGAAATCGACATAGGTCTCGCGCCCCTCATCGCGCATGACGGCGAACTCGTGGCAGAGGCGTTTGTCGATTTGCGCGGCAATATCCTGCAAGAACGGGTCTTCCTGGATGCCTTCGCGTGACAGGCTGATGCTTATGTCGGGACTATCGACAACGCCACGGACAAAGCCAAAGTACTCAGGGACCAAATCGGCGTAGAGCTCGTCAATCAGGACGCCCGAACTGTAGAGCTTGAGGCCCTTCTTGTAGTCCCTGCTATAGAAGTCGCCCGAGGGCTCGGATGGTACGAATAGGAGCACGTCGCAATTGTGCAGGCCGCGCGCATGCATCGTAATGATGCGTAACGGCGGATTGGGATCGCCAAACTCTTCCTGGTAGAACGCCGCATATTCCTCGTCGCTTACCTCACTGCGGGGCTTTGCCCAGATGGGGACCATGGAATTGAGGACGCGACGCTCGACGTATTCCTCGAACTCGGGCTCAACGTCAATGGCCCCGTCCTCGGGAACGACCTGACGCACACCACTCGTCTCGAGGTAGATCGGGTAGCGGATATAGTTGCTATGACGCTTCACGAGCTCCTCGAGCGCGGGATACGACAGGAACTTGGTGTAATCGTTAGCGGCATCATTGGGACGCAGGTGCAAGATGACGTCCGTGCCCGCATGGTCCCTTTCGGCACGGTCGATGGTAAAGCCCTCGATGCCGTCACTTTCCCAGACAAACGCCTCGTCCGACCCCTGCGCGCGCGAGATGACGCTCACGTGATCGGCCACCATGAAGCTGGAATAGAAACCCACGCCAAACTGTCCGATGATGTCCGCGTCGCCTTCGCCATCGGTCATCTCGGCGAGCTTGGCCTCCTGGCTCGATGAATGGGCAATCGTTCCCAGTTCGCGCTCGAGGGCGACGTCGCTCATGCCGATGCCGTTATCGCTTACGGTGATGGTGCCGGCATCGGCATCGAAGGCGAGCTCGATGGCGGGCTCCCAACCATCCTCGACGAGCTGGGATTCGCCATCCGCATGACTGGCAGCCTGGGACCGCATGATCATGACCTTGTCGATCGAATCCGAGGCGTTCGATATCAACTCGCGCAGGAAGACTTCCTTGGTCGAGTAGATGGAGTTGATGACAATATCCAGAATCTTCTTGCTCTCGGTCTTAAACTCGTGCATTGAAACCCTCCATCAACTCGTGCCCGAAACGCCTGTCTTGACCAGATATATCGATGCGATAGCGACGTGCAACCAAGCAAATCCCCACGTTGCTAGGAAGCGGCACCGATACGCGTGATATCCGCCTCCTCGACGGCCCGCTTGGCCGCCTTGAGCCTGAGGGCCGCACAGCGTGCGGCATAGATTCTGCCATCCCTGTTGAAGTCGGCATGTGCGATATTCGCGTTTCCGGGCGCAATGGATTCGAAGAACGCGTTGAGGTCATCCTCTTCCACGACAAGCCCCTTGTGCCTTGCGTACGCATTCATCGCAAATTGTCTGTTGAGCTGCGTTCTCACCTGAAGCATGAGGGCGTTGGAGAGCTCTTCTTGCGTCATGCCCTGAGCGGCAAGGAACTCGTCGAGAGTCTGGTTCTCCGTTTGAAGCTTCCAGTTGAGGTTTTCGCGCGCCTCCTTCATCGCGACGCCGTAGATGAGATCGGGAATATCGCCCACGATGCGTTTGGCAAGCTCGTTGCCCGCAAGCATTTGCGCACTTCGCTGGAAGTCGTCTTCGTGCTGGGAGCGAATCTTCTCCTCGACCTCGGCCCTGAGTTGCTCAAGGCTCTCGATGCCCGGCTTCGTGCTCCGCGCCCAGGCATCATCCGGCTCGGGCGCGACCGACTTGATGATGCGCTTGACGGTCACAGTCGTCTCGTAGCTATCCATCTTCACGTTGCCGTCGGCATCCGGGACGATATCGGGACCCTCGAAGCCGAAGGTCTTGGTCTCTCCCACCTTCATGCCGATGATGGCCTCGTCAAAATCATCGGGCATCGCAAATGCGCCGGTCGTGTACTCGCGACCATCGGTGCACAGCGTCTTGACGGGAGCGCCGTCCATGGTGGTCTGCATGGCGAGCTCGACCTTATCGCCCCTCATGACCTCATCGTGGCTCGTGTCGGTCATGCCCGTGGCGGCAAACTGCACCATGCGATCTATCTCCGCATCGATCTCCTCCGCCTTGACCTCGTACGAGGGAACGGAGATGGAGACCGGATCGTAGCTCTCGAGCTCGTACTCGGGAACGGGCACGCAAACGAGCTGGTACTTGAATGGCTTGCCGATTTGAGCATGCTCAGAGCAGCGATACACGGGCGCGCCGATGGTGTCCACGCGCTCGGCCGTCAGGGCAAAGGGCGCGCGCCTGCGCATAATGCCCTCGTCTATGAGAAACGATGCCTCGGAAGCTCCCACCAGATTTGCCAGAAACTCCGACGGGGTCACCCCGGATGCCTTGAGGTCATCTTGCCCAACGCCCCTCTTGGCAATCTCGTTTCCGGCCGCACGTTGCATTTCCTCGGCTGTCTCGGCAGACGAAAGCTCCACCAGCAACTCGAGTTTGCCGTCCTTTTCCCTGACCTTTTCTACCTTCATGCCTACCTCCCCATGACGAAGCCGAAGTCGTCTGATTGCTCTGCACCGGGAAGGACGCCGTTGACAATTGCGGTATCGACGATGCGCCTCATGACCTTGATGCGAACGGCGGCTCTACGGGCGTTTTCGACCTGGTCCTTCTCGCGTATCTCGGCAAGGAAGGCTTCCGGATCGGGAGCCGAGAGATACTCCGTCAGCTCGTGATTGCCCACCTGCGTTCCCAGCACGTCGGCCATGAGATCGAGGGCGACGTTAAGCTTGAGTTGGTAGATTGCCTCGTCGCGCAGTTTGGCCTCGTATTGGTCGGCGGTCATGTGCTCTTCGCGCAAGAACTGCTCGAAGCTCATGTGCATGCCGTCCAGAAGGCGCTGGTTGTTCTCGCGCATGAAATCGACGTTGTTCTGGATGATGTCCTCGGGAACCTCGCCCTCCAGCCTGTCGATGAGCGCCTCGCAGCAGTTCTGGAGCTTTACATCATTGAGCTGGTACTCCATCTCCTTGTCATATTGGTCTTTGATGGACTGGCGAACGTCTTGCACCGTCTCGAGACCATCGAAGTTACCGCGTACCCATTCATCGTCCAAATCGGCGATGCTCTGGATCTGCTTGCCTCCGCTTATCACGTATTCGAACAGCTGCGCGTCGATGTCCTCTTCCGTTATGGAAGGAGGCTCGGGCATCTCGATGCGTATATTGTCGTAGTCATTGAGCTTGAAGTCCGCCATATCAAGGTTCTTCAGTTCGGCAGAATCGGACATGGTCACCCTCCCCCATATTCGGCCTCCCGGGATGCGAACATCCGAAAGGCCATCACTGCATCTTCACTACGCATGGTTATACAAAAGCCTCGAACCATAGTCGTGACCATGGGGGTACTAAATCTGGTACTAAGCCGATGCGCATTTAGTACCAAGGGCTATAGGTGTCTGGCATTGTTCGTAGTACATCCAAGGTGAGGAGAGCGTCTATCATATGGGTGTGCTAGTTCGAAAAGCAAGCAAGCGGGGGGACGCATGGCTACTTCAGAACACGAGCAGCAAGACTCAAGCACCGTCAGGATTATCCTTATCAGCATTGGCTTTAGCTTGATGTTGGCATGGCATTACCTCATCCTGTTTTCTCCAGTATTCGGAGACATCGGAGCTTTGGGAGAGGTCGACGGGGATTATCTGTTTGCCCGGCAGCTCACAGTCTACATCATGATTGCATTGGCCTTTGGCGCTTTGCTGCTGCATGGCAGATGGCGCATGGCGCATCCAAAGCCCGACAGCCGTCGGACGGCATACATCTATATCATCGGCATATTCTCGCTTGCCGTCGGGACCCTCTATGTTCTGGGGCCGCACCTGGAGCTTCCGTTTCCCATGCGATTGGCCCTCATCGGCATACTAGGAATACTGCAGGCCATCATGATGGTCCTCTGGATGCGATGCCTGATGAAGCAGCATGATGGGCACGTGCTTTCCTCGTTTGGCATCTACATGATTTCCGGAGGGACGATTGCCGTAATCGTTTGCTACTTTCAGTGGCCCATATCGCTTATCGCGGCAGTCATCCTCCCCTTTGTCTCCTCCCTCATCCTCGCGTACATCAAGACGATGAACATGCGCAGCCAAGAGAAGGGCGAGCATGAGAAGGACGGCAATGATGAGGGTGACCTCGGAGATGCCAGTCATGAGGAAAGTGGTAAGGCTGTCGGTCAGGAAGACAAGATCACGAAGGCGAGGAACATCCGCCTCATTTTCTTCTCGGGCGTCTTCGCCTTTGTCTTTGGATTGCTCCAGGGATCGTTCATCATCGTGAACATCCCCATCCTCATCGTCACGAACGCCGCCGTGCTTCTTGGCCTCGTCTGCGCGGGCCTCATCATTCACCTGCTTCCCAAAAGCACCAGTGCGATTCTTGCCGTCGACCTCATGCATCGCTATTCCGTCATCCTCTTCATTACGGGTACCGCCGTGATCATGTGGTACAACATGGGCCGCTTCCCCATGGTCGTGTCGCAAATCGCCCTGCTTGCAGGCTTCAACCTCTTCGATTTTGGCCTTTTCGTCTTTGGCGTCGAAGGAAACTGGAACGTGAAGAACCAAGCTCTCGGTTGTGACCTCGCGCGCCCCGTCGTGTACCTCTCCATGTCGTTGGGCCTGCTCATCGGGTACCTTATTCTCAAGCTCACGCCGTATCCCCTGATGTTCCAGTCCTTGCTCGTCATCTGCGGAGTCTGCATCATCATGATTGTCGCCACCACGCTCTTTCCCCTGCTCAGACACAGCGGCAATAAGACCTCGAACACGGAGGAAGACGGCGAGGGAGCGCGTCTGGAGAGATCTGCGACCAGTCCTGCGGTGATGAGCCTCTCCGCATTTCCCACATCGACGAGCACTCTGGAGGAACTCGAATCCCGTCCGGTATCACCTTGGAAGAACGCCTGCCGCGAGATTTCGGAACAATACAGGCTCTCTCCACGAGAGACCGAGATCTTCTTCCTCATCGCACGCGGTCGAAATGCGGATTACATACAGAAGGAGCTCGTCATCTCGCCGCACACCGCCAAGACCCATATCGCAAACATCTACCACAAGCTCGACGTCCACTCCGCCCAGGAGCTGCTCGACCTTGTCGAGGAATGCAAGCTCGCGCGACGCGCTTAGGCACTGGGCCTTCTTGACCGTGGTGTCTAGTACTACGGGTGGTAAGGTGCCTTCTCTTTTTCATGACTATTTACCCCGTGCGGCTATAAGGCCTGGGCGTGCATCCGTTCATAATCGAGACCGCACGATTCGATTCGATTCCACAAGAAGCAGCCGGCTGGACATGAGGAGATTCCCGTCGCGCGCGTGGAGGGAGGAAAGCACGCATGGAAAAAATGACAGCATCCCAGATCAAGGGACGCAGGGCTCTCTATCTGACGTTATCGACGATAACGCTTCTGTTCCTGGGACTCATCTACGCCTTTTCGATGTTTGCGGCGCCAATGTGCCAGGCGTTTGGTCTAGAACGAGCGCAGATAGGCCTGACGTTCAACATCATGATGATATTGTTCTGCATCGGAGCGGTTGTCGGCTCCCAGATCGAGAAAGCCCTTGGCATCAAGGTGACGATCATAATCGGCGCCGTGCTCTTTGCCGCCGGATTCATTGGGACCGCATTGCTCGCACAAGGCAATATAACGATTGTCTACATCTTTTACGGCATCCTTGCCGGTACGGGCGTGGGCATCGGTTACAACTCCATCATCGCGACGACGAACGTCTGGTTTCCGGATAAGGTCGGCTTCTCGTCCGGCGTGCTCATGATGGGCTTTGGCCTTGGCTCGCTGATCTTGGGAACGCTTTCCGTGAACCTGTACAAGTCCGGCATCGACCTGACGACAGTATTTCTGGGAATCGGCATAGCCGGCGGTGTCGTGGCCATCATCGCGGGCATCCTCTTGCGCAGACCGCCCGCGAACATCGTCGAGCTCATGGCTCCCGAGAAAGCCGGCGAAGGTGGCTACGACCCCGCCGAAGACGACAAGGCTCTCAAGACGCCCCTGTTCTACGTCTACTGGATCTGGGCGATCATCGTCATCGCCATTGGCCTGGCAACCATTGGCAATTGCGCTTCCGATGCCCAGCTTGTCGGTTGGGACGAGGGATTCGCGACCCTGCTCGTCGGTTTGGTCTCCACGTGCAATGGTCTTGCCCGCGTGGTTATCGGCCTGCTCTTCGACAAGACCAACGTGAAGATCACGATGCTCGTCGATGCCTTGGTCGCCGTCATCGCATCGGGCAGCATCGTCTGCGCCTTCGTCTTCCACGTTCCCGTGCTGTACGTCGTCGGTGCGTTCTGCTGCGGCTTTTGCTATGGCGGCGTACCCGTTGTCGCGTCGGCATTCGCGCGTCAGCGCTTCGGAGCCAAGAACTATCCGCTCAATCTCTCGTTGGCGAATTTCGCCATCGTCTTCGGTTCGATTCTGAACCTGATCATCCAGGCAGCTCTGGGCGGCGATGCTCGACTCGAGACCTTCATCGTGCTCGTCGTGCTCTCGCTTCTCGCAACGCTGGACGTGCTGCCCTTCTCGAAACTCTTCAACAAGAGCCAGAAGGAGCTCGAAGAGCGGCGCGCAAACGCGTCGGCTCAGGAAGGCTAATCACTGTGCGAGGCGGTTGTCCATGGCAGCCGCCTCGCACTCTACCCGAGGGCGAATTGATGACATTAGGCGTGGCCCCCTGTCTCATGTTATCGCGGTAGGCGGATGGTGAAGGTGGTCAGCCCGCCTTCGCTTTCTGCCCTGATCTCTCCCCCATGGGCCTCGACGATTTCCTTGGCAATGGCAAGACCCAGGCCGGCACCACCCGTCGCCTGCCCACGAGCCGTATCGCCTCGGTAGAAGCGGTCGAATATATGCTCGAGGTGCTCGGAGGATATCTCCTTGCCCTGATTGCTCACGGACAGGATGATGGCGTCGTCATTCTGTCCGTCTTGCATTGCCCGTATGGTGACCGCGCTATTGGCACTTGCGTGCACCATCGCGTTCTTCAAGACGTTTTCGAGCACGCGTCCCATGCGCGAAGAGTCCCAGAAGGCGGTCAATCCCACCGAAGCATCGACCTCGATGGCGAGATTGCGGGACTGCGCCTGTGGGTAGAACTCCTCGGCAATCTGCTGACACAGCAAGCCGACGTCAAGGTTCTCGCGCTCGATGGGAATGTTCTGCATGTTATAGCGCGTTATCTCGAAAAGCTCCTCGACAAGGGACTCGAGACGGTCGGCCTTGAGCAGCGCCCGGCCGGCAAACTCCCGTTGACGCTCGGCATCCATACCCTCGGCCTCGCTGATGAGCTCGAGGTAGCCACGCACCGAAGTGAGCGGCGTGCGGATGTCATGCGCGAGGTAGGTGACGAGCTCGTTCTTGCGCTCCTCGGCAACGCGGGCCGCCATCTCGTTCTGGACGATGCGCATCTGCAAAAGCTCGATCTCCGACTGCGTGGGCTTGAGGTTCTTGGGCAGCTCGACGGGCTCGCCCTTTGTCAGACCTGGCGATGAGACGGCATTGGATATCTCGTCAACGGCGCGAACGGGCTTGCGCATGAACAGGACGGTTATGACGAGCAGCCCTATCATGTAGAGAGCAATTGCCACCAGGGGCTTGAGCAGCTTCAAATCGTTATACGTGCTCAGATCGCGATACGCGACAATGGGAGTCTTGTCATCGGGAAGCCCCTGCTCCTGGAGGATCTTCTGCTTCTCGCTTTGCGTCAGAGTACTTGTATTGTCCTCGAGGCTCAGCCCCTGATCTGTTGACGCCTCGTTTGTCAGGGCGGAGCTGACTCCCGCCGATGCGCCAGCGCCAAGCGTGTCCCGATAGTTGCTATAAGGTCCAAGTTCGATAACCTGCAGGTTCGAGCTATTAAGCTGACCGCTCACCACCAAATCGTTGAATTCGTCAACCGAGACGTAGTGCCAATCGGACGTGGCATCGGCGATGTAGTTGCCAAGGGCTCGGGAAATCCCGCTGCCCAACGTCACGAGCATGACCGCGTAGATGACCGTGAACACGACGAGCGCAAGCACGTAGCGAATGACCAGCCTCATCCACATGGAGCGCGCCTGTTCGGTCTTGAGCCTAGGCATCACGCGACTCCCCACGCTCGACATCGAGCTTATAACCCACGCCAAACACGGTCTTGATGAACTCCCGTGACGAATCGATCTGGGACAGCTTCTTGCGTATGCGCCGGATATGAACCATCACGGTATTGCTGTCGAAGGAGTTATAGGGTTCATCCCAAATATTCTCGAATATGTCCTTGATGGCAACGGGGCTGCCCGCATGGCGCGCAAGCAGCGATAGCACCCCAAACTCCTTGGGAGTGAGCCTGAGCTCCTCATCATGCAAGGTCGCAACATGGCGTCTCACGTCGATGAGCAGGCCGTCATGATCAAAGATGCCAAGAGTCCCGGCACTGGCCGGATTCTGCGTCGTCTGCCTGCGACGTATGCGCGCGCGGACACGCGCCACGAGCTCACGGGGCTTGAAGGGCTTGACGATGTAGTCATCGGCGCCAAGCGAGAAACCGAGCACCGTATCGGACTCCTCGTTGCGCGCCGTGAGAAAGACCACGGGCACGTCAGAGCCCTCGCGGATACGCTGGCAGGTCTCGAAGCCATTCATGCCCGGCATCATGACATCGAGGAGAACGAGGTCGAAATCTTCATCGGACAGCGCTGCAAGGGCTTCCTGTCCGGAAAGGCATTCGCGCGTGGCAAAGCCCTCGGCCTGCAACACCTCCCGGAGCAAGCCGGTAATGGCCTCGTCGTCATCCACGATTAGTATCTTGGCTTGTGTGTTCATGGCGACAATTCTACTTGCAATCGCGTCGCATCACGTCCGCATTTCCCATCCTTACTGCATCGTAAGAAATTCTTAAGGCTTTGCTATGGGCATCGACATGGGGGATTTCCGCATGATGGCAATGTCGAAACACGACCATTGCGAGGCGATTATCGTGAACGAAGACCTGATGAAATACAGCCGCTATTCTTCCTCGTACACCAGCCGCTCGGCCAACCCAGCCATGAACTCGATACGCGTGGGACGGGCAAGCCGGCGCAGGAGTAGCTCGGGCATCCAAGTGCGCAGGATGCCCGTCCGCTCGAGGCGTCGTGGCATCTCCCATCGCAAGGGCAAGCTCATCGTCGTCGGCATGATTGTGCTTGGCTTTCTCTGCGCGTCATATTTTGCGAGTGCCTCGATGGAGTCGATGGTTCCATCACTTAGCGGCAAGAGCGGTGCCAGCGCAACGGCAATCGCCAGCACTCCGAAGTCCGAATGGAAACGTGGCAGAACGCCCGCCCTCTACCAGACCGATGCCCAATGGGCCGATACGCACTATGCACGCGACACGCTTGCCCAGAGCGGCTGCGGTCCCACCTGTCTGTCGATGGTCTACATCAACTTGACGGGACGCACGGAGATGGATCCGCCCAAGATGTGCGCATATGCCGAAAGCGGCGGATACGTCGATGCCGGCGCGACGAGCTGGGAGTTCATGACAAAGGGTGCGCGGGGCCTGGGATTAAACGCCGAGGAACTTCCCGCCGACAAGAACATGATCAAGGGGCGTGTCGGGGCCGGTCATCCCGTCATCGCGATCATGGGTCCCGGTGATTTCACGACAAGCGGGCACTTCATCGTAATTTGCGGAATCGACGAGAACGGCCGGGTCATCATCCGCGATCCCAACAGCGAGGAAAACACCAAGAAGGCGTGGGACCTCGACAGGATCATCGCGCAGGCGCGCAACTTCTGGGCCTACTCAATCTAATTGCCATGCACGTTTTTTGCGATTTTGTGAGATTGAAATTTCTTTGCATCCCACCCACATCAAGCACTGTCTAACCCATGCAGAACAGTCGTCTAGCGCAGGGGGGTGCGATCTTCCCCCATCTCCAGACACCGTCGAACCCACGAAGACGGATACGTGGTAGAGGGCGATGCATGACCAGAGCGAATGGGTTTCTGAGCTCTGGCATGCATCGCCCCTCTGCCAAAACCCAAAAAACTACCCGATGATCTTCGTGGATTCGACGGTGCGCACGTACCACTTCATGAACTTCTCGAAGGGCTTGCGCAACGCAAAGCCGATAAGCGCCGCCGGAATGAGGAAGAGCGCGAGCTCGCCAAGTTGAATCCAGAAGTCCCCGTTGTAGATACCGAACATCGCCGCACGCATGGCATCGACCGTATGCGTTGCCGGCAAAAACGGGCTCACGTTTTGCACGAAATCGGGCAGAATCTGCAACGGGTACGACCCCCCACAGCCGGTTATCTGCATGATGAGCAGGCAAATCGTGAGCGCCTTTCCGAGGTTTGCAAACGCAAGCACGAGGGCGTATATCAGGAACGTGAAGACGAGTCCCGAGAACCATAGGTCAAGCATCATGAGCCAGGGGTGCACGACCTGCACCTGCAGAAAGAAGATGTTGCCGATGCCGATGAGCGTCGTCTGCGCAAGCGAAATGCATGCAAGCGAGCCGAAGCGCCCGATCAACAGCTCTCGCGGCTTGGGATTGCGGAGCTTTGCCTGGGCGCGGTTCGAGACGCCTGGCTTGACCACGACCAGGATGAGCAGCGAGCCAATGAAGATGGCGAGCGTCGTATAGAACGGCGCCATGGCCGAGCCGAAGTTCTCGGACGGAAATACGGCGATGCGATCGATACCCACGGGCGCAGACAGCGCTTGCGCCATGCTCTCCGCGTTTGCGCCGAGTATGGCCTGCAGCGCCGCCGGATCGCCCATCACGAGTGCCTCGGAGATACTCGTCGCGAGCTCGTGCAACGAGTCAGCCGAGGAGCGCAGATCGCCCTCCACCGAGGATATCTGGGAGACGGCATCGCCGAGGATGCCCTGGGCCGAATCCGATGCCGCCGCGATACCGCTCTCGGCAGCCGCCATGCCGTCGAGAGCCTGGGATGTATCGGCTCCCAGTCCGCGTACGTCCGAAACAAGCCGGTCAAGATCGGGCTTGAGTGTCGCATCGTAATCATCACGCACGGCCTGGATCTTTGCCTGCGCATCGGCAATCATCTGGTCGATGCGCTGCTGAACCGTCGGATCGACGAACTGTGCGAGCTCGGAGCTCGCAAACTGCTGGCGCAGGGCATCGAAACTCGCCTGTGCATCGGAGAGGGCCGTATCCATCTTGCCCTTGGCATCCTCGACCCTGTCGGCCACCGATGACAGTTCGGCCACGCTATCGCTTGCCATCCCCATCATGCTGCGAACCTCGTCTTCGGCCTGGCGTATGAGCTCGGCTCCCGAATCGAGCAGCCTTTGCGCCGATTGCAGCGTGCCGGCATACATCCCCACGACATCGGCCACGCGATTGATGTCTCCCGACATCGAGTCGACATGCTCTGCCAGAGCGGCGACTTGCCCATGCAGGTCCATGTCGTCGGCGTAGCGCGAGATGGACTCCGCCACCGAGAGCATGACCTCGGAGATGGACTGCGCAAAGACCGTGTTCACCTTCTCCGAAACCGTGTCCGCGCCGGTCGCGGTGATCTTGGGCGAAATGGCGTTCTTCTTCTCGTTAGAGTAGTAGGTGATCTGCGCACGTTCGGAATCGTCCATGTAGAAGCGCAGCATGTCGCGACTGAAATCCTTGGGAATGACGACGGCAGCGTAGTACTTGCCGCTTGACGCGCCATCGACCGCCTCTTCCTCGCTCACGATGCGCCAGCCGATCTGGTCGTTGCCGCGAAGCGCCGAGACGAGCATGTCGCCGACGTTGACGCGTATCGGGATGAGGTCGCTTTCGTACCCCTCGTCCTCGTTGGCGACCGCCACGGTCAGATGCCCCGTATTCTCGAAGACGTCCCAGCAGGCAATGAGGTTGTACCATGCGAAGATGGATGGCATGACGACGAGGCCGATCGTGATGATGCAGCTCACGACGTTGGCGAAGAGATGGCGCATGTCGCTTTTGAAGAGTGTCCAGATGTTATGCATCGCGATCACCACCCGATGACGCGTCATAGCGTCCAGAATTGCAAGACGCCTGGTCAACGGGAACCGGGACCTCTACCCCGTGTACCATGTCGGCTTGCTCGGTTCCGTTGCGCGCCAGGTAGATATCACGCAGTTGCTCGTCGCTCATCTTGTCGAGGCGCATCTGGCGCTCGAAGCTCGAGCGCAGGCTTTCGACCACGATGAGGAAGCAGAAGATGAAGGCGATCCAGCCGAGGAAGAGCGTGAGCAACACGACCTTGCCCGTCATGCCGAGCGAGAACACGACGAGCACGATGACGGGTACGGCGATACCCGCAATGATGGCGCCTTGTATGAGACGCGGGTAGATCTGCTGGAAACGGGCGTAGCGCCGCATGAGGGCCTTGCGGTACTCGTCGCGATCGGCAAGAGCGCGCAGCACCTGCGAGAAGCGGAAACGCCGCACGGGCACCTCGACGCTCTCGCCGTTGAAGATGCCGCTTTGCTTGATCTCGCGGGCGACGAGACGGTTGACGTTGGAGAGCCAGGGGCGCACGAGGATGCCGATGGCCATGAAGGCGACGAAGAAGGCGAGCAGGATACCGATGTCGCGCAGGTAGTGCAGCCCATAGAAGCCGCAGATGGACTCGCGCATCGCGCTGATGCCGTAGGTAAACGGGAACAACGGGTATATCGCCTGGAAGAACGGCGAGGTCATCTCGATGGGATACAGACCCGTCGCGGCAGGTATCTGCGCGAAGACGAGGATGATGCAGATGCCCTTGCCGATGTGCTGCAAGGTCACCGAGAGCGCGTAGATGATGCTGAGGTACGAGAGCGAGGCGACGATTGCCGCGAAGAACAGCGCCGGCAGATTGACGATGTGCATGCCGATGAAGGGCAGACCGGCACAGACGATGACCGCCTGCAACGTCACGAGAATGGCGTAGAGCAGGAAGCGCCCGAGATAGCGCTGCGTGAGCGTAAGCTTGCGTATGCCGCTCGAGTCGACCTCCTGACGCAGGACGACCATGAGCATGAAGGCGCCAATCCAGAAGGTGAGGTTCATGAACAGCGGTGCCATGGCGGTGCCGTAGGTGTCGACCGGATAGAGCTGCACGGTCTCGAGGCGCGTCGGGGCGCTGATGAACTCGGCGACCTTCTCCGCGTCGAAACCATCCTCGCCGATGAAACTCGAGAGCGCATCCGAACCCGCAAGCATCATGGCGTCGGTATGCACGCGGTCGATTTCGCCGACGAGGCCATCGAGAAGCACGCGGGTCTGATCGAGCGAGCCAGCTGCCGAGTCGAGCATGGCGACCATATCGTCGATGACGTTCTCGGCCTGCGCGATGATGAACTTCTGACCCGCAATGGATCCCGCCGCCTTCGAGGTGGCGCCTGCAAGCGCGCCGAGTTTCTCGCCGAGCACGGGGGCGATGTCATCGGCCAGTATCTGGGAGTAGAGGTCGGCCTTGGCATTCGCGTCATCGGCCGATGCGCGCAGGCGAGCAAGCAGCTCTTGAGCCTCCGGAGTCTGTACCGGAAGCTCGCCTATCACGCGCGCTGCCTCGGCGTAGGCATCGGCTGCGTCCTTCATCGCGCCCGTCACGAGCGGGACGCTATTGGCCGCAAAGCTCATGTAATCGCCTTGTAGGGTCGAAGCGACATCCGATACGGAATCCATGGCATCGGAGGCGTTGTCGATGGCATCGCGCGCGGTGGAGAGCGATGACTTGGCCTCCTGCGCCCGTCCTTCGGCCTGCTGCGCCTGTTCGGCAAGGGATGCGATGGAGGATGCCGCGCCTTCGAGCTTGTCCTTGGCCTCCTGCACGCGGGCAGAAGCGAGCGACTTGGCACCATCGACGCGCTCATCCGACTTCTCTATCGCCGCGTTGAGTGCCTCGGTTGCCTTGAGGCTCACGGTTTCGACAAAGGTTGCGTTTACCGTCGCGTCAAGCGTGTTGGCGCCGGCATCGGTAATCTTGGGCGCGATTGGGCCAATCTTCTCGTTCACGTAATAGTCGATGTCGGGCTTGTCGAAATGCCCGGTCGTGAGCGTGAGGAGCTTCTCGGAGAAATCCGCGGGGATGACAAAGGCCGCATAGCTCTCCCCCGACTTGACCTGGCTCATGGCCTCGTCATAGCTCACGAACTGCCAGTCGAGTTGGTCGTTGCCATGCAGCTCATCGACGATCATCTGGCCGACGTCGATATGACCGGTAAGCTCGCTGTCGGCACCCTCATCCTCATTCACGACGCAAACGTGCAAATGCCCCGTGCTCTCGTAGGGATCCCAAAACCCGAGGACGTTATACCAGGTGTAGAGCGATGGCAGGACGAGTAGCGCGATGATGACCACCATCGCGGGAGGAACCTTCAGCAGGCGCAAGATGTCGCGTTTGAGTACGCGGAATACGTTCTTCATGGCCTACGCGTCGGGCACTTCACCTCGTTTCGTCTGCATTCGTGCCGATAGCGTATGGGGAAATGATACTACATCGAACCTTGACGCGCGAAGGGAACACGTCAACCACATAGAAGGCGCCGGGGCGATCGAACGTTCCCGGCGCCTCTTGCCACTAGCCTTCCTGACGCGTTCTGCGCAAGGCGAAGGCTCCCGCAAGGGCAAGTGCCGCAAGCGCGCTTGCCAGCAACAGCCCGGCCATGCCGTCATCGGCCGTCTTGGGAACCGAGCTCGACGGTATCTCATGGGAAACCGGCGTCAGCTCGACGGGAACGCGCGGATTCTCGGGCGCCGTCGGCTCGTCGGGAACGCCCGGCGTGTCAGGTTCGTCAGGATTGTCGGGGACGTCCGGATTATCCGGAGTATCGGGGGCGTCCGGGTTATCCGGATTATCTGGATTATCGGGTTCATCGGGCTTCGCGAAGGTGTTCACGAAGGAGACCTCGGAGGTCTGGCCATCGCGGATAACGCTTGTGGGGCCACCCTGCGTGGCGCTCGGGGCAACCGTGAAGCCGTCCTGGTTGGCATCAAGCTCGGTGACGAGATAGTAGCTGCCCGCAGGCAGATACAAGATGAGCGCCGTCTGACCATGACGCAGCGGCAACACGTCGCCACTCTCGATGTATTCGACACCATCGATGTTGCTCACCGCATAGCGTCCGGTAAGGACATTTCCCGCCGCATCGAAGAGCTCGACCTTGAAATTGAAGCTACGCTGCAATGCCTCTGCGGTAAGACCCTCGCCCGTGACCGTCTTGCGGATGAGGAGGTTTCCGAGCTGGGGATCGGTGCGCGTGTTGAGGAACGAGGCAAGCATCTGCTGCTGCGCGCTCTTGACAACACCCTGCGCTACGCCGGCCTCGATCGTCACGCCATTCTCGTCGGTGATCATGCAGAAGAAGCCGCCCTCGTTGGCATCGAGCTCGGTCACCACGTAGCGACTGCCAATGGGCAGGCCCTGGATGACCACCGCCTCGTCATGGTGAAGCAGCAGCACATCGCCGCTGCGCAACGAGCCAGAGCGGTCAGTACCATAGAAGGGATAGGATGCCGCCAGGGCATTTCCCTGCTCGTCGAGGAACTCGACCTTGAAGTGATAGGGTTTGAGATAGTCCGCCTCCGCAAGCCCCTCTCCCGCGACGGCCTTGCGTATCATGAGCTCGCCATCGTCGACCACGACCCTGCTTCTATCGGTCACGACGACCGTATTGATGAGGCTGAAGAGGCCCGTGATGTCCAAATCACCCAGATTGTCGGCATTGGCATCGGAATAATCGGGATCGGTCGGATCATCGTGCGCATGGAGGTTTTGCTGGACGCGCGTGCGCAGGAAGCCCTCGTCGGTGACGAAGAAGGGCTCGTAGTTCGCACCGCCGTCGGCATCGGAAAGACCGTAGTCGACGACTGCGTTCTTGCCATAGTGAAGGTTCATCTGGCGCACGACGGGCTCGCCATCCGTCCCCTGGAGGGTATCGTCGACCCAGCCCCTCAGCGCAAAGCTGCCCGACGGCTGCGTCTGGGCAAACGCGGTGATGTCACGCAAGGTGATGTTCACCTCGCCGTTGGAGGCGTACTTGATCATGGTCTGGGTCAACTTGCCGACGCCCGCCATGACGCTCACGTCGTCGTCTGCGCTACCCGCATCGGCATAGATGGAGTAGACACCGACCTTGACCGGAATGATCGTGGGGTTGAGCTCATAGCCGGCAGGCGCCGAAATCTCCTTCAGGAAGTATGTCGCCGCGTGCTCCTGGGAAAAGTCGCTGAAGGGCCAGGCCATGTCTGCATAGCCGGGAAGCGCGTCGCCCGAGCCCGTGTCATGGCTTTGGTGGGGCTCGAAGATAAGCATGCCGCCCCTGCCGTCGATGGTGGCGGTATGGCCGCTAGCTGCATAGTCGCTCCCACCTGCTGCTGCCTTGGCCTCGCTGTCATACAACGCGAACTGCACCCCGTTGACCGGCGCACCGTTCTGGTCGATCTTCATGACACGCAGCTGACGTTGCTCGTTGGGGATGTAGAGCACCGAACGGAAGTTGCGCACGAACTCGCGAGCGTCAAGCGGCGTGTAGCCGCGCTGATCGTACGGGGACGTGGACGACCCCACGCCGATGGCGTTATTGACCAGGTTCTTGAATTCCGTGCCGGTGAAGCCACCGCGCTTGATGGCATCAAGGGCAACGGCGCCCAGGCGATTGTATCTCTCGTCACCAGTCATGGCCGCGACCTCGTCCTCGGACACGCCGAGTGCCCTAGCCAGGGCCTCCTGGGTGATGATTCCGTAGAACATGCGCATGTCGCCATTGGGATTGACGTGCATGTAACGGTCAGCTCGACCGGGCAGGTCACGCAAGGTGCCCGTCAAGCGTTGGTATTCGTCATCCCAGCTCAGATGCCATCCCTCTCCCGTGCCATCCGCATGGAGCGCCGCCTGCTGCAGCGCCGCGCCCAAGGTCAGACCGCGCATTACCAGGCGGAACAGGGCGGAATTGGTAAGATCCAGGTTATTGGTGTTTCCCAACGTGGTGAAACCCGTCAGGTTATCCCCGATGAGTGGAAGCCACGTGAGGCCAGAGGTATCTCCCGCCTTCTTCAGCATGGGAACCGCCACCACGAGGCCGTTTTCCTGAATGTTCGCGGGCACGGGATCCGTACCCGGTATGCGCGTTACCAGACCGCCATCCTCCCCGATCTGGCCGTAGTAGACGGAGCCCGTAATACCGTTGACGTAACTGTTGAAACTTGCGTATGAGCCTGTCTGATAGCGATTGTTGACCGCCAGCATGGTGTTGGTGGGATCGAAGCGCAGCAGCAGGTCGCTCGGCAGCGGCTTATAGCCATCGGGTGCCTTCGTCTCGCGCAGGATGTAGAGCAGGCCAGCGTTCGTGTCGGCGTTGTAGCGATCGGAGAAGTTGAAGGGCTGCAGCTGGCCATCGATGGAAAGCACGGTGCTCATGAAGCGTGCCTCGCCGTTTGCGTCGGTCACGAGTTTGGCAAGGGGCGCACCCACGGGCTGCACGTCGTCCAGTTGCACGTCGGCGACGTTGCCCAGCGTGACGCCGGCGGGCGTGTCGACCTGGTAGAGCTCGAACTCGGCGTTTTGGAGGGGCTTGCCGTTTTGGTCGACCTTCTTGATCTGCTGGTACAGGGCGGGCTGCAAGTTGAAGCGCATCATGAGCGAGGAATCGTAGTTGCCGCGCTCGAGATAGAACATCTTGAGAGTGTGCGAGGTGCTCGAGGCAAAGGTGTCGCCATTCCACTGCGTCGAGTCGGCGAGACCGGCCTTCTCGAACATGTGCCTGATGGTCGTCTTGATGACGGGCTCGGTGATGTACGTGGGATTGCCATCGGCATCGTAGATGATGTTGCCGTTGGCGTCGGTCTGGTAGATCTCGCCATTGCTGTTGAAGGCGGTACCCAGATTGACCTCGCCGGTGGCGAAGTTGATGGTACCGTAGATCTCGGAGTGGATGCCGCCAAGGTCGAGTACGAGCACGTCATCGACGAAGACCCAGACGTCGTCATCCCCCAGGAACTCGAAGTTCATGTCCTTGCCGGCGACCTTGCCATCGATGGGCTGGCGGAACTGCGTCTCGACGGTCATGCCCAGGTGATGGTCAGCCAGAGGACCCGTATTGCCGGCACCGTAGTTATTGTCGGCACGCAGCTGGTTGACGAGCTTGCCATCCTCGACGTTGAAGACCTCGGTGGCCTTGTTGAAGGGGAAGAAGCTGCCGATGCTGTTCTCGGCATCGGTACGCAGGCCACCCGGAGCATCATAGAGCACGAAGTGACCATCACTGCTGCCCTGCCTGTCGGCCACGAACTCCGCGAAGTTCTTGCGCATGTTGTAGTAGAAGTAACCCTCGTTATCGATTTGGAATAGGCCGGTCACGTCCGTATAGGACTGTTTGCCGTTATGGGTGACGCTGGGATCGAAGAGGTAGCGCAACGAGAGCTGGTCGGCCGTCATGTTGTAGGTGCCGCCCTCGCCGTTGTTCGTGCTCGGCAGACCAGGATTCTGTACGCGGGCAAGCACCGCCTTGGCGATGTTCTCGGCTTTGACGGGATCAAACCTGGGATTGCCAACCGTTCCGTTGCCGCTTGTCGACCAGTCTGGCCCGGCGTTGAAGTAAACCATCTCGTCATATCCGGCAGTGACGGCACCGACGTGACGCACGGCTTCGGAATAGAGCGTCGGGTTACTGCCATAACCACCAACCACAGCCGGATTATCGGTGTTTGGCCCCAAGGTGGTGTCGATGAGGGTCGACCCTTCCGGAGCCTCCCCTTGCGTGAGGTAGACGTTACCGTCTGCATCCATGTAATAGGTGCCGGCATTGATGGAAGGGTAGCCTGCCTCGTCAAGCCAGGGCGACGCGATACCCTGCATGCCCGGGCGCTCTGTGGCGATGTCGCCGTAGCTTTGCACGATGCCCTGGTTCCAATAGCCCAGATGGCGCATACCATCGCCGAAGGTGAGCATGTGACCGTAGTTAATGCTATCTGGATCGTTGAGCCAAGTCTGGTAGTTGATCGCAGGAGAAGCAGAGCCCGTGGTTCCGTTGATGTCGCCATTGGCCGGATTGATGTCAGGCTTTTCCGCACCTGTCGTCTCGTCATAGCCCGTCACACTGTAGTTGAAAAGGTTAACGGTGGTGTTCTCGGGGTTGAGACCAGAGACCACATGGCCCTCGAGCTCATCGGGAGTCGCCTGGGGCTCGGTCGTGGGGCCGGTAGCGTCCTGATCGCCCGATGCCTGTCCGTCCTGATTGCCGGCATCTTCGCCCATCTCAGTCGACGCAATCTGAGTGGGGACCTGCGATGCCTCGGCCGCGGCCTGAGCTGCAACCTGCTCGGCTTCGGCTCGAGCCTGCACCTGGGCAGCGGCACGAGCGGCACGCTCCTGAGCAGCGCGTTGCTCGGCGGCGCGAGCGGCCGCCTCTTGACGTGCTTGCTCCTCGGCTGCGGCACGGGCGGCTTCCTCGGCTTCGCGCTGCTGGTAGATTTGCGCACCCACCGAGACGACAGCGGCAAGATGGCCGGAGACGGCATTGGGCTCGGTACCTTGTTGGCTAGCGGAATCGTTGGAGATGGTCGCGGCGAAGGCCGAGAGGGCGCCGCCACCGACGCTCGACAATGCCAGAACGACGGACATCGTCGTGGCTATGAAAGCCGAACAAAGCGAACGACCAACACCTCTTCTGCGTTTCGGGTTTCTATTTCGAGGTATCGGCATATTCATTTGAATCCCCTCCCCTTCGCACACCATATGAAGGGTTGAATCGTCAGTGAGGACGCACTGCTTCATTATTCGTTCAGGATTTTATCACTGTCCCATATGCGGGTATATAAAAACCCGCGCCTTGTAACAAATGGAAGGTCTCTGGAATCGCAGAATTCTTGATAAACTCCCGTATGTTACATTAGACATCTTATCTGGTTATTGCATCTATTTTATATATCGATATGGGAAATACGTTTGAACTTTCCATATTTGTCGCGCACGGCACTTTGTCGCGCGCGGCTCTCGACATTTTGCTCAGCAAGCTAAAAGTCGCTTGCTCGTGTATTATGTTCATCAAAGTATAAATACGCATGATATTGCCGCCATGCTACGGAAATCCGAGACTCGAACGGAATGAACCATGCTCGTCATACTCACCGGCCAGATACAGACAGGCAAAACCCGCTGGTTGCAGCACTTCGTTGAAGACGCCCGAGGCAAAGGCCACGTGGTGAAGGGAGTCCTCTCCCCCGGCATATGGGTGCCAGATGGCGACGGCGGCTTCGACAAGATTGGCATCAGCTCCCACCTTCTTCCTGACGATGTGGAGATGCCGTTTGCCTCCAAGCGAGAGCTCGATGACGAAGCCCATGGAAAGAGCATGCAGGCCGACGCCGCAAAGCTCGGATGGCGAATCTACGATGATTCCATCCAGAGGGTCAACGACCACTTCGACGCGCTCGAATCCGATGGCTTTGATTCCGGCGACATCATCGTCGTTGACGAATTCGGCTCGCTCGAACTCATCCGCAACGCCGGGTTTACATCGGCGCTGCGGATTCTCGATAACCCAGCTGTAGCTGCCAAAGAGCCCAAGGTCATCATCATAGTCCGACCTGACCTCATACCACTCGCCATCGAGCGCTTCGAGCCCGTCTGGAAAGACGTACACGTGCTCGACCTAAACGTTGAAACCGATCGCGCGGCGCTGGAAGAGCTGGCATCCCGGCTTTAGGATGCCCCATCCGCACGTGTTCTTGCCTCGGGCAGTGAGCCAACTTGCATCCTATACGGACTCCCGTCCTTTGATTTTGTATCCATTGATCTTGAAGTAAGCCGCCAGGTCATAATCCTGCGGACGGATCTCGACTTCGATCATGTCCCCTTCCTTGGGCGGCACATCATCTGGACCCGAGCCAAGCATGTAGACTCCCCGATACCCAGGTACCTTTCCTCCTCCATGCCCTGGCAACGGAGTCGCCTCCAGCACGCCATCGACATCCTCGAGGATGACATTGCGGATCGACTGGAACGTGGAGCCGGACTTGGTCGCTTCGGGCGGACGCTGCTCACCGGATAACTTCTTCTCCTGCGCCTTCTTGGCGAACTTGTTGGGGCCGAAATCCCCTTTGAGCCGGGCAGTCACCGTCTTCAAGGACGTATCAAGCCCGAACCACGCGCACATGACGGGGTACAGGTAGAAACCAAGCGTCTGGAACGCTCCGCCCGGAGGACCCGAGATGCCGATGACCGGCGTGCCCTCAACGATGGCAGCGAAACTGTGATGGCCAGGACCATGACTTACCTGGTGATAGACCATCTCCCCGATTTCGTCGAGCACTTCGACTGACCAATCGTCAGAGCCTTTGGACGACCCTGCGTTGAGGACGACGATATCCGAAGTGGCAACCGCCTCGAGAAGAGTCGCCTTGATGGTCTTGTACTCGTCGGGAACGATGTCGAACAGGGAATAGGTGCCACCCCAATTCTCGACAAGACCCCGCGTGAGGATGCTATTCGATTCGAAGACATGGCCGTAGCCGGCATAGAAGTCTGGGTGAGTCTCGGAGAACGGCAGATTGGCCGGAACGAGCTCGTTGCCGGTGGGGAGAAAGGAGACACGGGGCTTCTTGACGACAAGCACGCTCGAATAGCCGGAACTCGAGATCGTGGCGGCATAATCGGCATCGATGACAAGGCCGGCCGGAAGGCACAAGTCACCGCGCTTTGCTTTTGCGCCTGGCTGGCGTGTGCCAGCGTATCGCTCGGAAGGCGCGGCGAGGATCTTGATGTGCTGTTCATCATCAGATACCTCGACGTGTTCGATGACAATCGCGGTGTCGAAGCCTTGCGGCATGGCAATGCCCGTGTTGGCAAACTGCCAGTCGACACCACGCACCCATGCGGAAGTGTCGGGAATCTCGCCCTCGTCCAGGTCCGCGAAATCATCCCAGTGCAGTGCCACCGAGTCCATGCAGCAGGTGAGGAGGTTCGGGATGTCGGTCTTGGCATAGATGTCTTCGGCCAACACGCGACCAAACGAGTCGCCCAAAGCCACGCGCTCGCAGGAAGCAGGCTCTACTTCGGCGAAGGCTCCTGTACGTAGTCTATCGAGCATCTCGGCAATGGCCTCATCGCGGCTCAGCTGAATGTGCTTGGAATGATCTCTCATGACGTTACCCTTTTCCTTTTATCTCAGACGATTCGAATCAATCGCGACGTCTCCTCTTGCCGCGAAATTCGTTCGTCTGCCGGTCATGGTACGGACTTCTCACACAAAATTGTCCTTCTAGTAGAATAGACTTATCATAGTATAGTTTTTATGAGAAACAGATATTGATTCACTGGAAGGACTCTTTCGCATGCTGAGTAGACAGGCGGCGGATGACGCGGCAGCCATCCTCGAGAGGTTGGCGGACAACGTCGAATCCATCATTGTCGGAAAACGCGAGGTCGTCGAGCTTGTCATCATGGCGCTCATCGCGCAGGGTCACGTACTGCTCGAAGACCTCCCCGGCACGGGAAAGACCTCCCTCGCCTCGGCGCTTGCCAAATCGGTCGACTGCGGGTTTTCGCGCATCCAGTTCACGCCCGACATCATGCCTTCCGATGTCACGGGCTTTTCCATCTACAACCAGAAGACGCACGATTTCGAATTCAGACCCGGCGGCGTCATGAACAACCTCGTGCTCGTCGACGAAATCAACCGTGCAAGCGCGAAGACGCAATCAGCTTTGCTCGAGGCCATGGAAGAGCGCCAAGTCACGGTCGATAACAACACCTACAACCTCGAAGAACCCTTCATGGTGCTGGCAACGCAGAACCCCATTGAGCAATACGGCACCTACCCCCTGCCCGAAGCCCAGCTCGATCGCTTTATCGTCAAGCTCTCCGTGGGATATCCTCTCGTCGATGAGGAGGTTGATGTCGTTCTCAAGACAAAGGCGGCGAAGGCCGCCATCAAGCCCGTCGCCACGAAGCAGACGATTCTCGCGCTCAGGGAAGCCGCCGAGCAGGTCGAGGTCGACAGATCCATCGCGCGCTATGCCGTGCAGATAGCAACCGCCACCAGAAGCGCGAAGGATTGCGCAATTGGCGCTTCGCCCCGCGGCTCCATTGCGCTCATCGCCATGGCAAGGAGCAACGCGCTCATGCGCGGTCGCACCTACGTCATGCCCGACGATATCAAGTACCTTGCGCCGTACGTGCTCGGGCACCGTATCGCGCTTGCCAACGAGGCCCGCATACACGGAATCGAGCCGCGTGACGTAATCGAGGGTATCATCGACTCCGTCGCAGTGCCCATGCCCGCGGCATCCTAGATACGCCAGAACTGCACCAGCCAGCGCGGGGTACCCATGTAACGATGGGCATTGTTGAAGAACGCACGATAGTATCGCTCGACCTTCGCGTAATCCTCGGCCGAGATCTCCTCGGCGCCATAGACCGCCCGCTGGTAGATCAACGTCACCTCGACCAGGTCCACCTTGCCCGTCTTCCGCGTGAACGGCACGAGTTTCTTCCTGGAGTCAAAGGCGAACTCCAGCGGCGTCGATGTCTCGGGTTTGCCGAGCTTCAGGCACTTGAGACGCGACAGGAGGAAATCGTAGAGAAAGACCACGCGCTCGGCATAGGGTTTCTCCCGCAATCTCTTGAGCCTGACATCTCGCCGGCGCATTCGAAGGATCACCAAAACAAGCAATGCCACGATGACGAGCACGAGGGCTATCGGGATGCCGATCTGCAGCCGATCGTAACTGACGGGGTCGAACGATTCGGTCCAGTCATCCTCGCTGAAGATCGTCATGCTCTGCAGGAATTGCATGAGCGGACTGGAGCTCGTTTCGGTCTGCTCCTCGTCGGGAACGGAGCCACCGCTCGCGTTCTGGCTCGTCGCATCCTCCTTTTCGTTGAGCAGACTCGTGAAAACGTCCGGGTTCTCGACCAGGTACTCGTCATAGGCGCCCGTGTAATCGACGATGGGCGGTATGATGCGATGCTCGAAGGGCTTGAGAACGGGCGTCGAAAGGTTCAGGGGCATGATGACCAGCGCGAACAGCGCTGCCGCGACACCCGCCGTGATGACGCAAACCCCAAGACCGAACGCAAAGGTCTGGGCAAAGGCGAGACGTGCATGGTGGTCCGTCTTGGTGACCCCTATCACGTAACGGCGGTATATGACGAGCATGACCGAGACAACGAGACATGTCACGAAGACGACGAATCCGCCTTCCTCCGATATCCACTCGGGAAAGAGGTATTGGACAACGCCGCAGGTGAACACGGACAGAAACGCCAGCACCAGGGCACCCGCGCGGGAACGCGACAGCAGGTAGACCAAAAGGCCCACCACGACCAGTACAATGACGAAAATGGCATGGTTGCCCTCGACGTCGTTGACGGTGCCATCGGCAAAGGGCAGCGCCTCGGGCGCGGTGAGAAAGAGCGCGACGGCCATGGCGGCAACGGCGTAGACGATCGCGCCCACGATGGAGGCAACACGGGCTCCTCGCGACCAGCCGCCGGCATAGAGGATGAGCAGCAGGCCGCCAATGACCAGAGCCATGAGCCCGACGTTCGTGCGCATGACGAGAGTGGACTCGAAGCCGGACAGCACGGCATAGCCCAAGACGAGCGCAAGGACCAGCGTCATGAGGAAGTCCAGGGCGCTCGACTTCGCGAAGCGTTTGAACTGCTCGCTCATGAGAGATCACGTCCCTGCAAATCATCCGATGCCGAGATGACCTGGTAGCCGATGCGATAATCATCGAGCGCCCCAAGCTGCACGACATGGCGCTCGAGATCGCGATCCACGAGACGATGGGGCACGGCACACACCATGAACGGGTTCTTGCGTGATTGCCTCGCCATGATGACGGTTCCCACCATGTCAGTGCCCACGTTTGCCGTGCATACGACGACATTGTTCTGCGCCTGCCTGTTGAGGGCAATCTGCTGGACATGCTCGATCGTCTGCTGCTTTACGAGTTCGTCACCAGTGGCCTGGGGCATCTCGGCCACGAGGTTGAGCAGCGCCGCCTCGTCCCAAGCTCCCAGGTTTCGCCTCTCGCCGAAGCGGTTGGTATAGCAAATCTCGGTGTCCAGCCCCTTGGAACGGGCGTAGTCCGCAACGCAGAGCGCGCTTTCGATCACCGCGTCCCTCAGCTCCATGGACTCGTCGACATCCTGACCGGAAACGTGGAAATCCATGACCACGATCACACCCGGACTGATGGTCTTCTCGAAGAGGCGCGTCAGATATTGCCCGGATCGCGCCGAGAGCTTCCAGTGAATGGTCTTGAGGGGGTCTCCGGGCTCGTAGTCCCTCACGTAGGCGTAGTCGAGAGAATCGGCGAGCGCCGTCTTGAGCATCTTGAAGTTCTCGACCTCGGAATCGTCGGAGAACTCGAGGGAGCCAAGCTTGGGAACCCTGGGCATGACGCAAATGTGGCTGGTCTTCTCGACCACCGTCTTGCGTTCGAAGAGTCCGAGGAAGTCCGTGATGACAATGCGCCTCAAGCCGGCCTGAAACATGCCCACGTGTTCGAGGGGGACATTGAAGGGAACCTCGCATTTGGCATGGGGGCCCAAGGTGAGCGATGTCGTGCTCGCCTGGGCAACATCGCCGTTGACATCAGAGACGAAGAGCTCCACGGAGACGTTGAGCAAGACGAGCAGGCTGCGGTTCTCGAACTCGACGGAGAACGGAACGCTGTCTCCACGCGTGCAGTAGGTGGTATCCGCCGTCTCGTAGAACCTGAGGGAGCGCTGGGCAACGGAGACGTAGGTAAACGCAAGCGCGATGAGGACGATGACGCTGAACAGCGGCATCCATCCCAGCGCCGTCGCGCGATGCTCGTCGTCACCGATGACGAGCGCCATGAACAGGCATGCCGCGAGAATGAGGACGCAGATGGCGGCCTTGATGATCTTGCGCCTAGTCAAGGTCACCACCAAACTCGGGGGCGCAGGTGCGCATGATCTCCTGGTTGTCGTGGGTGAACTCCACGAGTTTCACGTTGACGCCATAGGCATCCGAGATATTGGCACGCGTGATCACATCGTAGGCATTTCCGAAGACCATGGGCTTTTTCTTCATGAACAGCGCAACATTGGCCTTGGTCATGAACGCATGGTCGGGGTTGTGCGTGACCATCATGACGCCGTAGCCTGACGTCGCGAGTTGCCTGATCTTCTCGATGACGCGCACGGCATTACCGTAATCGAGGGCCGCCGTCGGCTCGTCGAGGATGAGCATGGCGGGTTCCTGGGCAAGGGCACGGGCGAACATGACAAGCTGGAGCTCGCCTCCCGAAATGTCGACATAGGGAACATCCCTCAGATGGCGAACGCCCATCTCCTCCATCGCGTTCTCGACGATGTTCTTGTCCTTGCGCGACGGCTGTCCTCCCAGGGCGCGTACCTTGCCTGAGCGTCCGAGCATGACCACTTCCTTGACAAGGAACGGAAACGGCTGCTGATGGTTCTGGGCGACATAGGCCACGTTCTGGGAGAGCTTCTTGGCATCCCAGCGAGTCATGTCCTCGCCATCGAAGAGAATCGACCCGGCCTTGAGCGGATTGAGACCGAGTATGGTCTTGATGAGCGTCGACTTTCCGCAGCCGTTGGGCCCGAGCACGCAGCAAACCTCCCCGCCCGCCACGGAGAGGTTCACCCGCGTCTGGAGAGGATCCATGTGCGGATACCCTATGGCAGCATCTCTCACGACCAGTTTCATAGCTCGTCCTCCATGCGTCTTTGCTGCAGCGCCACGACCAAGAGAAAGATGGGAAGCGCGACGATGCTCACGACATTGCCGATGGCGATACCGTCGCCGACAAAGGGTATGAGGTCGGCGACGTCACGGCATAGAACCAAGAAGATGGTGCCGATGCAGAAGTTGCCGGCAAGCTGGTGGGCAAACGAGCACCCGAACCACCTGCGCGTGAGGAACGGAATGATGAGCGTCACCAGCCCGACTGCTCCGGTGTGTATCTGCGCCGCCAGAACCATGATGGCGCCGCAAACGAGAGCCACGGACCTCAGGCGGGAGTAGTTGAGCCCCCAGAGCTTGATCTCGTCTTCGTCGAAGGGAAGGGCGTTGAGATGATGGCGTAGGAGGTAGACGGGGACGATCGTGGCAATGGTCGCGATGCCGAGGCAGGCCCACGAAAGCGGCGAGGTGTCCACGACGAGCATCTCCGAGATGGTGAAGTAGGTCTGATAGGCCGACTCGTCCATGACGAACAAGGTCACGTAGCTAATGACCAAGCCAAAGAGCTGGCTCACGATGGAACCTATGAGAAGCATGCTGACAACATCGAGGCTTTTCGCAGGGCCGGACATCTTCTTGGCGATGAGCAGCACGAAGACGAGGATGATGATGCCAAACCCATAGCAGAGCAGGTAGCGTTGACCGATCATGAGCGGCGCTGCCGAACCATAGACCAAGACGAGGACCATGACGCCAAACCCCGTGCCAGTCGACACGCCCAGAAGGCCGGGGCCGGCAATGGGATTCCTGAAGACGCTCTGGTAGAGCATGCCCGATATGGACAGGAGCATACCGCAGATTATGGTGACGACCAGCACGGCCGCGCGCTCGGGTATGGCCCAGTAACCCGCGACGTTGTCGGTGAGCCACTGGTTGCTATCGGGGGCGATGAAATGCGTCGCCTCGGCGACGAAGTTCTTGGCATGGTAGAAGAGCACGCGCAAGACCTCGCCGGGATTGTAGAAGCCGTATTCGTGAGCGCCTACGTAGTAATGCCCCTGAGCGCCCATGATCCCCAAAGACAGGAAGGCCAGGAGCGCGAGTATCACCATGGAGGCGACGACCTTGCGCGTGAGGGCGCGACGCTCCCTACGATACTGGGCGTTGGTCTGCTTGAGACCGACTTGTCGGATGACGCCGAGGGAACCGCCGGTCCGCACCGACACGAAGGACCCGCTGCGAATACGCGCGAGCGAGGTGACCTTGAGCGGACGGTTGGCCTGGCCGGCCCTTGCATCGTCGGTCGTCGCCTTGACCTCGTCGGCCGCCGCGGCCCTTTCGGCCTTGGCGCGCGCGATGCTTGCCCTGCTGTGCTTGCCCTCGAGCATCGTCACCTTGTCCTCAGAACGTGCCACGTTTGCTCCCCACCCCGCGGATGGCCGTGACAAGGAAGACGATGGCGCCTCCGATGGAAATGAACATGCCCGACATGGTTGCGTAGCCGTCGCCCAGAAACATCGTGACGAGAACGTAGGACACGAGAACGAACACGCCGCCGCCCACCATGGAAAGTGGCATGAGATAGGTGAAGTTGGGACCCACGAGCCTGCGCGCGAGGTGCGGGACCATGAACCCGACAAAGCCCACGCGGCCGCAGAACGAGACGATGAGCGCCGTCACGAGCGTTGCCAGGGCGATGATGACGAAGCGCATGCGCCGCGTCTCCACGCCCATGGCCCTGGCCTCGCCCTCCGAGAAGGCGAGCAGGGTGAGCTGGCTTCTGTAATGCATGACGACGAGGAACATGACGAGGACGGGAACGCCGACGGCAAGCAGGTCGATGACGGAATAGGAGCGGTAAAACGACGATATCTGAAGCTGCATCATCATGTCGGCCTGGGGGCCTTCGGGGTCGACGACGATGTAGTAATAGCGGATAGTGGACGACACCGCGCCCATGATGGAACCGATCACCTGGCCCACGATGATCATCATGAGACCGGAGGTGGAACCACGTCCCACCGTGCCGATCACGAGCATGACGAGACCGACCACGATGGCGCAACCCACGAAGCTGCAGAGGGCCAGGCCGTAGGAGTTCCAGAGCGACATGAGGGGATCGGTCACCGTCTGGAGGCTATCCGACTCGAACCACAGGCCGTGGGACTGGCTCGCGTCATAGAAGAAGACGACCCAAAGCGCCATGCCCAGACCCGCACCGCTCATGACGCCCAAAGTCGATGGCGATACCAACGCGTTGCGAAACGTTCCCTGGTATACGGCACCACAGAGCGCCAGGCCGGCACCGCATAAGATGATGACCCCGTAGGTCGTCGCAAGATTGATCGTCTTGTTCCCCGCAATTGCGTTGCCCATGAGCATGGCAAACAACCCGTTCACGTTCTCGCTCAGATCGCGGATGAACCACGCGAGCGTGTAGCCGTCGTTGTAGTTCGTCGTGTGCAGCGTCTCGTTGAACAGGTTCTTGGGGATGATGAGGCCGACGATGAAAACGGCCACCGTGACCGCGATGAGGATGAGGATGATGCGTAGCCTCCGGTCAAGCGCTCGCTCCGAGCCCTTCCTCAGGGACACTTCCTCGTGTTCCTCGATCAGGACCTCGATGGAACGCTCCCTTGGCATATCCTGATGCTTGCCCTTACGCGCCATCAGAACACGACCTGCTCACCACTGTGCGCCGAAGAAGCAGGCTCGTAGAAGTCGTCCTCCTTGTCGAGCTTGCGGTCACGGCGCACGCGTGCGATCCACCACAGGGCAAAACCGGCGAGCACGAACGCGATGAGCACGAATGCGACCAGGCTCATGTTGAGGGCGTCGGCCTGCTGCGAAGGGCCATCGGACGCATCGGACTGCCCATCGCCCAAGGAGTCCTGCGGGGCAAGGCCGCTTGCGTTGGGATTGGCGTTTGCGGCCAAACCACCGGCAGAGGCAATGGGAGTCTTCGCCCGCGGGGCATTGCGGGAACCAAACAAGGCAACCGAAGCAGACCCGCCATCATCCGCGTCGCTTCCAGACGCGTTTGGCAACTCCTCCACCGCATCCTTCCCGAAGACGGCATAGAGCGTGACGGGGTCTTCGCCTTGCGTCAACGTCGCAAGCGTCTTTACCGACCCCCTGATGTAGTTGGAATCATCGGGCGAGAGCGACCAGCCGCGGAAGGGCAGGTCTTCGCCCTTGTCCGCGGGGCGCGACACTCCGGTAGCGTCAAAGGCACCGTTCACGGTCGTCGTCGTCGGCACGTCATCAGCCTGCGCGTAGAGCTGCCCGTCAACGTAGAAGTCTACGGGAACCTTGCGCTCACGCACCTCGTAGATGGCATAGACGCTCGATTGCTTCGTCAGGTCATCCTGAGCGCCCGCAGCGGTGGGAATCGGCACCATGGGAGGTTCCAGGCCGTAATAGGGTTCGATGTCGCTTTGCCGTGGCGACCAACCGATGAAGCTGTACACATGGGCGTCGTCATAGCGGACATCGCCTTGTCGCGCGACCTCGTTGGCCTTGTCGAGTCCGTTGCTTCCTCCATAGACCTGCTTGATGGCATAGGTGTATTGCATGCCTTCCCTTACGGGAAGCATGCCATAGTAGTAGACGTTGTAACGACCGGGTCTTTCCGAGAAGGTGGCGACGTAGCTGCAATCACGTGTCGCAGGAGGCAGGGTTCCCCCGTAGAGCCGCGCATCACCGCCCGTCTCATCGCTCCAGCCGGTGAAACCGTAGATCATGCCCGCCTTGCCATGTTGCTTCGTGGGAATCGAGGCTGTCGCGCTGCGCACGGCATAGACGTAATCCGGGCTTTGCCCCTCGTAGACGCCATGGGCCTCGACGTACCCGTCCACCTTGAAGCTCGCGAGATGTTGGCCCGGAGCAACGGGGACATAGACGGCACGTATGCTGATGTTTCCCTTCAAGGCATCCGTCGTCTCGTCGAGCTTGAGATCGCCGATGTGTTCCTCGTCCCAGGTCTTGGCGCTCTGGCCGGATTGAGTGGTAGTCCAGCCCACGAAGCGATAGGTCAGTCCGGCCCAGATGTAATCGCTCGCCGTGGGAATAGCGCCCCCGGAGGCAAGCGTGGTCCCATAGCCTTGGACACGGCTCTGGGACGCGAGCATGGTGCCGTCGGCGGCGCGCAGGTTGTCAAAGGTCACCGTGACCTCTCCGGGCGTCACCGCGACGGGCGCCGTCTGACGGGGAGCCAAGATGTTCGTGACGACCTCGCGGGCCGCGGCGTCCACCTGGCCCTGCGCGAGGGAGCTCGCATCCCTCACCTGAACGCAGCTCGCGCTGGGTCCCGCGAGGCATTGCCCTTCGGCATGCGCGAACTCCACCTCACGGTAATCGTAGTTGTAGTAATAGGCCGGATATATGACCTTGCTGCTCACGTCCAGCTTGAAGATGTCGCGCAAATCGAGATGGCCCGTCTGCTTGCGATAGGACGCATCGCTTGCGGAGGCAACGATGCGGGCGCCACGCTCGACGACAATGTCCTCGCGGCCCTTCTGCGCATCCTCCTGAGTAAGCTCCGCATACACGCCCGATGCATCGCCAGATGGGGAATTGGCCTCGAGCGCACCGGCAATGCGGGCTTCGGGCATGGAGCCGGTCAAGGCCACGGCCTGGGCATTCGGGACGATGTCGTAATAGCTCTGGGAGTAGAAGACGCTCGCCTTGATCTTGTCGAGCTTGCCGACATCCTCCGGGGCGACGGGGTCGGAGTAGGCCCACACGTAGGTGCCGTCGCTCAAGGTGAGGGGGGCGGCGTAGTACAGGTAGGTATCGTAGACATGGCCATCGCGATCGTCGGGAACGTCGGCCTTGGCATAGCGCTTGAAGAGGCTCTGGATCTCGGCGTAGAGAGCCGTGCCCTCTTCGGGATAGAAGCGCATGAGGTTTGCCTTGAGGTAGCGTACGAAGGGCTTGCTCGGGTAGGAGATGTCGCCCTTCTGCTGTCTTTGGGAATCGTTCTGCACGATGACGGACGAGCCCGCATCGACAAGGAGCGAAGGATCCTTGCCGTTCGAAGCATAGGCGATGCCCTGGGCCTGGACCGCCTGGGAACCGGACGCAACGACGCGTACCGTGCTGCCATCGACAAGCGCTACCGACGAATCCGTCGCGGCGATGGCCTGCACCTGCATGGTACCGGTTCCCGCCGGGGCGTCATCGATTGCCAGGGAGAGCTCCACACCGGAAAGCCTCAAATCCGAGCCTTCGCTTGCACGTATGGCGGCAAAGGAGACATCGGTGCTGGAGAGCAACGTGCTAGGCGCCAGGCGCACGGCCAGGGTTCCGTTTCTCACCTCGTACGTACCCCGTCCCGCAAGCGAGAGGGCAGCCGCATCCAATGAAGCCGCAGATGACGGGGGTACGTCGATGGAGAGGGCATGTCCACCGAGGTCGAGCGTCACCGCTGCGGGAAGCTCCGCAATCTCGTGCTCGTCGGCATCGGCGAGCAGCTTGAGCGTGTCGCCCGACCTCGCCTCGGCAATCGCCCGGGCCAAGGAGGGATAGGAGCTATGAGTGCGTTCGTTTCGCATGACAGGATCGCGCCACCAAACGGCACTCCCCGCCTGGTCCTGATGCAAAATCCACCCTTCGCGAAGCGACCCCTCGACGGGAGCGAAGGCGTCGAGGTACCCGCGAGCGACAGCGTCGATGGACGGCTCGTAGGAAAGCACCTTATCGTTTTCGAGCTGCTCTCCGAGCACGCGAATGACGTGCGCGGACCCGAAGGAATCTCCCACGGTCAAGGGAGCGCTCAGGAAACGTATATGGGTATCGAGCGCGCTTTCGAAAGCGCAGGCACCATCGAGAGTCCACGAGGACTTGCAAGGCACCTGGGCACTCCCGCCCATAAGGCACCAGTAGGAACCACCTGTCGCATCCTGCTCGCACAGGGCGCTGACGTTCATGTCGCGCAGGCTCGCCTTCGCGTCGTCATTGGTCAGGCGCGCGCCGAAGACGTCATTCGAAACCTGCCGTGTCGATGCCGACAGGGTGCTTCCCGTCGCCTCGAGCGCTCCGGCGCATTCGACGGCACCCGTGGAACCGTCGAGCGCGTCGGCCTCGACAGCGCTGTCGGAGATGGCGAGCATGCCCTTCGTCGTGGTGGCGACGACGCCCCGCACGTTCACGCCGGAAACGTCGGAACAGGCGTGGATAGTGCTGCGGCGTACGGTGATGTCGGCGTCTCCCCCCTCTTGGTACACGCCACGCGAGAAAACGGCCTGCGAGGTCATCTGCATGTCGACGGAATCGAGCGTGACCGCGCCCGAGCCCGAGACGCGCAGGGCCGTTCCCTCCCTTCCCTGCGACACTCCCTCGACACGAACGTTCTCGAGCGTGAGGTCACCAGTGCCGCCATAGGTAATGCATGCCCTGTTGGCAAGCTGATAGCCCCTGATGGCAGCCTGCCTGTCGCCCGTTGACGAGAAGGCGCGCACGTTGTCTCCCGTGTTCACGGCAAGCCCCGCCATGACATGGCCGTTCAGGTCGATCGAAAGCTCGCGCTTTCCCAGTTGGGCAGGCACCGTGTCCGCATCGATGGTCACAGCGGCGACATCACGACGCAACTGGACCGTCTCGCCGTTTTTCTGCCGTCGCAGGGCCTCGGTCACCGTCGCGCATGGCGTCTCGCTACCATCGGCTCCCATAATCACGACCGGTGCCGATGCGCTATCGAGCCTGAAGAAGAGGCCCCTGTCATCGCTGGAGACACCGCAAGCGCCCCCGGCAAGCCCGTTGGCAAGAGACGCCGCGATTGCCTGACACGTGCTCGCATCCAGGCCATCGGAAAAGACGCCGAAGCGCTGGCCGTCACCATTGGCATACTCCAGAGCGTTCCCGGCAAGCACCGTCACGCCCTCGCCCGCAAAGGAGCCCCCGAAGACGACGCCGTCCTCGACGCTCGTCACGAGAGCGGCCCCGTACGCGGGATAGGAAGCTTTGCCAATGGCGCAGCGCAACGGAGCGTTCAGGCTCATTCCCCGGGAATTATCCGTGCGAAGTCCAAAGGCGCCTTCCTTGCCGTCACAGGTCAGGCTGAGCTCGGCTGCGCTCGCGGCAGATGCGCGTGCCTCCTGGTTTGCATATCTTTCGAGAACGGTCGGATCAACACTGCCGGGCTCCACGGAGATCCTCGCGGCATAGACGCCCGTCGCGGTGCTGCGCGGGGCATTCACGACAATAGCGCCTCCCCGGACGGTGATGGAAGCGTTTCCACCACTGTAGACGCCGTAGGCGTTGTCAAAGGAGGTGAGCTTATGCGTCTCGCCACTGGGCCGCTCGACCACCGGCGAGGCCTGAACTTCCAGATCGCAGTGATTCAGCTCCACGGATGCAACCTGGTTGCCGGCATACACGGCTCTGGGGTGGCCCTCGAGCTTGCGCGTGGCCGTCGAAAGCGTCTGGTTGGAGTGGTCGACGAACACGCTGCAGTTGTCGAGGACGGCACTCCCCCGCGTCACGTACACCCCGCAGGCATCGAGCTTCTCGAGCTGCGTGTAATCCTGATGACCCTTGAGTGCCATGGAGACATCGCGGACGACGAGATTCTCGCAAGAAGAGTCGATGAGATGCGCGAGCCTGCCCTCGGTGACGACGAGCTGCTCTCCGGGATCGACTTGTCCTTCGACGGCGATGCCCGCAAAGGGCCTGCCTCCCGTGATCGTGAGCGACTTGCAGCGCCTGGTGCCGATGAGGTAATCGTAGCTGGGCATCCTGGCCGTGAGATGGAATGTCCCGAGGTCGATGGTCACGTCCGCATCTGGTGCATCGATGGTGATCCAGCCTCCCACGTCAAGGTCGGCCGTGAGCGCGTAGGTACCGCCCTCGGTAATGGTGAGCGGCTGGCTGGTGCCCCCGCCTTGCCCGCGCCACTTCGCGTTCAGGTCAATGGCCCCGTCGCCCATGGCACTCAAGGGGGCATCTGGCTGACCTTGGGCGGCGACGCTTCCATCCGGGGACGACCCGCCCACGTCGCCCGCGGAATCGGAAGCCGCCGGGATTCCCGATATGGCTTCATCGGACATCTCGTCATGAGAGGCCTCGTCTGCCACGTCGGTGACGGACGTAGACGAGGCAACGCTGTCCGATGAAACGCTATCGGCCCTGTCGCGCGTGGTGCCCATGGCAGCGCTGGGCGTGGCGGCAAGCGCGAGGACGAGCACGAGGCACAGCATCACGCCAGTCACCCGCTCGAAGCGAGGATAGCGGGACTGCGCAGGCGTTCGAAAACGCCTCCTTGTGGGCCGTCTCTTGTGAATCACGTCACGCATATCTCTCGTTTCCCTCGATGGCAGGAGGGCCAGACCCTCCCAAACGCCCGGTTTGGGAAAGGTCTGGCCATTCCATTGGCTCCTCGCGAGAGGAACCGTGCTTGCTTGGCGCTACGGGCGACTAGTCAACGCTAGCGACCGCGTACCAGGCGATGTCCTCGTCGTTCCAACCAAGGCTGATCAGGTACTCGTGCTCGGTCCTGCTCGTCGTGTAGTTATGGTTGTTGGCGAACTCGTTGGGGTTGTACTGGCGCAGCAGCGGAACCGTCTTGTTGGGGTCGGAGGTCCAGCCGTTGGTCTCCTCGGTCCAGCCGTTGGCAACGAGGTTATCGCGCTCCTCGGTGCTCAGGGTGTAGTGATGCTCGCCGCCGATGGCGTTGTAGAGGCGATAGACCTGGACGCCGTTTTCGGCAGGGGCATACCAACCGATGTTCTCGTTGTTCCAACCGTTGGCAAGGCAGTTGTCACGCTCGACGGTGGAGGTGGTGTAGAAGTGCTCGCCGGAGTTGGGATTGTAGACGCGATAGACGGCGACGGTCTCGGCCGGAGCGGGCTTGTCAGCCGGATCGGTCATCTCGGCGTAGGTGCCGACCTCGCCAACCAGGCGGTCGGTGATCTGGAGAGACTCGTTGGCGTCGTCACCCTGGGCCTTCACGTAGGCCAGGCCATAGTCGATAAGCTCCTTGACCTCGGCCTGGTTGTAATCGGCGCAGGTGTTCTCGGTCCACTGCAGGTAATCGTTACCGCTGCCAGACGTGACGTCCCAGTTGCGCACGCCGTCCATGGCGCGGTTGATGGCGTCGTTGAGCCTGTCGGACTTCACGTGGAAGACGGTGTCATAGGTGTAGGCGACCCAGTCGGACTGGTCGATGTACTCGGGATACAGGCAACCCAGGATACGGCCGTAGTTGACGACCAGGGACGGACCACGGTTATCGCAGCCGACGGTGCCGCAGTCGGCATCGGCGACCCAGTACATCTTTCCATACAGGCTCTCGAGACCCGTGGTGTTGACGAATCCGTCACGGTTGTAATCGCCCGTATCGAGGACGATGAGGTCGATGTCATTGGCGTTGGCCTGAAGCTCGGTGATGGGGATGGTGACCTTCTCCTCGCCGGCGGCCTTCGCGTCGGCCCAGTTCACGGCGACGTTCTCGAGCGTCGCGTAGAAGTTGCTGTCAAAACCCGTGTCGAGCGTCACGTTCGTGCCGTCATTGGCGCTCACGAAGGCGATGGTCTTCTTATCGGCGCCATCCTTGTCGAGACGGGACAGGACGTAGCCCTGGGAGCCCTTGGTGATGCCCTCGTAGTTCTTGGCGAGGGCAACGGGGTCGCCATAGCGGAGCTCCTTGCCGCTTGCGCTGGCAGCCTGGTTGGCGGCGTCGGCCAGCGTGTAGAACAGCTCGACCTGGCTGCTACTGACGTTGGCGTTCACGGCAACGGGATGGTAGTTGCCGAACTTCGCCGGATCGGCCGTGGCCATGGCCGTAACTTCGGCCGTGTAGTCGGTGAAGGTGGTGTTGCTGGTGGTGGCGACACCCATGATCACGTCGGGCTTCATATCCCAGATGGCATCATCGGAATCGGCCGTGCCGTAGAAGCCCAGTGCGCGGTTCATGTTCGTGGAGCTGTAGGCCGAGCGCTTGGAGTTGGGGATGACCTTCTTGCCGTCGGTATCGTAGACGGTGTTCCACATGTAGCCATTCGGGTTGACGTTGTACTCCGTACCCATGAGCAGGTAGCGCAGGGCACCCGAGACGTTGGAGATGTTGGCCTCGAGCGTTCCGGCCGAGCCGTCATCGGCATCGTCGATGCCCCAACGCTCGTCAGTGGTGTTCATGCCCAGGTACTCGGGCCAAGCGGCCGCAAACGGCGTGGGCGAGCAGGAAACGTACTGGTCTCCGTCCATTGGCGGATGGTTATCGTCAGCCCATGCGGATCCAACCGGCATGACGATCATGGAAGCGGCCAACGCGCCGGCGCACAGGGCCGAGCAGCTCGCCTTTCCAAACCTTCTCAAAGTACTTTGCATTGTGCCTCCTATGCACGTTGGTTGTTCGACGGTTCGTCTTCTCCTGCATGCGAACCCATCGAACCACTGTCAGTTTGGCGTGAGCCAAGGGTGTCTTACGTTACGAACGGCCTCCTTTCGTTTGCATGGCGTCGTTTCTCCTCATATCAACGACCTGTAGGGCATTCTGCGGTTATGACTACGTCAAAGCCCTCGAGGTGAGATATCGCGTCGGTGTCGATGCGGTAGAACTGCTGGTAGAATGCCTCGATCCACGCCTGGGGTGTTTCGGCGCTCCCTTCTTGGAAGACGCCCCAGGCCCACGGGGCCGTGATGAAGCTCTCGACGTTTCCGTCAAACCAGTTGCCGGCGATGCCCGATGGGATCTGGTAGATCCGATAGGGTTGTCCCACGTTGTACAGGCCATCGACCTTGGAGGCCGAGCGGGCCACGTTCTGGGCGATGTCGCCATCACGCACGATGATGCCGGGAAAGTCCTGGTCACCGATCCTGATCCAGCGGTCCTCGACGGAGATGCCCGTCTGCGAATACCACAGGGCCGAGGGAATCTCGCGCACGCCGACCTGCCGTGGCGTCACGCCATCGCTCGATCCGGGCATCACGACGTAGGGATAGGACTCCTCTGCGCCGGCCGTGGAGGAGACGGGCTTCACGTTGTCGTAGGCATTGTTCACGACACCCGAAACCTGCAGGTAGTAGTCGCTCAGTATGCAGTTTCCGCCTACCGTGCTCGCGGACAGACCGACGCCGTCGCTCAGGTCGATCGGCTGTCCGTTGAGGGGGAGATCGTGAAAGCCGAACTCGCGGTTGGCAATCATCGATGACCCGGTGGTACCGGTCCACGAATCGATGCACGCCGTCGTGACGCGCGTCTGGCTCAGGCGGGTCGTGTCCTGACCGAGCGGGGCCGTTCCCTGGTAGATGCCCTGGAAGGCGCGCCCGGTAGCCATCTTGTAGCTATAGCCGCCATTGGAGTTGAGGCAGCCGTTGATGGCGGTGTCGTGCAGGTCTATGTAGCCTTGCACCTGGCCTGCCACCGATAAGGTTGCCTCGGAGTTGATGCCGGAAAGGACCTGCCCCACGACCTTGACGGCCGTCACGATGTCCTGATCCGGCGTGTAGGTCTGCCCGAGCGCCGGTACGTGCACGACGTTGACGCCGGCCTCGGTGAGGAAGGCGCTTTGCTCGTCGCTCAGCATGACGTCCACTCCATCGACGAGTATCGCGTCGGCATGGCTTGCCACGAGCGCGTCAACGTCAAGGTTGCCGCCGCCGTCCCAGACGACCGGGACCTCTTCGAGGCCCTCGCCGGGAAACGCACCGCGAGCCTGCATGTCGGCGATGAACTGCGCATCGGTCGCGCCCAGGCCGCCCTTGCCGGCGAGCATCTGGGTTATGAGCGCGTACTGGCCTTTTGCAGCGACGGCGCGCGCCTCGGGGAGCTCGTCGTACTCCCCTTCACCGAAGGTCTGGCCAACGCCGCCGCGGCCTGCCGTCTTGTCAGCCTGGGTGCCATCCCCTTGATCGGACGTCTGCGTGTTCTCGGCGTCATCGCCCTCACCCGATGCATCGGAATCCTCCACGGTCTGGGTTTCCTCGGACGTGGCCGTGTTCTGCTCGTCGTTATCGTCGCGCTCGTTGCCCTGCACGGCATCAGTGTTGCTCGTGGTCTGCTGCTCGTAGCTACGGCGTATGGCCTGGCCGTTCGCGGCTGCATCTTCCTTGTAGACCGGCAGGAAGTTTGCCTGCTCGGCATAGTTCTCGTTCTCGGAAAGGTGAACACTGGCAAGATCGGGATTAAGCGGAGCACCCTCGACCTCGTGGTACTCGGGATCGGCATGGGCCTCGAGGACCCCCGTGGCGGGATCGATGATGACTTCGAGAAGCGTGTCGCTGAAACGGCAACCGGGAAGCAGCACGCATGAGCTCATGAGAAGCAGGCAGAATACGAGCCTGAGACCCTTCAAGGCTCTCTGGAAATATTCCCCTGTTTTCCTCGGCCGAATCGACATTTCCTCATCCAACATTATATTTTCTCAAGATAATTATTCTCCACTCAAGATAATTCAGGAAATATATACTCCTTTGAGATTATTTTTCGAGATGAATAGTTTACGTTTGGGTGAACGGTCAAGATTTTTCGCATGGGCACATAAGCGACGAGAAATTGGAATGGAGCACGGCTGACTCTCTGCGCGTTGGAGTGGGTCGCAAAAGGCCCGAAGATGACGCTTGTGCCCATCACAGGTATCATCGTCAACATGATGGCATGCGCGAAATACAAGCTTGAGCTCGCTGAGACCCATGCAGAAATACGTTTTGCCGCGTTCGACACGGGCGTGCAAATCCGCGCCTACGGAACGGTAGACATCTGTACTCCGGCACTCGAGCAAGTCTACATGGATTGCAGACGCTACGAACGGCTCTTCTCTCGCACGATCCCCAGCTCCGACATATCGCGCATCAATGCGTCGCAAGGCGCATGGGTCGAGGTCAACGCAGACACGGCCGAACTCGTCGAGCACGCGCTCGCGTATTGCGCGGCAAGTCATGGCGTCTTCGACATCACGATTGGCACCGCAAGCAGGCTCTGGAACCTCAAGGAGGGCGTCATCCCGCCAGCCGAGGCACTTACCGAAGCCGCGCAGCATGTCGACTGGCGCGGAGTGCAGGTCAGCCGCTCGGAAGGCGCACCATGTGTGCGTCTCGATAATCCGGCAGCCATGATCGACCTCGGCGGCATCGCGAAGGGATGGATTGCCGACGCGCTCGACCACATGCTTGAACGAGCGGGGGTTCGTGCTTACGTCATCGACCTCGGCGGCAACGTGCTCGTGCGCGGCAACAAGCCCGATGGCTCGCTCTGGAAAGTGGGGCTTCCCCACCCCGCGCAGGGGCGTGCAGGATCCGCGCTCGCGGGCACGATCAGACTTGCAAGTGGGAGCGTCGTCACGAGCGGCATCTACGAGCGAGCCTGCGTACATGACGGCGTGCTCTACCATCACGTGCTCAGTCCACGTACGGGCATGCCCGTCAAGACGGAGTATCCGGCGGTTTCCGTCGTGTGCGAGCGTTCGATCGATGCCGAGGGTTACTCGACGACGCTGCTCGCACTCGGTACAAAGCGCGGACGCGAGCTCATAGCAGAGCATCCGGAGATCTTACAGGCGTACTTCATCTCCTGGAACGGAGAGATACAACCGCTGCGCTAACTGTGATGCGCAGAAACGGCATTCACCGCGTTAGTCCTTCGTGCGCTCGAAGTGCACGGTCTGCTTCTTCATCGAGATCTTGCCGACCTGCCACCCACGCAGCAGTAGCTCCTTCTTGTAATTGAGAAACGAGTGGTCAAGAGGCACGCCGGCGATATCGCCAATCTCCTCGAACGAAAGATCGAGGCTCTCTCTCCCGGCTGCTCAGCGATATAATCCCACAGCTTATCGTACTTGCTCATGATCGCTTTCCTAGGCGATGCCGTGCGTCTCCTTGAGATGCGCGATGACGTCCTCGATACCGTTGTAGAGTTTCTCGTCGTCGTGGAGATATGGAATGAGATTTGCGTCTCCGCCAAGCGCGAGCAGCTCGTTGTACGGAGCCTCCTGCTCAACATCGCGCTTGTCGAGCTCAATGCCGTGTTCGGTGGCGAAATCAGTCACGATGGCACAGGTAGCGCACGGCGCCCAGTAATACAGGATTGGCGTAGCCATGGTTCCTCCTTCTTGACTGTTTGCATGGGGACATTATACGCGAGAGGCGTCGGTCCCTTTATACATATCCCGGCTATTCGTGCCGTTGCGTCAGATGCTCACCGTCAGGCCGTCCATGAGGTCGTTCACGGTCTTCATGGCGCACATCTTGCCGCACATCGTGCAGGTCCCTTCAGTGACGGGCGGGGCGCTCTCGTAGAACTCGCGTGCACGCTGCGGGTCGAGGGCAAGGTCGAACATCTCGCTCCACGACACGCGGCGGCGCGCATCGCTCATGCGATTGTCCCGGTCACGTGCACCGGGCACGTCTTTGGCGATGTCGGCGGCATGCGCGGCAATCTTGGTGGCGACGAGTCCCTCGCGCACGTCATGGGCATCCGGCAGGCGCAGGTGCTCAGCCGGCGTCACGTAGCAGAGGAAATCCGCCCCACTCGAAGCCGCGATGGCCCCGCCGATGGCCGCCGTGATGTGATCGTAGCCGGGAGCGATATCGGTCACGAGCGGACCGAGCACGTAGAAGGGCGCATCGTGGCATAGACGCTTCTCCATCTTCATGTTGGCGGCAATCTCGTCAAGCGCCATATGCCCCGGCCCCTCGACCATCACCTGCACGCCGGCATCCCACGCGCGCTGCGTGAGCTTGCCGATTTCGATGAGCTCGGCGATCTGGGCGGCGTCGCTTGCATCGTAGATGCTGCCAGGACGCATCGCATCGCCCAGGGAGACGGTCACGTCATGCTCGTGCAGGATGGCGAGCACGTCGTCGTAGAACTCGAAGAACGGGTTTTCGTTGCCAGTTGCCTCCATCCAGGCAAAGATAAGCGAGCCTCCCCTGCTGACGATGTTCGTGAGGCGCCCCGTCTCCTTGAACGAGTCGATGACCCGGCGGTTCATGCCCGCATGTATCGTCACGAAGTCGACGCCGTCTTCGGCATGTGCGCGAATGACCTCGAGAAAGTCGTCCGGCGTGATGTCGATGAGCGCCTTTTCCAGATAGCCGATGGCATCGTACATGGGCACCGTGCCCACCATCGCCGGTGAGCGCTCGATGAGCGCACGGCGAAACGCGCGCGTCTTTCCCGAGTTCGAGAGGTCCATGATTGCCTCGGCGCCCAGCTCGAGCGCGACATCGACCTTGCGCCACTCTTCCTCCTCGTCGGCCAGATCGCCCGAAATGCCGAGGTTAACGTTGACCTTGGTGCGCAGTGGCACACCATCCAGGCACGAACCCACGCCCTCGGGATTAAGCGAGACGTGGTGGATGTTCGCCGGAATGGCGATGCGCCCGGCAGCGACTGCCTCGCGCACGTTCTCCGCGCAGATACCCTCCTTCGCGGCGACGGCGCGCATCTGCTCGGTCACGATTCCAGCACGTGCGTAGTCGATTTGCGTTATCTGATTGCCCATGGCGTCCATGGCGCACTCCCTTCGTTGGCATTACCCACACAGGTTCATCGGGTCGGCATCGTAAGCGCCCTCTCAGCCTGGGCCATCCAAGCTCCCCGGTTATGGTTTGGGATTATATGTCAGATGCGGCCGACGCTCCAAAGCGGATACGCGAATAGCGACATGAAACGGCAGGCTAGCGTTTTGCCGACAGTCTCTTTAGCTCCGCCTTGAGCTTTCCTTAGCGCGTTCGAACGTCACTTTGACAGCGCATGTGCCCTCCCATACACTAAGCGAACCCGGATTTGATTTGAGGTGGATGTATGTGCGGAGAGTTCGTCATCTAGTCTTTCTCGGCTAAGCGCCGAACACGAGCCATTTCCATTTCGCATACTCACGTCCCGGGGGATCCCCATGCCAAAGAACATCTCTTCAAACTCGCCTGCAGAGGCGGGAAAAACAGCCGAATCCGCCACCACGTCCCTCACGAGCGCCGTCGGCCTGCCCCTGCCAAAAAACTGGCTCGCGGTAATCAGCTTTATATGGGCCGGTCAAGCCATCTCGATGATAACCAGTTACGCTGCGGGATATGCCGTCGTGTGGTACGTGACCGAATCAACCGGCAGCGCGCTCGTGCTTGCCGTGATGAACATATGCGTGATGCTCCCCGTCGGGCTTCTCTCCCCCTTTGGTGGCATCGTCGCCGACAAGCATAACCGCAAGATGATCATGATCGTAGCCGACGGCGCCATTGGGCTCATCTCATTGATAGCGGGATTTCTCATCCTCGCAGGCGACGTGTCGATTGTGCTCCTCACCCTCGTCTGCGTGGCGCGCGCTATCGGGCAGGCTTTTCATGGTCCAGCCATGATGGCGACCATGCCCATGCTCGTGCCTGACAAGCACCTGCTACGCATCAACACGCTCGACCAGTTGCTCGCCTCCATTGCCGGCATAGGCGCGCCTGCCTTCGGCATCTTCCTCTACACCACCATGGGGTTTTCCTCGGTCATGTTCCTCGATTTCATCGGAGCACTCTTCGCCATTGCTGGGCTTGCGCTTGCGAAGGTCCCCACCGTTATCGACGAGAAAGCCACGCAACAGCATGTCATCGCCAACCTGCGCGACGGCTTCCGTGCCGTCGCGGCATCGCGCGGCTTGCTGCTTCTCATCGTCATGGTCACCATCGGCATGATGATATTCGGCCCGCTCTCGGCCGTGTTCCCGCTGATGACGTATGAGCATTTCTCGGGTGATGGCTACATGGCCTCACTCGTCGAGGCGGCATTCGGCATCGGCATGCTCGTGGGCTCGGGCATACTCATGGCATGGGGCGGCGGCAAGAGACTCGCGGGACTTATCGCCGTGGCGGCCATCATCGTGGGGGCGACGACGGCGGCGTGCGGGCTTCTGCCCCCGACGGGTTTCGTCGCCTTCGTGGTGCTCGTCGCTGTGATGGCCATGGCCTGCGCATGGTTCAACGGTCCCACGATGACCCTCACGCAACGCAACGTGTCCGACGAGAAGATGGGGCGCGCCATGGGCCTGCTCAACGCCGCCATGGGGCTCGCGACGCCCATCGGCATCGCCATCGGCGGCGTGGCGGCCGAGCTCATGGGCGTAGCTCCGTTTTTCGTGGTGGACGGCATCGCGTGCCTCGTGCTCGGCCTCGTGGCCTACATTCCCAAGTCGATCCGTGCCCTCGACGAAGGCTAGCGTACCCAATGTGACAAAACGCGCCGAGGCAGTTTTGCCACATTTGCTATTGCCTGGCAGCGCCGCGTTTGCCATAGCCATAGCGGTTCCTGAACGCGATCATGAAGCACGTCGCAAGCACGGCGGCGGCGAGCTCGCCGACGGAAACCGAAAGCCAGATGCCGTCGATACCCAGGACCAACGGCAACAACAACACCGCACCGCACTCGAACACGATCGTGCGCAGGAAGGCGATGACGGCGGAGACGATGCCGTTGCCAAGCGAGGTGAACAATGCCGAAGCGTAGATGGGCACGCCCATGATGAGAAACGCGAAGGCGTAAATCTGATACGCCTTGGTGGTGAACTCGAGCAACGCCGTGTCATAGCTCACGAATATGGCGGAGAGCGGCCCGGCAAGCAACTCGGCAGCCAGGAACATGAGAACGCTTCCGATGCCGATGAAGCCTAGGCTCTTGAAGAGGATGCTGCGCATCTCCTTATGATTGCGTGCACCGTATTGGTAGCTCATAAGCGGCGAGCTGCCGAGCGCGTACCCCATGAAGATGGCCCCGAAGATCATCGCGGTGTAACCGATGACGCTGAAGGCGGCAACACCGTCTTCGCCGATGTAGCGCATGAGCTGGAAGTTATAGAGCATGGTCACGAGACTCATGGCGATGTTGGAGACGAGCTCAGAGCAGCCATTGAGGCAGGACCTGCCGATGGGCCGCCATTCCAGGCGCGTCCTGACCAATCGTAGCATGCTCGAATTGTGCTTGCGCATGAAGTAGACAAGCGGCACGAGGCCACCCACCACCTGACCGAGCGCCGTCGCGGCGGCACCTCCGGCGATGCCCCAGCCAAAGACGCAAATGAACAGCCAATCGAGCACGACGTTCACGATGCCGGCGGCGACGATGACGAAGAAGCCGTAATTGGGCTTGCCCGCCGTGGAGAAGAAGATCTGGAAAGCGAACTGCAATGCGAAAAACGGTAGGGCGAGCAGCGTCCACCGCCCGTAGATGACGCTTTCGTCAAGAAGCTCTCCTTGCGCCCCGAAGGCTGCGATGAGAGGTTCGATCAGCCACTGCCCCACCACGGCAAGCACGATCGCGAAGATAATCGTGAAGATGACGAGCATGCTGAAGTAGCGATTGGCACGCTCGTCGTCGCCCTCGCCGCGCGTCTTGGCAACTAGGGCGCTGCCGCCCGTTCCCGTCATGAGGCCGATCGTCGCGAGGATCATGACGACGGGCCAGGCGAGGTTCACGGCCGCCAGCGCCGTCTTTCCCACGAAGTTCGAGACGAAGAAACCGTCCACCACCTCGTAGAGCGAGGTGAAGATCATCATGCATATGACGGGAAACGTGTATTTCAAAAGGGCACTCATGGAGAAGTGCCGGTTCATGTCCTGCGTCATGTCCTATCCAGTCCGATTTGACGGGCGCATGAAGACACCCGACGTTCAGGACATTGTACGCGAGGAGATAGAGATGCTGTGGAGAGGGCAGACTTGCTACCCGTTTGTCATCTGCCTGCGGACACGTCCGTGCCCAAACGGGAATCCCCGTCACACGCGATGCGGTGGTGCCTCGAGCTCCCACTCCTCGAGGATGACGCTTCCCCGGTACTTGTAGAGACCGTAGATTCCGAAGAACTCCCAATCGGCAATCGTGAAGGTGCCGGCAATCGAGGTCACGAACTCGGCCGCCTGACGATTGAACGCCCCGTTCTTGAAGACGTAGAGGTTGGCGATGTTGTCGCGGCTGCCCGTCGGGGCGAGCACGACGCCGCTTCCCATCTGGATGGGAAGCCCGTCGGTCTTCATGCGCAGGTTCTGGACGAGTATATCGGGCTCGAAGAAGGAAAGCCAATTGCGGCGCTTGAGCTTGGCGATTTCGGCCCATTCGAGCGTGTACTTGCGCGATTCGTCCATGAAGGCGGCATTGAGAAAATCCTGGTAGCTCTCGGCTTGCGCGAGCGCGTCGGCGTATTCGGGCTTGATGAGGTCGGCCACCGTCATGTACAGGTAGAGCTTGTCGAGCATCGCCCTGTCGGCCAGCGGAGCCGCCTCGATCTGGGATTTGAGTTGCTGCACGTTCATGGAAGACCTCGCTTATGGGACAATCTAAAGGGGGCCGCAACAGATGCGACCCCCTTTTCTGACGACTACTTGGAGCAGGCGGGTACCCAGAGGTACTGCTCGGGCTTTTCGTCGAGCTTCTTCACGAGCTCGTCGACGGGACCGAACTCCATGCACTTCGCCTGGCAATGGAACACGCAACTCGGGAGCTTTCCCTTGGCCTGACGCGCGGCGCACAGGTCGCAAATCCGCGTGAACGACGGGATGAAGTCGTAGACGAAGCGGTCGGTCGGTGTGCCGTCGGCCTCGCGAATGGGCCACGGCCCGTTCTGCATGACCTTGACGCCCCACTGCTCGAGCGGCAGCTCGTGCTCGGCCTGGCAGGCAACCTCGCAGGAATAGCAACCGGTGCAGTACTGGTAATCGACGAGTATTCCGTTCCTAGACATTACAGGTCCTCCTCACTGCAACGATAGATCTTGCACAGCGTGCACTTCAGGTCGGCGCCAAAACCGGTGCGACCGGGCTTGTTGGCAAGCAGCTGGTTGATGTTGGACTGGCGGAAGCCGTACAGGTTAGGCTCTGCGCCGTCCTGCTCGGGGAACCACCAGCCGTGCTGGGCTGCGATCACGTTCTCGCCTACCTCGTAGGTGACGCGTGCACGCTGACGGCAGCGGCCGCGATGGTTCTCGATCCATACCCAGTCGCCCTCGGAGATGTTGTGCTCTGCAGCGGTCTTGGGGTTGATCTGCACCCACGGATCGGGAGTGAGCTGACGCAGATACGGGATCTGACGATGCTCGGAGTGGAAGAACGAGGTGGTACGGGCGCCCGTGATCATGATGAGCGGGTAGTCCTCGTAGAGGTCCGGCGTCGAAACGGGACCGATGCCCGGCTCCTCGATGTAGGGCAGCGGGTCGTAGCCGTAGGCCTGGAACAGCGTCGAGTAGAACTCGATGCGGCCGGTCGGGGTGTTGAAGCCCGGCATGCCGTCGGGGCGCATGAGGCCCTTCTCGTACTTCTTGTAGATGTACTTCTGATAGACGGGGCCCTGCTCCATGAGCTCATGGAAGGTGAAGCCGGAGGGCTTGACGATCTCGTCGTAGACCTCGTCCTCGGTCTCCCACGGCCAGGTGTGCTGCTTGCCCTCGGGCCTGTTGATGGCCTTGTTGAACTCGTCGTCGTTGTCGAAGTACTGAGCGAGCCTGCGGTTGATCTCGCAGTCGGACAGCGCCTCGCCCTCGGCGGCACAACCGCCGGTGATGGCGGACAGGAAGTAGTAGTGAGCACGGACGGAGTGCTTCTCGGCCCAGGTCTGAACCGGCATGACGATGTCGGCGCAAGACTGGATCATCGGCGTCATGAACACGTCGACGGCGGCGATGAACTCAGGCTTCTTCATGGCCTTGTACCAGCGCTCGGTCTCGCAGCTCATGCAGGCGATGCCATTGGAGGTCTGAATCCAAACGCCCTTCACGCCGCCCTCCTCGCAAACCTCGAGGCACATGTCGGGCATGGCCTGGGTGAGGCCGTAGCGATACATCGGGTACTCTTTCCAGCCCACGCGCTTCTTCTGCGTCTCCTCGTCGATGAGGTCGTAGATGCCCCAAGCGCCTGCGGACGGCTGATCGACGCCCATGGGAGCGGCGGTGTAGCACATGCCGCCGGGGATATCGAGATTGCCGGTGATGGTCCACAGCGCGGCGATGGCAGCAGCGCAGGGCGTGCCCTGGGACTGCATGTCGACGGCAAGGCCCCAGACGATGTTGGCCGGGCTCGACTTGGCGAACAAGCGAGCAGCCTCGATGATCTTCTCCTTGGGAACCCAGGTCATCTTCTCGACCTCGTCAAGGGAGAGCTCGCGGGCGCGAGCAGCCAGCTCGTCGAAGCCGTAAGTCCAACGATCGACGAAGTCATGGTCGTAGAGGTCTTCGTCGACGATGACCTTGATCATGCCGAGCGCCAGGGCGGTGTCGGTGCCGGGGCGCAGCTGCAGGTGAATGTCCGCGTGGGCGGCAAGCCAGGTGACGCGGGGCTCGACGGAGATGAGCTTGCAGCCCAGCTTCATGGCATCGGTGACCCAATGGCCCATGAAGAAGTCGGGGTTGGAGATCGTGGGGTTGCAACCCCAGACGATGGTGCACTCGGGGCACACCCACTCGGGGTCGTCGTAGCGCAGCGCGGAGAACTGCGAGAAGTCGGCGATGAGCATGCCGCCGTAGGTCATGATCATCAGCGAGAGCCTCGGCAGATAGCATGCGGTGCCGGAAAGGAAGCCGTACTCGTTGGGACTGCCCATGGTATTCGCCATACGGCCGACCTGCCACTGGTTATCGCGAGCGGTGCCGCGCAGGCAGTGGATGCTGTCGCCGCCGTAGGTCATGGAGATGCGGCGGAACTCCTTGTAGCAGGTCTCGAGAGCCTCGTCCCAAGAGATTCGCTCCCACTTGTTCTCGCCACGCTCGCCAACGCGCTTCATGGGGTACAGGATGCGATCGGGATGGAACTCGACCTGCTTGAACGCCAGGCAGCGCGGGCACAGGGCACCGCGGTTGTAGGGATCGTCCGGGTCGCCTTCGCACTTGATGAAGCGGCCGGTCTCCTTGTCAGAATACACCAGAACGCCGCAGCCCTCGTGGCAGCCAGGGGCCGACCAGACGGAGGTGCGGGTGACGATCATGCCGTCTTCTTCGTACTGCCACTCGCCAGGATGCTTCCAGTCCTGCATCTCCGGGCGCTCGCCAGCGCCGAAGTTGAACTGGTTCTCTTCCTTGGTGGTGCCGATGTCGTCGCGATCCTTCTCGAGAATCGCCTCTTGTTTGCGGTCAGCCGCATTGGGGCCGTCCGCATCGCTGAAGTGCCATTCGGAATCTTCGCGCTGGGCAGCCTTCGCGCTGTCCATCTTGAATTCGTCCATAGCCTCTCCTCTCGGTCTCCGGGCTCGAAGCTCCCGACTCCGAACCCCCTTCTTCAGGAGAGGCAAATGCACGACGAACCCTATCGCATTAGTTGGCTCGAGTATCTTCCTCGCAGCCAACCCCTCCTATCAGATTGCGCTAAGGAAACCATCTTCTCGATGGGTCGCATCGCCAAAGGAGTATGCAATTGGGGATTTCATTATGTCGGTATGAGACGCTGAGCTGGGGTTTCAGAAGGACTCTCATCATCGTGCCGGCGAACGGCTCACCAGGCATCCGCGCATCGAATCAGAAGGCGATGCGAGGCAGTGGCATGCCGCACTCAGCAGCGAGCGCGAGAGGGCTTCTGCACGGTGCCTGTACCTTTAGAGCTCGAGGGGGTATTCCTCGAAGAAGGACATGAGCTTTTGCTGGGAATGGATATCGAGCTTGCGATAGATGTTGTAGATATGGCTTTTGACCGTATGAGGAGAGATCATGAGCTGATCTTGGATCCATGCGGCGTTGCGCCCTTTGACCAGATACTCGAAGACGTCAGCCTCGCGCGGCGAGAGCTGATACATCTTGACGATGAGCTCGCACTTGCGCGCGAAGACCTCGCTTTCGTCCACGGAAATGGAGACGAGCGGCTGTTGCGGCTTCTCGGGCTCGACGATGGCGCCCCCTGCAGGATGATGAGCGCTGTTGGGGATGAAGGCCATGACAACGATCACAAGCAACACGATCATGACCAGACGCGTGACCGTGAACGCGGAGGAATGCTCGCCAACCGTCATGGTCAGCACAGAAGCAAGAGCCCATCCAACGGCAAATCCCAAAGCCGGAACGCAGAGACGCGCCGGCGCATCCCTGAACAAAGGGGCATCGCGATGAGCCAACCACTTGTTGACGATCAAGGCATAGTTGGCAGCTATGAAGGCGCCCCATGCTGCCACGAGGACGCACGCGCTTGCCGTCTGGACAGCGCCTTCGGTGAAGGGCGTCACGACGCACCCGAGCACGGTCACAACCAAAAGAATGCGCAACAGAACGGTCACCGAGAGCGGCTTGCGGATGATGCCCATTATGGCAATGACCAAAGCGCCGGGAATGATCGCCAGCATGCCGAGGAACACAAACTCGCCGCCGCTGTTGAAGAGGAACACGAAGTTCAAGGCGAAGACGACGTTGAAAAGGAAGAACGACGGCTCGATCTCCTTGGCGAACTTCCAAGGAGCCGCCACGTTCTCGAGAGGTACCCGATCGCCGTTGGAATCCGCCCGATGGGACGTGAAGATGACGAGGCCGATGGAACACACGACGTAGATCGCAGCGAACATGGGCTGCATGTTGTCAGGTGCCGAAACAGCGACGAGGAAAACAACAGCGCCGATCACGAAGGCAATGCCCGTGAAGCGCGCAGGCGCCGCATCGGGGATGCGACTCAGGACGTCGAGCCAAGAGATGACGAGAACGGAGGCACCCAAACCTGCAAGCGCGTTAGCGATGCAATTGGCGGCGAACGGGGCATCGAATATGTTGAGCTCGCCAAGGGCCAGGAGCGGCTGGGCGATGCACATGATGAACACGACGCACTGCGTCACCGGGAAGAAGATGTTGAACTTCGGATTCCGAGAAAGAAACTGCAGCGCTGCATAGCCAGCGGCGAAACCCGCGAAGATGATGAACTGAGCGAAGTCGACGACGTAACGGGGCGTATCAGGCGACTTGCCAGCATAAAGCCAGAAGAACGACAGAAAGACCCAGCCCATGCATAGAGAAAAGCCCACAAGGGCTATGAGTTCTATGGATGAAAGCGTGCGTTGCGATGAATCCGCAGATGCAGACATAAGAAAGATCCCCCAATTTGCACGAAGTCGCCATCGAACACGGCAACCTCATGGCTTGCCTGCCCCCTACAGGCAAGGAGCAGCAAAACTCATCGGAACGATGCGCACTGCCCACAAGGGGAATATAGCAAGCTGAGAAAGCGCTTTCAAGGGAAGAGATTGTCAATGCTCTTCTAGCTCGACTATGGAAAGCTCAACGTCAAAACCTTGCGAAAACCATCGATTCGCACGTTCTAAGAAAGAGACAACTCAAGACCTCTTGTCAAGAAAGATGCTTTGGATTTTGAACGAATAAAATGACGCAGAGCAGGCACAGCACAGCTAGAAGTCCACTGAAGCCAAGGGCCATCCCATAGCCAAGCAAAGGAGTGGCGGCTGTGGTGAACAGCTTCAAAAGGAACACCATGACGGCCGTGGCAAGGGCCGCGCTGATCTGACGGCACATGATAAGGGTTGCTGATCCGTCAGTCGTGATCCCCTCGCGTCCCAAGGGGCCAAGTGCAGCGGCGGTCGTCGACGGAATGAGCGTCGTAAGGCCCATGCAGCGCACCATCTGACAAAGCGCAAACACCCACAGAGGCGCGCTCAGGGGCACGAAGGCGATGGTGACGGCACCAAGGGAGAGCATGATGCCGCCCGCGATGGCAACACGCCGCGTGCCGAAGCGATCGGAGAGCCAGCCAGCGCCCGGCTCGAACACGAGCGCAGCCAAGGCGCCGGGGAACAGTACCAAGCCCGCTTCGAACGCAGTGTAGCCCGCACCTTCGACGATGGTGAGCGGAATGATGAGGGTCATGCCCACGAAGCACCCGTACAAGAAGCACTGGGAAACAAGATTGGCGCGATAGGCCTTGAACGAGAAGATCCTCAGATTGACGAGTGGCAACGGAAGGTGCCTTTGCCTGCGCACGAAGACGACCAAGCAGACAATGCCCACCAGCAACGATGCCCATACGAGCGGGTCGCTCAACGGCACGTTAGCCGCTGCCGTGAACGCCAACAGCAAGCCGCCGAAACCGAAGGTCGAAAGGCACAACGATGCGACATCGAGCGTCGCAGCGCGATCCTTCACATCGCGCTCTTGGACAGCAACGAGCGTGCCTCCAATCAAGATAACTGATGCGACAGCAAGGATAAGGAACAGATAGCGCCAGCCGATTCCGGATGCGATGGCGCCACCCAATACAGGTCCCATGTTGGGTGCGAAGCCGAGCGCAATGCCTGCGAAGCCCATGGCTGTGCCGTGCATGGTCTCCGGGAACCGCGTCATGGCGATGGTCTGCAACAGCGGCATGAGAATGCCTGTCGAGACTGCCTCCATCACGCGCCCGATGATGAGCATCGGGAAGTTCAAAGCCGCGAAATCGCACAAAGAGCCGAAGAGATAGAGTCCGAACGAGATGAGCATGAGCGTGCGAATCGAGAGTCTACGCTGCACGTAGGACGCTAGAGGCACGGCAGCTCCCATGCAGAAGGTGTAGATGGTGGTAAGCCACTGTCCCCAGCCGATATCGGTCTGAAGATCGGCTAGGACATCGGCCGCCATGGTATTGAGCGCCGTCTGCGTCATCCCGCCAAGACCCGTGCCTACGACGACCAAGGCGAACAGCACGATGACCCCAGGGGCGATGGAACCCTTCGAGCTCATGGACCCTCTTTCTCAACCCAAAGGAGGGCAGGTCCTATGTCCTGCCCTCCCCGTTCAACGATAAGAAACAGCGCGATGGCTATTTCTCTTGGCCGTTCTTCTTGCCCCCGGTGGGACGAATGAAGAAAGCGCAGATGATCATGACGATCGAGAGCGGCACCATCGTGTACAGGCACGCATCCCAATAGGACATGCCCGAGTCGATGAGACCACCATAGATGGGGCTGAAGCAATTGCCCAGGCACTGGGCGAATTGCAGCACCGCCATGCCCATGGTCGCAGCCATGGCGGACTTGTACATGATGGTCGGAGCCAGCGGCCTCAGACCACCGCCGCCGATACCGGCGCAAAGACCCATAAGGACTACGCCAACCCACACGAGAACGGCATTGCCAGTCTGGAACATGAAATAGAACAAGAACAGATAGAGCACGCCGACCAAGATGGGCATGATGCGCTTGAGGTTGCCCGGAAGCGCCTGGGTGATGGCACCACCCAAGGGATTGGCGATCAAGCCGATGCCCGTGACCACGGCAAGGGCGGCACCTGCAGCACCCTCGGTCCAGCCGTAGCCCGCAGGCGCCGGCGTCTGGAGGAACGTGGGCAGGTACGTGTTGACGATGCCCGTCTGGCCGATGATGAAGATGAAGAAGACGATGCCGAGCAGCCAGATCTTGTAGTTCTTGAGCAGGCTCATGCACTCGCCAAAGGAGCCCTCGACGTTATAGCTCGTCCCTTCGCCTTCCGGAACCTTATAGAAGATCCAGAAAAGGATGAGCGCCACGATGGCGAAAATGATCACCGTCCAGAAGACGCCCTGCCATCCAGCGGCAGCGGCGATCATCGGACAGATGATGGAATCCAGCGTGATGGACAGCGGAACCCAGCAGCACCACAGGCCCAGCATGACGCCGCGCGTCTTGTCGGGGAACCATAGCGTGATGAGCGTCGGCGCGGCGACGCCGACCAAACCGATGCCCGTGCCCTCGATGAAGCGACCGACCATGAGCGTGACCATGTTGTTCCCGCCCAAGACCTCGATGAGGCCGCCGACGATGACACCGGCAGCGGACAGGGCAATGGTATTGCGAAGGCCGATCTTCCTGCAGATGAAGGCGGCAGGAAACGCCAAGAAGATGCCGATGAGCGACACCAAGGTCATGAGCCAGCCGAAGCCAGCGCCATCCAGGCCGAAGCAGCCCTCAGGGCTCACTCCCGGAATGTAGATGAAGTACAGCGGAATGGAAACGAGCTTGAACTGCGCCATGGGCGCAGCGAAGCTGATCAGGAACGTGACGATCCAGATGACCCACGCATAGCGCGGCGTCTTCTGGCTCGGGTCCTGATTGATGGACGAATCCGCCATCGCCCTTCCCTTATCGTGTGCTGCTTCCACAAGAAACACCTCTCCCTCGCATTTGCATGCTACAGAAGGCGAAAGACTCTCCTTTGCCGTGGGGCGAGGCCCCAAAGCCCCGCCTCCACAGCTTGGAACATTCGAGTGCTAACTAGGATTCGTCGTCGGGCTTCGATTCGACGTCGACCTCGACGGTCTCCTCGATGACGGCAGCGTCAGCGGGGGCAGCTTCCTTGAGCTCTTCCTTGAGCTCCTTCTGCTCCGCCTTCTCGACCTTGTCAGCCGCATCCTTCTTGTTGTCGACGGCAGCCATCTCCTTGGAGGGCTTCACGCCGAGGGACAGCAGGACGCCGACGATGCCGACCGGCACCAATGCCCAGAATGCGAGCATGGGATCCACACTGATGCCCTCTTGGATCGCCTGCTGAACCGCCTGGCCGATGGCAGGACCGAAGTCAGCGGGCGTGCCGCCAGCTGCGAGCACTGCCTGCTTGGCGTTGATGGCAACGTTGGATGCTGCGGTCAAGCCATCGTTGAACGGAGCGAGAACGTAGCTCGTGGCGATCTGGCCAGCGTACTGGCCCAAGGTCAGCAGAGACAGGCCGAACGCGACTGCCGTCTGACCGCCCTTGGCGACGAAGGTGGGAACCAGCGGACGGCAGCAGGCGTTGAGCATCATGTTGCCGATGCAGAAGAAGATGACGTACGGGATGAAGAACTCAGCCTGGAACGCCAGTGCGGAGCAAATGGTCAAACCGCAGATGCCGACCACGACGCAGAGGTACTTCTGCCTGCGAGGGGTCTTGTCCAGGATGAGGCCGCCGATGGGAGCCAATGCGCCGCAAGCGCAGATGAGGCCGCCCCAGATGCCCGCCATGGTCGCATCCCAGCCGAAGCCGCCGAGAGCAAGCGGCGTCTGCAGCCAGGTCTTGAGGTACTGGCTGAAGGCGTAGTTCATGTAGTTGAAGATCAGGAACATGATGATGAGGCACCAGAGCTGGCGGCTCTTGAAGAGGTACAGGACCTCCTTGAGCGGCTTGCGCACCGGGGAAACCTGAGAGCGCTCGTCCTCGCGCGGCGCGCGGAACACGATGGCGAAGATGATCAGGCAGATGACGACCAGAACGCACCAGACCCACTGCACGTTGGCAATGGACTGACCCACCATGTTGTAGACGCCGTCGTTGACGAAGTTGCTCAGGAAGATGCCGATGGGCGCCCAGCATGACCAGATGGCCATGGCGCGACCGCGCGTGGAATCGGGGAACCAGATGGATACGCAGGTCGGACCGGCGACGACCGTGGTCGAAAGACCGAGGCCGAGAATGAAGCGGCCCACCAGGAACACGTAGAAGTTGGAGCCTACGGTCGCAGCGCTGATCGCAGTGCCGATGATGGCCAGCAACAGACCCACGATGGTGGTGACCTTAGCGCCCCACTTGCGCACGATGCCCGTGGTGGGAAGCGCCATGATCAAAGCGCCGATGGGAACCAAGCCCATGACGTTGGACAGAAGCGCGAAGTTCGCCGGATTCGCGAACAGCTCGTTGTTGGCGGCGAGCCAGTTCTTGAACACCGGGAACGTGACGCCCGGAAGCCACATCCACGCGAACACGATGGACACGGCAGCCAGCAGCGATACGATCAGACAGGGCCACGCATAGCCCGGAGTCTTCTCGATCGGCCTGCCGTCTGCAACGGCAGCATTCGGATTACTCATGATAATCCCCCTCCTCTTTTCTCAGAGGGGCGGGTTCCTTCCGCCCCTCTTGATCCACAGATGACTACAGGTTGAACAGGCGCGCAGCGTTGCCGCCCAGGATGAGCTCGCGCTCCTCCTCGCTGATGTCGAGGGCGTTGATGGACTCGACGGAACGAGCGAGCCACTCGTAGAAGACCGGGAATGAAGATCCCATGAGAATGTGGTCGGCGCCGCAGACCTTGACGGCGCACTCGAGCTGGTCCTTGCCCCAGGACATGGGATGGCACGCGTCGAAGAAGATGTTGTTCTTGAGGTAGCGGTCATATGCCTCGGCATCCACCGTGGAGGCAAGGCGGTTCATGGCCTCCTTCTTCTTGGTGGAGGTGTGGGGGCGCAGCAGGTTCTGCAGGCCGAACCAGTTGCCGCCGAGCATGGTGTGGACGAACTTCAGGTTGGGGAACTCGTCGAACATGCCTGAGTAGATCTCACGGCCAACAGCTGCAGCCTGGACGCTGATGCGACCGAGCTCGCGACGGAGCACCGTGAACTCCTCGAAGTTCTGGAACGCGTTCTGACCCGGGGTGTGATGGATGACAGCGGGGATCTTGTGCTCGTCAAGGTACTTCATGTACGGCTTGAACAGGTCGTCGTCGAGGAACTTGTTGCCATAGCAGCAGGCGAACTGCACGCCCACGAAGCCGTACTCCTCGATGCACTTCTTGACCTCGTCGATGTCCTCGGGACGGCCCCAAGGCGGAACGACGGCGTTGGCGACGAGCCTGCCCTCGCTGCGCTTGCACATCTCGGCAGCCTGCTCGTTGACGATCTGGCACATCTCGATGGGCAGCCACTCCTGCCACACGGGCATGCGCAGCATGGCGATGTCGACGCCGGCCTCGTCCATGGCGCGCAGCTTGGTCTCGAGGGTGTAGTCGCCCTCGACGTAGTTGAGGATCTCCTCGCCGGACTCGGTGGCGACGACGACCTGGTCATGCTGGCCGTCAGGCGTCTTGTCCACATAGGTCTTGATGCCGAAGGTAATGGGCGCCGAATAGAGGAACCCGTTCAAGACCTTCTTGTTGGTGAAGAGATCGGTTGGCAGGAAGTGCATGTTGTCATCGATGACCCTGATTTTCTCGGACATGGCGTTTCCTTTCTCACGTGTCCAAACTGAAAGGGATCGGCGATCGCCAACCCCTTGTCGTGCCTAGTGATGTTGCGATGCGTGCTCGTGCGCTTCGATGAGCTCCTTGTCGGGCTTGACGAGGAACGCGCAGATGACCATCAGCACTGCGACGGGAACGCCCACCGCAAGGCTCGAGGTCGCGAAGCCCATGACGTCGATGGCCGCGCCGTAGAAGTTGGTGAACAGCTGACCACCGAACTCCAGGATGGTGATGAGCGCGAGGCCCAAGGTGACGGCGGTGACGCCGCCGCGACCCACCAGCATGGGCATCATCGGGCGCAGGCAGGCGACCATGATGCCGTTGGCGATGACCATGCACACCGCGTAGACCACGAACATCGGGATTCCGAGGTTCTTGAAGCCGAAGCAGCAAGCCAGGACGTAGCCGATGGCGCCGATGACGATGAGCACGTACTTGTGCTTGAAGTTGATGCGGTCGAGAATCGCGCCGAAGATCGGGGCGATGATGCCGGACGCCGTCACGATGGAGAGGATGGCGTTGGCGAAGATCGTGTCCCAACCCATGCCGCCGGCATCGACGGGATTGGTGAAGAACGTCGAGTTGAAGGTCGTGAAGCCGTGCGAGATGAACGTGTAGAAGAAGAAGCACAGGCACAGGCAGATGACCTGGCGCTTGGTGACGAACTTCACGCCGGAGCGCAGGGACGTGGACTCGGACGAGATCTGGGTGCCTTCCGGCTTGCGATAGACGAACACGGCGAGCACGAGTGCCACGATGGCGATGACCGTGACGACCCACCAGGTCATATGGAAGTCGCTGGCAAGGCAGATGGGAACGATGATGTTGTACTCGATGAGGATCGAGACGGGAACCCAGGTGGCCCACAGCGCCATGGCAAGGGCGCGCTTGTCGTCATTGAACCACATGGAGATGCCCGTGGTCGCGGAGACGGCGACGAAGCCGATGCCCAGTCCGATGACCAGACGGGCCGCGGAGAGCATCGTGAAGTCGCTGCCGGACATGGCGGAGATGATGCCACCAATGACCAAGCAGATCGAAGACAGGATCAAGATCCACTTCACGCCCATCTTGTTCTGCAGGAATATGGCGATGAGCGCCGTGATGATGGCGCCGATGGCAACCCAGGTCATGAGCATGCCGAAGTTGGCATTGATGGACGCTTCGGCAGCGGCCATGATGCTGAAGTCACCCGTTGCCTCTGCAAGCGCATGGGCAGGTCCCATGATGTAGCCGCCGATGATGCTCTCTGCCATAGGCGGGCAGGAGAACCACAGCATGGCAGCGGAAAGGCTGACCAGATATACGACGAGCAGCATGAGCCATGCGATGCCCGGAGTCTTTGCTTGATTGTTAGCTTGTTCGCTCAATGCGTTTCCCTCCTCTCTTTCGGTGCCGGCAAGCCTTTATGGCTTTCATCGGCACCTGAGGGCGCATGGGACGGCACAAGCCCCATGCGCCCGTTGGCTTACTTCTGGTAGATGTCGTTGATCTCGTGGTTCTTCATCTTCTGCATGTTCTCGGAGCAACGGACGCGCCAATCGATGCGACCCTGCTCCTTCTCGAGCTCGGTGACCGTGTGGCTGAACTCGCGCGGTGCGCGGACGTCAACGTGATCGAGACGCTCGACGATGTCTTCCATACCCATGGTGGTTCCTACCTTTCGTTAGCTCCCCTACGCGCCTGGACAGGGGGTTTGGGTGGTCCAGGCGCGCCGGGCTTTCTATGGACAGCTGCCTCGAAGTCATCGAGAGGGACACGGCAGCTTGATCCCGGATGAGACCCTTAGGCCTTGATGGCGACGATCATCTGCTTGGAGTTGTCGATCGTCTTGGCAAGCTCCTCCACGGAGCCGTAGGTCATGCACTGCGCCTGGCAATGCTGGACGCAGCTCGGCTTCTTGCCCTTGGCGGTGCGCTCCTCGCACAGGTCGCACCACTCGGTGAACTGGGGGATGAAGTCGAAGTCGTAGTGCTTCTTGGCGGCGTCGATTGCAAGAGGGCCCAGCTGCGTGATGGTGATGCCGAACTCCTTCTCGGAGTAGCCCTTCTCCTGCTGGCATGCCAGGACGCAGGCCTCGCAGCCGGAGCAGTAGTTGTAATCGACCATGATTCCTTGTGCAGTCATTGTCGTAATCCTTCCTTAAGCGATCGGACGATCATTGGTGTCGATCTTCACGCTGTCAGCGGTCGGATCATTGGGGCCCGTGCCGGGATCGGGGATGCCGACGGTCAAGGGAGCCGGCGTCTCGCCGTCCTTGTAGATGCGGCACATCATCGACTTGTAGTTGGAACCGAAGCCGGACACGCCCGCGTCGAACGGAACGAGGTTGTTGATCTGGGACTCGAAGACGCCGAACAGGCCAGCCTTCTCGTCCTCGAGGTTCTCCTCGGCCTGATCCTTGCGCTCCGGGAACCACCAGCCGTGGTCGCACTGCATGACGCGCGGGTCGTAGTTCTCGTCGAACTTGGCCTTGTACTTGCACTTGCCATGCTGGTTCTCGAGCCACATCCAGTCGCCCTCTTCGATGCCGTGCTTGGCTGCGGTCTCGGGGTGGATGTAGCACAGCGGGTCCGGGTGCAGCTCGCGCAGCTTCTTGATCTGGCGCTGCTCGGAGTGGAAGAAGTGCGGCACGCGCGCGCCCGAGGTGACGACGTAGGGCAGCTCGGAGAGAGCGTCCGGGTTGGAGTACGGGCTCTCGACGGGCTCGACGTAGCTCGGCAGCGGATCGAGGCCGGACCAAGCGGTGTGATGGAAGACCATGGAGTAGATCTCGGCGCGTCCGGTCTCGGTGGAGAAGCCCACCTGGCCGTCATCGCGCAGCAGGCCCTTCTCGTACTTGCGGTACTCGAACTCGGGATACTTCCACGTCGCCTCGCGCAGCTCGTCCCAGGTGAAGCCGCCCTCTTCGAGAGCGTAGTCCCACATCTCCTCGACGCTGTCCCAGGGCCACGCGATGTCGGCGTTCTGGGGACGCAGGGCCTCGTTGAGGCGCTTGCCCAGCTCGAGGAAGATCGTGTTGTCGGGCTTGGACTCGCCGACGGGCTCGATGGCCTCGTTGATGCAGCTGATGCGATAGGGATTCAGGCCGCCGAAGCCGTTGCGCTCCTCATAGGTTGCGGCAGGCAGGACCACGTCAGCGAGAGCCATCATGGACGGCGTCATGAAGAGGTCCTGGAACACGCAGAAGTCGATCTGCTTGTACCACTCGAGCTGCTGCTCGGCCTGAGCGCCCATCGTGGCGAGGAAGTTGTTGGTGGCGAAGTACGCCGCATGGATGGGCACCTCGCCGCGCTGCCACGCCTCGATGGTGGCGTTGGAGGAAAGGTTCTTGAAGCCGACGGCGAACATCGGGTAACGCTCGACGCCGATGCGCTTGGAGGCCTCTTCGTTGGTCATGAGCTCGTCATAGCCCCAGCAACCGGTCCAGTTGGGCTGCTCGATGCCCCAGCAGGACTGGCCGATGACGTTGCCGCCCGGCACGTCCAGGTTGCCGGTGATGCACCACAGAGCGGTGACGGCGTGGGCTGCCTGCTGACCGCCGGTCTGCTGGTCGAGAGCGACACCCCACTGGATGGCGGCGGGCTTGGCAGCGGCATAGCGGCGAGCGACGCGCTGCACGTCTTCCTTGGAGACCCAGGCCTTCTCGCAGAGATCGTCGAGATCCATCTCGGCGACGCGCTCGCAGACGGCGTCCAGGCCGTAGATCCACTTGTCGCAGAAGTCCTGGTCGTAGAGCTTCTCGTCGCAGATGACCTTAAGCATGGCCATGGCCAGCGCACCGTCGCCACCAGGGCGCACGCGCAGCCAGTCCTCGCCGGCCTTCGCGGCGATCCAGGTGAGCTTGGGATCGACGACGGCGACCTTCATGCCGCGCTTCATCAGGTCCATGATCCAGTGACCGTAGAAGCCGTCAGCGTTGGAGTAGAAGGGCTGATGACCCCAGATGATGCAGTACTCGGGAACGGTGTAGCGCGGATCGTCGTAGCGCTTGGGCAGGAACTGCGAGCAGTCCATGACGCAAGGGTCACCCAGCATGCAAGCCATGGAGGCGATGCGCGGCAGATAGCAAGAGTTGCCCGCGAAGTACGGAACGCCCTCGTTGGGAGAGCCGACCGATGCGTTGATGCGGGTGATCTGGTGGATGTCGCGACCAGTGCCCTGGCAGCAGGCGATCTTGTCGACGCCGTACTCGTCAGCGACCTTCTTGAAGTTCTCGACGATGATGTCGTAGGCCTCGTCCCAGGTGATGCGCTCGAACTTGTCCTTGCCGCGATCTTCCTTGGCGCGCTTCATGGGGTACAGCAGGCGATCCTCATGATAGACGTAGTCGGGGATGCACAGGCAGCGGCTGCACAGACGACCCTGGTTGTAGGGGTCCTCCGGATCGCCCTCGACCTTGACGAGCTTGCCGTCCTTGACGTAGCTCAGGATGCCGCACACGTTGTGGCAGCCCGGTGCGGAACGAGCCGTTCCGCGGATGACGGTCATGCCGTCCTCTTCCCATTTCCATGGGACGTCGGGGGTCTCGGCACAGGGCTTGGGCTCCTTGCCCAGCATCTCGTACTTCTTGGGCAAACGCGAGCCCCTCTTGTACTTCTTGCCGTTGGTCTCACCCCAGTGATACTCGATCACTTCTTTTTCCGACATGGTTCCTCCCTCTCTCTACTTCTCGATACTTGTCTTGCCAACACTTCTCGAGGCTTCTACCCCTAGGCCCTCTGTCGGATGACGCGCGAACCCTCTCGCGTTCTCCTGTCGTGATTTCGCATTGGAAAAGCGAACTCGAGTGGCTTGCACGATACGGAACCGTTACGGAACCCCTTCGCATCGCTAGCGCTAAATATCGAGATTCATACAAACATGGTGAATCCGCCCGACCATGAAAAAAGCGGCTCATTATGTTGGTATGAGCCGCTGAGCTGGGAAGATGAGAGGAATTGCTGATTAAGCCTCGCCGGGCGGCTTGATGCCTAATTGATCCGCGAGACTGCCCATGTCGTTCAATCCGAGCTCCTTGCAAGCCGTGGCGACCCCTGGCGTGGCGCCCGTTTGAGCATCGGGTTCTCCCACGGCACCGGGGGCTGCGCTCACAGGAGACGGCGCGCCATGACTTCCGTCATCCATGGCCTTGAAAGCGTCAGCCCAATTGGTCGGTCCGCTCATGGCATCGGGATCATCGGAGACGACGCCCCACTTGCGCAGGCACTCGCCGCACTCGACACAGACCTCGCAGCGCTCGCCGGTCCAGCCTTGGGTCCGCGGATTTGGGATATCCTCGAAGCATCTGCCGCAGAAGGTGCAGACGCTGCAGCGCGTTCCGCGACGAGGTTCGTTCATCGCTTTCCTCCCCCAATCGTCTCGCGCCCTCGCGTCACACATGACATCGAGGGCGCGGGGAATGTGACCAGTGCGCACAAGCCGCGCTACTTGGCAGGCTTGTCCTCAGGCGGCTCGCCGGGAGCGGTCTTGCCGCCGGGCTTGATGAAGAACGAGATGATGAGGGCCACTACCGACAGCGGGATGACCGTCACCCACGCCGACCCGATCCAGCCCAGCCCCGCATCGAGGCAGGCACCGTAGACCGGGGCGAGCATCTGGCCGAAGCATTGCGTGAACTGCATGACCGCCATGCCGAGCGTGGCCGCCATGGCAGAGCTAGACAAAATGGTGGGAGCAAGCGGCCGGCTTCCGCCACCACCGAAGGCGGCCGAGAAGCCCATGAGGATAATGAAGATCCAGATGCCGATGATGCCGAAGCCGCCAAGTTCTTCGGGAAAGCCCACGATGAAGCCGATGATGCTCGTTGCGGCAAACAGGGCGACAAGGATGTACTTGCGGTTGATGGGCAGGCGGTCCGACCATGCGCCTGAAAGCGGATTCATGATAAAGCCGATGAGCGTGATGATCGAGGTCATGAAGCCGGCCGTCGCCATATCGAAGCCCATGGATCCGAGGTAGGTCGGGTAATAGGTGTTCACGACACCACCCTGGATGAAGTTGAACACGAGAAAGGTCAATCCGAGCAGCCAGATGTATTTGTTCTTCAGATACTTGAAGCAGTCGCTCATGCTACCCTCGACACCGTAATTCGGGATGGTGCTCTTGCCGAGCGGCATACGGTAGAACGCGATGAAGAGGACGAGCGCCACGGCCGTTATCGCGATGACGGCGAAGAACACCGACTGCCAGCCAAAGCTC
>OLOX01000157.1_pt1 | contig 67402 bp, 52 predicted proteins | sample 1672091 | NCBI WGS metagenome assembly OLOX01 (sample SAMEA3136644, study PRJEB25190) | human gut metagenome | reverse complement strand
TGTAAATGTATCCTATGTTCAGATCCTGCAAGGCAATGTGGAGCGGGATATTCTGGATGCAATTCAAAAATATTCATTACAGCCGGAATGCTTATGTGTTGAAATGACAGAAAGCGGATTTATGGATATGACACCTTCGTTCTGTAAATTCCGTAAAACTCTGGACAAGAACGGGATTCCCTTTGTGATCGATGATTTTGGAACAGGATATTCGAATCTTCATTGTATCCGTGATATGAATCCAAGTTACGTGAAAATGGATAGGGATTTTACTGCCAAGGCGATGAACAGTGACAGGGATTATGAATTATATAAAAATATCATCCCCATGGTACATAGTATTAACGTCAGGATATGCGCAGAAGGCATCGAGGAAAAAGAATGGTTTCTGAAAATGAAAGAAATGAAGGTTGATTATCTGCAGGGATATTATTTTGGAAGACCATGTGGAAAGAAACAGTTTCTGCAGCAATATGCCACAGTGGCATCAACGTTAAATAAAGAGAGTAAGGCAGACTCAGCTATGTGAGGCTGCCTTATTTTATGGTCTTATCAGAAGGATGGATCCATAACGGAGATCTGAATTTACAACCTAAACTACTTATTCGACCTTCAGCATACGATAACCTACTCCTATATGCGTCTGGATATACTGCGGTGACTCTGGACCTGTTTCTATCTTCTTTCTGAGTGTTGACATAAACACTCTTAAGGATGCCACATCATCATCCCAGCTCCTGCCCCAGATTTTTTGTGTAATAAAGGTATGTGTCAGAACTTTTCCTACATTTTGTGATAACAGGCATAACAATTTATACTCAATGGGTGTCAGATGCAGTTCTTCCTCGTCCATATATGCACTTCCTGCTGCATAATCTACCCTTAATTTACCATTCCTAAATACGGATTCATTCGCATTATTTGCCTGCATCATGGCAAGTCTTCTGGCTGTTACACGAAGTCTTGCAAGAAGCTCCTCCACAGAAAAAGGCTTTGTCAGATAATCATCTGCTCCATTGTCAAGTGCTTCTATCTTGTCTGCATCTTCACTTCTTGCACTTATGACGATTATCGGCATATTAGACCATGTCCTGATTTTCTTAATCACCTCAATCCCATCCATATCCGGAAGTCCCAAATCAAGCAATGCAATGTCTGGATTATAAGTGGATGCCTGAAGAATGGCTTCTTCTCCGTTTTTCGCCACTATATATTTATAATCATGTGCCTTTAAAGTGGTAGACATTAAATTTCTGACGGATTTATCATCTTCTACCACTAATATTTGAAGTTTATTCATCAATTCTCACCTCTTCCAATGGTAACATAAATGTAAAATTACAGCCCTGCGGCTGATTGTCTGTCAATGTTATCTCTCCGCCGTGCGCATTGATTATGGACTTGCAAAGGGCAAGACCAAGACCAAGACTTCGGCGGCTGTCTGCGACATTGTTCTCTCCTGTATAAAACATATCAAAAACACGGGGCTTTATTTCCTTTGGAATCCCCGGACCATTATCAATCACACTGACTGCTACAGCCTTTGATTCCTTTTTTGCCACTATGCGGATGGAGGTACCATAAGGTGTATATTTTATTGCATTATCTACCAGATTGATTATTACCTGCACAATCAGTTTAGCATCCATCTTCGCAAGCAGTAATTCATCCTCACAATAAACCTTAATATCATGCCTGTTACGTTTCTGTCTGATATGTGCCAGTGCCTCACTGATAACCTCATCCATAAGCTGTATGGACATATTAAAATTCATTCTTCCTTCTTCTATTCTTGTAACGGAAAGAAGATTTTCCACAATACCAATGAGCCACTGGGAATCATCAAAAATTTCCTTAAATATCTGCTCTCTCATGTCAGCATCCAGTGTTTCATAGTTTGTAAGTACATTCTCCGCATTCCCGCAAATTGCCGTAAGCGGTGTACGCAGGTCATGGGAAATGGCACGTAGCAGATTCGCCCGCAGCTGTTCGTTCTTGGCAAGCACAGCTGCCATTTCCTTCTCCTTCGCATTGCGGTTATTGTCCATTGCCAGAGCACACTCCCCTATGATAGATAACAGCATACCGTTTTCAAAGGAATCCAGTTTCTTTTCAACGTGAATACCTATCACACCATAGACCTTATCATAAATGAGTATGGCAAGATATAAGCACTTCGCATTCGTATACGCATCCGTTGTAGCTCCGCCTCTGTGCCGGTTTTGATAAACCCAATGTGCCGCATTATACTCTAAATCAGAAAACAGTTCCCCACTATTTGCCTCTGGTTTCACCGGAAACAGAAGCCCTTTAGACAGTTTTTCTTCTTTGACGGTATATACCACAACCGAGCGGTTTAATAATTTCATCAACTGTGTTGCCGTAATGTTAATAATATCTTCATCGCTTTTTGCCTTTTGTAAAAGCTGATTCGTATCAAGCAGCACCTTTGTCCGAAATGCGTTCTGGGCTGACATCTTTGCATGGAGCTTTACCTTTGATGCTAATGTTCCTGTCATAATGGAAACTGCCATCATGATCCCAAATGTCACGATATATCTTGAATCATAAGCATGTAGTGTCAGACGCGGCTCTGTAAAAAAGAAATTAAACAGTGTAACACTCATTAAGGAACCGACAATGCCACAGGCATATCCTCTGGTAAATAAAGAAATCAGCAATACCCCCCAAATATAAATGGCGATAATAGTAGCCTCCGTAAAACCAAAATGATAGAATACCTGCCCTAACAAAGTGACACCTGTAAGAAGAAGCAGCATTGTGAAAATATCCTTTGGATGGGATATTGCCAATCTGTACAATACAGAATCTTCTCTGTTTTTATAGGTTGTTCCTAAGCTTCCATCCGGTATAATGTGTATATCTAAGTTAGGTGCAATTTCCGTCAGCTTCTCTGTCAGGGTGGGTTTGCTCCAAAAATGGTGACGCTTGATATTGCTTCGCCCGATAATAATCTGTGTCACACCCGATATTCTGGCATATTCTGCTATCAGGAAAGACACATCCTCTCCATGTGTGATTGCAATTTCAGCTCCCAGCTGTTCTGCCAGCTGAATATTACTCTGTAAACGTTTTTTATCAAACTCATTCATCTTGTCTGTATTTGCAGACTTTACATAAAGCGCAGTAAAACTGCCGCCAAAGGCAGATGCCATTTTAGCCGCAGTCTTAATTATTTTCACATTAGATGGTGATGCAGATAAACAGACCATGATATGTTCTGCACCATTTATATCGCTATGTATTTGTCCCTTTTTCATCTGAATCATCACTTTCTTTCTTGATGGAGTACATTATACCACCTTGATGGAGTAAATTATACCACATTTCAGATTGTTTTCTATCACTTTTGTAAAGTCCGGTATGTCATACTGTTCATTAATTCCGTGTGGGGACTGTCATATAGCAACACATTTATGTCTTCATGATGTTTGCGAAACCTACGAATTTCTTCCAAAATCTCCTCATCTGTCAGTGAGTTGGCAAGCATAACACAGGATGGCTCACAGCTTTCATTTTCTTTCTCGATTGCCTTTCGGTTCACATCTAAAAATTTATCCAGCTTTGTCATCAGATGGAATCCAAATACACCTGACATTGCCAGAATTAATATAATACTGCTCCATACACCCATTATGTTCACCGCCTTTCTTTTTTCATTAGATATGGAAACATTTCTGCAATGCCTTATCCTCGCCAAGAACCAGCATTGTCTTGTCAGCAGTCAGAAGGGTATCCGGCGTTACGGATAAATTTGTCTTCCCTTTATCCTTTACTGCTATGATATTGATGTTATATTTTTTACGAATATCAATTTGTCCAATGCTCATACCTAACCATTCCTTTGGAATCGTAACCTCAAATATGGAATGGGCCTCATCCAGCTCAATGTAATCCAGAATGTGATTTGATGTATAACGGATGGCAGCCCATTTTGCAATCTGCTTTTCCGGATATACTACCTCGTCTGCACCATTTCGGAGCAGGAATTTTGCCTGTCCGTCCCGCTCTGCCCGAGAAACAACAAATTTGGCTCCCAGTTCTTTTAACGAACAGGTGGTTTCCAGAGAAGACTGAAAATCACTTCCGATGGTTACGATGCATACATCGTAGTTGTCTACTCCAAGTGAACGTAAAAATTCTTCATTGGTACTGTCCCCAATCTGTGCATTGGTCATAATGTCTATGGTATCATTTATTCTGTCCTCATTATGATCCACTCCCATAACCTGATGTCCTAATTGATGCAGTTGTAATGCAATGTGTTTTCCGAACTTTCCAAGTCCAACAAGTAATATTGATTTCATTTTTTCTTCCTCCTATCCTACCGTCATTTTTTCCTGCGGTAGTTTTGATATTTTTTTACCGCTGCCTGAAAGAGCAGCATAAATAAGTGTTAAACCTCCCACTCGTCCAAGAAACATCAATATCATAAGTATTGTCTGTGAAATAACCCCCAGTTCCGGTGTAATTCCTAATGTTAATCCGACTGTTGCTATCGCTGAAGCTGTTTCAAATAAACAGGTGGAAAATGACAGATCTTCCACAGTACTAATCACTATCGCACCTCCAAAGAAAAGGACAATGTACATCATAAAAATAGTGGCTGCATTTTTTATTGTACTGGTTTCTATTCTCCTTCCAAACATCTGTGCATCTTCTTTTCGTCTGAAACATGCCAATGTATTTGCAATAAGTACCGCCAGAGTTGTTGTTTTCATACCACCAGCCGTAGAACCCGGTGAACCTCCCACCAGCATCAAGACAATTACAATTCCCAGTCCGTCTTTTGTCATCATGGTAAGGTCAGCAGTATTGAAACCTGCAGTTCTCGGAGTCACTGCCTGAAACAGCGAACTAAATATTCTTTCCTGCATTGGCATATCTGCAAAGTCCCGGAAGAAAAAGAAGAATGCCGGAAACAGAATTAAAAGCAAGGAAGTAGTAAGTATTACTTTGGTCTGCATACGGTAACTTTTTATCCGGTACTTGTTTTTTAGAATGTCTTCCCATGTAAGAAATCCGATGCCGCCAATTATAATGAGCAGCATAATTGTAATATTTATCAATGGATGTGAAATATAAGAGGTGAGGGACGCATACTTTGCATTCTCTGTTCCCATCAAATCAAAGCCTGCATTACAAAAGGCTGAAATCGAATGAAAAATTGCCATCCATATACCTTTTGCCCCAAAATCTTTTACAAAAACCGGCATCATTATGATTGATGCTGTAAACTCCACCAAGAATGTACCCTTTAATACAAATCCCGTTAATCTGACAATTCCTCCAACCTTCGGTGCGGAGATTGCTTCCTGCATAACACTCCGTTGCATTAAGGATATTTTTCTTCCAGACAAAAGTGCAAATGATACCGCAATCGTAATAACACCAAGTCCTCCTATCTGAATGAGGACCAGTATAATTCCCTGCCCAAACCACGACCAATAAGTTGCCGTATCCTGCACCACAAGTCCTGTTACACATACAGCCGAAGTGGAGGTAAACAATGCCTCGTTAAACGGAGTTATTATCCCTGCTTTTGACGATACCGGTAGCATTAAAAGCAATGCTCCTATCAAGATTACTGCTATAAATCCCCCAATTATAATCTGAAATGAAGTAAATCTGTTCTTTTTGTGTATAAAACCTGCCATAGAGCTTATCCTCATATCCTTTTTTTAGATTCATTATGCTATTTCAGAACAAAAGATGGTGTTAGAACATTCGTATGGATATAAAGATTGTATTAAGAAAAGCATTTGCCATTTTCAATAGATGCTTATAAGAAGTAAATAATAATTTTCAATTTACAGTTGACACACGCACTCTCTTTTTGATACTATTTATCAAGTAATTTAATATTCCATGAGGGAGTAATTAGCGCGAAAGTGTGATTTGTCAACATCCTGATTATAATAAAAGAGTATAATCTGGCAAATCTTAAATAATGAGACTCATGTATGTTGATTATCCATCGGTGTGATAAGATACGCTGGAGGATAGTTGATGTACAGGAGTCTTTTTTTATCGTCTGGGCATACGGATGACAGCGGATAGTTTGGCTGAGGACGCTACAGTGGAGAAGATTGCATCAAATCAGATAAGAGAGGTATCAGGCAGATGTTTTTGTTTTTAAAAGTGTTTTTTTCAGAATTTATAGCTGAGATGGGGGATAAAACCCAGCTTATGCTGATCGCTCTTACTTCCAAGTACAAGTTAAGAGATATCATATTGGGGACGGCGGCAGCCATTCTTGTATTAAATGGTCTTGCGGTCCTTGCAGGGGGACTTGTCAGTGAATTCATCCCTGAATGGCTCATTAAAATTATTGCAGCACTGGCGTTTCTTTATTTTGCAGCATCTACCATTGCCAGTGATGATGAAGAAGAGGAAGACGGTGAAAAATCAAAGATCAAGTTTGCACCACTGGCTGTTTTTTGTACCTTTTTCATAGCAGAGTTAGGGGATAAGACACAGCTTACAGCTATCACATTTGGTGCAAATGAAGGTATGAGTTCCGCCGTGATCGTATGGATTGGCTGCTCGCTGGGACTTTTTGCTGCAGATATCCTGGGGATGCTGGTTGGTTATCTGTTGAAGAGCAAGACGCCGGATGGCCTGCTCAATACAGTCGCCGTGGCGATCTTTTCCATATTTGGTGTATTCACATTGTATCAGGGACTGAAGCTTATACATGTAAGCGTCTATCCAATTCCAATCCTGCCGCTGCTGATTGCAGTCACAGTTGTTTTCGTAGGTTTGTGTGTCTGGCTTTTTACAAATAGAGTAAAAAAGAGCAACCAAAGAAGAAAATAAAGTATAAATGGAAAAAAACACATTGATTCATACAAAAAAATGCATTACAATACATTAAAACACACAAAAAATTAAAGAAAGGAGAATGTATACACATGAAACGTAAAATAACGTCAAAGTTATATGAGTGGAAAAATAAGTTAAATGGTAGAATGCCCTTGCTGATTTACGGGGCACGTCAGGTCGGAAAAACATTTGAGATGCGTGAGTTTGGAGCATTGTATTACAAAAATACTATCTACGTAAACTTTGAAACAGATGAAAGAATTGGGAAATATTTTGAAACAGATATTCATGCAGATCATGTGATATCAGTTTTAGAAAAATACTATCAGGCGAAGATTGTGCCTGAAAATACACTTATTATTTTTGATGAAATTCAAATGTGTGAAAGAGCATTAACTTCATTAAAATATTTTTCGGAAGAGGCTCCGGAATATCATGTGATGGCTGCGGGAAGCCTGTTGGGTGTAGCGGTGAACCGGGGAAAATATTCGTTTCCAGTAGGCAAAGTGCAGATGCTGACCATGTACCCAATGGATCTGGAAGAGGTGTTGTGGGCAAAAGAAAAACAGATGCTCGCAGATACGATCCGGGAACATTATGAAAACAATCAGCCGTTGGATGAAATACTCCATGAGGAGGCCATGCAGGAATTTTATCATTATTGCATTGTGGGTGGAATGCCGGCAGCGGTGAAGGCCGATCTTGCAAAAGACAGTCCTATAGAGCAGGTAGAAATCCGGCAGATGTTATTAAATTCTTATATTGCGGATATGACCAAATATGCGAATCAGTCAGATACGGTACGTATTTTTGAAGCATATGATTCCCTTCCGGCACAGTTAGCAAGGGATGCCAAAAAATTTCAGTATAAGTTGATAAAATCGGGCGCACGGGCATCTCAATATGGAGATGCAATAGACTGGCTGATTCGGGCCGGAATTGTGAATAAGTGTATGAAATGTAGTCAGGGATTTTTTCCGGTTGCGGCATATCAGGATGTGAGTGCATTCAAACTGTACTATAGCGATATGGGTATTATGTCTGCCAGATTGGGAATGACTCTGGAGGCACTACAGGGTAAGGAAACAGAGCATTTTCGAGGTATACTGACAGAGAACTATGTTGCAATTGCACTGAAAACAAATGGTTATGATCTTCATTATTGGGAATCAGATAATACTGCAGAAGTAGATTTTCTAATACAAAAAGATAGTCATGTAATTCCGGTGGAATGTAAGGCTGGAAATCATGTGAAAGCTAAAAGTATGATGGTTTATAGGGGAAAATATGACCCGGTTTATGCAATTCGGATTTCGGCAAGAAATTTTGGAATGGTAAATGGGATAAAGTCAGTGCCATTATATAGTGTGTTTTGTATTTGAAGTTTTCATTTTCCAGGTGGTGGATGAATAGACGAAGGTAATTAAACAGATTCGGAAAGAATTGCATTTGACGCAGAAAGAGTTTGCGGAATTTGTCAATTGTTCCAAGCCAACAGTAGAGCGTTGGGAGAGAAGTGAGGAAGTGATTCGTGGGCCCATTGTTCCCTTTCTAAAAATGTTGCAAAAATATCCGGAATATGAGAAGGAAGTAAAGGTGCCGGAAAAAGTGTGGCCACTTAGAATATGGTATATGTATGAGCAGGATGTATGCACTTTGATTGATGTGAACGAGCAGGAGCGAAAAGTTAAAATAAGGAATTATACGGATAGGGTCATGTTCCGTGCGTTCGGTACGGTAGAAAATCCGGATTACAAGGATTATCAGGAGTTCCTGGAGTCAAGATGTTTCCCGGAAAGCAGAGATAAGATGAAATTGATATTGAAGGATCTGGGACTGCCATTTTATGATCCGATCATGATTATAGAGAAGACGGAAGGACGAATGGCAGAAGATAATTTTTGGGTTCGCATAGAGAGGTAGATGTATGATAGAATTATTTGAACAGAATATACCCAAAAAACATTGCTGTCATCACCACATTATGTTATTTTAATGATGAACGATCAATTAGATAAAATAAAGGTGACACATATGAAAACAACACAAGAACAGCATAATGAACGGAAAAAAGTTTTGTGATGGAGGTGACGCTTAATGCGGATAACAGTTAAGAAGAAAGAAAAGAAACAATGCAAACCGGCGGGACTCATGGCGCTGGTGTTAGCGTTAATACTGCTGGCGGGTATGGTTCCGGTCAGAGCATCGGCAGCAGAAAGTAAGGAAAACAATATTCTTTTGGAATTTGGTAGCCCTGGTTATTGCAGATTGAAAAGTGCAAAATTACCGGGATGGACCGATGCGGATTTGTTGCTGTATTCCTGGTATTTGAATGGTTACGAAGAAGATTGTGCCAAGCTTGATTGTTCTGTCAGCCGGGAAGGCGATAGGGTCAGTGTTCCTCAGGAAATTCAGGATGATGAAACATGGGATATGGACCCATTTTTATTTACAGACAACGATGCCACTTTTAATAACAACATGTTTGTGGCATGGACGGATGCAAATAAGAAGTTTGATGGGTCTGAGACGAAGAATGAGATTGCTGGTTCTATGAGGATATCGGTCACGGCTTTGAAGTCATCGACCTTAGTGTTTGCGAATCAGATTCTTACGGTTACAAAGTCCTCTGATAATGTCAGCATGTATAATCCCCATGTGACTAAAGTGGGGGACAAAATACTCATTACATGGGTGGTTTGTTCCGATGTGAAAAACGATGACGGTGCATATGGGATCGAGGGACTTTATTATGATCCGGACACAAACAAGTTCTCTTCCGATGATAACAAGACCGATGCAGATGGAAATGTAATACCGATGGTATTTGCAAAATCCTGTAATTATATATCTGCTCATACAGCAGCAGAACTCAATGGTTCGGTTGCCGTACTTTATGAAGAGGCTGTGGACGGGACGCATGTGTCGGATGTGATGTATGACCAGGTAAAACAGAGAGACCAGGTGTCTTTGTACTCTCCGGATGAGTTTAAAAATAACAAAGTTAAACTGGCTACAAATAATGGAAAAAATGTAGATACTGTCAACCAGACGAATACGTATGGTTCTCTTGTTGAGACAGATCTGTCAAAATTAATTTTCTACTGCGGTGGAACGATCAAGGAAATCAGCACCGATTCGAACAGTACATCCGGCTGGAAGACCAAGGAGATTGCAGATGTATCCAAAACAGGAGACACAAGGTATTCGATTCTTTCCAAAGACGACACCATGCAGTATATTACGGCGAGAGAGTACACTCCGTTTAAAACAGACAAGTCGGAGATCACACTCAATGGCATAAAGTATACAAAGTCTTCTGATGGTAAATGGCTGGATGAGCAAAATAAGGAACAGGATATCAGGCAGGAAGATATTCGCCTGTATTATTACAATAATACAGCAGGCCAGGCAGAATTGCTGCCGCAAAAACTCCTTGGTGAAGATGGTGTTATTTTTATGGCGCAACCGGCTATATTCATTAATCACTCGGGTCTGCTGGATGTTACATGGGTTCATGCAAATGAAGATATGCGTTTTAAACTTTATCACACAACCTATGAACAGCAGTCAGTACAAAAAGCGGATTATACAACTGTAAATGAGGCGGTTGACAAAGCAAACGCATTGAATAAAGATGATTATGTGGATTTTTCTGCTGTGAAAAATGCAATCGATGCAGTCAAATATGACAAGGATTACACCGGACAGGAGACGGTGGAAGGCTATGCCAAAGCGATAGAAAATGCCATCAAAGCCTTAAAACTGAGAAGTGCAGATTATACGGCGGTGGATGCGGCGCTGGCCAAGGTAAAGGCTCTGAACGGAGACTTATACAAGAACTTTTCAGATGTCATGGCTGCAGTAAATGCGGTTGACCGGGATAAGAGTTTTAAAGAGCAGGCAGATGTGGATGCCATGGCGAAAGCCATTGAAGATGCTTTGGCTGCCTTGGAATTAAAGCCTGTGGATAACCAGGGAACAAATAATACAACGCAGGGAGGCACCCAGTCAGGGGCAAACAACGCAAATCAGGGAGGTGCCCAGTTAGGAACAAACAACGCAAGTCCGTCGGTTGAGCAGTCCGGAAACAGTGACACCAGCCAGCCGGATACTAGTGATGTCAGTCTGGCAGATACCAAGTCGGAGGTAAGTAACACCGGCGGAGAGGATAAAGATACCCCGTCTGAAACAAGTAGTGGTAAGAGTGAGACAAAAGAACAGTCAAAAACAGAGAATAAGAGCCCGGAGACCGGCGACAGCAGTCATCCGGAACTGTGGATCGCACTGTTTATTATCAGCGGTGGTATGTTTACCTGGATCATGATGGAAGGTAAAAAGAAAAAACTTTGAGTGTATATTATTTCAAAAAATTGAAACAATAAGAAAGATGAGAAAAGCTATCAGTTACAAGTATTGATTTTTACTGGGAAATTCAGTAATATAAAAGAAGTTAGTTAGAACTAACTAAAATGTGAATAAATCATGTGGGCTCCTCGTATTTAGGGTGTGAATGATGAACGCATCCTATGGCAGAATTAAATTTGATTCTTGCGGGGAGTACTGCTATTTTATGGAAAGGAGATTGTATTACGATGAATTTTTTGGAAATTGAAAAAGTAATTGGCCGTGAGATCCTGGATTCAAGAGGCAATCCAACCGTAGAAGCAGAGGTGACTTTGGTGGATGGAACCGTAGGAAGAGGTACTGCTCCAAGTGGTGCGTCTACCGGTGAGTTTGAGGCGCTGGAGTTGAGAGACGGAGATAAGGGCCGCTATCTTGGAAAGGGTGTTGAAAAGGCTGTCAGCAACATCAATACAGTGATCAACGATGTCCTTACCGGCATGGATGCATCGGATATTTATGCGATTGACAAGGCAATGATCGATGCAGACGGCACAAAAGATAAATCAAAACTGGGTGCCAACGCGATCCTGGCTGTATCCATTGCCACTGCGAGAGCAGCAGCAACTGCATTAGATATTCCGCTGTACCGCTTCTTAGGTGGTATTTCAGGCAACCGCCTTCCGGTACCGATGATGAATATCTTAAACGGTGGTGCTCACGCAGATTCAGCCGTTGACACACAGGAATTTATGATCATGCCGGTTGGTGCACCATCTTTCAAAGAAGCACTTCGCTGGTGTGCAGAAGTATTCCACAAATTGAAATCTCTGATCAAAGATATGGGAGATGTGACAGCGGTTGGTGATGAAGGTGGATTTGCGCCAAATAAACTTACTTCCGATGAGGAAGCCATTGAAAAAATTCTGGAAGCAGTTAAGGCAGCAGGATTTGAGCCGGGCAAAGATTTTATGATCGCTATGGATGCTGCATCTTCTGAATGGAAATCCGAAAAAGGCGTTGGCTACTATAAGCAGCCAAAATCCGGAAAAGAATTTACCTCTGATGAATTGATCGCACATTGGGAATCCCTTATTGACAAGTATCCGATCATTTCCATCGAAGATGGTCTGGATGAGGAAGACTGGGAAGGCTGGAAGAAGATGACTGAGAAGATCGGCCACAAAGTTCAGCTGGTAGGAGATGATCTTTTTGTTACAAATACAGAGAGACTTTCCAAAGGTATTAAAATGGGCGCAGGTAACTCCATTTTGATCAAATTGAATCAGATCGGTTCCGTATCAGAGACACTGGAAGCCATCAAAATGGCACACAATGCAGGTTACACAGCGATTTCTTCCCACCGTTCCGGTGAGACGGCAGATACTACCATCGCAGATCTTGCAGTAGCACTGAATACTTGCCAGATCAAGACAGGTGCTCCTTCCAGATCCGAGCGTGTGGCGAAATACAACCAGCTTCTCCGTATCGAAGAAGAATTAGGTGCCAGTGCCGTGTACCCGGGTATGGATGCCTTTCATGTAGGAAAATAATAAAATACGGATAATATAGAAAAGATTTCCAGAACACAGGAGTATGTGTGACGGGAATCTTTTTTTGCTTCGGATAAAAAATATGAGGGCAGTTTTGAAACCTGAAACAGTGGAGTTCCTCTCTTGACTTTGGCACTTTTATCCAGCATAATTGAAGTATAGATAAATGGAAGCGTGGACAAAAATTGATAAAACTGCCGGATGGCAGTAAAACGGAGGGCTGCTTATGAAAAATCGAATATTGAGTGTACTGCTTGCTTTGTGCATGGTGATATGTATGGTACCGGCAACCGCTTTGGCAAGTGATGATGACAGTGTTATGGATATGAAAGTGACAGAACTTATCCAGGGGGATCGCACCAACGCGCTCTATCCGTATTGGGTTCATACGAATGGAACTAAGAAATCTACGGTTTTAAAAGTGTTGAATTCTTTAGGGAAAACATTACAAGTTGTGCCTAGAAAATGAAAAGGGGAAAACAAATGACAATCAAGATTTATGATAAACTGCCCCGGGCCGCAAAGGAAATCCGGCAGGAGGTCTTTGGACAGGAGCAGGGATTCAAAAAAGAGTTTGATGAAATCGATCCTATTGCAAAACACATCATTCTCCTGGAAGATGATGATCCTGTGGCAACCTGCAGATTTTATTACTCTAAGGAGCGGGAATGTTATATTGTTGGCAGGATCGCTGTACGCAAAGAAGCCAGAGGAAAACGATATGGCGAGAAAGTGCTGCAGGGAGCCGAGGAAGAAATTAAAAAGGCAGGTGGGAAAAGAATTGAACTGTCTGCTCAATGTCGTGTGTCACAGTTTTATTTAAAGCAGGGATACACCGATACAAAGGATATTCATATGGATGAATATTGTCCTCACACATGGATGAGAAAAGAACTTGATCCGGCTTGTATCCTAAATGAAAAAGGAAAGTGAGAGGCCGGATCATATCATTGGATTCTTATAAGAAGATGTATTTTAACACAAACAGCACAGCCAGAACATACATCAGAGGTTTGATCTCTTTTGCCTTGCCTGCCAATAGATGCAGTACAACATAAGAGATAAAACCGACAGCGATACCGTCTGAAATGCTGTATAAAATCGGCATAGTTAATAAAGTAAGATAAGCAGGTATTGCTTCAATGGCATTGTCAAAATGAATATCTTTCACGGCAGTGATCATCAAGAAGCCAACGAAGATTAAGGCCGGTGCGGTGGCGAAGCCGGGGATTGCAATGAAGACGGGACTTAAGAAAATGGATAAGAAGAACAAAAGTCCGGTCACAACAGAAGCAAGTCCGGTTCGTGCACCTTCTGACACGCCGGAGGAACTTTCTACAAATGTAGTAGTGGTAGAAGTACCCAGTATGGCACCACAGGAAGTGGCGATGGAATCTGCCAGCAGAGCACTGCGGATTCTTGGCAGTTTTCCGTCTTTATCTAACATTTTTGCCTTATCGGCACAGGCAATCATCGTGCCCAATGTATCAAAAATATCCACAAAAAGGAAAGAAAACATTATAACAATAAAATCCAGAATGCGGAAGTTGGCAAAAGCTGCAGATGAAAAGCATTGACCAAAGGTCTTGGAAATAGCACCAAGGTTAAAATCACTCCAGACAGGCAGTACGGAATCCCCGGCATACAATCCGGTAAATTGTGCAAGGATACCCAGTGCCCAGGTAATCAGGATTCCTAACAGGATAGAGCCTTTTACATTTTTTATATACAGTACAGAAATGATCACAAGTCCGATCAGAGCCAGCAGGGCGGAAATCCCTGTGGTGTGAAAATCCTTTGTGAACTTGACCATTGTAACCAGAGTAGAATCACTGTTCACAACGATATGGGCGTTTTGCAGACCAAGGAAGGCGATAAACAGACCGATACCCACGGACACACCCTTTTTTAACTGCATGGGAATGGCATTGAAAATAGCCTCCCGGACATTGGTCAGAGACAGAGCCAGGAAAACAAGGCCTTCTGCAAACACTGCCAGCAAAGCAAGCTCCCAGGAATATCCCATGGTGCCGCATACCGTGTAGGCAAAATAAGCATTCAAACCCAGACCCGGTGCCAGCGCAAACGGATAATTTGCCATAAAAGCCATGCACAAAGTACCGACAAAGGCAGCCAGGGCAGTAGCAATGAGAACCGCCTGGGAGTCCATACCGGACTGGGACAGGATCGATGGATTCACGGCAAGGATATAAGCCATCGCCATAAAAGTGGTAATGCCGCCGATCACCTCCGTCTTGACATCGGTACCATTTTCTTTTAGATGAAACAATTTTTGAAACATAAATCATACCTCTTTTGTTTAGAATAGCCATATTATAACATTATTATGAAAGGGGTATCAACTGTAATTTGAGGGAGGGCTGCAGCAAGTGTTGGGGCGGACTTTTTGGGAAATTACTGAATCCCTTCATAAATTGCTCTCCTTGCTACAAACCGTATAAAATCAAATCTCTATCTTATATAGTAGCAGATTTTGTGAAATTGTTCGGGGAAAGGTCTGCAGGAGCACAGGGGAAAAACAATTGGTTTGTGTCAGGAAATCAATGCCAGATTTATAGTTTTCCAGTAAAAAGTGCTGTCAATCCCTGACACAACCCACCAATTGTGGTATACTAACACTATCAATTTTCAGGAGGAAATAATGTCATGGAGTACAAAGATATGGAGAATGTGACAATTTTAAACCATCCGCTGATCCAGCACAAGATTTCCAGGTTGCGGGACCGCCACACAGGAACCAACGAGTTTCGCAGACTGGTTGAGGAGATTGCCATGCTGGAAGGGTATGAAGCCTTGTCCGATCTTCCGGTGGAAGAGGTAGAAGTTGAGACCCCACTGGAAACATGTATGACACCGGTGCTGGCAGGACGGAAGTTAGCCATCGTACCCATACTGAGAGCAGGACTTGGCATGGTGCAGGGGGTACTGTCACTGGTGCCATCCGCCAAAGTAGGACATATAGGAATGTATCGGGATGAAGAGACATGGGAACCGACGCCGTATTACTGCAAACTGCCGCACCCGATTGAAGAGCGCCTGATCGTAGTGACCGATCCTATGCTGGCAACCGGCGGCTCGGCGGTGGATGCGGTAAATCAGATCAAAAAATCAGGTGGAAAAAACATCAAGTTCATGTGCATCATTGCGGCGCCGGAAGGAGTAAAACGACTTCATGAGGCGCATCCGGATATCCAGATTTATGTAGGACATCTGGACCGGGGATTAAATGAAAATGCCTATATCTGTCCGGGTCTGGGGGATGCTGGAGACCGTATTTTCGGTACAAAATAGAAAAAGAAGGGATATATATGAAATATGAAACTGTCAAGGAAGCAGCAGAAAGGCTGGGGGTAACAGCACGGACGGTGCAAAAATGGGCAGCAGCCGGGAAAATACCGGGTGCTATGAAAGCCGGGCGCGACTGGCAGATCCCGGTTCAAAAAGAAGAGGGAGCCAAAAAATGTACCGGGCGTAAACACATCCCCATGCCGCTTTTAAACAGCGCGTTTCCCCTGGGGCAGTGCACCAGGTACATTGAAAAAATGGAAGATGAAGATGAGAGAAACATTGCCTGGGCCGAGTATTATTATTTCAGCGGCCAGGCAGAAAAGGCAGCCGAAGCCGTGGAACTGTACCTCAACAGTCCGGATGATGCATTACGGTATTCGGCAGCGTGGATCTATGCCTTTTCCAACCTTACTTGTGACAAGACTGCCCTGACAAAGTATGCCATTGGCATTATAAAAAAAGACCTGCAGGAGCAGGCAGGAGAGGAAGGTCTGCCGGTACAGAGAGCCATCCGGGTATTTACCTATACGGCGGCTACGGTATTGCTGCATCTGACTATGGGGGATGTGGAGCTGTTGGAGGGATATCTTAAATATCTGCCGGGGGGATTAAAAATGTTCGGTGGATATGTGCTGGCTCACAAGGCATATCTTGAAAAAAATTATGAAAGAACGCTGGCTATTGCGGATATGACACTGGCGTTAAGTGACGCCGTCTATCCCATCCCGGCCACATATATCTACAACATGGAAGCCATGGCCATGATGAACCTTATGCGGGTGGAAGAGGCAAAAAAATACTTTATGAAGGCGTGGGAATACGCCAGACAGGATCAGCTGATCGAAGTATTTGCCGAACACCATGGACTTTTGCAGGGAATGGTGGAGGTGTGCCTTAAGGAAAAAGAACCGGAGTCATTTCAGAAAATAACCGATATCGTATATAAATTCAGCGCAGGATGGCGTAAAGTACATAAAATAGCGGAGCACAGGGAGATTGCAGATAATCTGTCCACAACAGAGTTTACAGTGGCCATGCTTTACAACAGAAAGTGGACCATCAAGGAAATCGCCCACCATATGCAGGTGTCAGAGCGGACTGTAAAGAAACATCTGGATGTGATCTATGACAAATTAAATATCCACAGCAGACAGGAACTGGAACAGTATATGCTGAGATAATTCCGTTCGTCAGGCGAACGGTGTTCACGGAAGAAAACCCCCTAAAAACAGGCGTTTCAAAGGAAGAATTGTATTATTTTTTTGCCAAATTGTACATTCCTATGGGAAAAAATAACTGATATAATTATTCTACTATGAACGAAGGGGGAAAAAATATGAAGAAAATAAAAAAAATATGTAAAAAGATATTTGCAGTAATTCTGCTTGCAAGTCTCTCGATTCCGCAGATCCCTGCGGCACCGGTAAAGGCGGACACAGCAGATGCAGGTACTGGAAATACTGATACCATCAGTGCATCGGAGGAAACCAAACGAGATATTCTGGAGAAAAATCATCTGACCGATACAGAAGATTCTGTAAAGGGCAGGGAGAACGGACGAAATCCACTGACGGGTGATAATGAAGTGGCGGTTTCTGTGAATCCATCTCCGGAGCTTATGATCGGAGAAACTGATGCGTTGAATGCATCCCAAAGAACTCAGAGGGTTACCCAGACGCTGTATGATCTGGAAAATTCCGGCAGTTTCAAAGAAAGTGGCGGAAAAGTAATTGATCAGCAGGATGAAATGACCAACACTTTCAGTGGAGAGGTAGTTACTGCGGTTAGGACAACGGCTTTTGATCCCTTGGGAGAAGGTAAAGATGCCTATGTAGCACAGCTGCTGGCGGTACATTCCGGGTATGTAAGTGGGTATGCAGGAGGCGACGGAACAATTATTTACCTGAGAATATACGATGCCACACAGAAAACGCAGACCTGGCATACTACAACTGTAGGATATCTGCGATTTGATATTGAAGAGTGGCAGGCAGATGCCTATATGCAGATATCGGCAGGAGATTATAACGGAGATGGAAAGGATGAACTGGCAGTTTATTGTCCAACCGATGCAACCAGGACATCCAACGACATGGCCTTGTCCAGCACATCCTCTTATGTTGCCTTATATGAAGTGCGCAACTGGGGAACGAAAGAAGATCCCAATGTGGATTATCAGGAAATGACCATGGACAGCACAAGATATTATATCAATGTGACAGACCGGAATTCAAATCACACCCAAAAGGATAAAGACACATTTAAAAACTCTGTCGATGAGATCTGTGCGGTAGATCTGGAGACGATAAGGCACCCATCCGGCACAAAAGATTCTCTGGCCATTGCCGTGTGTCCACCCCGGAATGGTACGAAAGTGACCTCTTCCATGGAGGCTGAGACAAGAGTGGATATATGGCTGGATGCCACCAAGGCACCATCGGCATCCAACTTGTCAAAACACAGCATGCGCTGGGATCTTAATAATTACCAGAGCAACAAATGGAAGCAGGGAAAAGAATATGATGTAATGTATTACGGTGGATTATCTGCCGGAGATATGGACAATGACGGTAACGATGAACTAGTAGTGGCAGGCTACCGGATCCGCAACACAGCCGACGCAAAAAAATGGAAACTGGACAGCCGGTATCTGTTTATAGAGCGTCTGATCCCATATGGAAGTGGGGATGATTATGGATATAAAAGCAGCGGCAATGTACCACAGATGATTAATTCATCCGACAGCAAAGATCAGCTTATTGCCAATTCCGGGGCTTATGGCGGAGAAGATAAGCCGACAGCTACAGACAAAAAGGTACTTTCACCGCTGACTGTGGAGTGTTACAAGGGAAGAGGAAGAGATTTTGCAGATGTGGTCTTTCTGGCAGGGAGAGTATATGAGTGGAAGGACAGCAATCCGGCCAACTATGTCAGAAAGGAAACGGCTCAGGCCAAGAGCCAGGGAGGATATAAGATATTATCTTCATCCAGCGCTAAGGGAATCAGTGGCAGTGACAGTACGTCAGAGGATCACAGGAAGATTCTTGCAATGGCCATTTTAGGCGGGCATATGAGTTTCAGTAATGCTGTTTCCGGAAACTTTGATAATAATCCCTATGGTATTGAACAGTTGTATGCTGTATATAACTATGTAGGAGCCGGTCAGGCAGGAGCAGCGATCCTGGATATAAGACAGAAAGAAGTAGGAGAATATGACCTTACCAATACAGTCAATCTGACCTTGAAAAAGACAGTCAAGGCAGGAGATTGTGTAGGAATTTCCCTTTGTGCGCCGGATGTAGATGAAGATGCCACCCGCGTAACTTATGCATCTCAGGAGTTGTATTATGCCAATCCGCAGCCGGTGGCGATTCTGCAGGCACCACCATATTTTTCGGAAATAGCGGAGCAGGACAGTGACTATCTGGCCACAGGAAATACTTCCTTTACAACAGGAAAAGGAACCGGAGTTTCCAAAACCAACAGTTTTTCTGTTACAGCAGGTATCATTGTGGGGATGGAACAAAGCGTCAGTCTCTTTGGTCTGTTCAAGACAGGGCTGTCCGCCATGACAGAGGTAACCGGAGGGGCCGGTTATGAAAAACAAGTCCAGACAACAAAGACATTTACAACCACCTATAATGCCACCAAGGAAGATCAGGTTATTGCAGTGACGATCCCTTATATCCGGTATCGCTACAAAGTTCTGAGTCCGTCTATAGAGACTATGACTAAGGCAAAGCTAAAGAACCTTTCCCAAAAGATTACACTTTTAAAAACATCCGCCAAACTAAACAAATCGGAAAAAGCAAAACTGAATCAGGCTGTGGTGGTTTTAAAAGAGTATTATGATAATCAGAAAAAGCTGTCACAGAAATATGGCTATGGCAAGACCATCAAAGATGAGATGGTAGAAATGACTTATGCACAGCCGGGAACACCGGATATGACCACTCTCAGCAAAGATAAGTACAATGAAATGGTAGAAAGCATGGGACTGACAGACCAGGTCATCACAGACGATGTCCTCCACAATGCTACACCGGGTGATGTGGCATCCTATATGTGGAAATCAAACGGAAATGATTCAGAATACACATGGTCTGGTGAGTGTACCAGCATCAATGGTGGAGATACAGGAACATCTGTGTCCCAGAGTATAACGGAAGAAAAGGCAACCCAGAAATCTGTAACATGGAATGCAGGGTTGCATAACGAAGCTACGGCTACCATAGGCGGTCTGACGGCAGGATTAAGCAGTACACTGGAGTACAATGGAGCGAAAGCAGACATTACTATGGATTCTATTACAGCACAGGGAACCGTAGCAAGAATACCAAATGTGGATGAAGGAAAATCCACTGGCAAACCAGATGTCAGTGGACTGAAAGATGTGGCAGTCCGGGATAAATATGCCTTTAAGTTCCGGGTAGGCACATGGCTTACCAAACTGGGACAAAATGACTGCCGCGTGGTTGGTTATCAGGTAGAGCCGACGGTTTCCGGTCTGAAATTTCCGACCAAACCGGTACAGAATGTAGAAGTGGAAAAGGTTTATGATACCGATGGAAATTATAACGGTGTCAAGGTAAGATGGTATGCACCGGAAAACAACAATCCAGCCTGCTACAGCAACCCAACCGCCTATAAAGTCTGGATGCTTGGCTCGGATGTAACCAAGCGGGCAGTCTATGCGTCCCAGACAACCAAAGACGAAAAGAACAAAGACTGCTACGAAACCGTATATGACAAAAATGTGGTACCGGAAAATACAGCCTTTGTAGCGGCAGTCAGGCCGGTTGAACTGTCGGATGATTACGCCTGCTGCAGCAACCCGATCTATATAATGGAGCAGGGGGCACAGGATGCTATTTTCTCCGGACAGCCAAAGGATGTAACCTACCAGGCTGTGGATGCAAACAAATCCGGCAAGACCCAATTTTCCGGTGAAGTGAAATTAAGTGGAGATACGCTGACGTTTGACTATGCCCGTGAAAAAGTAAGATGGCAGTTTTACGATCCGGCTACAAGAACCTGGAAAGAGGTCTTTGAACTGGATCAGGACACAGGCGCCAGAGAAGCGGCGGAAGAATTGAAAGATTACGGAATTACTTCGGTAAAAGAAAGTCTTAGCAGTTGTGACAATATTAAAACAAGTCCGGGAACAGCCACCTTGGATCTTTCCTATGATAAAATTCCAACAGGCCTGAAATTCCGACTGGCTGTGGCATATTCGGTAGTAGGAACCGGTGGTGTGTTTGATGCTGCATCCAATGAAGTTGGTTTTACGTTGAAAACAACCAATACAGCAGCAGCCAACATGAATGTGTCAGAGGACGGCATTTCAGTAAGTGCCTCTACAAAGAACGATGAAGAGGGATCTGTGATCGCAGCGAACCTAAAGAATCTGTCCAACAATTCTTCTTCTAAAAAGATCCTTGTATACCCGAACAATCTGGTAAACATGGTATCGGCGGCACCGGGTGTGTATCAACTGGAGACAGAAAATACCTTATCCAGTCAGGGAGCGGCTGTCAGCAGCCGTGTGCCATACTACGGAGACCGGGACAAATTGTTGGCCACACTGGCAGAAAAACATAAGACATTAAGAAGTGCGGGAAATACAACAGTTTCGCAGGCAGATGTGGATGAGATCATGTATGGTCAGGAACTGAAACTTACCACGGAACTTTATGATAAAAATGCAGAGGATCCAAACCAGCCTCAGACAGCCGGTGATGTGAAGTATACGGTTATGTCAGGGGTGCAGAATGAAGATGTAACAGAAGAGTGCATGGAAGGAAATCTTTTCCGACCGAACAGTGCCGGTGAATTTGTGGTCATGGCAGCCATGGAGACAGGAGAAGAGACGCTTACTTCTTCCAAGATCATAAAAGTAACTTCTTCCGGTGAACGATACGAAAAAGAAGTGTTTGACAAAGTTTTGAGCGTAGAACTGCCGGAAATTCAGGGTGTTGTTTATGGAACCGAAAAAAGTGCAGAAGCACTGGGACTTCCGGAAACAACTCAGATCCAGACGACAGCCGGCCAGGTCTATGATGCAAAGATCAACTGGAATGTGAACAACTGTGAGTACAACCAGGCATCAGAAAAAGAGCAGATCTTTAAGGTAAAAGGAAATGTGGTACTGCCGGACAATGTAAGCAATGACCAGAATGTATCCACAGAGGTGGCGGTTTCGGTCAATGTCAATGAAAATGTGGTCGTAGTGCAGACGCCGGCAGACAATAAACCACCGGTGATCACGTTGAAAGGAAGTATCACAGTAGGCGGAAAGGTTTATTCGGATTACAGCGACAAGATCGTATTTAACACGGAACTGACAGGAACACAGAAAGGAGTGATCACTGCTTCCGATGAACAAGATGAGATTACTTCCATATCTTATCTGAAATCCGCTTCTGCCCTGAGCCGGGATCAGCTGGATCAATCTACCGGCTGGATCGATGGTAAGGAATTTATTTTGACAGAAGGCGAGCGGTGTGTCATCTATGCAAGATGCATCAACCACTCGGGAGATGTTGTATATGTGTCCACCCAGGGAATCACGGTGAAGAAAGTTTCTTCCTCATCCGGTGTAACACCATCCGGCAGTACAGGAACCAACGGAAACACTGTAAAAAAACAGAATCCAGTCAAAGCAGGAAAGACCTATACGGTGAAGAAGATCAAGTATAAAGTCACAGCCAACGGCAAGAAGAAAACGGTGCAGGCAACAGGGGTTACAGATAAGAAAATGAAGTCTCTGACGATTCCGGCTGCCGTTACGATCCAGGGGCAGAAATATAAAGTAACAGCCATTAAAGCATCCGCCTTTAGAAATATGAAAAAACTTACCAAAGTAGTGATTGGCAAGAATGTAAATAAAATTGGAGGAAATGCATTCTCAGACTGTAAAAAGTTAAAGAATATTGTGATCCAGTCAAGGGCATGGAAGAAAAACAGCCTTGGCAAAAAGGCCTTTTATAAGATTGCTGCGAAACCGAAATTTAAAGTGCCGGCAAAGAAACTGAAGGCATACAAAAAGTATATCAAAAAGTCAAAAGTGGCAAAGAAGGCGAAGATAACAAAATAGGAAACAGGAAATAACTGTGTATTACAAGAACCTTTCTCTGAGAAAAATCAGGGAAAGGTTCTTTTGAATATTGTTTACCATCGATCCTTGAAGAAAAAGAGAGGATAAGAAAGTTAGTCTTTTCAACACCTGCTAAAAATGGTATTATTTTAGTATATTCTCTGCCTGATAGATAGGGCAGAGAAGAAGGAGCGAGGTGTTGATATGGGACCCAATTACTCTATTTTATATTATAGAGAAGAACCGGAACAAGATACATGAATGCGACCTCCATGCTTCCCTGGGAAAAAAAGGTTATGAAATATTTGGACACCTCAAAAAATTCGGTGCTTTATCGCGTGACACCTTATTTTGCAGGAAAAGAATTGTTGGCAAGGGGCGTTGAAATTGAGGCATATTCAGTAGAGGACCATGGAAAGGGAGTATGCATCCACGTATTTGTGTATAATGTACAACCGGGAATAAAGATTGATTATGCCACAGGAAAAAGCTCAGCAGATAAATAAGAGAAACTTGATATGAAGATGAAAGAGAGGAGTTGAAGCACAAATGACATTAAAGGAACTGAAGGCAGGGGAGAGTGCGAGAATTTTATCTGTTGGTGGAGAGGGAGCGCTTCGCCAGCATTTTTTGGATATGGGTGTAATTCCGGGGGCAGAGATGACCGTTATTAAATTTGCACCTATGGGAGATCCCATGGAACTGCAGGTTCATGGTTATGAACTGACTCTGCGTCTGGCAGATGCGGATCAGATAGAGATTGAGAAGATTGATGCAAGAGCCCGGGAACATAAGGGACTTTCTGCAATTAGTAATGCGGAACATCCGGGACTTGGTGAAGAAGGAAAATACCATGTAAAAGGAAGCAAAAAACCGCTGCCGGCGGAGGAAACACTTACATATGCGCTGGTGGGAAATCAAAACTGTGGAAAGACGACACTGTTTAATCAGCTGACGGGATCCAACCAGCATGTGGGAAACTTCCCGGGGGTTACGGTGGACCGGAAAGATGGTGCGATCAAGGGACATGTTAATACCCAAATTACGGATCTCCCGGGGATTTATTCCATGTCGCCCTATAGCAGTGAGGAAATCGTATCCAGAAATTTTGTGCTGGAGAACCGGCCGAAAGCGGTGATCAACATAGTGGATGCCACTAACATTGAAAGAAATATGTATTTAACCATGCAGCTTCTGGAAATGGATATACCGATGGTAATCGCACTGAATATGATGGATGAGGTAAATGCTAATGGGGGATCTATCGATATCAACAAGATGGAGGAAAAGATTGGAGTACCGGTTGTGCCGATTTCAGCAGCCAAGAACCAGGGAGTGGAGGAACTGGTACGACATGCCATCCATATTGCACGATACCAGGAAAAGCCGGGAAGACAGGATTTTTGTGATGAAAATGAGTTTGGTGGTGCAGTGCATCGCTGTATTCATGCTGTCTGCCATATTGTAGAAGACCATGCCCGGGAGGCAGATATTCCGGTGCGGTTTGCAGCTACAAAACTGATTGAAGGAGATCCACTGATCCTGGAACGCCTGGGACTGGACCAAAATGAAAAGGAAACATTGGAGCACTTGATCCTGCAAATGGAAAAAGAACGGGGGCTGGACCGCAGCGCAGCGATTGCAGATATGCGTTTTAACTTTATCGAGAGGGTTTGTGAGAGCACGGTAGTAAAACCGGTTGAGAGTAAAGAACGACTTCGCAGTGAAAGGATGGACAAGGTCCTTACAGGTAAGTATACTGCGATTCCGTGCTTTATACTGATCATGCTGGCAGTATTTTATCTGACTTTTAATGTGATCGGGGCCGGTCTGCAAAGCCTGCTGGAAATGGGGATTGATTCGTTGACAGAGATAACCGGCCGGGCGTTGACGGCGGCTCATGTGAACCCTGTACTGCAGGGGCTGGTAATGGATGGAATTTTTGCCGGTGTAGGAAGTGTCCTGAGTTTCCTGCCTGTGATCGTGACACTGTTCTTTTTCTTGTCCCTGATGGAAGACAGTGGATACATTGCCAGAGTGGCGTTTTTTATGGATAAATTATTGAGAAAGATTGGTTTGTCCGGCCGCAGTATTGTGCCTATGTTGATTGGATTTGGCTGCACAGTACCGGCTGTTATGTCGACCAGAACTTTGCCAAGTGAGAGGGATCGTAAGATGACGATTCTTTTAACACCATTTATGAGTTGTTCGGCAAAACTGCCGATCTATTCATTTTTTGTCAGTGCTTTTTTCCCGAAACAGGGCGGCCTCGTTATGACGGGGTTGTATTTCCTAGGGATTATTATGGGGATCGTGACGGCATTGGTGTATCGAAAGACGCTATTTAAAGGAGAGGCAGTACCATTTGTGATGGAACTGCCTAATTACCGGATGCCCGGAATGAAGAATGTGGCGCAGCTTCTGTGGGAAAAAGCAAAGGATTTTTTGCAGAGAGCATTCACGGTGATCCTTTTGGCTACGATGTGCATCTGGTTTTTGCAGAGTTTTGATCTTCATTTTAATCTGGTTACTGAATCAAAAAACAGTATCCTTGCCATGATTTCCAGCGTATTGGTTCCGATCTTTGTGCCACTGGGACTGGGGGACTGGCGGATATGCACTTCCCTTATCAGTGGATTTATGGCAAAGGAAAGTGTTGTATCATCGCTGCAGATTCTTTTCGGAGGTGCGGTGGCTGCCTCAATCTCCCCTGTAGCGGCAGCGTCTCTTCTGGTGTTCAGCCTGCTTTATACACCTTGTGTGGCAGCGATTGCTTCCATACGGAGAGAGTTGGGTCGCAGATGGGCACTGGGAGTCGTTCTCTTTCAATGTGGAGTAGCCTGGATCATGGCACTTCTCACAAGAGGAATTGTTTCTTTATTCCTTTGAGATTGAACCGTGGTCTGCCAGATAGCGGAAAGCGCAGGCGGCGTAGCAGGCAGAGCCGATGGCACATACTTTTTCGTTAAATAAAGCTTTCGGGTGGTGTACCGGGTAATCGCCTCTTGCGTCTTCGTAGCCGGCAGACAGATAGATATAGGTGGACGGGATCTGTTGGGCAACGAGAGCAAAGTCCTCCGAGGCTGGGGCGGCAATGTCCGGGTAACCGGTGACATCTGGAATGGACAGGTCATTTACATAAGAAACAAATTCGTTGGTAAGTTCTTTGGCGCAGATCAGCGGCGGCACGGCAGACAGGCATTGGTACTCAATACTACCGTTGTAGACAGCTGCGGTTTTCTCGCTGATCTCGCGGATGCGCGGCATCAGTTTTTCTCTGGCGGCAGGATTGCCAGTCCGCAGCGTTCCCTGTAAAACAGCCGTATCCGGAATGATATTGGCAGCTTCGCCGGCGGAAAACTGTCCTATCGTAAGAACACAGCAGTCAGCGGGATCGCTTTCCCTGGCGATCAGTGCCTGAAGTCCCAGATAGATGTGGACACCGATGTTGATGGGATCGATGCCCTGATGAGGGCAGGCACCGTGGGAACCCTGGCCGTGAATGGTGATTTTAAATCCATCCACAGAATTCATCATGGTACCGCTTGCATTGTACATATAAGTGCCTGCCGGACTGTGACCGGTGGTGACATGAAAGGCAAGGGCGGCGTCTGGTTTGGGATTCTGTAAAATACCATTCTCTATCATATCCTTTGCCCCCTGAAATGTTTCTTCTGCGGGCTGGAACATAAACTTTACGGTGCCGGCTAAAGAAGCCTCTTCTTCTTTTAACATACGGGCGGCACTAAGGAGCATGGCGGCGTGGAAATCATGACCGCAGGCGTGCATCGCTCCTGTGGTACATGAGAAACTTTCTCCACTGTCCTCCCGGATCGGAAGACCATCCATGTCCGCCCGCAGCAGTAAAACCGGGCTGCCCTTTCCTAATGTGGCGGTAACGCCGTGACCGCAGTCTGTGGGAGCCAGACCATATTCTGTTAATTTATCTTTGACAAAAGCCACCGTTTCCGGCAGATCCAGCCCGGTTTCGGCATGCTGGTGGATGTGCCTGCGGTTGGCGATTGTTTCTTCTTGCAATTCATAAGCGCGTGTTAAAAAATCCATAAAATAAACCTCCTGTTTCATTCATTATAGCCATTTAAAAAATCCTGTCAATGAGGAGAAACCAATCTGGCGGAACCTTGCTTTTCACGAACCCTGGTATTATAATGCCCCATAGATGGAAATACTTGTATCAATAAAGGAGATTATCGTATGCGGAAAAAAATATATGAGAAAATTTTTGAAAATCTGGAGGACCTTTTAGCGGAGGAACAGGCAAAACTGGGTTACAGAAAGGAACCGGTCCGTTTTTATTATCCACTGAGTTCCCTGAACCACTTTTTTGATGCGTCTTTTTCGGAAGAGGAAATGAAAGAGGCTCTGAAAGAGTTCCCTGCCTTTGCAGAGGAGCGTTTTGGCAATGTGGAGATCACCGGTAAGGGAGAGCGTTTCTGTTTCTTTTTATCGGAAAAAGCAACGGAATATGTCCATGGACACCAGGGAGCCAATGCTTTCATCTTTGAACTGGTAGAAACACTTTCGGTTCACGGAACCACCATGGCAGAGGTAGAAGAGGTGTTCAAAAAGCAGCCTTTTTCCTATGAGAGAAAGAAAGTGGATACAGATGAGTTTGACTGCTGCTTTTATTTTACAGAAGGGAAAGATCCTTACCTGTATTGTTTCAAGGACGAAGGTTGTCATATCATTTACCACCGTTTTTTGCCGGAAGATTTCGAGGATTTGGGGCTGTAAGGGCGCGATTGGGTATTTATCTATGGGGATTTTTCCTGTATAATGAGGAAAGAATAGTAAGACAGACCACCTGCCTGCCGGCAAAAGCCGGGGGCAGTATATATTTCAAGGAGGGTGTTGTATGAAGTTATTAAAACAGTTGAAATGGAATCTGATCCTGCTGGCGGTGCTTTTTATCGCACTGGGCGTGGTACTGATCGTGTGGCCGTCGGCTACCATGACGAGCATCTGCTATATTCTGGCCACCATTCTGGTACTGCTGGGTGTGGTATTTTTGATCGGCTATCTGAGAAAAGATGTGATCGGTATTATATACCGGTGCGATCTGGTGATTGGACTGAGCCTGATCCTGGCCGGTGTGCTGGTGTATATCAAAGTGGACAAGCTGACGGACCTGGTGCCGGTGGTGCTGGGATTTCTGATCACCATCAGCGGCATCTTGAAACTGCAAAATTCCGTAGATCTTCTGCGGCTGGGACACGGAACCTGGCATGTGGCATTTGCACTGGCTATCATTAATATTGTGTTTGGCGTGGTACTTTTGATCAATCCTTTTGCCAAGGAGATCCTGATCACGCTGGTAGGAATCGGTTTTGTATACAGTGGCGCCACAGATCTGTATGTGACTATATCCATCTCCCGGAAATTGGCCCACGTAGAGGAAGAGTACGGTGAAGAACTTCAGAATATCAAGTGATGTTTGGGAAAGGAGATTGTATGTCCAGGTATCATGAATTAAGCAGGGAACGGCAGGAGCAGATCCGGGAGGATCGGGCCCGCCACTGGGTAAATCCATACAGGTGCAATGACGAGGCGGTGATCCGGAGAGATCCGGCACACGATAAGCCGAGGCTGTGGCGGCCTACGTTTGTCAGTGATGTGGAAAAGATCATGCATGTGCCTTACTATAACCGCTACTCGGACAAGACCCAGGTGTTTTCTTTTTATCGGAATGATGATATTTCCCGCCGGGCCTTTCATGTGCAGCTGGTGGCCAGGATCGCCAGAAATATCTGTCGTATGCTTGGGCTGAATGAAGACCTGGCAGAGGCTATTTCTCTGGGGCATGACATTGGTCATACCCCTTTCGGCCACGCGGGGGAGCGGATCCTGAATGACTTGTATCACGGACATACGGGCCGTTTTTTTAACCACAATGTACATAGTGTGAGGGTGCTGGATCAGATGATTCATCGCAATATCAGCCTTCAGACGCTGGACGGCATTATCTGTCACAACGGAGAACTGGAACTGCAGGAGTACCGGCCCAGAGAGCTGGGAACCTTTGCAGAGTTCGATCAGATGACGGAACGGTGCTATGTGGACCGGGGAGCCATCAAGGAACTGGTGCCGGGAACGCTGGAAGGCTGTGTCATGCGGATCTGTGACATCATTGCCTATCTGGGAAAGGACAGGCAGGATGCCATGCGGCTGAACCTTCTGCCAAAGGATTCTTTTACGGCGGGAGCCATTGGCACATCCAATGCGGAGATCATCAACAATCTTTCGGTGAATGTGATAGAAAACAGCTATGGCAAGCCGTATCTGAAAATGGATGACGAGTACTTTGAGGCGCTGAGGCGGGGCAAGGAAGAGAATTATCAGTGGATCTATAAAAATCCGGAGCTGGATGATATTTACGAGAACCAGATCCGGCCTATGTTTGAGGCTTTGTATGAGACTTTGCTGGAGCAGGCGAAGGAGAAAAACAAGGATAGTATTTTGTACCGCCACCATATACAGTATGTGAAAATGAATAACCGCAGGCAGCAGGAACCAGCGTACGAAGAGGAAGAGCCGAACCAGATCGTGGTGGACTATCTGGCCAGTATGACGGATGATTATTTTCTGGCGTTGTACCGGGAACTTTTTCCCAAGGGCAGATATCATGTGGAATTTAAGGATTATTTTGAATAGAAAGACATGGCGAAAGGGGGAAATGGCAGGATGATACGAAATCTTGTGTTTGATGTAGGCGGTGTTTTGCTGGAGTACCGCTGGCAGGATATGTTCCGGCAGCAGGGATTGTCGGAGGAAGAAATCGGAAAACTGGAACAGGTGCTTTTCCGTGATGAGATCTGGGCATGGAAACTGGACACCGGAGCCATCACCGTAGCGCAGGCCATTGTGGAATTCCGGGAAAAAGGGGTGCCACATCCGGAGGAGGTAACCTGGTTTTTGGAGCATATCGAGGAAATGTCGGTGCCAAGACCGGAGATCTGGCAGCAGGTGGTGGATCTGAAGGAAAAGGGTTACCATATTTATCTTTTGTCTAATTATTCTCAGGAAATGTTTGAAAAGCACACTAAGGGGGCGGCGTTTCTGAAGGTGCTGGACGGAGGCGTGATCTCTTATCAGATCCATGCCATCAAGCCGGATCATGAGATCTATGAAACCCTTCTGAAACGGTATGACCTGAAACCGGAGGAGTGTGTGTTCCTTGATGACCGCTTAGAGAATGTAGAAGGCGGAAAGCGGGCTGGCATGGAGGCGGTACAGATCACATCCAGAGAGATGCTTCATGGACTGTTGAACCAGATTCTGGAAGCGGATATGGGCCGGTGGAAGCCGGAAAAATGATGGGAAAAGATCCCCAGGAAAGCAGGAGAATTGGCGGGATAAGGCGGCCCGTGAAATAGGCTTGTACCCGGGTGGGAATTGTGCTAAAATATAGAACATGACAATGAGGAGAAACCATGTGACGAAGTCGCATTTAGGATGGTTTCGACGACATGCCGCCGAGCAGAGGCGAGGGGGCGATACCTATTATGAGGAGAAACCATGTGACGAAGTCACAATTAGGATGGTTTCGACGACATGCCGCCGAGCAGAGGCGAGGGGGCAGTACCTATTATTACGAGGAGGATTTACTGTGAATAAGGAATTAGTCATTGTGCTGGACTTTGGTGGACAATACAACCAGTTAGTTGCCCGCCGCGTCCGTGAGTGTAATGTTTATTGTGAGATTTATTCATACAAAACCGATCTGGCAAAGATCAAGGAAATGAATCCGAAGGGAATCATTTTGACAGGTGGTCCTAACAGTTGCTATGAAGAAGGGGCACCTACTTATTCAAAGGAATTGTTTGAGATGGGCATTCCGGTTCTGGGACTGTGCTACGGAGCCCAGTTGATGATGCATGTACTGGGAGGCAAGGTGGAAAAAGCACCGGTCCGCGAGTACGGAAAAACAGATGTGCAGGTAAACAAAAACAGCGCATTGTTCCAGGATGTATCGGAGCATACCGTCTGCTGGATGAGTCATTTTGACTACATCTCCCAGGTAGCACCTGGATTTACTGCCTGTGCCAAAACAGCAGACTGTCCGGTAGCGGCAGCGGAAAATCCGGAGAAGAAACTGTATGCTATCCAGTTCCATCCGGAAGTATTGCATACAGTAGAAGGCACCAAGATGCTTTCTAATTTTGTATATCATGTGTGTCACTGCAGCGGTGACTGGCGTATGGACTCTTTTGTAGAGCACCAGATCAAAGCCATCCGTGAAAAAGTAGGAGACGGTAAAGTGCTGCTGGCGTTGTCAGGCGGTGTGGATTCATCCGTTCTGGCAGGACTTTTATCCCGTGCCATCGGCAAGCAGTTGACTTGTGTCTTTGTAGATCATGGTCTGCTTCGTAAAAACGAAGGAGACGAGGTGGAGGAAGTCTTTGGAAAAAGCGGCACCTTTGATCTGAATTTTGTCCGTGTGAACGCCCAGGAGCGTTATTATAAAAAACTGGAAGGACAAACCGAGCCGGAGAGTAAGAGAAAAATCATCGGTGAAGAGTTTATCCGTGTCTTTGAAGAAGAGGCCAAGAAGATTGGTGCGGTGGATTTTCTGGCACAGGGAACCATCTACCCGGATGTAGTAGAGAGCGGTCTCGGCGGAGAGTCTACCGTGATCAAAAGCCATCACAATGTAGGCGGTCTTCCTGAGAAAGTTGATTTTAAAGAACTGATCGAGCCACTGCGTGACCTGTTCAAAGATGAAGTTCGCAAGGTAGGACTGGAGTTGGAACTTCCAGAGTATCTGGTATTCCGCCAGCCATTCCCGGGCCCGGGACTTGGCATCCGTATCATCGGAGAGGTGACGGCAGACAAAGTCCGCATCGTGCAGGATTCCGACTACATTTACCGAGAGGAAGTGGACAAGGCAGCCAAAGCCTACAAAGAAGAAAACGGCAAAGATGCACCTTGGATGCCAAACCAGTATTTTGCGGCATTGACCAACATGCGGTCCGTGGGAGTCATGGGAGATGAGAGAACCTATGATTATGCGGTAGCACTGCGGGCAGTCACAACGGTTGATTTTATGACAGCGGAAAGTGCCCAGATCCCATTTGAGGTGTTGCAGACGGTGATGACCAGGATTATTAATGAGGTTCGCGGAGTGAACCGAGTATTCTATGACCTGACCAGTAAGCCGCCAGGAACGATAGAGTTTGAATAGTATCCGTAAGTCTGGGAAGCCTTATAAACAGGGCGTTCCCGGACTTTTTCTTTTTCTCTGCTACTAATTTGCTACTAAACACATTTTATTGTGCTGTCGTCAGGATAATCACCAACTTGTTAAAATATGGTGGATTATGTACATTCATATCTGTTAAATGATATGACGGATTGGCATTGGGATAATCTTTCCGGATGTTTCTTCCGTATTGGTGGTTTGAAGTTCATTCGTCTGCAATGTGGATTTCGGATTAAGGAGATCCTGCAGATTTTGAACCAATTCACCTTGTTTGTGTGGAAAGAGGTGTGAATAGGTATTTAATGTTGTGGATACCTTCTCATGTCCCAAGCGTTCAGCAATGGTTAGAGCATCAAAGCCCTGATTGATCAAAAGACTGGCATGACTGTGACGCAGATCATGGATTCGTATTTTTTTAACACCGGAGTCTTTGCAGCCACGAAGCATCTCGTGACTGAGAAATGACTTGGTGTAAGGAAAAAGTCTGCGTTTTGGATCAAGCATATACTGTCTGTTGATAAAATCTTGTAATTCTTCTGCAAGAAAATCGGGCATGGCAACTACCCTTTTACTTTTTTTGGTCTTGGGAACCGTGATAACATCTTTTCCTTTATTTCGGGAAAAAGTTTTATTGATACTGATCGTTTTCTTTTCAAAATCAATATCTGATGCTGTAAGAGCAAGCATTTCTCCCTCACGCATTCCGGTCCAGTATAAGACCTCAAAACACAGATAAGAAGCAGGTTTGTCCTGGATGGATTCCCGAAATAAAAGATATTCATCTAATGTCCAAAAATCCATTTCATCAGCATTGCTTTTTCCCATACTGCCGGCACGACCGCAAGGATCTGTTGTCAGATTATAAAAGCGTTTTGCGTAATTCATGATGCAGCTAAACTGATTATTGATACTTTTCAGATAAGTGTCTTTGTAATTGTGAGAATCTCTCATAAGCATCGTCTGCCACTTGCGGATATCTGTTGCCTGAATCTCATTGATTGGCTTATTCTTAAAGTATGGCAGAATTTTAGTCTCATAAATATTGCGTTTGTGAGCTAAAGTGGATTCTTTTAAACGCCCGGACATATCCTCAATATAAATTTCGTACAAACTTTGAAAAGTCATATCGGGACTTCCTGCCTGACGCTCCAAAAAATCTCGCTCAAATGCCTGTGCTTCCTTTTTTGTAGCAAATCCCCTTTTCCACTTTTGCTTTCGGTCACCTATCCAGTCCGTGTAATAGAACTTAGCAAACCATTTACCAGTTTTTGAATCCTTAAAGGCTGGCATACTATCATCTCCTTTACAAAAATATAAAATTACTGCACAGTTAAAAATACGGTGCATTTTGTTAAAGGCTATGATATAATCTACTTGTCTAGGGTGATTATATCAGCCTTATGGTTGAAAGTCACTAGCCTCGGTACAAGTTACCGGGGCGTTTTTTAGTTCTTTGGATTTTTCCAACGATATAGATTTTTCTCGATATCTATCAGTTCTATATCTGGACGTTCATTCCAAGGTGTAAGTTTACTGTTGGCATAATAGGCGATAGTCTCGTTTTGCCAGGTCTGATACTCATCAATAGAGATTTTTTCGCTGTAAAGCTGTTTCATTTGTTGAATCCATTCTTCCATAAACAAACAAAAATCTGTGTCGTATTTGGCAGTTCCTTTTCCTGGAATGGTGATATCTGCCAGCCAGTCCGAATCAGCTGGAGGTTTTTTTACAGAAAAATGCAGAGACAGGTCGTAAGTTTGCTGAATTTGAAATAATACATTGATAATGTCTCCAAGAGAATCCAGTGGGTATTTGTTAGAAGGAGAATCACTTTTATCAAGTGAATCTGCATTATTCATTAATTCCTTCCAGTCAATTTCTAATGCAGATGCAAGGGTCTGGATCATTTCCAGATTGAAATTGATCTTGCCGGATTCGTAGTTTTGGATGGTTCGCTCACTTTTTCCTGTTCGTTCACCTAATTGCCGTTGTGTAACTTTTTGTTGCTTGCGTATTCTTTTGAGGTTGGCAGCAACCAGCTCGTCATTGATTGAATTGTTGCCCATATAACTAATCACTCCTTTCACGAAATAAACAAGTGGGTTTTACTTGTTTTGTAAGAATGATTAAATAATACAATACAAAAACACGAAAGTCAATAGTGGATATTTTGAGAAAAACTGTTGACAAACAGAAATTATGGAAATATAATAAGGCAAAACACGAAACAACATTGCGTGTTTCGGAAAAGAGGAAAGGAGGTTGTACTATGGTAGGTTCTAATAAGGCATTTGTAAATGCCAAGGAAGTATCCGAAATGCTTGGGATAGGAACCTCTAAGGCGTATATGATCATTCGCAGGTTTAATAATGAATTGGAACAGCAGGGATATTTGGTCATACCGGGGAGATGTCCCAGAAAGTATTTTGAACAGAAGATATATGGATATGCGGAGTGCTATCAGCCACCTGAGGACTTACCCATAGTAGAGGGCACAGATGAAACAGAAATGTCTTGTGATGCGGATCAAGTCATTGGTCTGGAAGAGCAGGAAAAAGAGGATTAGGTTTTGTTAAGTGCGTAGGTAGAGTATTATTGAAGACTTTTTACCGTAAAAAGGTAAGTTGTATCACAGAATTACCATTTGTGTGTATAACCAAGTCAGCATAAGTAGTTTACTATATGGGTACGGTGTTGTGATACACCAAGACAATTGAATATCAACTGCTGAAGTATAACTTATTTCGGTAAAAATCCGGTACACTGTCAGACAATGCAGTCATAATTTGCGATGAGAATCGAGGAACTTAACGGTGAAGGTGCTTAGCGAGTGCGACAGATATGTGGCGGATGGATAATGAACCACGGGGGATATGAAAAATGTCCCTATCCTCAAAATGGCAGAAGAGGAAATCATTCTGATTGATCAGGGTGTTGTGAATGCGAGAGCAGCCGAGCAGCAGTTCCCAGTATGCGGGCGTCGAGGATGTGAGAAATCACGCATACATACATGATTTTGTAAAATGAAGAAATACCTATGCAAGAGAAAAGGAGGATCATTATGGATAAAAATACAGTAGTTATCGCTATTGACCACGGCTGGTCAAATATGAAAACAGTACATGAAACTTTTACTTCCGGGATTCGTGAGATTACCACGGAGCCGGCATTGTTTGAAAACGTCTTGGAGAAAGATGGAAAGTATTATAAGGTCGGAAGCGAGCGATTAAAGGTCAAGGACAGCAAGGTGGAGGATGAAAATTATTATCTGCTTTCATTAGCTGCGACAGCCAAAGAGTTAGACCGGCTTGGAAAGAGAACTGCTAATGTCTACTGGGCAGTGGGACTTCCTCTTACCCGCTTTGGCAAAGAGAAAGAGGCATTTATCAAGTATCTGAATCAGAACCGGGAAGTGACATTTAAGTATGAGAAAAAGCAGTATCATATTACGATTGAACGGATTTCGGTATATCCACAGTGCTTTGCGGCGGTTGCCAGTCAGATCAGTGAGTTTCCGGCAAAGGTGCTTGTTGTTGACATTGGTTCATGGACCGTTGATCTGATGCCGATCATCAATCAAAGTCCAGATGAATCGGTTTGTGTGACAAAGAACTCTGGTATTATTACCTGTATTCAACAGATTAATAAGGAATGTGTCAGAAAGCTTAATTCAGAGGTGGATGAGTATGACATTCAACAGGTCATGCTCAATGGAGCAGACGATTTGCCGGATCAGTACAAGGACATTATTCTGGAAGAACTTCACAAGTATTGTGAGACGATCACAAATTATATCAGAGAGCTTGGTTACAACATGGATCTGACACCAATCATCTTTGTGGGCGGTGGTGCAACGGTAATGAAACGGTTTGGACAGATGCAGCAGAGAAATGTCAGATACATTGAAGATATCCGGGCAAATGCGAAAGGCTTTGATTATCTCGGTAAGATTTATCTGGAGCGTACCATTCGAAGAGTTGGATAGAAAGGTGTGAGAAGCAATGGCAAGAAAGCAGTATGAACAGTTTTGTCTGCGGTTTAGCATGGAGAATCCAACTCATGTAAAGTTGTTTCGAATCATCAATAATTTGGATTCGGATATATACCGTTCCAAGAACCAGTTTATCATGGAAGCACTGGAGGCTTATGTATCCGGGAAATCTATCGATGAACTGTGTAAAAAGGAGAAGCAGGAGGAAGAGGCACCGCTGACAAAACAAGATTTATTGGAATTTGGAAATCAGATGCGGGAGGATTTAAAACAGGAATTGTACCAGGAGATGCTTGTTCGTATAGCAGATACTATGATGTCGGCTATAATGCGACAGCCAAACGGGATGCAGGAACAAGCTGACCAGGCAGAGACTGTTTCTCAGAAGAAGGAACAGACTGCAAGCGAGGAAATGGTAGACAATGTAATGAAATGGGCATGATCGGAGGGATGGCTATGGTAAGAAGAGTGATCAGTACAATAATGGTTTTTCTTTTATCGGTGATAAAGGGAGGTGCATGGCTGGGATTGCATTTACTGCTTGCAGTTTTGGAGATCCTTAAGATCATTTTTCTTATTAGCTGTTACATTTTGAAGGTTATGTTATTGATTCTTAGCTGTGGACGAATGGAGAGGAGGTGACAGCCATGATGAAGATGATCAGAATGATTCTTTATATAGAAGCTGTAACAGGAAAACGGCTGATTGATTATATTACAATGGAATAAGGGAAGTTGGTTGTGCGAACCGACTTGATGGGTAAAAGGCATGCCGAAAGGTGTGCCTTTTTTTCGCCGGAGAGTCGGGGAGAATCCTCACAATCTCTGGTGAATGGTGGGAAAAATGATTCGCACAGAGAATATTTCAGAAAGTGAGGAACAGCGAATGAATAAGAAGATTTTTAAGCGAGCAGTTGCGATGATGATGGCTGCGGTTCTTACGGTTGGAGCTGCACTTCCAAGCAGTAATGTGTTTGCTTCCGGTTCCGATGAGGAGAAGGATATAAAGACGCTTGCAGTGTATGATGCCGATGTCCGTACTGACCTTGATGAAGATGAAGTGGTAACGGCTGGGGATATTGTGATCGCCGCCGGCTATGGATTTGATATTGAGAATGATATGGAAGGAATCGTTTATGAGCAGGAAAAAGTGACAGTAAGCTATTATCCGGATCAGGGAAGCTTTGATGCAGACAAGCAGGGTGATTATGATACTTACTATAAGGTTGAACCTGTCAGCGGGAAGGATGCCTATCTGGTGCATAGAACCATCGCGGTGAAAGAAATCACTACGGAGCAGACAGATAACACAGAAGCAGCTCCGACTGAGGATACTACGGAAACTGCTGATGACGAGGAGCCTGCCCCCGGAAGTGAAGATACGGAATATATTGACCTTGATACGCAGATCGTAAAGGGATTATCCATTCAGAGAGCACCGGCTGCCATGCTGAAGGCAGCACCGGCAACAGGAACGAAAGATGGTAAAGATTCCATGAAAGTGGGATTTTCCGGTTATGCAAAGTTTTGTGGTCGTTCCATGGGGGTTAAATATATTTCGGAGTCCGGGGATTATTACCACCACTCTGTTTATTGTCTGGATCTGAATAAAAAGACAACAAACGGAACAGTGAGCAAATCCAGCAGTACGAAGAAAGTGAAGCCAGAGATCACCTATTGTCTGGTGAACGGTGTGAGAGAGTTAAATAAAACCTGTCACAACAGCAAGTATTCTTCCGGACATGCGACAGAAGATTACTTTATTACCGGTGCAGCGATCCATGTGCTGAATGGTGAAGTAAAGCTCAGTTATTATGGTAAAGGCAATACCGGAACATATGCAAAGATTTCTGCATTGGTAACGGATGCAAAGAAATACAGCACAGATGATTACAATGACAACGGACTTACCAAGTCGATCAGCTATTCTATTTCTCCGGCGAAGAGTAAATGGGAAAAGGTGGCTGACGGGTTATACCGCAGTAAGGAGAAGTTCGTCCGTACGAAGAAGGGCACGATCAAAAACATCAAATACACGATCAGTGGTGCTCCGGCAGGTCTTACCACAGGCGAGATCAAAACGAATGCATCAAAGATTGATGATGAAAATGATCTGAAGAAGTATGATATCTGTGTGGCACAGACGGATGCGTCAAAGGCGTCATCCAATTTTTATCTGTACTGTAATCAGACGGCGATGGATAAGATCACGAAGAATGACAGCACCATTAAAGTAAGGGCAAAAGCATACAGTGATGAAAAGGGTGGTTCCAAGTGGACACCGACCGTTGTGTCTCAGCAGAAGATCACATTTTTGGAGGAGTTTATAGATCAGAAATCGGATGAAGCGACAGTTAAGGTAACATCAAACTACAAGCTGGGAAGTTTTCAGCTTCATAAGACAGATTCTTACAAAGGAACTCCGGTAGCTGGAGCAAAGTATTATCTTTATGAGGATAGTGCCTGCACGGATCTGTTGTGTAAACTGAATGTTACCAATTCAGACGGTTTGGCAGCATCCGGTGTTGAGGTGTTGACAGAATCCAAGTATTACCTGAAGGAAGTAAAAGCTCCGGATGGTTATCAGGTGGATGAAAATGTGTATGAAATCGGTCTGGAGTATTTTACACAGTATGATGAGAGTGGAAAGGTTACAAAAGCCGGAAAAGCTTTTGAGGCAAAGGAGACACCGGAAACGGTAGGTGTTCTCGTACAGAAGACGGATTCTGAGTCTGGAAATGTTGTCAAAGGCGCCGGTTTTGCCGTGTTTAAGGATGCTTCCTGCACCCAGAGGGTATTGATGAATGGTGATACCGGAGCAGAAGTACCGGTATTTTATTATGATGAAGATCTGGACGGAGCGGCATCTGAGAAGTTTGTGAAACAGCAGGATGTGTATTATGTGAAAGAGGTGGTTGTCCCGGATGGATACCGTGATGATGGAAAGGTATGGGAAGTAAAGCCGGATTATGGTTCATTCGATACGGTGGAAATGACCAATACGCCGATCCGCTGTGATGTATCCGTTGATAAGAAAGACAAAGAAACTTCTGATCCACAGGGGGACGCCAGACTTTCCGGTGCAACCTATGGACTGTATGCATTGGAGACTGTGAATTATCCGGATGGCAGAGGGATCGTATCCTATGCCGGAAACGATAACATCACATCGACTGCGGGGACGGATTTTTACAGTACCGGAACACCGGCAAATGCAGGAGCACTTCTTGCAACGGTGAAGACAGATGAAGCGGGAAACTTTAACTTTGGAAATCTCTATTACAGGAAGTATTATATTCAGGAGATCGAACCAAGTGAGGGATATCTGCTTGATGAAACAAAGTATGAGGTTGATTATTCCAAAGAGCCAAATACACACCAGAACATTTCTGTTAGCCGCCATGTGGTAGAAACAGTAAAGAAGCAGCCTTTTGAGATCATCAAAGTATCAACCGATGGGGACGATACGGAGACGGATTATGTGGAAGGTGCAGAATTTACCGTGAAACTTCAGTCTGAGATTGATAAGGTGGGATGGGATGCGGCTAAGGTCTATGACACTCTGGTCACTGACGAGAAAGGCTATGCCTGCTCTAAGGAACTTCCATACGGAACATATCTTGTGAAGGAGACGAAAGTACCTCACAATCTGTATAAGACGGATGACTTTACAGTGGAGGTGACTGAGGATTCCAGAACTCCGCAGAGATATCGGATCTTAAACGATGCACCATTTAAGGCATATATCCGGATGGTGAAAAAGGATGCAGAAAGTGGCAACACGATCTGTCTTTCCGGTGTTACGTTCAAGATCAGGAATACAGATACCGATGAGTATGTGGAACAGAAGGTTGGAAAGGATAAAGTGAGTGAATTTACAACCGATGATTCTGGAACGATCACCACTCCATTGAAACTGAAATATGGCAATTATCAGGTGGAAGAGATCACTGCTCCGGATGGCTATCTGATTTCCGAGGAAGAGTTTCCTTTCGTGGTGGAAAAGGATGGAGCCGTAAAGGTGGAAGAGGACAGTGATGGTGATCCTGTGATCGAAGTTGTGATTGAAGATACTCCGGTAAAGGGAAGTATCAGTATTACCAAAGCCGGTGAGGTACTTACCGGTACAGAGTATGATACGATCGTTGACCGTATTATGAGTGCCATTGATCAAGAGGACCGAAGTCTTGATTTTATCTATGAGGAACAGAATCTTGCGGGGGCTGTATTCCAGTTGATCGCAGCAGAGGATATTTACACACCGGATCATCAGAAAGATGAGAACGGAAAACGCACACTGGAAATGATCAATGGTGTTCCGGCATCTGCAGGAGCGGTTGTTGCCACGCTGACTACCGATGAGAACGGGGAAGCATCTATTGAGGATCTTCCGCTCGGCAAGTATCAGGTAGTTGAGATCGAAGCACCAAAGGGATTTGTGCTTTGCGAGGAGCCATTTCTGGTAGAGCTTACTTATAAGGATGACCATACCGATGTGGTTTATGGAAATGCTGATTTTGTGAATGAGAGAGTAAAGACAAAACTCAGTGTGATCAAAACGGATGGTGTGACAAAGAATCCGGTAGAGGGTGCAACTTATGGTGTGTTTGCGAAGGAGGACATTCTTGATGTAAACGGTGAAGTTGCGGTAAAGGCGGACACAATGGTGGATACTGCGGTGACTACTGCCAGCGGACAGGCAATCTTTGCAGCAGATCTTCCTCTGGCAAACTACTATGTAAAAGAAGTGGAATCTCCGGAAGGCTATGTGATGGATGATACGGTCTACGATGTGGACTTTACCTATAAAGATCCTTTGACGGCAGTTCTTGAAAAAGAGATTACAGTCGAAGAGACACCGATCATTGTAGAAGTATCTAAAACGGACATTACAACCGGAAAGGAATTAAAAGGTGCAACCTTGGAGGTGATTGACTCCGATGGCGAGGTATATGCATCCTGGGTAACCGATGGAAAGCCACACCAGTTAGAAGCAATTCCGGCAGGGGATTACACCTTAAAGGAAACTGCTTCTCCGTATGGTTATCTGATTGCCAATGAGGTGGAATTTACGGTAGAAGAAACCGGGGAGATCCAAAAGGTTGCAATGTCTGATGAAAGAGTGAAGGGAGCAGTTGAAATCTATAAAACGGACAGTAAGACAAAGTCTCCGATCAAGGGAGTAGAGTTTGAACTTCGTAATAAAGATGGAAAAGTGCTTGCAAAACTTATCACAGACAAAAAGGGATATGCTAAAACCGATCTGCTTGATATCGGTACTTACGATGAAGAGGGGAACTTCGAGAAAGATATTCCTTATTATGTCGTAGAGACAAAGGCTGCGAAAGGGTATGTGATTGATACGACACCGCATGAAGTGCTGCTTCAGTATGATGACAGCGCTGTGGAGAATGTAGTTTATACACTGAAGCTGAAGAATAAGCCGGAAAAGCCGAAACTTCCACAGACCGGTGGAGGTTATAAGCCTTGGATGTTTGGTGTAGCAGGAGGACTTCTGATCGGTGCGGGTATTTATCTGAATCGTAGAAGGAAAAGAAGAAAAGTTTGATAAAACTTCATATGGATTGTTTAGGGAGAGGCTATGAAAATAACCTCTCCTGTTTATTTGAGAAAGGAATGATAATTATATGATGGATTTTAATATGTTTCAGGAAGTAGTGAAAGACAATATCTTAAATTCACTTCCGGCAGAATATAAAGAGGCATCCGTATCCGTACACGCAGTGCCAAAAGTAAATCGGACATTACATGCACTGATGGTAATGCTGCCGGATCACAATAAAGCGCCTAACATTTATCTGGAGGAGATGTATGAGCATTATCAGCAGAATGAGGATATCCAGACGACTTTGGCGGAAGTAGCAGATGCGGTTGTGGAAGCTACGAAAGAGATGAGCAAAGTAAATCCGGTGCTTGATGCTGACAAGATTCAGGACAATGTGGTCCTTTGTTTAGTCAATTCCACACAGAATGAGGAACTCTTAAAAGATGTTCCCAACAGAAGATTTCAGGATCTGTCTGTGATCTACCGATGGGTGGTGAATATAGATAGGGATGGAATGCAGAGTATGATCATTACAAATGATTTTGCAGCCAATCGTGGATTTACAGAGGAAGAGTTATTTCAGCATGCGGTGGAGAATACAAAGCGTATATGCCCACCAAGAGTAAAGTCAATGCAGGAAGTGATGGCAGATCTGGCAGTCGAAGATGGAATGTCACAGGAATTACTGGAATCTATGGGAGTGTTTGAGGAGATACCTCCGGAGAAAAACTTGTGGGTGCTCACGAATGAGATGGGAATAAATGGAGCGGTATCCATGTTATATGAGGAAAACCTTCATAAACTGGCAGAGCAGATAGGAACGGATCTGTATTTGCTCCCTTCCTCTATCCATGAAACCATCGCAGTATCTGTAGAGATGGGAGCTCCGGAGTATCTGGCGCAAATGGTTCACGATGTCAATATGACTTTTGTTACCTTGGGTGAGCGGCTGTCCAATAATGTGTACCACTATGATAAGGATCTCAGAAAGCTGGAGCTTGCTACAGATGTGCCGGAAAAGGGGTTAGACGGTGTTGTTGCAGAGCCGCCGATGATCTATGAAAAGGAAGGTCCGGCGAGATAGGAGGCAGACAATGTCAGATCAGAGTGGATACAGTGTGGAGGAATTAAAGAAACTGTTACAGAGTCAGCCGGAAGATACGGTGGTGACGGTAGAGTTTCCGAAAGAAGAGGTGACAGAGGATGAGTCGTGATGCTTTTAAGCTGGATGTGGTAAGTATCCGGCTTGTAAGAGATGCTCCCATTTATTCGGATCAGAAGCTTAACAGCCCGCAGGCTGCCGTTCATCTGGTTGGTGAGGTGCTTTGTGATATGGATCGGGAGCTGGTCTGCGTCATTAATCTGAAGGCAGATGGTACACCGATCAACTGCAGTTTTGTCAGTGCCGGTACACTGGATTATTCCGTAGTAAATCCGCGAGACATGCTCAAAGCCAGTATTTTATCAAACGCTGCCAGATTGATCATGGTACACAACCACCCTTCCGGTGATCTGACACCATCCAAGGATGATATCCGGCTTACGGACCGGATGCAGAAGGTAACCGGTCTTGTCGGGATTCCATTGATGGACCATATCATCGTGGGAGGCGATAATAAGGAATATTTCAGCTTTCGGGAAAAGGGCATTATGAAGAATCCATGTATTCATCTGGCAGAGGATTATCATTTCATGGACTGGAATGAACAGCTTGTTGCGGAGAAAGGAGAAGATGCTCATGAGATTCACGGAGGAAGAACTTAGGATCGCAAAGTCGGTAGACTTATGTGCTGTGGCGTCTCATCTGGGATATACCGTCCGGCGGATCGGGAAGTACCACACCTTAAAGGAAATGGATTCCATCCGGATCTATAACCGAACACATTGGTTTCGATGGTCCAGAAGGTATGAGAAAGGCGAGAATGGCGGAAGCCAGATTGATTTTTTACGGGTGTTTGCAGGAATGGATGTAAAAGAAGCCGTGTTCTGGCTCCTTGATTTTACCGGATACAAAAGACTGGAATCAAAGGAAACATTGCATGGTGTTATCTTACCAAACGGGATTGCAGCAGAGGAAAGAAAAGAATTTGTACTTCCGGAGTATGCCGGGAGCAATGCTTATCTGTATGACTATCTGGTGAATCAGAGAGGAATTGCTAAAGCGGTGGTAGATCATTTTGTGAAAGCCGGTATCCTTTATGAAGCAAAGAATTATCACAATGTGGTATTTGTGGGGACGGATGCAAGCGGTACTCCGAAGTTTGCCAGTATGCGGGGAGTGTTTGACCGGAATGGAAAGAGCTTTAAGTGTGATGTGGAGGGCAACGACAAACAGTATGGATTTCATTTACACCGGGAGGCTTGTATTGAGATCGTGGTGTTTGAAGCGGCGATTGATCTTTTAAGCTACATGACGATCTATCCGGATAAGCAATGCGACCTGCTTGCACTTGGAATGGTTGCAGATGTTCCTTTGGACAGATATTTGAAAGATTATCCGGCTATCCGCAAGATCAGTTTTTGTTTGGATAATGATGAACCCGGACAGAAGGCAGAACAGCAGATGATGGAAAAGTACAAAGAGCTGGGGTACTCAGTGACGGGTGGAATTGTTCCATCAGAATATAAAGATGTGAATGAATGGCTAAAGGCAGAGAGAAAAAGAATGGTTGATAGCACTTTCCACTATCAAATGGAAAAAAAGATATAGAAAACCACTAGCAAAAAGAAAATTTGCTATCACTTTACTATATCACGATTTTTTAGCCGGAATCGGATGCTATCACTTTACACTATCAAAACGGGAAAATGCTAGTGTTTTGCACTAGCATTGATCGAAATTGACAGCACTTTACACTATCACGAGGACTTTCGTGAGAAATATGGGGGTTTTAGGGGGCATGCCCCTAACCAGACAGCCAAAATCTTTTTTTGCTGGCATTTTGTGACACAAAATGCGTATCTGGCGAAACCACAAAGGCGTGGTTTCCGAACTCCCACGGAAATGTAACCTGAAAGTTAGCACGGATAAAGAAAAGGAGGTGTACCGGAAGATGAGCGATGTATATGAGATCAAACAACCGTCGGAGCTTTTGATCACGATCAATGCACTGCAGTCAGAGATCAAACTTTCCAAAGAGGATGCACAAGTGATTCTTGGCTATATGCAGGGGCATGATTTTATGCTCACATTGGATGATGGAAAGCTGATGCGTGTGGATATTTCAGAAGAAAACGGTCAGCGTGTTCCTTATACCATGGATGAGGTAATTGATCTGGTCTGTGAATGGAATTATGAACAGTTAGAGGAAGCAAGGGCGGTTGTCGATCATCCGAAAGATTTTGCGGAATATTGTGAATATAAGTTTACCTATGATGCACTGAAGGAAGATGAGACGGCATTGAATCAAATGTTTGCCCAGACAATTTATGGTCGTGATGTGAGAAATGTTGCGAGAGCCATGATCGGGCAGGCGGGAGGACAGATGTCGGAAGCATTGGCGGTCCATGAAGATATGAAGTATCAGGATGCAGCACATAGGGAAGAAGGGAGGAAGCGCTGATGGCGAAAGATGTGGTAAAGCATTATCGTCTGACGACAGATGATGCCGCTGCTTTTCGTAAAAAGGCAGAAGAAGCGGGAATGACAGAATCCGATTATTTCCGCTTGCTGATCACACAGCAGCCCAGTGATTATCCGGAGATCCGTGGTGGAATCAAGGTGTTGATCAATGAGGTCAACCGGATCGGAGTCAACATCAATGAGATTGTGTTTAATAATAACTCTAATCTGTATCGTACTGCGGATAAGGAAAGACTCATTGCCTATATGCGGCGTTTGAACGAAACGCTGGCAAAGGTGGTGGACGACTGTGGCTATCACTAAGATTCTTACGATCAATGACTGTGGGAGAAAGTTTGCCGGGAGGCATTTGCAGACGGCGATTACTTATATTATAGATCCGAACAAGACGCAAAATATGCGTTATGTAACGGGGATTAACTGTCAGCCGGAAAAGGCATTTGACCAGATGCTTGCAACAAAGCAGAAGTTTGGAAAGACAGATAAAAGGCAGGGGTATCACATCATCATTTCTTTTGAGGAAGAAGATGTGGAACCAGGGACTGCTTTCGAGATCATCCGAAAATTTGCGGAAGAATATCTTGGTCAAGGCTATGAAGCGATCTATGCGGTGCATGATAATACGGCACATACACACGGACACATTATTTTTAACAGCGTGAATGGTATTACCGGAAGAAAGTACCGCTATGAAAAAGGAGACTGGGCAAAGGTGATCCAGCCGATCACAAATCGTTTGTGTGAGGAATATGGTCTTGCCACGATGGAGATTGAAATGGCAGGGCAGCACAAGAATGAATATTACAAGGACTGGAACGAGTTTCGGGATGGTAAGCTGATCTGGAGAGATATGATCCGGCGGGATCTGGATGCGTGTATCTTGCAGTCCGATGATATGGAAGAATTTCTTGATATGTTAAAAGAGATGGGATACGAGATCAAGCAGAATAAATATCTTGCTGTAAAACCACCGGGTATGCAGCGGTACTGCAGATGTAAATCTCTGGGGGAAGAATATACGGAGGATAGGATTGAACAGAGAATTGCTTTGGAAGATCTGAAATCCTATGCAAACAGATCAGAGAAAGAGTTTATTACGGTTCCGGAAGATGAGTTTTTGCCGAGAACGAAGCTCACCGGAATACAGAAGACCTACTATGCGAAGGTGTGCAGGATTCGTAAATTGAAACGGCTTCCTTACAGCAAGGCTTGGCAGTATAAGAATGAGATCCGGAAGCTAAATGAATGTCATGACCAGTATATGTTTCTGGTAGAGAATGAGATTCATACATTGCCGGAACTGGTGGCTGCCTGCAGCAACCTAAAGGAAAAAGAGGCAGAAAGCAGACGGGAGCGGCGCAGTCTTAGTAAAGAAGAAAAGCGGTTTTCAGGATTATTTCGGACAGCAGAGGAGATGGAGCAGTTACAGCCTGCGTACCATAGTTATCTGGAAGGGGATGAGTTCTTTGAGAAGGAATATCATGCTTATGAATCCCTGAAGGAGAAACTAAAAGAACAGGGATACACGAAAGAGCAGGTAGACATGATCCAGAACGGAATCCATAACCGGATCGCTGAGAATTATGAGAAGCGGCAGGCAGTACATCGAAGGCGAGTAATTGCAGAAAAGATGATCACAGAATTAACGGATCGCATGGAAAAACAGCGAGAGCAGAAGATGATTGAGAATAGAGAAAGAGAAAACAGACAGCCAAAACGGTAGGTTGTCTTTTTTTATGGAAAGGATGGTACAGAATATGGAGAATGAGGTATTAAAAAGTCCCAGTGAATTTGATGTCAGCAGTGCCATTAAGAAATGGCGTTCACAGGGATTTTCCAAGGAAATGATCGAGCTTGCCAGAAATGACATGGCAGAATACGGAATGCCATTTAAGCAGGTATCAATCTATATGGATGTAAAGCTTTCTGCCGGACAGGCAGAGCAGTTGTCACAGGCACTGAGGAATGATGTTAATGAAGATTTTGTGAGACATCTGGCAGAGGGAGGATACAGTGCAGAGCAGATTAAGACAATCCTGCGTTTCACGTCAGAGGTTCCCGTGGATGTGATCGAGAAGAATGTTACTTCGGATATGAAAGCGCATGCAATCAGTAAGGCGCTTCAGGCAGTAAAGGATAGTCTGGCAGAAGCAAAGCAGGTGGTGCCGGAGGAAAACGAAAAGGTAAAAGAGGTGCTTGATTCGATCAGTGAGCAGTTATCGGCTTTATCGCAGAATGCGGAGCTGATTGAGAAGGTCAGTAAAAAGCTGGATGAGATGCCAAAAACTGAGTCGGTGGATGAGGAGAGCATCCGCAAGGAGTATGAAGGAAAGCTGGAGCATAAAGAAGCAGAACTTTCCACACAGCAGGATCTGCTCAACAAACTGATGAAAACAAAAGCAGAGCTTACCAGAAAACTGGAGCAGATGCAGGAGGAGAATCAGTCGGTTTCTAAACTTCGTGAAAGTATGGATAAGGAAATGGATGAGTACCGGAAGCAGAAAAACCAGATCCTTGATGAGAGAGACGATGCTTTGCGGGAATCACGAAATCTGCGAAAGGAGATGGAAGAGATGAAGCGGACGATCGGAGAACTGGAAAAACAGATCCAAGAAAGGGATAGCAGAGAGTTGGAGCGACAACTTTTGAACCAGACTTATCAGACGCAGTCTGTGGAGGATGTGGAGCGGACGGTGCCTGTGAATGAGGGCGTAGCAGAAGAAAAGAAAAAGACACCAGGATGGCAGGCTGGTTATCAGGCGGTTGTTCCAAACCGTTATGGGGGAACACAGATCGTGCAGATAGAACACATCCGTAAGAAAGGACCGGAGCATCTGTTAGCCCTTGCCGGGAAGAAGTGTTTTCGCAGTAAAGCCAAATATAATCTGATCCAGCAGATGAAAGAAGCAGACCTTTCCAAAAGCCAGATGGAACAGATTCAGGTAGCGATTGAGTCCGGTCTTACGGATACGGAAGTGTCGGACATCATAAACAGTGGCTTTGATGTGGAAGAGATGGCGCAGGCGATTCAGATCCTGCTTGCAGATAAGATGTACCAGTAGGAGGCGGTAATTGATGTCGAGAGAAGAACAGGTAATTGAGGAAAAGTTGGAAAATCTTTTGAATGCGATCATTATCTACCGAGACGTAGAAAAGAAAGCATTGCAGAGGATCACAGAACTTCTTGCTAAGAAGGGAATCACGGTCAGTACATCGGAGTTATCAAAGATGGATGAACAGGCAATTCGTGAGAAACTTCGTGAAACAGCCGAAACAAGAAGGCAGGAAGAGATGGCAGTGGCTGAAAACCATGCCTATGAAGTGAGAGAGGAGGAGCGTGGATGTCGGAGATAAGTGATGCAGTACAGATTATCCGTGTCGGCTACGATACGATTGAGATTGCCATGAAAGTGGGAAGCGGCTCCATTGAGATGATGCAGAAAGCCGTGAATCTTCTGATCGGTCTTTTGGAACATGAAAAGACGATGGGTAAGACCAATCTGAAGGGATTGCTGGAAAAAGGTGGAGACATACAGGTACTTACCTTTGCGGATGAGGACTTAAAAAAGTTTCAGAAGCTGGCAAAGAAATACGGCATTTTATATTCTGTGATGCCGGATGCAGATCGAAAGGATGGGATCACGGAGGTGCTTTTTCATAGTGAAGCGGCACCGAGACTTCGTATGATCTGCCAGAAGTTAAAGAACGGTCGTATGTTTGATATGGACGAATATCTGAAGAATGGCAATGAGGAGCAGTTGAATCAGCTTCTTGATTTTCTGGAGAAAGAAAAAAAGGGAAAAAAGAGTCTCCACACGGATGTAACTGAACCAATCCTTGACGGGCTGATCGAAAAGGTTGGTCACTATGCTATGGAGAAAAAGGCGATCCGTGTGGAGGATATTCAGAATGATTTCCAGATGGAATCCAAGCAGGCTGAAGATGTGCTCCATAAGTTAAAGACGATTGGTGTTGTGTCGGAACCGGACGGACAGGGAAATTATCCGGTGGTGATGGATCAGGAGTCTTTTGAGAAGAGGATCAACAGATACCGGGAATTATCAAACCGGATGCGTCAGATTGCTGCGGCAAAGAATACGGCACTGACGGACATTACGATCACGAAGCAGTTGATCGCTGCGGAGAATGACCATGCGGTGAAAACCAGAGTACCGGGGATGTATGGCAGCAATGTGGGTTATATCTGGATCAGAAAAGAGGACATTATGGAAATTCACAATGGAAAGACGCTTCTTACTTATCTGGATAAGGGAAAGGATTATAAGATCTATTCCGAGGATAACCGTGTCCTTTATACCATGAAGGGAGAAGATTTGTATGCCAAGCATTATGACCGGGTGGAGCGGACGGTCAGAGAAAGATATCAGAAGGTGAAGCAGTCATCGGATAAGAATGTGGTCCGTACCCACAGTGAAGTGAGGAGGAGATAGTCATGCAGACAACAAAGAAGAAACCGAATATTTTGCTGATCGTGCTTGGAGCTGTGCTTGCCTCCTATCTAGGTTATCTTGTGGCAGGAGCATGGAGGGAGGGCATTGAGTTTAATGCTTTCCTGGAACGGTTCGAGATGGTATGTGCCTATCCCTTAAAGGATTATTTTAATGAGTACACATTCCGCATGATAGGCTATGCACTGGTTGCTTATGCGATTGGTGTGGTGATGTATTATACCAGTCAGCGAAATTATATGCCCGGAAAGGAATTTGGTACTTCCAAACTGGCAAATGTGAAACAGGTTAATAAGGTATTAGCGGATAAAGAGGAGACGAATAACCGTATCCTAAGTCAGAATGTGCGTATGAGTCTGAACACCAGACAAACAAAGCTGAATAACAATATGCTGATCATCGGTGGTTCCGGAGCAGGAAAAACCTTCTATGAGGTAAAGCCGAACCTGATGCAGATGAACAGTTCTTTTATTATTACCGATCCAAAAGGAGAGATCCTTCGCAGTACGGGGGCAATGTTAAAAGCGAATGGTTACAATGTAAAAGTGATCAACCTGTTGGAGATGGACAAGTCGGATTGTTACAATCCATTCTCTTATATCAGGGAAGAAACGGATGTGGTCAAGTTGATCACAAATATTATGAGTAATACGACACCAAAGGGATCGACTCCGAGCGATCCTTTCTGGGAAAAGGCAGAGGGCTTATTTTTACAGGCTCTTTTTTATTATGTCTGGCTGGAGGAAAAGCCGGAAAAAAGAAATTTTGCTACTGTATTAAAGCTGATGGGAGAAGCGGAAGTGACCGAAAAAGGGAAGCCATCTCCACTTGATGTCCGGATGAAATTTCTGGAGGAAAGCAGCCCGCTTGGCTTAAATCATCCGGCAGTGAAGCAGTATAACAAGTGTATGCGTGGTGCCGGAGATACGGTTCGTTCCATTATTATCAGTGCCAATTCCAGACTGGCAACATTGGAGAATAAGCAGGTTCTTCACCTGTTATCGAAGGATGAGCTTAATCTGGCAGAGCTTGGTGTAGGAGTAAATGGGGACGCGGAAACGAAAACAGCACTGTTTTGTGTGATCCCGGATTCGGATAAAACCTATAATTTCATTATCGGTATGTTATATACACAGATCTTTCAGGAGCTGTATTTTCAGGCGGACTTTAACTGTGGCGGCAGACTTCCGATCCATGTCACATTTATGCTGGATGAATTTGCAAATGTTGCCCTGCCGGATGATTATTGTTCCCTGCTTTCTACGATGCGGTCCAGAGAGATTTCTTCCGTGATCATCATTCAGAATTTAGCACAGCTAAAAGCGTTGTTTAAGGATACTTGGGAAACGATTCCCGGCAACTGTGATACGCTGGTGTATTTAGGAGGAAATGAGCAGAGTACCCATGAATATATCTCAAAACTGCTTGGAAAGTCTACGATTGATAAGAAATCCAGTGGTGAAACGAGAGGACGGCAAGGCAGCTCTTCCAGAAACTATGATGTCCTTGGAAGAGAGATTATGATGCCGGATGAAGTACGCAAGATGGACAATAAAAAGTGTCTCATCTTTATCCGTGGATTTGATCCAATCCTTGATGATAAGTTTAGCCCGTTCGGGCATCCAATGTTTGCGCAGAGTGCAGATGGTGAGGGAGAGCCGTATATGCATGTAAGAAACAGCGTGTCGGAAGATTCTGTTACAGAACCGGCATTTACCATCTTAAATGGTAAGGCATTATCCTATTATGAGGAACTGCAGAAAAAGGGGGAACAGGTGTATATTGATAAGCTGTCCTATGAGGAATTCTTACTGCTTGGACAGGTGGATCTAAAGAAACGGTTTATGGATCTGGATGAAGCACAGACTGTAGAGGAATTTCATGAGGAACAGGCGGAGGAGCTTATGTATGCACAGGATGAAAAGGAAGAAGCATCCAATAATATTCCATATCGTCTGATGCATATGTCCTTTACGAAGGAACAGAAAGCGGAGTTACAGAGGGCAATGGATGTGCGTGTGCCAAAGGATATCATTCTTTCGTATTTCTATCCGGATACACCGGTCACAAGGATGATGGAGATCCGCAGACAGTACGAAAGTGCACAGTGATGTGTTAGAGAGGAAAGGAGTGATGGATATGAAGACGCATCAGGGAAAGCCTGATTTGATGTAATAACGGGGTATCCTCGATCAGATATAAGAAAGATAAGTGGATGGAGTTGATCCATCCGGTGGAGACAAGCCGGATAGATGAACTCTATCCATTTTTTGTCTCCGTTTTTATTTGGAAAGGAGATTTTCGACTATGAGAAATAAGATGAAACGATTTGGAAAGAGAGTGCTTCTGCCGGCAATGGCAGCAACCATAATGACGATGGCAAGTGTATCTACAAAAGTTTATGCCGCCGGAGGAGACGGAGGCGGTACTGCAGCCGTGACAAAGCCATTAGATAACTTAAAGACTCTGATCATTGCTGTAATCGGTGCTGTAGGTGTCATTATTCTGGCAAAGAATGTGATGGAGTTTGCACAGGCATATCAACAGCAGGATTCTTCTACGATGAATTCTGCACTGAAAGGAATCGTAGCAGGAGTTATGATGGCGGGCATTTCGTCCGTGCTGACATTTCTTGGATTCTAAGAAAGAGAGAGGTGAGATGACATGGACATTTTTAAGCTGGGGGATAAGATCTTAGATCTTCTGAATGTGATCTTCGCATTTTGGAATAATCAGGTATCCCTCGTATTTGCACTTCTTGGTCAGTCACCTACTGCCTTTAAGGACGGGAAACCGTGGGATGTCATTGAAGGACTGGAGCCGGTCTTTGTGGCAGTAGGCTCCTCTTTGGTGGTGCTATTTTTTGTAATCGGCTTTTGTTCGGAGAGCATCGACATACGGGAGGAGATGCGGTTTGAAGTGATCCTTCGTATTTTGATCCGGCTTGGACTTGCGGAATATCTGGTAGCCAATAATGTCACGATCATGAAAGCGTTTTTCCAGTCGGTGGGAGCATTGGTAGGACTCATTGCCGAGGGGGACAGAATAGAGCTGAAGGTTGTCACAGAGCAGGCGGATGTGATCAAGAACCTTGGTTTTGGAGAAAGTCTGATCATGCTGATCTTAGCATCACTGTTATCCATCATTGTGATCATCTGCGGCTTCTTTTTGATCTACACGGTATATTTCCGCTTCTTAAAGCTGCTTGTGATCGTGCCTCTTGGCTCTATCGCATTTTCAACGATGAGCGGAAACCGGGTGGTGGCACATACCTGTGCGACATACTGCAAGTATTTTCTGTCGGTATGTTTTGAGGCAGTGACGATGGCATTGGCGATCGTGGTATGCAATGCATTTATCAATGCGGGGCTGCCGAGTTTTGCCGGAGATTATGCAGACTGGACGAAAACATTGATTTATTTGTGTGAAATGACTTTTACGGTGGCACTTACCGTGGGGAGTGTGAAAGGAGCACAGAGTTTAACCAGTAAGGCACTGGGATTATAGGAAAGGATGAGAAATATGCCAGAGATTATGAAATATAACAGTGATTTTACAGGAGAGGTTTCTTTGACAGCAACAGTGAGGGGGTATATGAACAATAACCGGCTGTATATTGGGCTGAATGAGGGACCGGATATGTTTGCCAATCTGACGGTAAATATTGATGCTCCCTGTCCGGAATATTGTGCGTATGTGGATACCAACAACCTGTCAAAGGCTGAGGAGTTTATAAATGACAATGAGCTTGGAGAGTTCTCCGGATTCACGGCAGTCAGTGGTTATCATGAATATCCGCTTTATACCTTTGATCCGGACAGGCTCAGAGAAATTGATCCGGATGGAATGCGTTGCTACGAACAGATCAATGGTCTGGGAGCAGGGAAAACGGAAGAAAGAGAACAGGACAGAGGAGGGCGTTAGCATGGTTATAGAAGTAAATAAGAATATTGATAATTACAAGGAATCAGTTGTTCTTGGTCTTACCGGCAGACAACTGATTTTTTCTATTATTTCCCTGATCGTAGGAGGTGGAATCGTGCTTCTTACTTATCCGTATGTGGGGCTGACGACCAGTGCTTACATTGCAATTCCGGTGGTTGCACCCATTGCATTGACCGGGTTTTATTCCTACAACGGTATGACTTTTGTGGAAATGATGAAGTTAAAGCTGCACTTTGCTTTTGGTAACAGGACGCTGACTTATATATCCACGGAAGGACAGATGACAGATCTTTCGTCAGATCAGGCGGAGAAGGGAAAGCAGAAGAAAGCCGGCAGCACGGATAACAAGGATGATTTTAAGAAAGCACAGAAAAAGATGATTTTGATGATGCTACTGATGGCAGTGTTTATCGCCGCAGTCGGTGTGGCTGCTTATTGGTACAAGTGTTTGAGATAGGAGGAGAAGCAGATGGGATTATTTGCAGACGGATTTAGGGAGTTAAAAAAGGCGAGTGTGCCATTATATAAGACTCCGAAATCCATTCAGGAAACAATAGAAATTATGAAGGTGGCAGAGAATGGGATTTTTGAAGTGAGTAGGAATCATTTCAGCAAATGTTACCGCTTCCGGGACATTAACTATACCACCACGAATGAGGAGGAGCAGATTGACATTTTTGAGCGATACTGCAAGTTCTTAAATTCACTGGATTGTAACTTTAAGATCACCGTGAACAACAAGAATAAAGATATGCAGAATCTTCGAGAAGAGATTTTATTACAGTATCAGTATGACGAGTTTGACAAATTCCGCAGGATCTACAATGAGATCATTGAGGATAAGATCCGAGAGGGCAGACAGGGAATCGAGCAGGAGCGATATCTGACATTGACGATTGAGCGAAAGAACTTTGAGGAAGCAAAGGCGCAGTTTGCCACTCTGGAGGCAACGATCCATAAGGCGTTTGGAGAGCTTGGCACAGACATTGTGGCATTAAGCGGCAATGAGCGTATCAAAGTGCTTCACGATTTTTATCATCTTGGTGAGGAGGAAGGATTTTCTTTTGATCTGAAACATGCCAGAAAAGTAGGAGCGGATTTCCGCAATGATCTTTGTAACGGGATGCTGAAATACTTCCCAGATCATATCGAGGATGAAGGAAAGTATATCCGGGCAATGTTTATTAAAAAGTATCCGAGTAGTCTGTCAGACCGCTTCTTAAATGAGATCACATCTCTTCCGGTTCATTCCATTACCAGTATTGATGTGGTTCCGATCCCAAAGGATCTCACCACGAAAACGCTACAGAAAAAGTATCTTGGTATCGAATCAGATATTATCAAGCAGCAGCGTGTGAGAAACAAAAACAATGATTTCTCTACAGAAATCTCGTATGCGAAGCGTACCGAGAAAAAAGAAATTGAGGAGATCATGGATGATGTCCGCGAAAACGACCAGTGTCTTTTCTATGTGGCAGTGACATTGATCATTGTGGCAGAGAGTAAGGAGGAACTGGAGAGTGTGACGGAGACGGTGGAAACCATCGGGAAACGAAACTCCGTAACCATTGATACACACTATCTGAAACAGAGAGAGGCATTAAATACGGCACTTCCAATCGGGGTACGACAGGTGGAAACCATGCGTACCATGCTGACACAGTCGGTGGCTGTTTTAATGCCTTTTAATGTGCAGGAATTAAATGCCGTCGGTGGAAATTACTACGGCATTAACCAGATCAGTAAGAACATCAATGTGGGAAACCGCAAAGGTCTGATCAACGGTAATGGTTTTATCTTTGGTGTACCGGGTTCCGGTAAATCATTCTTTGCAAAGCAGGAAATGGGAAATGTGTTCTTAAATACACAGGATGATGTGATCGTTATTGATCCGATGAATGAGTATTTTGACATTGCGGATACATTTGGCGGGGCGATTGTGAATTTATCTGCCTATACGAAGAACTATGTGAATCCGTTAGATGCCGATCTTGCCCATATGAATGAGAGGGGTATTCGTGATGTAATCGCAGATAAGTCAGAATTTATGTTAAGCCTTTGTGACCAGCTTCTTGGCAACGCATTGAACCAGAAGCACCACAGTATCATTGACCGTTGTATTCGTGAATTATATATGCAGGCGTGGAAAGTAAAGAAAGTCCCTGTTATGACGGACTTTTATCATATTTTGAAGTCGCAGAAAGAGATGGAGGCACAGGAGCTTGCTTTATCTTTGGAGCTTTTTGTAGAAGGTTCCCTGAATATCTTTAACCACCAGACCAATGTAGATGTGGACAACCGTTTTACAGTATATGGTATTCAGGATCTGGGAAGCCAGCTTGCTCCGGTGGCAATGCTTGTGATGATGGAAGCAATCCAGCAGAGGATCATTGACAATGGAAAGCGTGGTCGTGCGACATGGCTTTATATTGATGAGTGTCATGTGCTCTTAAACAGTGATTATAGTGCGACTTATTTACAGCAGTTGTGGAAAAAAGTGAGAAAGCAGGGAGGTCTTTGTACCGGTATCACTCAGAATGTGGTTGATCTGCTGCAGAACTATATTGCGATGACACTGCTTTCCAACAGCGAGTTTGTAGCACTGTTAAAACAGGCAAATGTAGACAGTGCCAAGTTAGCAGAAGTAATTGGAGTATCGGACGCACAACTTCAGTATGTGCATAATTCTCCAAGCGGAACCGGATTGTTGAAATGTGGCAGTGTGGTCATTCCTTTTGACAATCAGATCAGTAAGGACAGTGATCTTTACAAACTATATAACACAAATATTCATGAGAAGATTGCAATGGGAATGGTTGGTGAGGACAGTATCTTTCATGGGTATCATTCGGATGAGGTAACAGAGGATTTTTCGGAATCTGACGTTGGAACACCGGAAACGGATGTCAAGATCTATGAGCCTGTACGAAGTAAGGAAAAGAAAGAGCAGGATAACTGCTGGCTGATTTATGAATAAGGAAAAGAGAGCCGGAGGAGCAATTCTCCGGTTCTTGTTTTAAGGTGGTGAAGAACGAATGAAGATTAGAAAAGTTGAGGAAAAGCCGATGGTTCTTCATACCCGGAAGAAACCGACGCTTCATATACAGAAGAAAAAGAAACTGACAGGCAATGATAAACCAAAATCCTATATTCAGGTGAGAGGAAAAGGCAGAGCGGATAAAAAAGAAAAAGCAGATTCTTCTGTAAAGGTTCGTAACCGAAAACTCTATACGATGGCATCTGTTAGTGTGAAAAAGGCATCGGAGCAGATGGATGGAGGGGAGGAGATCCGGGATAGTGTGGAAATGATCCAGACAGCAGTCTATCCGATGCAGTCGGCAGCCGAAAAGGGAAAACAACTTTACCGGAGAAAGAAGCAGCGGGACAGAAGGAGTCAGAAAAAGAGAAGCAGCAGAGTACATTCTGATACGGAACATGCTCAGGTTTCCAATAAAATGCGAAGAAAGGCGGCTGGTAAGAAAGAGACCGGCAGGAAGGGACAGAAGAAAAGCAGGCAGAGCGGTTCCGGTGTCCACTCTTTTGTGAAAAGTCAGATGTTAAATTCGTTTCTGGATAAATTTTCAACAGAGAAGGAGTTTTCTCAGGACGGATTGATAGAAGGCACAACAAAAACGGCAAAGACTGCTGTGATGATGGCTGTGCAGATGATTATGACGGCATTAGCTCCGGTTTTATTAGGACTTTTTGCGGTGGTTGGGATTATTGGAGTGATCGTGGTTGCGGTGATCGCAGTAATTTATAATTCACCGTTATCCATCTTTTTTCCACAGCCGGATACGGGATATGACAGTCCACGCACCGTGCTTTGTGAATATTACAAGGAATTTAATGATCAGATTATGAAATTGGAAAAGGATGATTATGTCATTACCTATCAGAATACGGAGGATGGTGCTCCGGTGTCTAACTTCAATGATACGCTCATGGTGTATATGGTGAAATACGGAACCGGGCAGGCGGGATTTGTGATGGATGAAGAGGGGAAGAAGAATCTGAAAAAGGTGTTTGATGAGATGAATTATTATGATTCTTCCAGTAGCACAGCACAGATTCCGGCAGGGGCATCTTTGGGAGAAGTAGTGACAACCGGATACTGCAGTTGTTCCATCTGCTGTGGTCAGTGGGCGGGAGGTCATACGGCATCCGGTACGGTTCCAAAAGGTAATCATACACTTGCCGTGGATGCCCACAGCCCGAAAGTGCCGATGGGAACAAAGATTGTAATGAATGGTCATACCTATAAGGTAGAGGATACCGGAAACTTTGCAAGATATGGGACAGACTTTGATATTTATTTTGATACTCATGCCGAGGCACAGGCATGGGGAAAGCGGAAAGTAAAGGCATATCTTGCAGACGGTGATGAAAATACGGTTGAGGTTTCCATGTCCGGAACCTTGGTGCACAACCTGACTTATGAGGACTATATCGCTCTTGATAAGTTAAGTGATGACCAGGTGAAGTTATTAAAAGAAATGATGGATTCGGATCTGTGGGATTCTTACTATGATGTGGCAGGCGGTGGAGCCGTGGCAGAACTTGCCATGACAAAGATCGGATGTCATTACAGTCAGGAAAGACGATATGAGGAAGGGTACTATGACTGCAGCTCATTGGTGCAGAGACTGTATAAAGAGGTTGGTATCAATCTTCCGGCAACTGCATCCACACAGGGAGAATACTGCTATCAGAATGCCATGATCATCAACAAAAAGGATCTGAAACCGGGAGATCTGATCTTTTATTCGTATAAAGAAAACGGAGAATTTCGGAATATCTCTCATGTTGCAATCTATGTTGGGGATGGAAAGATGGTACATGCAGCGAACGAAAACCGGGGTGTGGTGTTAGATCCCCTTCGGACAAACCATGTGGTATTTTATGCCAGACCGTATTAGTGGTTGGCAGATGGAAAGGAGCAAAAAGATATATGAGCGTAGATTATAAAGCAAGAATTATTTACGCCGATGTCATTGATAAGGTTACAAAGACAGAAGAAGCATGGAAAGATGTATGCAGGCTGGCAGGGCAGATCTACCGTTATGAGTTTGATAATGTCTTAATGGTATATGCCCAGAAGCCGTCTGCAACATTGGTGGCAGACTATGATTCGTGGAAAAAGGTAGACCGTTATGTGAAACGGGGCAGCAAGGGGATTGTGGTTTATCCATCAAGGGCACTTAGTAAGTCCTATATCCGGCATGTCTTTGATATCAGTGATACCGGAGGAAGAAAAAGAGAGCTGACATGGAGCCTTGCAGGAGATAATCTGGAGCAGTTTGTCAGTTATCTGGAAGAGACAGGAGCAGTAGAAAAGCATGAGGGGAATCTAAAAAAAGATCGAATGTTTGTTCTGAAAGACTTTACAAAATCGCAAATAGAAGGCATAATAAAAGAAGATTTCAGAGAGCGTTTTTCTGAGGTTGAAACGCTTACAGGGCGTGTGATAATTGGCGAAGAGAAAGAAACGCTGGAGCTTACGGTACGGGAACTGATTTATAATAGTATCCTGTATGTCGTAGGAACAAGATGTGGTTTTGACTTGTCTAGCAAAGAACAAGATTTGAGTCAGATTGTAAATATCAAAAGAGAAGATGATATTTACGCACTTGGTACTCTGGTATGTGACGTCTCCTGTACTGTTCTTAGAAACATTAACCACAGTATATCGCAGATGAAGCGAGAAAGGAGTATGCAGCATGGATACGATCGAGCTGACTTATCACGAAGGGAAGGACGGAATGCTGTATCCGAACATCACAGTGGAGCCGGACACAGGACGGACACTAGGAAAGTTCGGAATCATGGCAGCGGATTATCTGAAGGAGAATTATTACAGCCGTTACCGCAGTCTGATCCGGTTCGGGAGACTGACGGAAGTATTGTCGAAAGTGGAGGAGGAAGCGAACCAGCTTCTGGAGCAGATCATGGAGAAGTATCTGAAAAGCCACAAACCGAAAGATTCGGCATCGACCATGGAGATGTGGGAGATCCGGGAGCAGGGACAGCGGATGGCAGAGGAGATCGTTCTTCACCAGATCGTGAACAAATATCACTAGAAACCGAACAAGAACTGAATAGAGAGCTGAATGAACTGGATTCATTTGGCAGTGAAGAAAGAGAAGCCACTTACCATCAGGCTTCTCTTTTTGATTTTATGGGGACACCTGCAGTCGGACTTCCTGATCGTGCTGCCAGTACATTTATGGATGAACTGAGAGCACAGGAAGAAGCTGCCAGAGCATCGGGAAAATATACCTACCTCAATCCCAAAAAGGAGAAAAAAATTCCACATGAATTTGTGATGCAGACATTGCTTCGTGGAAGTGGATTTCAGAATGGAAAAGAGAGAATTTATGGATTCTATCAGAACATTACAGATAAAAAGGAAAGAGTGTCAGCCATCCGGAAGGAATATGGGCAGGGTGGTGCCGGCTGGCCACTGGAAGGTTACGGACTGCATGGATATGATACCTTTCACGGGAAAGGACTCCGGCTGCAGTGGAGAGATGAGGAAGGCGAAAAGGAAGGTTATGTAAGCTGGACAACCATTGAGGCAGAGATTGGTGCACTGATCTTAACCGGGGACTATTACCAGCCTGTGATAAAGGAGGATATCGAACCGGATTACGAGGAAGAAGATGAAGTCATTGATGCAGAGTATCGGGAGATTCTTGAAGAGGAGGAGCATGAGCTTACCGATGATGAGATTGAGGAAATCTTAGAGGAAGACCGCAGGCGGGCGGAGGAACGCTATGAGGCAGAGCATCCCGAAGAATATCCGGCAGAGAATTATCACATGGATTCTTTTACGGAAACCCATGCCGGTCCCAAGGCACGATTTGACTGGAACATTACGGCGATTAAAACCTTGAAAAAGGTGGAGAGTGAACACCGCCCGGCAACGGTAAAAGAACAGGACATTTTAGCCCGGTATGTCGGCTGGGGCGGACTGCCGCAGGCGTTTGATCCGGATAACGAAAGCTGGAAACAGGAGTATGCACAGTTAAAGGAGATACTAACGGATGCAGAGTATCGGGCGGCAAGAGAAACCGTGACAGATGCGTTTTATACATCGCCGGAGATAGCAGGGGCAATGTATCAGGCATTATCGCAGTTTGGATTCACCAAGGGAAATATTCTGGAGCCGAGCATGGGTATTGGTAACTTTTTCGGCAGTATGCCCAAAGAGCTGGAGAGAAACTGTCAGCTATATGGCGTGGAAAAGGATGATATCAGTGGTCGTATTGCAAGGCTGCTGTATCCAAAAGCGGATATCCGGATTGCAGGATTTGAGACGGTAGATTATGAGGATAACTTCTTTGACGCCGTCATTGGAAATGTGCCGTTCGGAGACTTTAAGCTGTATGACAGGAAACACAATGCGATGGAGTTTAAGGTGCATGACCACTTCATTGCAAAGTCCATCGACCATGTGCGTCCGGGCGGTATCGTGGCGGTAATTACCACAAAGGGAACATTAGATAAGCAGAATAGTACGGTGCGTAAATATCTTGCACAAAGGGCAGAACTCATAGGAGCAATACGACTTCCCAATACAGCTTTTAAGGCAGATGCCGGAACGGAAGTGACTAGTGATATTCTATTCTTTCAGAAACGGGAGAGAAAGATTGTGACGGAGCCGGACTGGGTGCATTTGGGACTGACAGAGGATAAAATCCCGGTCAACAGCTATTTTGTGGAGCACCCGGAGATGATCCTGGGGTACATGATACGGGATACAGGAAGGTTTGGAGAAAACAGTAATCTGACAGCTTGTGTCAACGATGATCCGGATTTTGACCTGCAGGAAGCACTTTCCCGTGCGGTTTCTAATATTCATGCTCAGATCACTGATTTTGAACGCACGGTAGAGGAGGGGGAAGCAACGGAGGAATATCTTCCGGCAGATCCTGATGTGAAGAACTTTACCTATACATTCATTGATGGTGTTCTCTATTTCCGGAAGGACTCACGGATGGTCAGACAGGAGGTGGGAGATAAGGTGCTTGAAAGAATTAAGGGCATGGATGCCATACGCACCGCTACAAGGCATTTGATCGACATTCAGTTGTCCGGGTGCAGTGAACAGGCATTAAGGCAGGCACAGGAGAAATTAAATACCGTATATGACCAATTTACAAAAAAATATGGTTATATCACAGCAAAGGGTAATGCCAGAGCCTTTCGGGACGATGGTGATTACCCTTTACTTTGTTCCTTGGAAATGGTGGATGAGGACGGCGTGGTGTCAAAGGCAGATATGTTTACCCGGCAGACGATTAAGGCAAAGCAGGCAGTGGATCATGTGGAAACAGCCGTAGAAGCACTGAATGTATCCGTGAATGAGTTTAACGGTGTAAACATCGCATTTATGCTCAGTATTTATCAGCCGGATTTGACTTTGGTGAAAGAGAAGCTGGCAAAAGAGAATAACAACACACCGGAGGAGATTCATTTTTCAGATGATCTGACAGCGGAGCTATCCAGAACAAAACTCATTGAGGAGCTGAATGGACTGATCTTCTTAAATCCGATGGAGTATAACGAACACGATCCGGATCATGGATGGGAAACAGCAGACGAATACCTGTCCGGCAATGTCCGGGATAAGCTGCGGCTTGCAAATGCTGTGGCAAAGGAACATCCGGACCTGTTTGCGGATAATGTGACTGCCTTAGAGCAGGTACAGCCGAAAGATCTGGATGCATCTGAGATTGATGTGCGTATCGGAACAACATGGATCGAGCCGGAAGATTATGAAGCGTTTATTTTTGAACTTCTTGACACACCACGCCGGGCACGGGCAGTACGGAGTACCTACTATAGTTCCGGCATACAGATTCATCTGAATAAATATACGATGGAGTGGTTTATTGAGAATAAGTCATATGACAAATCCTCGGTGGCTGCCAGTAAAACCTATGGTACTTCCCGTATGGATGCTTATACGATCTTTGAGACAACGCTGAATCTCAGAACCGTAACCGTGCGTGATCGCATTGAGGATGGAGATGGCAGATACCATTATGAGATCAATCAGAAGGAAACGATGCTTGCAAGAGAGAAACAGAACCAGATGAAAGAAGCCTTTAAGGAATGGATCTTTGCAGAACCGGAGCGGCGTAATAAGTATGTGAATTATTATAATGAAACCTTTAACAATGTCCGGCTTCGGGAATATGATGGCAGTCATTTGGAATTTCCGGGGATGAATCCGGATATTCATTTGAAGCCACATCAGGTTAATGCGATCGCCAGAGTGCTGATGGGAGGAAATACGCTGTTAGCACACTGCGTCGGAGCAGGAAAGAGCTTTGAGATGATGGCAGCATGTATGGAACAGAAACGGCTTGGTCTTGCAAATAAGACAGCGATGGTTGTGCCAAAGGCATTGATCGGGCAGACGGCAAGTGAGTTTTTAAGGCTTTATCCATCGGCAAACATTCTGGTGGCAACCGAACGTGACTTTGAAAAGAGCAGGCGGAAACAGTTTATCTCAAGGATTGCGACAGGAGATTATGACTGTATCATTATGAGCCATTCGCAGTTTGAAAAGATTCCTATTTCACCGGAGCGCAAGGAGGCGATGATCCGGAAACAGATTGAGGAGATTGCCCATGCGATTGATGAGATGAAGTCACAAAACAGTGAGCGGTGGACGATCAAACAGATGGAATCACAGAAAAAACGGCTTGAGGAGCAGATCAAAAAGATGACCTCGGAAGAGAGGAAAGATGATCTGATTACCTTTGAGGAGCTTGGCATTGATTCTATTATGGTTGATGAGGCACATGCGTTTAAGAACCTTGCCATCTTCAGTAAGATGAATGTTTCCGGTATTACCGGGACTGGTAGCCAGAGAGCCATGGATATGTTTTTGAAGTGTGAATATATTAACGAGTTAAATGGTGGCAGGGGCATCGTATTTGCGACCGGAACACCGATCAGCAATACGATGTGCGAGATGTATGTCATGCAGAGTTTCCTGCAGAAAGATACCTTGGAGCAGCTCGGCATTTACCACTTTGACAGTTGGGCGGCAAACTTTGGAGAACAGACCACAGCATTAGAGCTTACTGTTGAGGGAAGCGGATTTCGTTTTAAGACGAGATTTAATAAGTTTACGAATCTGCCGGAGCTTATGAACCTGTTCAAAGAGGTAGCAGATATTCAGACAAGGGACATGTTGGATCTGGATGTGCCGGAACTTCGTGGCGGTAAGTATATCATCGTGGAGAGTGAGCCGGACTGGTATGTGAAGCAGGTCATGGAGGAATTTGTTGCAAGGGCAGAGCGTATCCGAAGCGGAGGGGTTGATCCCAGTGAGGACAATTTCTTAAAGATCACTCATGAGGCAAGGCTTCTCGGTACGGATGCACGGCTGTTGATGCCGGATGCACCAAATAATGTTGATGGAAAGCTTAATAAGGTAGTGGAAAATGTGCTGTATGAATACCGGAAAGCAGAGCAGGAGGGTATCATTGGCACACAGCTTATCTTTTCCGATATCGGTACACCAAGATCCGGTTGGAAAGAAGAGATGCTTACCGTTTCATGGGCAGAGGCAGATACCTTTGATGTGTATAATTATCTGAAAACAGAACTTGTAAAGCAGGGTATCCCGGCGGATCAGATTGCATTTATTCATGATGCCAAGACTGACGCTGCAAGGGATGCCCTTTTTCGTGAAATGCGGTCTGGAACAAAGCGGATTTTGATCGGTTCTACCGATAAATGCGGAACCGGTGTTAATGTGCAGACACATCTTACGGCAATGCATCATGTGGATTGTCCATGGAAGCCTTCCTCAGTCGGTCATTTTTTGCGGACAGTTCATACATGCTATCCTTTTCTGTTCTCTGCTCCTGCGTTTGCTCTCGTTTGATTTCTCCCTCCGTATCTTCTTGGCACAAGCAGGACAATACCTTGATGCACCAGAGCCCGGGACATATTCAACGCCGCACACCGTACAATTTTTAGCGGGCATTGCTGCCCACCGTTTTGTAGGTATGATATGTAATTCATCGACAAAGCCGATGAATTTATAGTAAATCTTGATTTCCTGCTTCACTGTTCCGTCTGCCATCTTCTCACGCTCCGAAACAAGTATCTTGTCTATGAGTGCGTTTATAACTGTTGCATCCAGTTCTTTTAAGCCTTGATAATTTCGGATAAGGGCGAGGAAGTCACGGATTCCCCGTGATTTCTCGTAGCTTTCATTAAGAGTTTCCGTCACCTCTTTCAGCCTTGCTTCAATTTCAAGCTGCTCTTTCTGGTATTTCCCCGACATCATCTCAAAATTCCGCTCGGTAATACGCTCCATGACCTTATCCTCGTAGAGAGAGGAAAACAGCCTGTCCAGTTCCGCAAGGCGTTTGTTCAGCTTCTTACGTTCTTTCTCTAATGCTTTCGCCCTGCTCTGGTCTGTTTCCGTGAGCCGCTTTTCTATGGCCCTGACCGCCTTTTCATCATTCACTGCCATATCCGCAAAACAGTTGATGTCGGCAAGAACGGCATTGAATAAATCCCTTGCTTCTATATTGTGGGCACTACACTCGCTTCTTCCGTTTCTTGCATAATTATTACATGAATACTGTACACAGTCGATAATCTCTGGGCGTTTCCTCCTGTGTACGTTCATTGCCCGCAGAGCACATCCGCAGTCCACACACTTGATAACGCCTGCAAAAATATTTACAAATCCTCCCTTGTTCTGTGGAAGCCTACGACTTGTAATAAGCTGTTGGACAATATCAAATTCCTCCTGCGTGACTATTCCCTCATGGGTATTGGGTATCACTTCCCATTCTTCGGGCAGCTTAGAGGGGCGTTTCTTGCTTTTCATATTGGCGGCAATCCGTTTGTAGCCTACAAGATTTCCCGCATATATCGGGCTTCTTAAAATGCTCCTCACGCTGTTCCCACTCCAAATATAGCGTTTGTCCTCGTTCCCCTCAAAATGACGTTCAAAGCCTGTTTCGCCACGCTCCGCCGCATAAGCGGCAGGGCGTAGGATATGCTGTTTATTAAGATGTCTGCAAATTTTGGCAACTCCATTCCCTTTTAATGCAAGGTCGAATATCTCTTTTACAACATGTGCCACTTTATCATCTATCAGCAGATGGTTGTGGTCGGCAGGGTCTTTGATATAGCCATAAGGGGCGGTAGTTCCCATGAATTTCCCCTGTTGAAACCTCGCCCGATATGCCGATTTTATCTTAACAGATATGTCAGCGGCATACATTTCGTTTAAAATGTTGCGGAAAGGCGTGATGTCCATAGCAGATTTATTCAAGGTATCTACGCCGTCATTGACCGCTATATACCTCACGTTATGCTCTGGGAAGAAAACTTCCAGATATAACCCACAATCAAGATAGTTTCTCCCCAGACGGGATAAATCTTTCGTAATCACGCAGTTTATCAGACCGCTTTCAATGTCTTTTATCATATTCTGGAAACTTGGTCTTTGGAAATTTGTACCAGAATAACCATCGTCCACATACGTTTTTGCTATGTGCCATCCCTGCTTTTTCACATAATCCGTGAGGATGGATTTCTGTGTCGCAATGCTCGCACTCTCGTTATCCGTACCATCGTCTTTAGATAAGCGGCAATAAATGCCGACTAAATAGATTTTCTTTTCTTCTTTGATTCCTGCCATACTGTAAAACCTCCGTATCTGTCCTATCTGTTTTCATGTCCCATTGCGTACATTCTAAGCGGACAGCCCCTCATTGTCGAAGGTGTCGCCCTCGGCAATCTTCTTCCGAATATCCTCGGAGATAATCGGGACAAACGCTTCTGTAACGGTCTGTGTGCCGACATATTCACGGCTGATTATCATCTGCACTGGTGCTTTTGGCACGATACGCTTTCTCTTTTTATCTGCTTTCTTATCCTCGCCCATACTTAAATCTTCCTTTCCAGACAGGGCAGGGAAGAGTTTGGAAATGTCCCCGCCCTGCCAATCAGATACCATTAATCCTCGCTGTTTAATTCTTTCTGTAATGCTTTAAGGAGTGCCGCCGCTTCATCAGCGTTCAGCGTGATTCCCTTGCCGCACTTTTCACGGTTCGGGGAAAAGCTGCGGATGTCATACTTCGGCTCTTTCCCATTCCATGAAATGAGATTGATTTCCTTTGTGTAGCCACTGTCGCCCGTAGACAATACTGCGATTTCCTTTACGATTTCATACTGGATTTCTCTCATTCTCCATACCTCAACTCTCTGTATTTACTTCCCGAAAAAAGAAGATTAGCGGCTGTCACGGTTGCGTTTCCTCTGCAACTCACGCTCCAAAAGTTTGATGATGGTTTCCTCCATCTGCTTCGGCGTTGTGTTCTTCGGAAAGTATTTTTTCAGCTTGCTTGTGTTGATTTTCAAGGTTTCTTTCTGGTTGCCCTTTTCCTCCGTCATAATCGCAAATATCGTATCCATGTCAAGCCGCCCGCTCT